>Ga0194053_10000127_pt1 | contig 57180 bp, 53 predicted proteins | sample SepL228m_MetaG_FD_161684 | JGI IMG/M metagenome (GOLD analysis project Ga0194053, IMG submission 161684) | Anoxic zone freshwater microbial communities from boreal shield lake in IISD Experimental Lakes Area, Ontario, Canada - Sep2016-L227-8m | ecosystem: Environmental > Aquatic > Freshwater >...
AGTGCGGAAACGGCAATAGAATCATATTTCTCGGTAAACGAATATTCTTTCAAAGCAAATGATTATTCTTTTATGGCAGAAGAATACTCTTTTAGAACAAAAAATTAATTTTTCAGTATCAGGAGAATATTTTTTTAGTGTATTCTAATCATCTTTTATCGCAAACGAACAATCTTTTTCTCCATCCTAATAATATTTTGGCGCATTTTTTGTATTTTTTATAATTATAAAAAATACAACTTTTATTATTTGTAACTGTCTTATTATTATTTTGTTATATTCTTACAATTCATATATTGCATAATTTACTTCGCACTCTATTTTTAAAACATCTGCAGATCATTTAGGGATATAAATCCGACATTAGGGAAATGTTAAAAATCAAAAAGGAGATGTTATGAGGAAACAAAAAGCAATTGTTAATTTTACCAGCTACAAGGATCTTGAACTGGGAAGTGTGACGACCCACATTATCACAGGCATGACAAGCAATGCCTACTTCCCAACCCCAACTGTTCCAATCAAAACAGTCCAGACCGCACTCACTTCCTACCTTGATGCTCTTGGAAAGTGCGGAAACGGTTCAAAAGTAGATACCGACAACAAAAATACAAAGAGAGCCGAACTCGAAGAACTCCTCTCAACCCTCGGTACTTATGTAAATACCGTAGCCAAATGTGATAAGACGAAACTCGATTCTACGGAATTTCCACTTACGAAAGTTCCTGAAGCAGTAGGCGTGCTTCCTGCACCGTCATATATTCATGCCTCAGATGGAGAAGGCCGCGGAAGCATCAATATTGAAGTATCCAAGGTTGAAAAGGCTTCGGGATATATAATCCTTTACTGTGAATCCCCTGCCGATGAAGACAATGCAAAGTGGCAGCCAAAACTCTCTTCCAAAACCAAATGCACCATATCAGGACTCAAGAGCGTTACCAAATATTCGTTCAAGGGCGCCGCATACAGCACGGAATCCAACAAGATGGATGAATACAATTTTACAGACCCAGTCGAGAGAGTAACTCAGTAATTTCTTGGGGGCTTAGCGCCCCTTCTACCTCTAATTCGTGTTCCTTTCGAGTAATTCGACCCTTATAAAAAGGCGACGCTCAGAAGCCGGGGAGGAAGCCGTCATTGCCATCAGCAGCAGATGACGGTGTTTTATCCGATTCTATCTCTCTTAACCAATCATCAAGAGAGATTGTTCTTATACCAAGTGAATTGGCTTTCTTAATCTTGGAACTCGATGAAGATAAATCTGCTGCGACAAGTATTGATAGGTCTTTTGTCACGCTGTCAACAGCTTTATAACCGTGCTTTGAAGCGAGTTCTGAATAGTATGATCTTTTTTCAGGCATTTCCCCTGTAAAGCATATCGCCCTGTTATTTGATATTGATACAGTACCCTTGGTATCTGTGACTTTAATAGTTTCCAAAAGTTCATCAATAATATCAGATTTCTCCTGAAAGAACTTATAAATACTTTCTGACATTGCCGGACCAATCTGGTCAATCTCCAGGAGTTTATCCTGTGGCAAATTTCTTAATTCTTTAAGCGTATATCTGCTTAGCAATTTCTGAGCGGAGGTAATACCTAAACCTTTTATATTCAGTGAAGCAAGAAGTTGATAATCAGTTGTTTCTCTTGCCTTATCAATCGAACTTAGAAGATTGGAAGCTGATTTTTCTTTGAAAGCGTCAAGTTTAAGAATATCGTTCTTGGTTAATCTGAAGATATCAGAGAGTGTTTTGACTTTTAGTGCATTAATCATTTTTCTGATGGTAGGTTCGCCAAGTTCTTCTATCCCGATATTGCGAACTGATGCAAGAATCCTCTGCAAGTTTGTCTCCGGGCAGTCAGGATTAACGCACTGTAGCTCTTTGTCGCTACGGACAAGTTTGGATAAACATGACGGACACTCTGAGATAATGAATGATTTACGGTCTTCGCCAGGTTCAGAACCCACAATATGCGGTATGACATCCCCTGCTCTTTCGACTGTAACAATGTCTCCTATTTGAATGTCTTTAACCTCTACATTGGCTAGATTATGCAATGTAACATTGGAGATTGTGACTCCGCCCAGTTCGACTGGTTCTATTCTCCCGACAGGCGTTAAACAGTTCTTACCGAAACTCCACTCTACACCAATCAGTTTGGATTTCTTCCTTAATCCGCTGAATTTAAAAGCTATCTGCCCTCTCGGATGATGAGCTGTGAAACCCAAAGATTCGCTATACTTTTTATCTGCAAGTTTAACTACTATACCATCCATAGGATATGGCAAAGTTTCTATCTCTTCGACGATTAACGCCCATCTCTTTTCCATCTCGCCAAATTCGACTGGATAGGATATCATGTCATAGTCAACAAGGGTGAGTTTAGCACCTTGGACAAGCATAGGCTTTATATCCTTCAATCCCATGATTCCGGCAACAGCATTTCGTGGGTTTTTGTATGAAGAACCGTCACCTTTTTTGATCCTGAAATAGATGGTTTTGAAGTCATCATCGCGGATGATTATCTCGCCTCTTACTGGTCTATCCAATGGTCCTCTATATCCTATTGTTTCAAGTTCGATAAGTGGGACTTTATCCGTCACATTCTCATCTTGAGTTCCCTGGCCTCTTGTGGCAAGAATACCATTCGAATAGGATGATGATATTCCATCATATTTAGGTTGAATTAGAAAAACCTCGTTATCGCTTCTCTTTATCTCTAATGCCCATTTAAGGAGACTCTTCTTTCCTTTTGGCGCATCTTTGAAGAAATAAGTCTTCTCCAATGAGATCATTGGTTTATTGAGAACAATCTTGCCGAGACTTGCTACATCTACAGAGCCTACACTGTCCAGAAGCGAGTTTTCAGGATCAAGCTCCTCAAGCCTCTGAAGAAGAGCATCATAGTCTTCATCCGAAATCTCAGGAGCATTCTTTTCCCAATAGAGCTTATTGTGCCGTTCAATCTCTTGAAGTAGCTCTTCCAAGCTAAACTTTTTTATCGTATCAATATCCATACTCTTCCGCATAAAAACAATATTTCCGAAAATTTTCCATTAGACTCTAATTATGCAAATAGCGGGACTTTCTGGGGGCCGGTCGAAGTCATTTTGACTAAAGATTTATCTGTTATTTTGAGCTCGGGAATAACCGGAAGTTGAAGGAAACCCATTGTCAGAAAAGCAGATGAGAGAGTCCCGCCAAGTTCTTTATATGCGTTATCTATCTCAGCATGGGCTTTAACAATGTCTTTGGGTTCCTCTATGGACATCAATCCAGCAAATCTTAATGCCATTGAAGCTATGAGTCTTCCATTTTTGACGACTGCTATGCCGCCTTGCATCTTTTTGATTTCTTCCACAGCTACATCCATATCTATGTCATTAGTACCAATCACTCCGAGATTATGAGAATCATGTCCGATGGTTGATGCCACAGCCCCTTCCTTTAATCCAAAACCTTTTAGTAATCCGAGACAATAGTTTCCTTTGTGATTATGCCTGTTAATTACAGCTATCTTTAGGATGTCTCTTTCGATGTCAGCTTTTATCTCACCATTAACTACTTTAAACTCTTCAATAAGTTCTTCAGTAACTATCTGGTCTTTAATGAGTTTTATAACTCTCACTTTTTGAGTTTTGGATGAAGAATAAATCTTGAAATCAGCAGGCTGAAAAACTCTGTCTATCTTAACTGAATTAAGGATGTATGATGGATGCGAATAATCATGATAGTACGGGATGATATTGTCTCTCAAATAGACTAGTTTGCCATTAGCCACTGTCCCATAAGGTTTGAAGTTTTCGATATCATCAAATATCGCAACATCAGCCCTGGCCTGGATGGATAGTTTTCCAAGGTATCTGAAATCAAAAAACTCAGCAGGATTCATCGTAGCCATTCTTATGATGTCGAAGATAGATATTCTCGAATTCTTTTTAGCTTTTAAAATGGCAACGGCTTTCCTAAGAGTATCATCTATGTGCCCTTTGGAAATAAGGTCGTGAGGATTCTTGTCATCCGCACAGAATAAGAGCCTTCTTGTATCCAGGTTCTTATCAATTACATAGCTTAAAAGCTCTTCCATATTCTGAGCGCTACTTCCATCCCTCATCATCACATAGAGTCCCTTTGAAAGCTTTTCCTCAAGCTCTTCACCTCTGGAACATTCATGGTCTGCCATGATTCCAGCATTGATGTAAGCAGTTAACTCTCTGCCATGCAAAGTCGGACAGTGTCCGTCCACAATGAGTCTATTTTTCTTGAAACCCCTTGCTCTATAAGTTTCACTGATTTTTGCAAGAATGTCAGGGAAACAGTTTATCACTCCTGGGTAATTCATCACTTCGCCAAGTCCGATGATGTTATTGTACATCAGCAAAGACTTTATATCATCAGCTGTTATTATCGCTCCGCTCTCCTCGAAATCTCCGCCAAGAGCCGGAACGCATGATGGTATTGTAAAGTAAGACCTGAGGTTTGTATCCATCGCCTCATTGATGATGTGCCTTATTCCTTTTCTGCCCATGACATTGGCTATCTCATGAGGATCATTGATGACAGTCGTAACGCCGTGCTGAAGAACCACTGATGCAAAGTTTGAGAAAGTCATCATCGAACTTTCAATATGGATGTGCGATTCAATCAGTCCGGGAAGAGCGAATTTTCCATCCAGATCAAGAATCTTGGTCTTGCTGTCGGCAAATTGTGTATAATCCTCATAAAGCCCGACTATTCTGCGTCCCTTAATAGTTATAGAACCAAGTCTTATTTTCCCTGACAATACATCCACAATGGACGCGTTATTAAGTATCAAATCGGGCGCTGTTTTCCCGAGCGAACAATTTATGCTGCGTTCGTATCTGTCATCCATTCTATAACCTTTTTAGTTATTATGTGTCATTATATCGAGGATCACATCGTCTGTTTTCTGCATGCCGAAACTGGCAAGTTCGCCAATATTTTTAATAGTGTCTTCCACATTCTTACCGACAATGCCATCACCGCTATGCAAAGCTTTATGGTTCTGAGCAAGCATAGCTCCGTCGAATGCCGCATAAATTCCAGTAGCAATTTTCATAGCGCAGGAAGCTTTAGCTCCATCGCAAATCATCCCTGAAATAGTTCCAAGCGTGTTGCTTACAGCATTTGAAACAGTTTCGAGATCTTCATCATCCAGGAACGCTATTGCTCCGCTCACAGCCGCCGCCGCACACACAGCGCCGCAATAAGCAGAAAGTTCGCCCACATTGGTTTTTATATGGATGGTGGTAAGATGAGAGAAGAAAAGCCCGCGAAGCAACTTCTCATGATCAATCTTCTTTTCTTTGCAGTATTTGATCAATGGAAGCGAGGCAGTCATTCCCTGATTTCCACTGCCGCTCGTGATCATTACAGGCATTGCGCAACCGCTCATTCTAGCATCACTTCCGGCAGCGGCATAACTCGCACAGACATTTTTTCTATCATAGCCGTAAAACCCCTGCCCTATGGTTTTCATAATACAGCTTCCGAGATTAACACCGTAAGTTTCTTTCAAACCCTCTTCAGCTATGTTGGAATTGAGTTCAATAACTTTTTCAAGCAATGGTTTGATAAGTCCAATATCAATAGTTTTAGCAAGATTGTAGATGAGGGCTACCGACAATATTTTCCTGTCTGTCAAAGGAGTATTAAAGCTTACTTCATTGCATATTTTCCTGGTAATAATTTTGCCGTTCTTTTCAATCTTTGTGATATTTGTATGAAGAAGTTTTATTTCTACGCTGGCAGTTTCCTTACCTGCGGCAAGTTCAATCCTGATATAGAGTTTTTCTGGAGCATGTTCATGGATAACTTCTATAGAATGATGCTCCATAAAGTAGGCAACTTTCTTCATATCTTCTGGAGTAACATCGTGGATAACCATCAATTCAAGCTCAGGTTTCCCAATCAGAGCACCCATCGCAGCAACTACTTCTATGCCTATTCTGCCGCCGCTATTTGGCACAACTACGCTTTTTACATTTTTAATGATATTGCCTGAAACATATACTTTCATGCTATCAGGTTCGCACCCTAAAACTTCTCTGGTTTTAGCCGCCGCATAAGCTATGGCTATAGGCTCTGTGCAACCTTCAGCCGGACGAACTTCTTCTTTTAGAATCGCAAGAACTTTATCAATCGTATTTTTCTCTATTTGCATTAGTTTGCCTCCCTTTTTTGTATTTGAATTTTATTATAGTTTAAAGATATTCAGTTTCAGCCTTAACCTGTTCAGGAGTTCTCTTGTATTTCATAGCTAACGCCATAACAAAAATGTTTGTTATAGCCAGGAAAATCATTACATGCCAATCCTCAAGCACGCAATGTCCGCCTCCGTAATTGCCAGCATAAGAACAGATAAACAGCAAAAATGCATATACCCATAACCAAAGTGAAGATTTCCATTGTTTCTTCATCTCTTCCTTTGATTCATTTGTAATTATCTGGACTATGAAAGCGACGACTATACAGAATATAAGAAAATAAACTGTCTTGGAAATTATGCTCCATCCTACCCAGTAAATAAAAAGAGTGCATAGATATAATGCGACATAAGACCAGACATAAGAAAAAGGAAGTTTTATATGGCGCTTTCTTTCAGGAATCTGATGACGGAATGAGAGCAGACATATCGGACCAAAAACAAATGTCAATGCAAATAGATAAGTCAGAAGGTCTGCAATCTGATGCCATCCTCTGAAAAAGTTAAACACTATCAAAGCCAGAATAAAATTTATCCAAATCGTAATATGAGGAACATTATACTTATTCATTTTGGTAAGGACTTTTGGAGCATACCCATTCATAGCTATGCCAAGTAATGATCTTGATGCGCAGGTGCAATAAATCAGCCCTGCGGCTAGAGGCGAAACTACAGCTCCCACATAAAGTATCGGAATCATCCATTTAATCCCGTGTTCAGCCAATAAACTTGCGAAAGGGGAATTGTTATTAAATAGAGTTAACGCGCCCCAACCATTCTTTAAATCGTTTTCGCGAAGGCAAACCAGGAAACTTGACTGAAGTATGAGGAAAATCACCATGCACAGAAGGATTGATCCGATGACTGCAAAAGGAATGGCAAAACCAGGATTTTTAGCTTCTCCGCCAACCTCGCATGAGAATTTGAAGCCATTATATGAGAAGACTATCCCTCCAGTGGATATTGCGGCAAAGATGCCATGCAATCCAAATGGAGCAAAGGCAGATTTAACAGGATGAAATAAATCATCTACAGTAAAGAACACCACCAATAAAAAGATACCCAAAAAGACCGGTATAATAATCTTCATGCAAGTCATAATCGAATTACATGTGGCTACCCATTTCATCGAAGCCGTGTTCACAAGGCATAGGATAAAAAGTAAAATAGAGGAAAGCAGATATCCTATTAAACTAAGCCCACCTTTCGGGGTCATTAATCCAGGAAAATAAAAACATAAGTATTGAACAACTGCCTGAACTTCAATTACGATCAAAACCACATAAGTAAACCAGAAAGCCAGAGAACAAAAAACTCCAATCACATTTCCGTGCGTAATTTGCGGAATCCTCACGCTGGCTCCCGAAACCGGCACCAAAGAAAAGACTTCGGCAAAGGTAAAGGCGACAATCAGAATAAAAATTCCTCCTATAATCCAGGAAAGCATGGAGGCAGGTCCGGCATTTTGCGTGGCATAGAAAGCACTAAAAAGCCAGCCCGATCCCATTATTGAACTCACAGAAATAAAAAGAAGACCCAGCGAAGATACAGACCTATCAAGTTTCATTTAATCCTTTCAGTTTTAGAATACTTACGATTTAGTCAATAAAAGCGTCCCAATCCTTTCGAGATTCTTAAAAACACTTTTTGTTTGATTATATGCTCTAATGAATTGTCGGTCAAGAATTGAATATGATGAAAGTTCTTTAAAGGGTTTATGATCTTCAGACTATTTAAACTTCAAAGTTGATAGGTTATGATTTAAGCAAAATTTTAAAAAATAATATATTTTACAAGGAGTTTTCACATGAAAAAAACAAAGATTATCGCAACCATCGGCCCAGCCTCAAATAGCGCCACAATAATAGAAAAGATGGCAAAAGCCGGCATGAATGTATGCAGGCTTAACTTTTCTTTCGGAACGCCTGAAGAGCACATGGACATGATCAATAAGGTCAGAGAAGTCAGCAAAAAACTCGATCAATCCATTGCTATTATTCAGTGTATTCAGGGACCCAAAATCAGAATGGGCAAACTTAATAAACCTGTTACAGTCAAAAAAGGGCAGGAAATCATACTATCAGGAAAGACTGAGCATAAAGATGAATTCACTTTGCCAACTACTTACGCTCAGATTGCAAATGACACTGAAAAAGGTAAAACTATCCTTATTGCTGACGGCAAAATCATTGTAAAAGTCGTCGAGACTCATAAAGAAAAGAAAGAAGTCGTATGTAAAGTAGTTGAAGGAGGAACTATCCTGACTGGAAAAGGGATAAATCTTCCATACACAAAAATCTCGCTTCCGTCTCTTACGCTTAAAGATATCGAAGATGTTAAGTTCGCTGTTAAATCGGGCGGCATTGACTACATAGACATGTCTTTTGTCAGACACCCAGATGATGTCAAAAAACTGCGTAAAATCCTTAAAGACCTCGGAGGAGAACATATCGGAATCATTGCCAAAATCGAGAAACCTGAAGCAGTTGAGAATATTGATGCAATAATCGATGAAGCAGATGGCATAATGGTAGCCAGAGGCGACCTTGCAGACGAAGTATCATTTGCCAAAGTACCTGTAATTCAAAAGGATATAATCCAAAGAGCCAGCAAAAAAGGGAAAATAACTATTATTGCTACAGAGATGCTTGCTTCTATGGTTGACAGCCAACTTCCCTCAAGAGCAGAGGCGAGCGATGTGGCCAACGGCGTTTTTGATGGAACTGACTGCGTCATGCTTTCAAATGAGTCTGCCATGGGCAAATTCCCTGTCGAGTCAGTCAAGGTAATGGCTGAAATTGTGGAAGAAGCAGAAAAATCAATCTATAATAACACTTTTCACCCTATGCTTGAACTACCTGATGTTCATAAACTCAATGAAGCGATCTGCAAAGCTGCTTCCGAATTATCCTACAATCTTAATAATGAAGTAATGGCTGTTTTTACCAGAAGCGGACTAACCGCCAGGATTTTATCAAAATTCCGCCCTGACAGCAATATTTTTGCAGCTACGCTTGATCGGAGAACTTATCAGCAACTGGCTATTGTACATAATATTTATCCTATACTTCTTGACGAAGCAAGCCTGGGCGATAATCCGTATGTAACTATCCCTAATATGATAAAGAAAATTCTGCTCGATAAAAAAATAGTTAAGAAGGGTCAGAAGATGATTGGCATCACTGGCAACTTCGACGCTGAAAAACAGTGGGAAATCAACACTATCAGAGTTCACACAATCTAATCTTAATCCTAATGTCCATGAAAGAAAGAACATATTCTATCCGCAATATGACCAGAGAAGAGGTCGCCGATACCGCCATTAAATGGGCTGAGAAAGAAGGCTGGAATCCCGGGCTATATGATCTGGAAAGTTTCTATCAAACTGATCCAAAAGGTTTCTTTGTAGGTCTGCTCGGTAGTGAACCTATCGCATGCATTTCAGCGATAGCTTACGATAACGATTTCGCTTTTGTTGGTTTCTATATAGTTAAACCCGAATACAGAGGCAAAGGCTATGGCCTGAAAATCTGGAATGAAGCCCTTGTCTCACTTAAAACCAATAATGCAGGTCTTGACGGTGTCTTGACTCAGCAGCCTAATTACAAAAAATCAGGATTTAAATTTGCCTACAGCAATATCCGTTTTGAAGGCAAAGCTCAGCAGACAAACCAGAGATTTAATGAAATAGTAAAATTAGCAGAAGTTTCATTTCAAGCAATCCTTGACTATGACAAAAAGCTTTTCCCTGTCCCGAGAGAAAAATTCCTTAAATTGTGGTTAGAACAACCAGAAAGCCTTGCTCTTATAGCTATAAATGATGGAAAAGTAGCAGGCTACAGCCTTATTAGAAAGTGCTCAATAGGCTATAAAATAGGTCCGCTATTTGCCGACAACAAAGTTTTGGCTGATAAACTCTTTGTAAGCTTTGCTAACTTTATAGAACCAGGAACATCGATTTTTCTCGACACGCCAGAAGTAAATCTCGAGGCAGTAGCGCTTGCAGAAATCCACGGAATGAAAAAAGTCTTTGAAACCGCCAGAATGTACACTAAATCACAGCCGAAAATTGACTTAAATAAAGTCTTCGGAGTAACAACTTTTGAACTAGGATAATATGAGGAACCCATCTATGAAAACACTGAAAGTTCTATTTCTGCTGATACTATCTCTATTCCTGTTGAGCGGATGCTACGAGTCAAAATATCCGATAGCAGGAACTAAAGAGCAAGTAAAACCCGAACTCATTGGTAATTATATTGGAGAAAATTTCCCGGAGTTGAAAGTCATTCCCATATCCGATACCGACTATTTCATATTATTCTCAAACAAAGACGGTAATGTCACAATCGGCAAAGCCTATAGCCTTGCCATAGGGAACAGCAACCTGATGATTTTTCAGGAATTGTCGTCAGGCAAAAACAATTATTGGTTCTTCAAATACGATTGCAAAAAAATCAATAATACTTATGTCATGACTGCCCGAAGCATTAGCGATAACTTCATCAAACTCAATCCTCCAAAGAATCAGGATGAACTACAGCAGATAATTACAAAAAACTTTGAAAATGACATCATGTTTGATGAACCGCAAACATTTCTCAAGCTCATCAACACAGATATAAAACTATCCCTCTATCTTCCAGAAAAAGAGTAGATGCATCGGAAATCATTAAAATCTCGTAAGATTCGATCTTGGCATTCTTAATTTTAGGAAGAACATCTTGTATAATCGAAGTATGAAGCATTTTTGAACTTAATTTTAGACTACGGAGTTTTTAATGAATATTTCAGTTCTTGGAGACGGCGCATGGGGCAGCGCGATGGCCAATTTATTTGCCGATAATTCTCATAATGTAAAACTCTGGGGACCATTTCCAGATTACATAGAAGAGATGAGCAAGACAAAGAAGAATCCAAAATTTCTACCCCAAATAACATTCAATGATAGTATATGTTTTACATCAAACCTAGAACAGGCAACATCTAGTGCCGAAATAATAGTTCTAGCCCTGCCCTCCCAGTATCAGAGAAAACTTCTAGAGAATCTGAAAACATTTTTCAATAATGACAAAACCATTATAATAAATATCGGCAAGGGAATAGAAAACGATTCACTCGAAAGACTAAGCCAGGTAACAAAAGAAATTTTAGGCGAGTGTAAATATGTTGTTCTATCAGGCCCAAGTCACGCTGAAGAAGTGTCAAAAGGCACGCCAACTGCTGTTGTCGCAGGATGTAGCTGCAAAGAAACAGGCGAACTTGTCCAATCTCTCCTCATGAATAAATTTTTCAGAGTTTATTATACTGATGATTATATCGGGGTCGAACTTGGCGGTGCATTGAAAAATGTGTTTGCCATAGCCGCCGGAATTGCAGATGGCATGGGTTTAGGAGACAATTCTAAAGCCGCGCTGGTTACAAGAAGCATTGCCGAAATGTCAAGGCTCGGTAAAGTTTTAGGCGGAAGATACGAAACATTCTCGGGTTTAAGCGGTATTGGCGATATGCTCGTAACATGTTTCAGCAAACACAGTAGAAACCGTTTCGTTGGCGAAAGATTGGGACAGGGTATAAAGATGCCGGAAATCCAAAAAGAACTTGGCATGAAGGTAGCCGAGGGAGTTAAAACTACTAAAAGTTCCTATGAGCTTGCTAAAAAACTTAATATCGAAACCCCTATAATTGACGAACTCTACAAGGCTCTCTACGAAGATAAAAATCCTGCTCAATGCATGAAAGACCTCATGGAGCGCTCGGCAAAACCTGAAATATATTAAATTGTTTTTTTCAGAGTTGAGCTTTTTGTTTTATTAAGTAGAATAAAAGAGAATTGGCTTTTTTGTATTCTTTTTTATCCTTACAGGAGTTTTCTACATAGTGCCATACAGAAAGATTCTACTTTATAGTTTTGCGATAATACTGTCTTTCTTCTGTTTCGACTGCGCATTTGCTAGCGACGCAGATGCAGAGGAAGTATTCAAAAAGGCAGAAGAACAATACAGACAGGGCGATTTTAGAGGCGCCGCAAAGGGTTTTTACGATGCCGAGATATTGGCAGACAGCTATATGCTCAAAGTTAATTCTTTAAAGTCAGAATCCATATCCTATAGGAAGGCTGACATGAAATTTCATGAATTTCAAACTCTTAAGAAACTTACTGAGGAGTTTCCAGACCAGACCTTTTTCAGAAACGCAATCAGGCGAGAATACGAAATAGGCAACTCATTTTATGAAGGTTATAGAGAAATACCGTGGGCCTGGGTTCCATGGATTGAAGATGATGACAAGTCAACAGAGATTTATGAATCGATATATAAACAATCGCCATTTGTTGATTTCATCCCGGAAATGATGTTAAAAATGGGCACAAGATATGTAGTTGACAGAAAACCCGACAAGGCGATCGAAATATATAAAAAAATGATTCTTCAATATAAAACATCGCCTCTTACAAGATTGGCATATCTTGACCTGGCAAGTATTTATCTGCAGTTGGCCACATCAGGCGACGGAGATGGAAGTAAACTGCGTGAGGCTAGAATTAATCTAAAAGAATATGTAGAAAAATTTCCGATCTCTCCTGAGATAAAATGGGCTAAGAATATGCTCAAAAAAACCTATGAAATGGAAGCCAGCAGACTCTACAACCTTGCTTTGTACTATTATAAAAACGGCAATGAAAACGCATCAAAAAGGTACATCAAGGAAATTCTCGTAAATTATCCTGACACAAAGGGAGTTAAAAAAGCGGATGAGCTTCTTGATATAATTGAAATGCCCCTATATCCAAAAGATAAACTGCCTACGCCTGAGGATACTACAAAATATACTGCAGAAATAATGAAAGCCACTGACGACAGAATTATGGTTATTCCTGAGAACAGCGGCAATAAGTGGCTCGTACCTCTCAAGGAAACTGGAATCGATAATGACAATTTGACTAAAGAAAAATATATAAACAATTTATAAGGTGCTATAGTGCTCAAAATTAGCAGATATTTTTTGATACTTGCCGTTTTATTAACCGTAACTTCATGTGGCTACCATGTCGGGTCTATTGCCAATCCCCAGATACGCTCGATTGCATTTGCTCCGGTAGTAAATGAGACATATCTGCCTAACGCCTCCGAATACATGAGACAGGCTCTTGCTGAAGCATTCCAGAAAGACGGTTCTTGGAAAGTTGTAAGCATCGAAAAAGCCGACTGCATAATGTACGGAAGACTGGTAAATGTCACTACCACGGCCCCGGATATCACTGTCTCTGCAGGAAGCGTGAACTACATGACAAATCAATTTGGTCTAACTCTTACCTATGAATTTACGGTGATCGTGCCTGGCAGGCCTCAACCTCTTGTTCCTACGACGCAGGTCAGCGGTTATGTTCAATACCAAGTACCTGTTGATTACTATGTAGCACAGCAGTCAGCACTTCAGGCCGCCTGCTACCAAACAGCCCTGAACGCAGTTTATGCTACAGTCGAAGCCTGGTAATCTCGTGAGGCAATGATGGAAATCAGAATAGGACAGGGATTCGACGCTCATAAATTCGTCAAAGGAAGACCTCTTATATTGGGCGGAATAACAATCCCCAACGAGTTTGGATTGGAAGGCCACAGCGACGCAGATGTCCTGACTCATGCCATTATTGATTCTCTTCTCGGAGCACTATCACTGGGCAACATCGGAACATGGTTTCCAGACAATGATCTGAAGTTTAAAAATGCCGACAGCATTGAGCTATTGAAGAAAGTAATTTTTAGCGAATCATTCAAAAATTGGAAAATAGTGAATATTGATTCAACCATTATCGCTCAGAAACCTAAACTCGCCCCTTTCCTTTCAGTTATCCATTCCAATATTTCAAAAGCGCTTTCTGTCTCAGCCGACCGAATCTGCGTCAAACCCAAAACGACTGAAGGCATGGGGTTTTGCGGACGCGAAGAAGGGATTGCTGTATTTGTAAACACTCTAATTGAAAGATTTTAAAGAAAATGATATTGACTTAGTTTTCTAAGACCATAAAATTGAGAATATTTTATATATTGATATATCTGACGCTAATAATTTTATTTAAATTTAAGGAGATATAAAATGTCGCAAGAACTTCAAGGGTTGCTCGACCGAATTCAAAAAGAGGGTTTGGAAAGCGCTGAAAAGCAAAAAGAGGATATCATTGCTCAGGCAAAAGCCAATGCTGAATCAATTATACAAAGAACTAATATGGAAGCACAAGCCATATTAAAGACAACTCGTGAAGAAGTTAAAAATATCGAAGAAAGATCAAAATCAACTATCCAGCAGGCCTCAAGGGACATTGCGATTTCTCTTGAAACAGAACTCCTCAAGAGACTTAAGAAGTGCATAAAATCAGCTGTAAGCGAATCAATGACAGCCTCTCTGATGACTGATATTATTAAGAAAATGGTCGAAGCTTACGCTAAAGATTCCAACAAGGAAGTTAAACTTGACCTGATTCTATCTCAAAAAGATATAGACACACTAACTGAATCACTAAAAGCAGCTTTGGTGAAAGACCTCAAAGCTCAGCCCCAAATCATAAAAGGAACCGACTTTTCTTCCGGCCTCAAAATAGGATTCAACGGTTCCGATGTATTCCTTGATTTTTCAGATACGACAATTACTGATCTTATCTGCGACTATGTAAGTCCACGACTAAGCGCTATTCTCAAGGGAGCTAGCAAGTAATGTCTATTTACTATCTGGTAAGTTCATTGCCTTCATTTAACTTTGGAGACAAACCATTCTATACTTCAGAAGGTTTTGTTAGACAATGTTCTGACTGGATTAGTCCTGAAAACATTAAAGAGCTGGAGAGAGTTTCGCTCATCCCTGTAGAGAGCTATTCGGGCAATATACAATTTATAAAATCCTGGTATGAACTTCTCGGAGCCTTGAACTGTTATTCTGTAAAATACAGAGCTTTAAAACTCAACAGAGATTCTTCCTCTATTCTGGAAGAACGAAATAAAATATATTCAGATATAGAAAAAGGTGTTCAGGAAGCTTTCTCTTCTGAGAATCCGATGGAGAAGGAGAAGAGGCTGGACCGTTTGAAATGGAGCATTCTCGATTCTCTGGAAGTCGGACATATGTTTGACTTTGACAAACTTTGCATTTACAAGCTAAGGACACTTCTGTGTGAAAAATGGTTAACCAGAAAAGAGCCTGAAGGCAAAAAGAACCTTGAGGCTGCTCTTAGTGTTTTATATAAACCTACTGATGAAAGTAATTGAATAAAATTTATATATAGGAGATTAACTAATGCTGGAAAACAACCAAGGTCGAATAGTTGGCGTAAACGGCAACATGATTACCGTCAGATTCGACACTTTCGTTACTCAAAATGAGGTAGGATATGCTATCCTCGGAGAGAAAAGGCTCAAGTGTGAAGTAATTCGCATAAGAGGTTCGAATGCAGACTTGCAGGTTTTTGAATCAACAAATGGACTTAAAATCAATGATCTTGTTGATTTCACAGGCGACCTTCTTAGCGTAGATCTAGGACCTGGTCTTCTTACGATGGTATATGACGGACTTCAAAATCCGCTCGAAAAGCTTGCCAAGAAGTCAGGATTCTTTTTAGAAAGAGGGGTATATCTACCTCCACTCGATGAGACTGTCAAATGGGATTTCACTCCGATTGCGAAAGTCGGCGATTCAATTTGTGCAGGAAACTACATCGGACAGGTTCCTGAAGGAATTTACACCCACTATATCTGCGCTCCATTTGACCTTCCCGGTTCTTGGCAAATAGAATCTATTTCTCCTGCAGGAAAATATAATGTCAAAGAAAAAATAGCAGTTATCAAGAGCGAGAAAGGCGATAAAAAAGATTTGGCAATGAGCCAGAAATGGCCTGTAAAGATACCTATCAAATGTTACAAGGAAAAACTGCTTCCTGAAAAGACTCTCATTACACAACAGAGAGTCATTGATACATTCTTCCCTGTAGCTGTGGGCGGAACTTTCTGCACTCCAGGACCTTTCGGAGCTGGAAAGACAGTTCTTCAGCATGCGATAAGCCAGCACGCTCAGACTGATATTGTGATAATTTGCGCATGTGGCGAGCGAGCCGGTGAAGTTGTAGAAGTTCTCAAGGAGTATCCACATCTTGAAGACCCCAGGACAGGCAGATCCTTAATGGAAAGATCGATAATTATATGCAATACAAGTTCAATGCCTGTCGCCGCCAGAGAAGCTTCTGTTTACACAGCAATTACACTTGCTGAATATTACAGACAGATGGGATTAAACACATTACTATTAGCTGACTCTACCTCAAGATGGGCTCAAGCTATGAGAGAAATGTCAGGAAGACTTGAAGAAATACCGGGTGAAGAAGGCTTCCCTGCTTATCTTGAGTCCCTGGTAGCAAGTTTCTACGAAAGAGCTGGATTAGTGAAACTCAACGACGGGAAAATGGGTTCAGTTACAATCGGCGGAGCAGTAAGCCCTGCAGGAGGTAATTTTGAAGAGCCCGTTACACAGGCGACATTGAAAGTAGTAGGCGCATTCCTTGGTCTTTCAAAACAGAGAGCCGATGCAAGACGCTTCCCTTCAATTCATCCGCTTGAAAGCTGGAGCCATTACACTAGCGTGGTCAAACCAGAAGAAATCGAAAAAGCAAGAAGTATGCTCAGACGCGCTTCAGAAGTTAATCAGATGATGAATGTAGTCGGGGAAGAAGGCACTAGCATAGATGACTATGTAGCTTATCTCAAAGGTGAGTTCCTTGACTCGGTTTATCTTCAGCAAAATACTTTCGATCCGATTGATGGCGCTACCGACGAAGAAAGACAACAGCATGTCTTCAGAAAAATTATACATATCCTGGATACGAAGTTTAACTTCAAAACCAAAGATATTGCAAGAAAGTACTTTATGGACTTGAGACAGATGTTCATTGACTGGAACTATCTTAAGTTTAAATCAGATAAGTTTAACTTCCAGGAAGAAACGATCAACAGCAAACTGAAGGAATTTGCCAATGCGTAAAGTTTATCATAAAATATTACAGGTTTCGGGTAATGTTATCGCAGTTGAAGCAGATGGCGTTGCCTATAACGATCTGGCTGAAGTTTCTACAAAAAGAGGCGTATCTCTAGCCCAAGTAATCAGGCTTGCTGAAAGTAAAGTTTACCTTCAGGTTTTCGCAGGAAGCCGTGGTATTTCTACTAATGACGAGGTCAGATTTCTTGGCAAGTCCATGCAAATATCCACTTCACAGGATCTTATGGGAAGAATATTCAACGGCGCTGGAGTACCGAGAGACAACCGTCCAGCTATAAATGATGACATGAAAGAAATCGGCGGACCATCGGTTAATCCTACAAAGAGAATTATTCCAAAGAAAATGGTCAGAACAAATATCCCGATGATCGACCTCTTCAACTCTCTTGTCGTATCTCAGAAAATTCCTATTTTCTCAGTAGCCGGCGAGCCTTACAATCAACTTATGGCTAGAATAGCAATGCAGGCTGAAGTTGATGTGATAGTTCTCGGAGGAATGGGTTTGAAGTATGATGACTATCTCTATTTCAGAAATACTCTCGAACAACATGGAGCTTTGACAAGAACAGTGATGTTCGTACACACAGCGTCCGACCCTGTAGTAGAGTGTCTCCTCGTTCCTGATATATCTCTAGCTGTTGCTGAGTCTTACGCTCTTGAAGGGAAGAATGTCCTCGTACTGCTTACAGATATGACGAATTATGCTGATTCTCTTAAGGAAATTGCTATTACAATGGAGCAAATTCCATCTAACCGCGGTTATCCCGGCGATTTGTACAGCCAGTTGGCCGCCAGATATGAAAAGGCAGTTGACTTCGATGGCGCAGGTTCAATCACTGTTCTCACTGTAACCACAATGCCTGGCGATGACTTGACTCACCCTGTCCCAGACAACACCGGCTACATCACAGAAGGTCAGTTCTATCTTAAAAATGGGCGAATTGAGCCTTTCGGTTCACTCAGCCGCCTGAAACAGCAGGTAAATGGCGATACCAGAAAAGACCACAGAGCCATTATGGATACAATGATAAGATTGTACGCCAGCTACAGGGAAACCTGCGAGAAGCAATCAATGGGTTTCTCTATGAGCAATTGGGATAACAAGCTTCTCAAGTACGGCTCTCTTTTTGAAAAGAGAATGATGGATCTGACAGTAAATATATCTCTTGAAGACGCTCTTAACTATGGGTGGCAAACCCTTGCTGAGTGCTTTGACAAGAGTGAAACGGGCATCAAGACCGACTTATTAAACGAATTTTGGCCTATTAAAGAAGAGCAGGCTTAAATTTAGTGGCTATCTGGAGTTCTTAAAATGCCGAAAATAAAACTTACAAAAAGTGAACTAAAAACGCAGAGAGATTCTCTGAAGCAATTCACAAGGTTCCTTCCTACTCTTCAGCTCAAGAAGCAACAGCTTCAGTTAGAAGCTAGAAAGAGCTTAGAAAGAGTCGAATTGAATAAAAAGAAAGAAGAGGATTTCAAAAAAAACATCTCCTCCTGGATGGCAATGTTCGGCATCCAAGTTGAAACTGAAAGGATAATCAAATACATACACACAGACGGTATTTTTACCGACAAGGCAAATATTGCAGGCGTTGATATTCCTGTTTATAAAGGTATTAAATTTAAAATTGACGAATACGACCTTTACAAGGAAGACCCATGGGTTGACGATGGGATCAAAGCCCTCTGTGATCTTATAGAAATACGCGCCGAAAGAGATATTATCCTTGAACAATACAAAAGGATAAGCAATGAACTTCGTGTTACTACTCAAAGAGTTAACCTTTTTGAAAAAGTCAAGATACCACAGTCCAAGGATAATATAAGAAAAATCCAGATTTATCTTGGCGACCAACTGGCATCGGGTGTAGGCAGGTCCAAAATAGCAAAGAAGAAACTATCTGAGGCTCTATCATGATTGAAAAAATGTTGAAGGCCACAATCGTTTGCACAACAGAAAATCAGGGTGCTACGCTTAAAGATTTAAGAACCTTCGGCGTGCTGCATGTCGAATCAGTTCAAAAGCCAAGCTGCACTGAAGTTTCTTCTGCAATTCAAAAAGAGCTCGAAAAAGTCAATAGGGCAATATTTGTCCTAGCAGAAGATCACAGCAAGGAAGAGACACACATCTACCGTGATGTCCATCCAAAAAACCTTACTGATAAACTTGAGTTAGCAATAGAGCAAAATATTGCTTACAAGAGAGAGGTGGAATCTCTCCAGAAAGATAAAGAGAAACTTGAACCCTGGGGCGAATTTTCTTTTGAATCCATAGAAAAACTTAAAGAAGCAGGATATTTCGTTTACCTTTGCAGCGCTTCAAAACTAGCAATAACCAAACTTCAGGATAAAGGAACTATCGAGGTAATATCAGAAGGCAAAGGGACAATTAATTTTGTCGTTATATCCAAGTCGCAATATAAAAAAGAAGATCTGCCTTTAGCTGCTCTTCCTACCCAGAAAATAAATCTTTACGATATCAACTTCAAAATTGCAGAACTGAATGTAAATATTCTTGAAAATAAAGAGATAATGCATGACCTGACCGAGTCAATAAACAGCATCAAAGAATATAGAACATTTCTTGAAGAGAAACTGGAGTTTGCCATACACAAAGAGACCATGGGAGAAGAAAAAAATCTCGCCTATGTTAAAGGATTCGTCCCGAAGAAACATGAGAAGATGCTTCTTGAAGAATCAAAAAAGAATGGTTGGGCAATCCTTTTCGAAGAACCTGCAAAAGAAGACAAGACGCCGACATGCATGACGGTTCCTAAAATATTCAGCATATCTAAACCTATCTTTGAATTCATAGGTTTGTCGCCTGGTTATAACGAATGGGATATAAGCGGATGCTTTCTGGTTTTCTTCAGCATATTTTTTGCAATGATAATCGGGGACGCAGGATATGCGGCAATATTTCTGATTATATCTATTGTGATGAAATATTTTCTCAGAAAAAACAAGAGGGCAAAACTCGCGCTTAATCTATTCATCTTTCTGAGTATATTGACAATTATCTGGGGGATTCTTAACTGCTCATATTTCAGCATTCCTGCACAATACTTACCTAAGCGTATGCGCGGAATAGAATTCTTTACCAATGAAGAAACTTATAACCAGCACCTGGAGTTGGTCTGTTTTTTCCTAGCGGCGCTACATCTGTCATTTGCCAGAGTATGGAAAGCTGTTATTATGATAAACTCTCTCCACGCTTTGGGACAAATCGGATGGGCTTTGATTTTGTGGGGAAATTTCCTGACAGCAAAACACCTCATTGTCACTCCTGAAATCCCGTTTCCTGTAATCGGATTCTGGCTCTATGGAATCGGCGTATTTCTAGTTCTAGCATTTCATGTCCACTGGAGCGATGCCGCCGCAATATTTGAAGCTCCGATGGCGCTTATCGGTAGTTTTATCGATGTTCTTTCCTATATCCGTCTTTTCGCTGTTGGAATAGCTTCGATTTACATCGCTGAAAACTTCAATAATATGGGTGTACAGATAATAGAAGCATCTCCTTGGTTGATAGTTTTTGGAGTATTGATATTTTTAGCCGGGCATCTGCTCAATATAGCTCTTTCGTTAATGGCCGTGCTAGTTCATGGAATAAGGCTTAACACACTTGAATTCTCGAACCACATGGAGTTAAAATGGGCAGGATGCAAGTACGAACCATTTAAGAAAAAACTTTATCACCTTAAAAAGAAAAAAGACTGATTAATATATAACGATCAAAAAAAGGAGTACAAAAAATGGACGAAATCATGATGAAGGCTCTCGGACAGGCCGGAGCATTCTGCGCAATCTCAATTACATGCCTGGGCTCAAGCTTCGGGACAGGTATAGCAGGGAGCGCTGCAATTGGCGCATGGAAAAAATGCTTTCAACAGAATAAAATGGCTCCATTCCAATTAGTTATCTTCGGTGGAGCTCCTCTGTCACAGCCAATCTATGGAATGATCCTTATGTTCATCATTAATGCCGGAGCAATTGCTCATCCTGCATACTGGCCTCTTTACCTGATTCTAGGAATTACCGGCGGCTTGGCCATGGGTCTTTCATCCTGGTGGCAGGGTATAGCTGGCGCTGGAGCTTGCGACGCTTTCGCTGAAACAGGAAAGGGTTTCGTCAATAACCTTATGATTATCGGTATTGTAGAAACTATCTCAATCTTTGTTTTAGCTTTCGGTATCGTTCTTCTATCATCTGTTAAGTAAAAAGATTTTAGCTCTTAGAATATAAAAAAATACACTTTGCGTTTTGCAAAGTGTATTTTTTTTTATATACTAGTGGAGGGCTGTGCTCCGTCGCAACCACTATCCACGGCTGTATCCAAAAAACACTTATTTAAATATCAGGAGTTTAATATGTCAGACTATATCTACAAGAGAATTCTTCTTAAGGTAACTGGCGAAGCATTAAAGGGAGAGCATGATCTAGGATACGATCCTGAAGCCATTAATACTCTGGCTGAAACTATCGTCAAAGCGCTCAATGGCGGGCTCGAAATGGGAATCGTACTTGGTGCAGGGAATCTTTGGCGCGGAGCTGTAGGGAAAAAAATGGGTATGGATCCGGTCAGAGCAGATTATATGGGAATGCTAGGGACTGTGATGAATGCCTTGATACTAAAAGACGCATTCGAACAAAGAGGAATCAGATGCGAAGTGCAATCTGCGATAAATATGATTCCTGTCGCTGAACCATTTGACCACGAAAAAGCTATCAAATATATGGAAGAAGGTCGAATCGTGATATTTGCTGGAGGCACAGGCCATCCCTTCTTCACTACGGACACGGCCGCCGCGCTCAGAGCAATTGAAATTGGCGCTGAGGCATTCTTCAAGGCAACAAAAGTTAATGGTATTTATTCTGATGATCCTATGAAGAATAAATCAGCAACCAGATATGAAAAAATTTCATATGACGAGGCTTTATACAAAAATCTCAAAGTAATGGATTCGACTGCTTTCTCACTGTGCAGAGACAATAATCTTCCGATAGTTGTCTTCAATTTCAATGATCAGGAAAACCTGCAAAGAGTCCTCTCAGGTGATACAAGCATAGCTACAGTCGTATCAAACCCGTAGTAAATAGTGCTGGATGGTTTCGCTTTGTAGAAACCGGCATTAACGGACATGCTTCATCATGTCCCTCCATGTTAATTCCTTATTGAATGTACTATTGCACTCTTGACAGCCATAAGCTTTTCGTAGCTGGTTCTCTGATAACTAAGGTCAGATGAATCAGCTCCGAGTTTAAGCGCTCTATCAGCAAATTTATTTACCTTTTCTCCTGCTGAAGTATGAATATCTCTAACGGATGTTTCTCGGATGATTTCAAGGACATTTCCGGCATTAACCCCGCTCCCTGCCATAATTTCTATTCTGCCGGCAGCTAGAGCATTAAGTTCTCTTATTATCTCAATACCTTCCAGTGCAGTGCTTTTAGTACCTGAAGTCAAAATTCGTCTTACTCCAGTTCCTATCAGAAATTCCAGCGCCACCTTTACATTAGGCACAAAGTCGAATGCTCTGTGGAAAGTTACATCGAGGCTGAGTTTTCTTGCATAAGCAACCATCTTTTCTACGGCTTTGGTGTTTATAGTAAAATCGTTATTCAAAATGCCGATAACGACTCCGTGAGCGCCCATGGCATAAGCAACTTCTATATCGCAGAGCATTGTATCCACATCCTTGTCGGAAAAACAAAAATCTCCTGCTCTCGGACGAATCATTGAATGCAGGGAGATTGAGGTATTCTTTCTTGCGTACCTGATAAGTGATGGAGACGGGGTCAAACCTCCAAGAGCTAATGCTCCGCAAAGTTCTAATCTCTGCACATCTAAGCTCTTTGAGATATCCACTGACTCGATATTATCGACACACACTTCAAGATTTATCTGTTTTTGCATAAATTTCTCTTTTTGAATTTGAGTGTTAATTTTTAAAAAACTAGATTATACTTATTGGTTGTTAATCTGCTTTGTAATTTTACTCAATTATACAGAAAGGAATATTATATGCTACTTCTGGAAATGATCGCAATATTCATCGTGTCTTATCTTTTCGGCGCCATACCCTTTGGCTTTATCATAGGAAAAGCCAAAGGAATAGACATCCGAGAACATGGCAGTAAAAATATCGGCTCGACCAATGTAACCAGAACTCTTGGCAAAAAATGGGGAATGCTATGTTTTCTTCTGGACTTCCTGAAAGGATTTCTGCCCTCTTTTATCGCCATTTTTATATTGCCTAAATACCTCGACCTCTGCGGCAATTATGCCGATATGAGCGTCATATTGGCCATTATCGGCTCATTCGTCGGTCATATTTTCCCTGTGTATCTAAAATTCAAGGGCGGCAAAGGAGTCGCTACAGGAGCTGGGGCTCTTCTGGCTTTAACGCCTCTGTCAGTAATAATAGGACTAGCCGGATGGGTCATAATATTTAAAATTTCAAGATATGTTTCGGTGGCAAGCATCTTGGCTGCAGTAATCGTAGCAGCTATGACTACCATCTTATCAGCTTCAAATACCTATCCTGTTTCTCTGACCCTCCAAATATTTGTAGCTGTCATTTGTTTGATAGCTATTCTCAAGCACAAGACCAATATAGTCAGGCTCCTGAACGGCACAGAAAACCGCTTCGAAAAAAAGTAATATCTTAGCTGTAAGAGGGTTTTATATGTTTAAAAGAGTAGTAAAGAAAGTCACTGAAGATATATGGCAGTTTACAGAAAGTGAGACAGGCAGAATAAAGAATACCCTGCTTCGGACTTTTAAAATACTCATACTCACCTACAGAGGGTTCAAAGAAAATAACTGCTACCTCAAAGCATCAGCATTGACTTTCTATACTCTTTTCTCGGTCGTACCTGTTGTAGCGCTGGCTTTTGCCATAGCCAAAGGTTTTGGCCTGGATACCAAATTAACCACAGAGCTCTATGCTAGATTAAATGGTCAGCAAGCAATGCTCGATAAGGTTATTGAGTTTGCAGACAAACTTCTGGCAAAAACTCAGGGCGGACTCATAGCTGGAATCGGAGTGGTACTCCTTCTATGGACTATAATTAAACTTTTCAGCAATATCGAAGGAGCTTTCAACGATATCTGGAGCGTAAAAAAAGGAAGGGTTTTCTTCAGAAAAGTAACTGACTATCTCTCAATGTTTTTCATCTGCCCGATTCTCTTGGTGGTCTCGGCAAGTTTTACGGCTTTTCTGTCTTCTGACCTGACAAACTACGCTTCATACTTCCCGAAGGCTGTAATCATTTTGATTCCTACTTTCTTCTCCTATCTTGCCATCTGGATACTCTTGACATTTGTTTACAGGTTAATGCCAAACTGCAAGGTAAAACTCACTTCTGCAATAATACCTGCAATAATCGTAGGTACTCTTTTTAACATCATACAGTTCTGTTATTTTGATTTTCAGGTATTTATCACCAAGTACAATGCCATCTATGGAAGTTTCGCCGCGCTTCCATTATTCCTGCTCTGGGTTCAGATAAACTGGACGATTGTTCTTTCAGGAGCTCAGTTATCGTTCTATATAGACAATATTGAACTGCACGAATTCGACTACTCTCTGCATAAAATTAGCCTCAAACAGAAGAAACTCCTTTCTCTGATAATAGTAAAAATGATAGTAGCAAACTTCAAAGAAAGCGATAAGCCCCTGAATGCTAAAGAACTGGCTTATAAACTCAAACTCCCCTTTAACCTTACTCAGGAAATTCTCGACAATCTGGTCTCGGCAAAAGTGATTTCGCTAGTTCACAAGAAAGACAAAAGTTTTGCCGGATATCAGCCGTCAAGATGCATCACCACTATCTCGATAGACTATGTCTTGTCTAAGCTTGAGACACTCAACACCAAAGAAACGCTCCGCCTCAACAATCCTGACTTTGAGAAAATACAGATTCTTGTCAAGAACATTGAACAAGCCCAGGAAGAATCTGATTCCAATATCCTTATCAAAGACATTTGATACAGCTGACGAGACGAAGCTCGTCCCTCCATTAGCCCGAAAAAATGACTATTTTTTGAAAAAACAGAGTGCCTCTATTCAAATTGCCTATTTTTCTAATAGAATTTTAAATAGAATCTTTTCTTTATTATTACTAATTTTAATCATTTCACCATAACAAGGAGAACTCTATGTTCGGACTATTTACAAAGACTCTCAGACGAAGGCTTATTTTCTTAATGGTGGCAGCTACAATCATACCGATAATTGTAATTTCATTTTTTGCCATCAAGTATTCCTCAGATTCATTGTACACCTTGCAGGAAACAGCAATAAAGGATGACCTTGCAGTTCTGTCCGAAGCAATGCTTCACGAGAAGTTAGTCCCAAGAGCAAAAGATATGAAACAGATAATAATTGATAATGAGCATATAATGAAGCTCGCTGATATTATCAATATTGAAACTAAGGCCATTACTCAAGCCAAAGTTTCTACTGCTACAGACGCAAAATCAGCTCCCGTTGATGTAAAAGAAGATATAGTTGACATCAAAGCTGTTACTGCAGAACTAGACAAACTTCTTGAATCAAGAATCAAGACTTCAGGTTTTACAAATATATTTATTGTAAACAACAACGGCAAAATCATATATGATATGACGCATAAAGATCGGACAGGAAAAGAGATGTCCAATATAGACGCTCCTATACTCAAAGCTGCAATAGATGAAACTTTTAAAGCCAATTTGCCTACTTACAGTGATTTTGAGATAAGCGCATTCTCTTATAGCAAACCTGAAATGTACTTGGCATATCCTGACCCGGATGAAAAAGGACAAAAGGATTTGCTATTTATAGGGTCTCTGGCAGGCAGCTGGCTTGCAGACAGCATAGACTCTTTCTCGACATTGGCAAGAACTAAAGGCGTTGAGGTTCACATTGTAGGCTCAGACGGCAAGATAAGATCCAGCAAGAACAGGGATGCATCTTCTACAAAAGCGCTCGGCACAAGCATAAAGAGCGAACTCATTGACAATATAATAAAAGAAAAAAGATGGTCAGGACTTACAGTTGACGAAGAAGGCGTAGATGTCGTAGGAGCCACAGACCCGTTCGATACATCCTCCATCAAAGACATTGATTTCAATTTCAATTGGGGAATCTCAATGGAAGTTCCTGCTCAGACAGTTTTCGCCCCTGTTTATAAACTAGTTAAGGATATAATCATCGTAGCCGTCATATTGGTCATCCTCTTTGCTTTGGTTGCATTCTTCTTCGCAAACAGCATCTCAAGACCTGTTTCAGCTCTAGCCAGATATGCCAATCAGGTAGCTGGCGGCGATCTCAATGTTGTTATAGCCATAAAAGCCAGAAAGGATGAGGTAGGTTCCCTTACGACATCATTCGCCAGTATGATTGAAAGTTTGAAATCTCAGACGCTTCAGATGTCAAGCGCCTCATCTCAGCTATCATCATCAATGCAGGAAATAGCCGCCACTGTAACTCAGCTCTCAAGTTCTGTTACAGAAACTACTGCTGCAGTAAATGAAATAACTTCGACCATAGAAGAAGTTAGACAGGTCAGCACTCTTGCCCATAAGAAAGCCGAAGACATGGCAGGAAAGGCAGACTCAGTAAGAACAGTAGCCGACGAAGGTAAGACCGCGTCAGAGAGAGTTAGTAACGGTATTTCCGAAATAAATAAGCAGGTCGAAAGCATCGCCAGCACCACTATCAAACTGGGCGAGCAGACCAAAAATATAAGTGAAATCATTGATAGCGTGACAGATATTGCTGATCAGTCTAATCTTCTGTCAGTCAATGCTTCTATCGAGGCAGCAAAAGCCGGCGAATACGGCAAAGGCTTCTCTGTCGTAGCAAGAGAAATCAAATCCCTCGCAGAAAAATCAAAGGATTCAACCAAACAGATCAAAGAGATTTTGACCGACATTCAAAAATCTGCTTCAAGTGCAATCATGGCTACCGAAAAAGGAACCAAGACTGTCAGTGAAGGACTCGAACTCTCCAAGACAAGCAAAGTAGCTATTGAGAATCTTGAATCGAGTGTAAATGAAGCTGTCGGTACGGCCACACAAATTGTATCTTCGAGCAAGGAACAGTTAAGCGGAATGAACCAGCTCTTCGAAACTGTCGGTTCTATCAAACAGGCTATGCAACAGAACTCTGAGAGCATCAGACAGCTCGAAAAAGAGGCCAAGAACCTCGCTCAATTGGCATCGAACCTGAAAGAATTGGCAGGCAAGTTTACAGTTAAATAAATTTTAGAAGTAAGAAGTTAGAGAATCGAGGAAGTTTTTAGTATTTAAAATCTAAAAGCTGACTTCCAAAATCTAAAATATAATTGGAGATACATGAAGGTATATACATATTTTGTATTGTTCACTATAGATTCTGATAAGTTTGCCATTCCCTACGAGAGAGTGATAGAAGCCACAAAGTCAGCAGAAATAACTCCTCTTCCCTACCCTACCAAAAGGATTCTAGGAATAGTGAATTTCCACGGCAGGATCACTCCTGTTGTGAATCTGAGGAAGTTGATGAAAAGAGATGACAAAGAACTCGACATTTCAGATAACTTCATAATCCTTAAAACATCAGATAATTCTTTCGTCGCCCTTATAGCTGATAGCGTTCAGGAGCTTATCAGGCCAAATACCTCTGAAATAACAGATATTAAAGAAATACTACTCGATTATGAACTATATGAGGGCACCATCAAAATGAGCGGAGCTTTGGTTCCTATAATTAATGTAGATAACCTTTTAAGCAAAAACGAAAAGTCAAAACTCGAGGCAACTATAGCGTAATACTGGCATCTTGCCCGTGCTACAAAAAAATAAAATTGATGGTTTTAATACAAAAAACATCTTTTACAATGACGGAGGAAAGCCTTGAGCTTCTGAGCGCTAAGGTTAAGAGTTTCTCGGGTCTCCATTATCCTAAAGACAGGTTTCAGGAACTTGCCAAAAGCATGGCAAATTTCCTAAAACAGTCAGATGCCGCCGACCCGAAGAATGTCATGGATTCTTTCGAAGCAATGTCTGATTTCTGCGTATTTCTCACTTTAGGTGAAACCTATTTTTTTAGACACAAATCTCACTTTGAATACATTGTTAATTATGTCAAAAATAAAATTGAATCCCATTACCTGACGCCTTGCGATGAAATCAGAATATGGAGCGCTGCCTGCAGTACAGGGGAAGAGCCCTATTCCATAGCAATCGCCCTTAAAGATGCAGGACTTTATGATTATGGAGTAGAAATTCATATATTTGCATCTGATATGAACCCAAGCTCAATCTATAAGGCAAAAACCGCCATTTACTCTGACTGGGCTTTCAGAGAAAACTCGGACGAAATTAAAGACAAATATTTCACTAAAGTTTCGAGCGCCACTGGCGGTGCAACAAGATTTAGATCCCTTGATCCTAAAATTAAATCAAAAGTGGAGTTTTTCAGAAATAATTTAATAACGACTTCAGTTTCAAAAAAAGATGTATTAGCAAAGCCATTTGACATTATCATGTGCAGAAATGCAATGATCTATTTTTCTTACGACATAATAAAAGATCTAGGACAGCTCTTCTTCTCCATGCTCAATAATGGCGGCAGCCTCATCGTCAGCCCGGCTGAAACTTCTCTTATGTCAAATCTAAGACTATTCAAGGGTGTTGACATAGGAAGCTCCTTTGTATTTGAGAAAAAGCCTCACGCGCATACTATCAAGACTGCTGAAGCTGCCATTCCTCCTCCAAAACCAAAAATAATCGTTGCACCACTTCCACCACCCAAGAAGGCGATAATTGCAAAGACGGCTGTTGAAATGACAAAAAGTAAAATCGAGCCGACAAAATTAAAAACTGACATGAAATCGCTCTATGCCTCCAGAAGGTATGGCGCTCTTATAGATAATTATTCTCAGGAAATATCAGACCTCCTTAAAAAGTTAAGCCTCACAGATAATCAAAGCAGTTCTATTAAACTCTATATCAGGTCCCTGATATATGAATCAATGCTAGACGACGCTGAAAAAATCTGTGCAAAGGCCCTTGAAATACAGAAACTCGACCTGGAACTTCATTTTCTAAATTCAAAAATTCTGATCGAAACAGAAAAGACCACTGAGGCAATTAAGCAACTTAAGAAAGTTATTTTCCTTGACAGCAAAAACCTAATGGGTCACTACCTTCTCGGAAACCTTCTACTCTCTGAAAACTCAAAAAGCATGGCAAAAAAACACTTCGAGAATGTTTTGAGTATTTTATCTTCTCAATCACCTGATAGAATCTTAGAAGAGGCCGATGGCTCGACTGTAAAGGAAATTCAGATGGTCACGCACTCAATATTGGCAACTTTAACATCCGAAACCATAAGCTAGTGATAATATAATGATAAAGCCTGAAGAACAAATCGAACAAATAGCAAAGGCAGTTTCTGCACAGCCCATATCATCCTCGAATGACAAGAAAAAATTAATCATGCAGAAGCGTGCTAGAGAACTTGCCTCGGTCACAGATGAGAAAGCAGATTCCAAAGACACCATAGAGATCGTCGAATTCACGCTTTCAAAAGAAATTTATGGAATCGAAGCAAAGTATGTGAAAGAAATTTACATCTTCAACCATATAAGAAAAATACCAGGTACGCCTGATTTTATGCCTGGAGTCATCAATTATCACGGCAAAATCATATCAATTATAGACCTGAAAAAGCTTCTGGGACTCGACCCGTCATCCGGTGAGACTCTCGCAAAAGAAAAGGGGCTCATCCTATTCTGGAATGAAACTGAGCTTGCTATAATGATAGATTCAGTCGTAGGAATCAAAGCCTCTGAAATTAACGACATAAGCAGAGGCTTTTCACATAACAAGAATTCACAGGAAAACTTTATAAGCGCGATCACCAATGAACATACTATTATCCTGGACGCGCCAAGAATCGTCTCTGATCAAAGAATAACAATTAACATCTCCTAGATGGTAATATTATGAATGAACAGGAACTGAAAAAAACTTTGCTCAATGTTTTTAAGCAGGAAGCAAGCGAACGATTGCTCTCTATGTCCAATTGCATCATCTCTATCGAAAATAAAGGTCCCGGCGAATCTTCATCGGATATTCTTAAGGTTATATATCGCGAAGCGCATAGCATCAAAGGCGCCGCCCGCTCCATCAGCCTTGTCGGCATAGAACAGCTTTTTCAGAATATCGAATCTGTTTTCTATGATATGATAAATGGTAAACTTACCCCTTCTACTCCTCTTTTCGACCTGCTCATAGAAATCACCAAAGAACTCAGGTCAATAGTAGTAACAGATGAAATAGAAGCGCCGGAGAATGTTCAGACCATCAAGACTTTTACAGAAAGATTATTATCCATTTTAGGCGCTCAGAAAGAAGCGCCGCAGTTACCCAACCAATTACAACAAGTCAATACAGAACAAAGTGTCCAAAAAGAAAAACCGAAAGTTGTCGAAGAAATAAAAAAAGAAACACATTCTCCTAAAGCTGAAAAACCTTCTGCAGTTCAAGATCACACCGATGTTTCAACAGTGAGAATTGATTCCTCAAAATTGGACAGGCTTCTCAGAAACTCAGAAAACTTAATTGTTATCAAACAGTTCTTCGCTCATAAATACCCGGTAATAAGCGATATTTCATCTGATATGAACGACTCGATGAGGAAAATTGATAAACTCCTGTCAAGTCTTAACTACCTTGTTACCGAAGGCTTCGTCCCATCATCAACTCAAAGCATTGATAATCCAGTTAAAGATATTTCAGATAATCTCAAAACTCTCAAAGACTCAATCAAAGGCATAAAAAAGAAAGTTCTGCAGCTCACTGCTATGGAAAAAGAAGACCAGAGATTTACCAGCAATATGATAGACGAGTTTCTCAATGGCTTGAAAGAAATTGCAATGGTTCCTATTTCTAATGTGACCGGCATTCTTCCCATTATGACAAGAGAAATAGCCCAGAAGCTCGATAAGAAAGTCTCTCTGGAAATCACTGGCGATTCAATGATGCTCGACCGCCGCATACTCGACTCAGTCAAGGATCCTATCCTCCACATTATACGAAATTCGATAGACCACGGAATTGAATCCCCCTCGACAAGAAAAAAACTCAATAAACCTGAAATTGGACTTATAAAAATGTCTATAGCAGGTTCGGATTCAAACTATCTCGAAGTAACTATTTCTGATGATGGCGCTGGAGTAAATCTGCAGAAACTAAAAAGAAAACTTCTGGAAAATAAGATTGCAAAAGAAGACGAAATAAATGCAATGACAGAAGAAAGACTCCTGAACTATATATTTATGCACGGTTTTTCAACTTCTGATATCATTACCGACCTTTCAGGAAGAGGTCTTGGCCTTTCAATCGTCAAGGAAAATATTGAGTTTATTGGCGGCAGCGTATCACTTTTTACCTCAGAAAATAAAGGATCGACTATCACAATTAAGCTTCCTATTACGATGGCTACATACAAGGGCATAATCGTGAAAGACGCTAATATGAAGTTCATCCTGCCAAGCGTAGGCACAGAAATTATTGCAAGAGTCCTCTCAAAAGATGTGAAAACTGTAGAAAACAAACTCACAATCACTTACGATGATAGAGTTCTGCCGTTAGTTTCGCTTGCTAATATTTTAGGCCTTCAGTCCGCCGCTACCAGAGATACAAAGTACATTACGGCAGCAATTCTGGGCAAAGACTCTGATCAGGTAGCTCTTCTAGTGGAAGATGTCCTTGAAGAAGAGGAAATTATTCTGAAAGACCTTGGCAAAAATCTCATTAGAGTGCCTTTCGTGTCCGGAGTCACAGTATTTAGTTCGGGCGAAATTATCCCTATACTCAATATCAGAGATATAATTAAAAACGCAAATTCAGCCTCTATCTCATTGGGTTTATCTAAAGGAAAGTTAGAAGCACAAAATAAGAGGAAGAAAAAGCGCATCCTTGTGGCCGAAGACTCCCCTACATCAAGAACTCTCATTAAAAATGTACTTGAATCTGCAGGCTATGAAGTAGTCACCAAGAATGATGGACAGGAAGCCATCACATACCTTATGACCAATAAAGTCGATGCTCTTGTGTCTGACATCGAAATGCCTAGACTTAATGGTTTTGAACTAACCAGAAAAGTCAGATCTGACGATAAATACAGAGACCTTCCCATAGTCCTGGTTACATCACTATCAAGCAGAGAAGATATGGAAAAAGGTATCGAGGCAGGCGCTAATTCTTATATAATCAAGAGCCAGTTCGACCAGTCTGTTCTAATTGAGACAATCAAATCGCTGATATGAAAAAAGATAAAATAAAAATAGTTGTAGCTGAAGACAGTCTGACGCAGGCGGCTGAAATAAACTTCATCTTATCTTCTGCCGGGTATGATGTCAAGTGCTTCGGTTCAGGAAAAAAAGCGCTTGATTATATAATGTCTTCTACCGAAAAACCTGACATTATTATAAGTGATATCGTGATGCCTGAGATGAATGGTTACGAGCTGTGTAAAGCAGTAAAAGCTCAGGATAATTTTAAGGACATTCCTGTTATCCTTCTCACTAGCCTCTCTGATCCTGCTGATGTTATAAATGGTCTAATATCCGGTGCAGACAACTTCATCACCAAACCTTATAAAGCTGATTTCCTGATCTCAAGAGTTAATTTTGTCATTGTGAATAATACACTTAGACAAAACCAGAGCACATCGCTCGGAATAAACATTCAGTTCGGCGGGAAGACTTACACTATAAACTCTGAAAGAGCTCAGATGCTCGACTTACTGTTCTCCTCTTTCGAAAATGCAGTTCAAAAGAATACTGAGCTTAATACAGCTATTAAAACTCTAAAAGAGCAGGAAATAGAACTAAAAGCCGCAAAAGAAAAAGCTGAAGCGGCAGTAGCAGCAAAAACAAAGTTTTTAGCTACAATGAGCCATGAAATAAGAACTCCTATGAATGGAATTCTCGGCATGCACGAACTCCTTGCAGACACGGCTCTAAATAGGGAACAGTCCGAATACCTTAACTCCATTAAAGTAAGCGCATCGAACCTCCTCTCGCTTATTAATGACATACTCGATTATTCCAAACTCGAATCCAACCTTTTTACTCTGGAGAAAAAAGAGTTTCAATTCTCAAAATGCGTTGAAGACTCTTTGCTGACCGCATCGTCTAATCTTAAGAATTACCAGACAGGAAAACTGGAGATAATCTATTTCATTCATCCGCATATACCCGACATTATGATCGGCGATCATATAAGAGTCCGCCAGATTCTTCTTAATCTGGTCAATAACGCAATCAAATTTACTCAAGAGGGACATGTCCTCCTCTATATCAGACCTGATTACGAAGCCTACTCAGATTTTCAATACAAAGACTTCCCGCAGAACTGCCTTAAGGAACAGCTTACAAATAACCAGATCAAATTAAAATTCATCGTCTCTGACACAGGTCAGGGAATCAAGAATGAGGATTTGAATAAACTATTTAAATCATTCGCTCAGTTAGATAATTCATCATCTAGGCGACATGATGGAACAGGTCTTGGTTTGGCTATCTGCAAACAGCTTACAACTTTAATGAATGGCAATATCTGGGTCGAAAGCGAATATCAGAAAGGCTCTAAATTCAATTTCACTCTTACATTGGATCTTAAAGAAATAGAGACTTTCCAAAATAATCAGAATTTGGATAAAAACATAAGGAATAAAACAGCTCTACTTTATGATGACAATAGTGACTCGCTTGGAATTTTATCTAGTTACTGTGAGGAATTAGGTCTGCTTGTCAGTCCTACAAATAATATCGAAACAGCGCAGACGCTCCTTCTGAAAAACAACTACGACTATATATTAGCCGACACGACACTGCCTAGAGATATACTTGATAAACTGTATTCTATTCTTAAAAAAGTTGCAGCGTCTGATTATAAAAAAATGTGCATCATTATCGGCAATTACATGGATAAAAAAACGATAATGAGCACTCTTTCGGATAATACCAATCCTAACACTGCATGGCTTTTCCTTCCAAAACCAATCCTTAAAAGTTCACTTATAAATCTCATTTCGACTGTTTCTTTCGACAAGGCTATGGATAAAAAGGATGAACCAGCACCAGTTAAACAAATAGAGCAAGTAGAAAATAACAAACTTAAAGACATCAGGATACTCCTTGCAGAAGATAACCTTATCAATCAGAAAGTAGCCACCAATATTCTTAAAAAGTCAGGTTTTACAAATGTTGATATCGCAAATGATGGTTTAAAAGTTCTTGAGATGCTCAAGGATAACTTTTACGACCTTATATTTATGGATGTCCAGATGCCTAATTTGGATGGATTAGGAGCCACAAAAGAAATAAGAAAGACTCTCCCGCTTCAGATGCAGCCAAAAATAATAGCAATGACTGCCAATGCTATGGCAGAGGATGAGCAAGATTGCCTTAAAGTCGGAATGGACGGTTACCTGACCAAGCCTATCTCCAGCGAGAAAGTAGTCTCAATAATCAAGAAACACATCGCAGTTTAGTTTCCTTTTTCCTTCTTTCCTTCTTCCTTAACTGGAATCGGCTCTGTCGGATGAACATCAAGATATTTCAATGCCCTTTCTGCTATTTGAGTAAATGCTGGAGCAGAGACCACTCCGCCATAACTTGCCCCTTTTGGTTCATCAATTGACACTAATAGGACAAATGCCGGATCATCAGCTGGAACAAATCCGATAAAACTCGCCACAAAGTAAGTGTGTGAATACTCACCATTTACCCACTTCTGAGCAGTCCCTGTTTTGCCGGCAACCTTATATCCTGGGATGTTTGCTTTTGTCGCTGTACCCCCCTCTTCGGTAACTAGCTTCATCATCTCTACAATTTCATTTGCCGCTTTCTCACTAAAAATTCTTTCAGCGTTTTTAACAGGGAAATTGTATATCACTCCATTGTCACTATTTTGAATTTTGTCCACAATCCTGAGTTTCATTCTCTGCCCATTATTGGCTAGAGCAGTGTAGGCGCTGACTATCTGCAATGGTGTAGTTAATATTCCCTGTCCTATGGGGAATCTGGTAGCTGATAAACTGTCCCATCTCTCATACTTTCTTAGTATCCCTGTAGCCTCAGGCTCGAATGGCAAACCTGACTCTTTTCCAAATCCATATTGCACAAAAAGGTCATAAAGCCTCTTTTTGCCCAACACCAATGAGATCTTCGCAGTTCCGATGTTACTGGACTTCTGGATTATGCTTGACACATTTAGTATGCCGTATGGGTGGGAATCCCTAAGGAGTTTCCCAGCAAAAAACCATTTGCCCTTTTCGCAGTCGAACATCGTTCCGGGCCTAACTACTCCCAAGTCTAAAGCCTTAGCCACAACGAGCGGTTTCATGATCGAACCTGGCTCAAATCCCTCCGTCACTATCTTATTCTGCCAATCACTTCCATTGAGGGATGAACGGTCATTTGGGTTAAAACTCGGTCTCTGCCCCATTGCCATTATTGACCCTGTTTTGGGATCCACCATCACCGCGTAAACTGTCTTGGGCTTCCACTTCTCCATCAGAATATCAAGTTGCTCCTCAACTATAGCCTGCAACGGTTCCTGGATTGTAAGATAGACATTATCACCCTGTTTCTTGTCTTCAAAACGGTTGTTTCCATAAGAAAGAGGTATTCCGTCCCTGGCTCTTTCATAGACAGTAATGTTTGCTTTGCCTGGAGATAATATGCTATTATATGCGCTCTCTATTCCAGACACAGGTACTGCATCTATTTCGTCGGCATTGATAAAACCCAATACATTCGAAAGGAGCTGGTCTTTAGGATAGTATCTTTTGGTTCCATCTGAAAAAAATATCCCGTTAATCTTCTTCTTCTTAATCTCTTCTTTCAGAGTATTTGCATCTTCCAGGGGCACTTCGTTCTTTATCACAACTTCATGCACTTCCTTACCATTAACAAATTTTCTGTTTAACCTTTCATAGACTTTGTCATAAGGAATTTTAAGCCTGGATGCAAAAAATCTGGCCGCTTTCTGGGTATCCTCTTTGTTACCTACGAGATTGGGGTCTGCTCTAAGGTCAACGCATGGAATATTTCCTACTAGAAGATTGGCATTATAATCATAGATTTCTCCTCTGGCCCCTTTTATCTTCATGACAGAAGTGTATTTCTTTTTTGCCTTGTCGTAGAGCTCTTTGTGCTGCTCTATCTGAAGGAAATATAAATGGACGGCAAGGTAGATAAAAATAGATACTATGAAGATCGTTACAGCTAGAATCTTAAGTAAGAAACTTTTGCGACCCATAATATCTCATTAAAGTATAGAGGATAGGATTAATCGTTAACAACGATTTTAGACTTAGCATTTTTGCTAGAATAAGCAAATTTCTTTCCGTTAGTCGATGCGCCTTTAAAATCGTAATCTGATGGTATCAGCCTGACAATTTGGTCAGGCTCTGCCGGACGAAGCCCAAGATTATTCTGAGCTATTTTTCCGTATATGTACTCTCTCTTGCTCTTAACTTCTAATGAGAGTTTCAGATTCTGTATTTCTCTGTCGAGCTTATATATTTCATTTTCATTAATACTAATCTCTTTGCTCATCCTCTGACTCTGACCATCAAAATAAACAGTAGAACCAAACACCCCAAATGAGAGCAATAGGACAACTATCAGATAAATTGATAGTTTTATAAAGGTATTCTTCCCTCTCCTCTTCTCTCTCAGGTCTCTTCTTAGAGTGCTCTTTCTGGCTCTCAGATTCATACTAAATCAACTCCTTATATATAAACACTTCGGTTAAACAATCTTTTCTGCTACTCTGAATTTTGCTGATCCTGCTCTTCTGTTCTTTTTTATCTCTTCTGACGATGGCTCCAATGGCTTCCTAGTAATCAGCTTTATCTTAGCCTTGTGCCCGCATCTGCATATCGGAAGCTTCTTCGAACACAGACAATCAGTCGCCTCTCTTCTAAAGATATTTTTCACGATTCTATCTTCGAGAGAGTGATAACTAATAACTCCTATCCTGCCGCCTTTCTTAAGAATAGAGATCGCCCCTTCAACAGCTTTCTCTAGTTCTCCTAGTTCATCATTAACTACTATTCTCAATGCCTGAAAACACAAAGTCGAAACCGGCGGACCATTCCTTCTCGGACTTGACACGGTATCTTCACAAAGTTTGCTAAGCTCTTCCGTTGACATCCATGGCCTATCAGTCCTTCTTGCAACTACTGCTCTGGCTAGCTTCATAGCACCGTCTATTTCCCCATATTGCTTGAAAATATCTGCTAATTCGCTCAATGATTTTCTGTTTAATATTTTTGCAGCTGTAATCTCCTGCGCCCCATCCATTCTCATGTCAAGAGGACCATTTCTTCTAAAAGAGAACCCTCTGTAATCTTCATCAATCTGCGCGGATGAGACTCCGATATCCAAAAGCACTGCATCTACCTTTTCCCATCCTATTGAAGATGCCACATCTGCCAACTCACTAAACTTTGCCTTGTGCACAATCACTCTGCTGGCCATGCTGCTAAACCTCTTCTGTGATGACTCAAGGGCCTCTGAGTCTCTATCCAGGCCCAATACTTCTGAATCATGATTCTTCTTCAATATCTCATCAGTATGCCCACCGAAACCAAGCGTACCATCAATAACTTTTATCTTCCCGGTAGATGGGATCAGATGTTCAAGAACTTCTCTGACCATCACGGGAATGTGCCTCAAATTTTCTGTGGACTGATCCATCTTCCTAATCCTATACCTATCTATTAAAGGACAATTGAGTAACTACTTTATTTCTTCTATGCTCTGGAGAACATCAAGCATTTCATCATCACTCATCTGCTGCTTGTGCTTATTCCAGTTAGAATTAGACCATATCTGGATACTGTTAAATACTCCGACTAGCACAATCTCGCTATCAACTTCATTCCCCTTCTTTATTTCTGCATGTTCCAGAAGCTGTTCTGGAATATGTATTCTTCCCTGCTTATCCGGCGTACATTCTCTGGATCGTGCGCCAAGCTTTGCAAGAGCCAATGAAGCCTTAGGATCTGCTATAGATACTTTTTTAAGTTTTTCTGCCATAGCCTTGAAAACAGAAAACGGCATAAGTTGCAAAGCGTTGTGCCTTCCTGGCAGGACATAAAACCTGTTGTCATCTCCTCTTGAACGCCACTCACTTGGAATCGCAACGCGGCGCTGAGTATCAACGGAGTGAACAAATTCACCCGCGTAGAGTACATCAACATTATTATTACCGCTATTGGCTTCCATATTCACCTTTTTTCACCTTTATGCAACTATTCTACCCTAAAGAAAAAATTAACACAATAGTAAAAAACCTATTTTTAGATTAAATTTTTGAAGATTTTCTGGAAGGTGATTAAAAAGAGAGAGGGCCTAAGAGCGTTTTTATCACGCTTTCAGACCCTCTTTTAGAATCTTATTGTAAGATTAAACTATCTAAGTTCAATTGATAGTTTGGCTACCAATTCGCCCCTTATTTTATCATGAGCTTTATTAACTTCGTCATCGGTAAGAGTCGTGTCAGGACTTCTGTAAGTTATAGAATAAGCCAAACTCTTCTTGCCGTCTCCGAGGGATTTATCCTGATATAAATCAAAGAGCTCAACGCTTTCAATTATGCCGCACTTTGTAGAGTGTATGCATTCAATAATGGATGCATTCTCCATATGCTCATCACAACTCAAGGCAATATCTCTAGTAGTCGATGGATAGATTGCTATTGGCTGATACTTGACGACTGGCCTATTCTTTATTATTTCAACTATTTTATCGATATTTATTTCTGCACCAAAGAGTCCGTATCTGAGCCTCATACCTTTTGTAAAGCAATTGGAAACTTCACCAAAGGTTACCAAAATATCATTTCCAGATGAGACCTGAACAGCTGTTCCATTCTTGAAAAGCGATGAACTGGTCCTGTTTATTGAGCAATTATGGATTCCGATAGCATCCAACCATGACTCAATAAGTCCTTTCATATCATATATATCATAGGTTCTCTTCTTCTCTTCAGAAAACATTTCAGAATGAGCTCTCCCGCTAATAAGGATCAAGGATGAATAGGATTCCTCTTTGAAGCTCTTGTTAGCCGTATAGATCTTCCCTATTTCAAAGAGCGCCAGGTCATGATTGTTATAAGAGACATTTCTTCCGAGAGCTTTCATCACTCCAAAAAATAATGATGGTCTCAGTATAGAGCTTTCAAAACTTATCGGATTTATCACTTCAAAAAGATCAGCTTCTGCGAATAAGCCATCTTTAGTGACAGTTTTCTTATCTATAAGGGTGTAATTTAAACACTCAGTCAAACCAAGAGATATAAACTGGTTCCTAAGCATCTCTATATGATGATATGTATCATTCTTGTATGATGAAGCAACTCTAACATTGATATCCTTTGAGATGATTTTGTCCAGACCGTATATCCTGGAAATTTCTTCCGCCACATCGGCTTCCCTTTCTATATCAAGTCTGAAAGTTCGCCCTGTCACATCAAATGAATCATCGCAGATATTCATTACAATCAGATCAAGCCTTTTAAGAATCTCAATCATCTGATCCATGGAAATCTCTACGCCGATGAGTGTTTTTATCCTATTGAAACTGCATGATACCTTCTTGGGCTGAGGAAGCAGAGCGTTATCCGATACATCTACTAAATCAGAAGCTGTAATACCTCCGGTTATAGACTGTATTAGAGAAACAGCCCTATTACTTGCAAAACTCACCATTTCGCTATCAACACCTCTTTCGAAACGATAAGAGGAATCAGAAGAGAGTCCGAGTTCTTTAGATGCCTTTTTAACTACAGAAGGCCTAAAATATGCGCTCTCAAGCAATACATTAACTGTATCTGAAGTTATACCGCTATCAAGTCCACCCATGACTCCTGCTATAGCAACTGGCCTAGAAGAATCGGCTATTACCAGATAATCAGTCTTTAAACCATAAGTCTTGCCATCTATTGCTATAATTTTTTCTCCATCTTTGGCCTTTCTTACAATGATGTTTTTCCCATCTAACTTATCCAGATCAAAGGCATGAAGAGGCTGACCTGTCTCAAAGAGGACAAAGTTTGTAATATCCACAATATTATTAATAGGTCTTAGGCCAATACTTGTCAGAGCATCTCTCAGCCACTTGGGACTTTCCCCTACTTTGATATTCTTTATCACTCTTGCTGTGTACTTCGGACATCCATCCGAATCTTGAACCACTACCGATGGATTGCTCTTAATCTCATGATTTGTAATGGGTGCATCCGGATATTTGAGTTCTCTTCCCGATAAAGCTCTGATTTCTCTGGCAATACTTAAATAAGAATTCCAGTCAGGTCTATTGGATGTTATCTCAAGCTCATAAACCGTGTCAGGGCAAAACACATCTTTTAATGTTTTGCCTATTTCTAAAGATGAATCGAGTTCTAGCAAGCCTGATGATTCGGCAGAGATGCCAAGTTCTTTGGCACTGCACAACATTCCAAACGAATCAACACCCCTGAGCTTTGCTTCCTTAATCTTAAATTCACCGCCTTTATCATCCCTGAACGCTGTCCCGATTTGAGCCAATGGGACTTTCTTGCCAACATCACAGTTTGGAGCTCCGCAAACTATCTGCAAAATTTCTTTTCCACTGTTAACTTTGCAAACAGAAAGCCTATCGGCATTTGGATGAGGATTCCTCTCAAGTATTTCTCCAACAATTACAGTGTCAGGTATCTCGTTTATCTTCAAAACAGATTCCACTTCTATCCCGACCATTGTAAGTCTCTCTATTAGTTCAACTGAAGAATATGGAATATCAATATATTTAGAAAGCCAATTATAGGAAATTTTCATATTACACCTGTGGATTAAAACTGATTAAGGAATCTTACATCGTTATCATAAAAATACCTGATGTCATTAATTCTATGTCTGATCATAGCTATTCTTTCGATACCCATTCCCCAGGCAAATCCAGACCATATATTAGGATTATATCCGACATTTTTTAGAACATTAGGATCCACCATTCCGGCTCCTGAGATTTCAAGCCATCCTGATTGTTTGCAGACATTGCAGCCTTTTCCTTCGCACATAATACAGGAGAAGTCATATTCTACGCTAGGTTCTGTAAATGGGAAAAAATGCGGTCTGAATCTTATCTTGACACTTTCGCCTAGAAGTTCTTTAGCAAAATAAATCAGTGTGCTTTTTAGGTCGGCCATAGATACATTTTTATCTATATATAACCCCTCAATCTGATGAAAGTTGGCGCTATGTGTCGCATCTGGAGTGTCCGGCCTGAAGCATGGTCCTGGAGCAATAATTCTTATAGGTGGCTCCTGAGATTCCATCACTCTAATCTGAACTGTCGAGGTCTGAGTCCTTAATAATCTCCCGTCTGCAAAATAAAATGTATCACTCTTTTCTCTCGATGGGTGTTCTTTTGGAGTATTAAGCGCATCAAAACAATGATGTACTGTCTCTATGCAAGGACCGTCTGCAACAATAAAACCAATCCGCCTGAAAATTGCCACGCAGTCATCAATAGTTTGTGTAATGGGGTGTTTTTTACCATGTTTCCAGACTCTTCCAGGTAGTGATATATCAATAAAATCCTCTTTATTTCCTGATGCGTTTTCAATTTCACTTAATTTAACTTCTATCATTGATAGAGCTATATTTTTCGTTTCGTTAAGGATTTTTCCAGCTTCAGGTTTTAAAACCTTATCAATAGTTGCCAATTGTCCTGATAGAGCAGTAATTAAACCATTTCGTCCAAGAAATAATATTTTAAACTTCTCTAAGTCCTCTTTAGTAGAAACATTTAGAATATCAGAGCTAAGCCTGGAGCGAATTTCCTCTGAGTTCTTTCTTAGTGTGTCAATACTCATAATGATTAGTATTTAGATTATAGATAAAAAGCCTTTAACAAACTTTTTATAAAATTTGTCAAAGGCTCTAATTGTTTTGTTTTTAATGCAAAGTTTGCATTACTTCTTCAATGCTTCTTTTACCTTTAGAAGAAGAGCATTGAAAGCCGGTTCATCATGGATAGCCATTTCTGACACCATTTTTCTGTTCAGATCAGAATTGATAAGCTTCAAACCATGAATGAAAGAACTGTAGTTTATTTCATTTAGCCTACATGCAGCGCTTATACGAATAGTCCAAAGTCTTCTGAATTGGCGCTTTTTCTGTTTTCTGCCAATATAAGCGTGTTGGTCAGCTTTAATAATGGCGTCATAAACTGTTCTTATTTGTTTACTGCTTGCGCCGTAAAAACCTTTTGCTCTATCTAATGCTTTTCTGCGTCTTTTGCGGGATGCTACTGAAAATGTAGTTTTCATTTTTTAAATCACTCCTTTAATTATCAACTCAAACCGTATGGAAGAGCGGCTCTGATTCTAGACATTTCTGTGTGTTTAACTTCTCCGGAAGCGCCTAGATGGCGTTTGCGTTTTGAGCTTTTCTTTGTAAGGATGTGACGACCACCAGCCCTATTGTGCATGAACTTTCCTGTGCCGGTCTGCTTTAGACGCTTAGCAGCACATTTTCTTGTTTTCATCTTTGGCATAGTTTAATCTCCTTTATTATTGGATTATTTTATTAACCGGCAGGCAGATGCCTTGATTATCAGCCTCACCGGCGAATTTATAGTTACTTGGGGTTCATCGTAACTAGTATAGTTTTTCCTGTCATATTAGGCGACCCATCAGGAGTTCCGAGTTCGGAAAGCTCCTTAATCGCACGATTTATGAGTTCAAAGCCTTTATCTTTATAAGCCGCTTCGCGACCTCTAAAAACTATAGCCATTTTAACTTTGTTTCCCTTTTCTAAAAACTCAGTCGCGTGATTTAACTTTGTCTGATAATCATGCTCATCAGTATTTAGATGGAACCTTAATTCTTTTAATTTCTGAACTACCTGATTTTTCTTTTGGTTTTTATGTTTACGCTTCTGATCATAAGCAAGCTTTCCAAAGTCAAGAATTTTACATACAGGAGGATCTGACTGCTCTGATACGACAACCAAATCCAACTTTGCTTCCTTAGCAAGCTCAAAAGCTCTCAATTTGGAAACAACACCAAGCTGATCTCCATCAGCCCCAATCAACCGCACTTGATCGAAATTCAATTGAGCGGCAGTTTTAACTAACCTAGCTATATGACGATCTCCTATTTAAATTACCAATTAGAAAGTCTTTAAAATACTCTATCTTAATTGACTTTCAACTTGCCTTATTCTAAAAAAAGCAACTACTCGAAACTAACTAAACTTTCAGTGCAACATCTCTGATAAGTTTTTCCTTTAGTTTATCAAAAGCTATCGATCCAAGTTCGCCCTCTCTTCTTGATCTGACAGAAAGGCTTCTTTCGGCAATTTCCTTATCTCCTACAACTGCTATATAAGGAACTCTTTCATTCCTGGCATTCTTTATTTTGGCTCCAATCGTTTCAGATCGACTATCTACTTCCACTCTAAAATTCATACACTTTAGTTCTTGAGCAAGTTCTTTCGCGTAAGGATGATGATTATCAGTTATAGGAAGAATCCTGACTTGTTCAGGGGCAAGCCACATAGGGAAAGCACCACTATAATGTTCAACAAGAATTCCAAAAAATCTTTCAATTGAACCTAAAAGTGCTCTGTGAACCATAAACGGCTGGTGCTTAAGTCCATCATCCCCAATATAAGTCATTCCAAACCTTTCAGGAAGGTTAAAGTCAAATTGTATGGTGGACATTTGCCACTCTCTGCCAATTGCATCTTTTATTTTAAGGTCAATCTTGGGTCCGTAAAATGCTCCGCCGCCTTCATCTACTTCGCATTCCAAACCCAATGTTCTAACAGCCTTTTCAAGTGAAACAAGAGCTTTTTTCCATTTTTCAGGTTCGCCAACTGCTTTTTCAGGTCTGGTTGCAAGATAAGCTTTTATGTCAGTGAACCCGAAAGCTTTCCAAATATCAAGACTGAACTTCAGTACATTCAAGATTTCTGATTCAATTTGTTCAGGAGTGCAAATAATATGAGCATCATCCTGGGTAAAACCTCTAACTCTCAAAAGACCATGAAGAACTCCACTTTTTTCGTATCTGTAAACAGTTCCAAGTTCTGCCCATCTCAGGGGAAGTTCTTTATACGATCTGAGTTTCGACTGATAAATTTCAATATGGAAAGGGCAATTCATGGGTTTGACATAGTAATCATTACCATCAATATCCATAGGCGCATACATAGCATCTTTATAGAAGCTCAGGTGTCCACTCGTTTCCCATAATTGTGATTTACCTATATGAGGAGTATAAAGAAGATCGTAACCATTCTTGTAATGTTCTTCTCTCCAATATGTTTCAAATACATTTCTTACAAAAGATCCTTTTGGGTGCCATAAAACCAAACCGCCGCCTACCTGCTCGGAAATACTGAACAAATCCAGTTCTTTTCCAAGTTTTCTGTGATCTCTTTTCTTGGCCTCTTCAATGAGTTTCAGATAGTCATGAAGTTCTTTTTTGTCATTAAAAGCAGTTCCATAAATTCGCTGGAGCATAGGATTGCTTTCCTTACCTCTATAGTAAGAACCGGCGATAGAGAGAAGTTTTACTACACCTGCCTGGCCGCTTTGTTCCACATGAGGACCTCTGCATAAATCAACAAAGTCTCCAATCTTATAAAAAGAAATTTTCTCGCCGTCGGGAATATCTGCTAAACGCTCAATTTTATACTTCTGTCCTTTTTCTCTCAAGAGTTTTTCAGCTTCTTCTCTGGAAAGCTCAAAATATTCGAAGGGAATCCTTGCGTTGATTATTTCTTTTATCTTATCTTCTATTCTTTCTAAATCCTCAAGAACTAATCTAGACTTGATATCGAAATCGTAATAAAAACCATCTGCCGTAGAAGGGCCAATATCGAACATCACATCTGGAAATAGTTTATTGACTGCTGCCGCCATAATATGCGCTGCACTGTGGCGAATGGTTTCAATCGGAAATTTAGACATATTGTTTACTCCTATTGTAAAATCAATTCCATTTGGATTTTTGATTCTCTATTTAACAAACTTTTGACCGGTTCAAAGCTCTTTCTATGTATCAGTGAAGGCCCATAGTTTTTTATCGCTTCGAGATGCTTTGCTGTCCCGTATCCTTTATTATTTTCAAAGCCGTATTGCGGATACAATTCGGCATACTTATCCATTAACCTATCTCTATAAACTTTGGCTAAAATACTTGCTGCCGCTATACTAGCAGACTTAGCATCGCCTTTAACTATCGCCTTGGACTTTATAGGCATATTGGGCACGGGTAACCCATCTATCAATGCAAATTGAGCTATTTCTAATTCATTTACTGCCAGTCTCATGCCCTTATGAGTCGCCTGTAAGATATTCAATAAATCAACTTCATCTTCACTAAGCTCAATTATCGAATATTTCTTAGCCGTTGAAAGAATTTGGTCATATAACATTTCTCTTTGCTTTGCAGTGAGTTTCTTAGAGTCATTGACAACTGGTATCTGATTGTCTTTTTCAAATATCACGGCAGAAACCACTAATGGTCCTGCCAAAGGTCCTCTGCCAGCCTCATCAACGCCGGCTATAAAAGAGAAACCGTCGTCCCATAACTCTCTTTCATAAGATAGCATAGGATGACGGTAATCGAAAAAATCCATCTCAGACAATAGAATCTTATATATTCTAGTGGCTTTGATCTTTTACTTTTGCGGCCTTTCCTACTCTATCTCTTAAATAGTAAAGCTTTGCTCTTCTTACATCGCCCTTTTTCTGAATTTCTATTTTTGAAATTCTAGGAGAGTTAATCGGGTAAATTCTTTCAATTCCAGTTCCGAAAGCTACGCGTCTAACTGTGAATGATTCATTAATTCCAGAACCATTTCTAGCTATGACAGTTCCCATAAAAGCCTGAACTCTCTCAGTTTTACCTTCAACAATTTTTGAAAAAACCTTCAATGTGTCGCCAACATTAAAAGCAGGAAGGTCAGTTCTGCACTGAGCCTTATTTACCTTTTCCATTATGTGCATTTTAAATTTCCTCCAATATAATATATAAACTTATTTATTTTTATCTAAAAATTTCTCATATAAATCTTTACGAGATTCCTTTGTTTTCAGAATAGATTGTTCTTTTCTCCATTCACGAATTTTCTTGTGATTCCCGGACAATAAAATATCAGGCACTTTGAGTCCCCTGTATTCTAAAGGTCTAGTGTATTGCTGGTATTCTAAAAGATCATTAGTAAAACTCTCCTCTTCAGAAGAAGAATCATCGCCCAAAACTCCTGGCAATAACCTTGCAATACTATCAACGATTACCATAGCAGGAATATTTCCGCTAGTTAAAACATAATCGCCGATTGAAATCTCTTTGTCAATGAACAACTCTCTCACTCTTTCATCAACACCCTCATAATGTCCGCAAACTATTATCAAGTGTTTTATTGAACTCAACTCTCTAGCCATCTGCTGATTAAAAGTTTCCCCTCTCGGAGAAGTCAGCACTACTAATGAATCTTGTTTTTTGCAAGATTCTATTGCTTTACACAATGGATCTACCATCATCAGCATTCCCGGCCCGCCGCCGTAGGGTGTATCATCAACTGTCCTGTGTTTGTCTTGTGTAAAGTCTCTTAAATTAACTGTATTGATGACAATTAAATTATCTTTAATAGCTCTGGCTATAATACTTTCTGCAAAGGGACCAAAAAAAACATCAGGAAATAGAGTGATAATATCAATTTGCAATCTGATCAAGCACCTCAACATTTACTTGCTTGTTAACTCTACTTGCAGCTCCGGAAACCAAAGTACGGATAGCCATAATAGTCTTTCCTTGTTTTCCTATTATTTTACCAATATCTTCTTTCTTGCAGTTAATATTGATAGTTTGTTCTCTTTCACCTTTATGAAGTTCAATTTTGACTTCATTCGGGTTGTCCACTAAGGACTTCACTACATAATCAACGAAGTTTACAACATTATCCATAGATAAGACAGATACATTAGAGGAAACTGCAGGTGCAGTTTTGGCTACGGTGTTGCCTTTTCCCATAAACATATTAAACAATTTCTTAATCACAGTAAATTTCCAAAAATAATAAATTATAAATCAGGTAAGCGTTGGGTCAATATATAGCTTTTACTTCTTTTCTTCTACTTTTTCTTTTTTAGGAGGGTAAACTTTCTTTGGTTTTTGAATGCCCTTAGCGCGTAGTATGATATCGCTAACAGTTTCAGATGGCTGAGCGCCATTAGCTATCCAATAATCAGCTCTTACCACATCAATCTTTTCATCTTGATGCCTTGGATCATAATGCCCCAAATTTTCGATTATTTTCCCATCTCTTTGTGATCTAGCATCAGCTACTACCACACGATAAGATGGTTTATTCTTTGCTCCGGTTCTTTTTAGTCTAATCTTTACAGACATTTAATTTTTCCTCTTTTTTTGCTGTTAACCGAAATTTGTGTCACAGTTAAAAATTAACAAAGTTTCGATCAAAAATTATTAAGAAAATCTGAAGCGCCTAAGATACAACCCGTTTTAGCCTTTTCAAACAGCATATTTTAAAAAATCAGCAGTATAAATGAAAATCGTTTTTCTTAGGCTTAACGCTCTTGATTAGAGCATCAAAGACAATACACTCTATTTGTAACTTAGATAAAAATACAAAATAACAAACCAAGTTTCTCAAAAATATTCATGAAAACAGTTTTTTATTTATCAATGCTAGTTCTGTTAACCGGCTGTTCTATGTTCAGATCAACTCAGGGCACAACTCATTTTGATTTTGACCGATCCCCTCTGACTAATTCGCCCAACATGGGGATATTGGTTCCGCAAAGATTTACATCAACTCTGCCTTCCTCCACTAAAATGATATTCCAATTCCCAGGCAATGAAGTTAAATACGATATGTATAATAACTGGGCGCAAATACCTCAAGACCTAGTAGCTAGATATTTTACACTCTATTTCAATAATCCTGAAAAGTCCATACCTTTGGCATCTACAATGAAATATACTATGGATGGATGCATATATGAGTTTGAGTGTGACACAAACACAAAAGAAGCAGTTTTTACCATGGGGGTTATTCTCAGGGACAAAAATGATTCATTAATTCTAGCTAAACTCTACGGTTCAAAAGTAAAAATGGAGAAACTGTCCGCTTCAGACTTCGCAGGAGCTATGTCAAAAGCAGTAGATAATGTGGCAGTTCAAATACAAAAAAATATCTTAGAACTAAATAAATAACTTTAAATATTAATCATAAGACAGAGAATATTATGGATAAATTCGGAATCGAAACACCAAAACAATTAGTAAGCAAAGAGAAAATTGAAGAACGCATCGAGATACTTGGAAAACAAATAACTAAAGATTATCAAGGTAAGGCTTTAACCATTGTTTGTATAATGAAGGGTTGCATACCATTTGCAGCAGACTTGATTAGGCATATACCAATACCTTTCAAACTTGATACAATACACGCTTCATCATACCGCGATACAGAAAGTACTGGCACAGTAACAATCCTTCAGGAGCCAACCATTGATTTAAAAGACCAGCATATCATCATAATAGATGATATTCTCGATACAGGAAGAACGATGAAAAAAATCGTTGAAAATTTCAAGGCAAGATCTATCAAAGATATTAAAACCTGCGTTCTTTTGGATAAACCTTCGCGCAGAATAGAATCAATTCACGCAGACTATGTAGGATTTGAAATTCCAAATAAATTCGTTGTCGGCTACGGGCTAGACTACAACGAATACTATAGGAATCTCCCTTATATCGGCGTTTTAGGATCAGATTGATTCAAACCACTAAATCTGCCATCTTAGAAAAATGTTTTATTATCTTTGCTATCTGGATTCATTTTTCGGACCTTTTCGTCTGTTTAAATATGTGACATTCCGTGCTGGACTGGCAGCAATAATATCTTTTTTGATAGTTGTATTGCTTGCACCAAAAACTATACAGCTATTAAAAAAGTTTAATACTTCAGCTCCTTCCAGGCACAAAGGTCTAATTCCTGACCAATTTATTGACTCTGCTAAAGAAAAAACCCCGAGCATGGGTGGAATCCTGATAGTTTTTGGGATAGTAGTTTCGACGCTGCTTTGCGCCTCTCTTACAAATAGTTATATGTATATATTTATCCTTATAACTCTAGCTATGGCGGGAATAGGTTTCATTGACGACTATTCAAAAGCAGTTCATAGAAAAAGAGATGGTGTTTCGGGTAAATTTAAACTTCTACTGGAATTTCTAATAGCCGCGATATGCGTGACATATCTAATGATTACGACTGATAGCTCTGTTAATCTTAACTCATTATTTCTTCCATTTATGCGAGAACCTTTACTTACTGGATTAACGGGAATAATTGTTACCCTGCCTCTTGGAGTTTTAGTAGTAGTAGGAGCTTCAAATGCAGTAAATCTGACAGATGGCAAAGATGGCCTGGCTACAGGATGTATAGTCTTTGCAGCGATGGCATTTTCTGTTTTTGCGTATATCTCCGGCAACAAAGTATTTTCTGAATATCTATTCATTCATTATGTTCCAGGAGCAGGGGAAATAGGTATTTTTGCCGCAAGTATAATCGGAGCATCTGTGGGATTTCTGTGGTATAATTGTCATCCAGCCTCAATGTTTATGGGCGATACCGGTAGTCTTGCTCTCGGAGGTTCTATTGGACTTATAGCAGTTTTACTTAAACAAGAAATAGCTCTGGTTATAGTCGGGGGCGTTTTTGTAATTGAAGCGCTATCTGTCATTATACAGGTTTTTTCGTTTAAATTAACAGGTAAACGCGTATTCCTGTGTTCACCTATACATCACCATTTTGAAAGAAAAGGCTGGAAGGAAACCCAAATAGTTATAAGGTTCTGGATATTAGCTTTCATCTTTGCTCTTCTGGGATTAGCCACATTGAAGCTCAACTAGAAAATTACGAAAAAAATGCCAACTCCGAGAATAACAATAGCTAGAAGATACATCCAAATGCGCTTTTTTATGACAGATAGGCTGGGAGCTGTATCCCCGGCTATCATCCTACAACTATCAAGTCTAAGTTGATTAGCAATTTTTCTTCTTTCTGTTCTACTTATTCTGCGATAATCCCTCATAAAGAACCCATAGATACAAGGATAGTTAGTGAGATTATAATTGCGGCAAGGACAATACCGATTATTAAGGGCAAAAAGACTTTGAAACCGAATTTAAAAAGTTGAGAGAGGGTAGAGCTGAAAATATCCGTAACGGATATGGGTGTTTGTGTTACAAGTTCATTCAATGCTTTTTCCGGCATTTTAAACTTATCCTTACAAATTATACTTTCTATCCTAGCGTGCTCAACAAGCTTACTGGCATCGGCTAAATCTATCGAAAAGTCGTACTCGTCCCACTTTAATTCATCAATCGCATTAATTTCATTAATTGCACTTTGAAGTTTGTCTAGAGAGTTCAGATAGATATCTCTCCTTTTTTCTAACTCATTAGACACCTTAGATACTTCCGATATAGTTTCAGTAACATACTTTATTACTACATCCTTTGTTCTCAAATAGTCAGTTTTTCTCTCTTTAAGGGCTTTCAAAAGATGTTTATCTATTTTCTCTTTCTTTTCTTCTTTAACAAGAAGATGTTCAATCTGCGGTACACTTTCTATGGGAATATCTGGAATTGAAACTGATTCCGATTCTAATACATTTTGTGAAAACAAGACTTCTTGAGTAGAAACTTTGTCTTCTATGATAGTATTTGATTCGAGCGAAGGCAGAGTATTTTTTTCGACTTCATCCTTAACCTTTGGAACTGAAGAAAGTTTATCTTTTAGGTTAATTAGTTTTGTTCCAACAAAATTAGATCTGCTCATTATCCCTCTTAATTTTAAGATTTGGCGAATAGTATTTTTATACTTTTATATTTTATCACAGAGAGTTGTATGTCCACTCTTTAAAAACTTGATTTAAAAACAAGTCCAATTATTTTAGAGGCTCTTTTGTCTATTTATGATATAGAAATTACATATTGTTTTTGATTTTACTTTAACTTAAACTATAACAAACAAAGGAATAATGGCAATGAAAAGAACTTATCAACCATCAGTATTAAAAAGAAAAAGAAAATGCGGATTTAGAGCAAGGATGGCCACAAAAAATGGCAGACTTGTTATAAAAAGACGCCGTGCCAAAGGTAGAAAGTCACTTACTCTCTAGTTTAAACTTCCTGGCTAGTTCCTCTTAAATAGCCGCTCCTTGGTTAGTCAATTTATGGACGAATCTTGTTCACAGATAAAAAAGGAGCTTCTTCAATTTGGGGATTCTTCGAAAAAAGACAATCCTTGCCTAAGGCTAAAGTCAGAATTTGATGAAACTAAAGCCAACGCATCGAAGTTCACAAGCAGAAACTTCATATTGCTCCATTCAGTTGCTGTTGACGGCAACCTCAAAATCGGAATTATATGTGGTAGAAAATTCTGTAAAAAGGCTGTTACAAGGAATCGGGTCAGAAGGATTATAAAAGAGGCTTTCAGGCTTATTAGAAACAGAGTAGCTTTAGCCCACTTGATTTTAATTCCCCGAAGAGGTTTGGAGTTATTGAAAGCTCAGGATGTTCAACATGAGCTCATTATAGCTTTTAAAAAAATAGGCTTATGGAAAGAAGAATAGAGGCTGTTAAAAAGAAGAGTATTTTAGCTCATATTTTGATTGGATTAATAAAGGTATATCAGTATCTCACACCATGGATGAACTGCTGTCGTTTTTATCCTTCTTGTTCTGAATACTCCGCAGAAGCTATAGAAAAACATGGAGCAATAGTTGGAATCATTTTAACTATTTATAGACTTTTAAGATGCCAACCGTATTGCAAAGCTGGTTTTGATCCCGTTCCCGAAAAAATTAGACTTAAATTAAAACTGAAAAAGGAATTTAAAGGCGAAAATGTTTAAAAATCTAGACAGAAGCTCAATAATAATTGTCGTATTGTGTTTAATTCTGATATTTTCATGGAATTATATTTTTGGTCCTAGCGGATTGAATTTACTACCTACTCCGAAACAGGAAACAACCAAGCAAGTTGATACAATACCTGTTGCGAAAGAACAATCTTTGGCATCCAAGTCAATCAGCAAAAATACTCCTTCGAAAGAGCCGTCTTTAGATTTACCTTTGACTCAGATGGCACAAACTGCCACTACTTTCCCTGAAGAAATACTAACTAGCCCTGATAAGCTAATGAACATTTCTTTCAATCCAAACCTTGGTTGCATATCAGCTGTTACACTAAACTCCATTATCGATGCTTCAGGCAAAAATGTCATTGTATTAAATAAGGCAGTAAAACCAGGAGCTCTCGCAGTATCTGAAGCTAATAATGCTTGGACAATAGAAAAAATCTATCAGCCGATCATCAACAAAACTGACTACTCTTTGAGTCTAAAGAGAAAGATGAAGAGCATAGATGGAGATATGTTTGTACTTGAACAGAATTGGAAACTCGACAAGCAATATGTCACGGATTATTCGATAACTATTTACAATCAGACTCAGAAAAATCTTAAGTTTAATCAACTTTTCGTTTGGGCAGGCGGAATACCTCCTATTGAATATGTTTCTGGCGACATTGCAAGAAGTGAATCTCACATGGTAGATGTACTTCTTTCTGACAAAAATGAAGTCCGTTCCTTTAAAGTTGAAGATAAGAATTTCTCTACTCAAGCCGGACAAACTGACCCGGTCAGATGGGTTGCTATATCAGATAAATATTTTGCAGATATTCTGAAACCTCTAAGCAATGATGGGAACTTTTACGGAGGTAACTACAATGCAAGGCAAGAAGAAACAACCATAATTAATAAGGCTGAAAAGAACTTCTTCGTTGGATCCTCAGCCGGAATAATAAAAAATGTAAATATCGCTGCACAAAGCTCATCAACATGGAATTTCAAGTATTACTCAGGACCAAAAGACATCAAACTTCTTGCAGCATTTGCACCGAAAGCACAAGATATAATGCATCTTGCCTTTACTGGAATAGAAACAATTGCGCAATGGCTTCTTTATTTCCTGATATTCCTTCATGGATATGTCGGCAACTATGGCTGGGCTATTATTCTTCTTACTGTAATTGTTAAGCTCGTATTCTGGCCAATTACTCACAAGTCGAATGTTTCCATGAAGAAAATGCAGAAAATTCAGCCTGCAATAAAAGAGCTCAGAGAAAAGTACAAAGAAGATAAACCAAAGCTCAACACTAAAATGATGGAGCTATACAAGAAAGAAGGAGTCAATCCTCTTGGCGGATGTCTTCCTATCGTTGTACAAATCCCTGTGTTTTTTGCTCTATATTGGACTTTAGACGGAGCTATTGAGCTTCGCCATCAAGCTTTCCTCTGGGCAACTGACCTTACACAACCCGACACTATAGCCCACATATTCTCAATACCTATCAACCCCTTGGCTATATTGATGGCTCTTACAATGGTTCTACAGCAGAAACTTACCCCTGTGGCTACCGACCCAATGCAAGCTAAAATGATGATGTTTATGCCATTAATCATGCTCATATTTCTTTACAGTTTGCCTTCGGGACTTACACTTTACTGGACTGTGAGCCAAGTCATAAGCATTATTCAATTAATGGTTAACATCTATAATGACAAGAAAGAAAAAGCAAAAACTAATCCAAAAACTGCTTAGGAGAAAAAATGACAGAAAAAACTGAAAAACTGGAAAAGTCAGGAAAAGTTCTAGCCACAATGCTAGATTACCTTGGACTCAAAGCTGATGTGTCACTTAAAGAAATAGACGGAAAAACAGTATTGGCTACCCAATCAGAAGATGCTGGACGCATAATTGGGAAAAGAGGTCTAACACTGCAGAGTTTAGAACTGCTGATTAACAGAATAGCTACGAAAAATGATGCTGAATGCCCTTGGATTACTATTAATGTTGATGGTTATTCATCATCTAGAAGAAGAGAAAGACCTCAATTCAGGGAAGAAAGAAGAGGTGGAGACTTAAGAAAAGAAAGAAGTTCATTCTCAAGACCTGCAAGGGAATACCCAGATCGCGACGATCGTTCCAGAAGCCCTCGCTTTGAAGATTCAGTCGATGAAACAGAAAACCTCACAAAATTAGCTTTAGACTCTGCAAAAGAAGTCAAAAGATGGGGTGAATCTGTGACTCTTAGATCTATGAATTCTCACGATAGGAGAATTGTTCATGTCGCATTAAAAGATGACACTGAACTAAGAACTGAAAGTATTTCTGTAGATGGGTCTGACAACCTTAAAAGCATAGTTGTTTCCCTCAATAAAGGTGGCGAAGCTTCTAAATTAGATTGATTTAAACTCTAATTTCTTATAAACTTGAACTTAGTTTACAATAAACTCTTTAATTTTAAATAAAAGTCGGGGCGTGGCTCAGCCTGGCTAGAGCGCTGCGTTCGGGACGCAGAGGCCGGAGGTTCGAATCCTCTCGCCCCGACCATTTTTTACTTGCTTTACTTAGGCTAGAGAAAATACAGAAGGAAAACTCATATGGGGCTCTTAAGAAAAAGAAATTTCGATTCACTCCAAAAAAACGCTAATAATAGTGAGATGACACGCACTTTGCAGTGGTATGATTTAGTACTGCTGGGAGTCGGAGTAATTGTAGGAACGGGTATATTTGTCCTTACTGGCATAGGCGCAGCAAAATATGCCGGCCCAGGAATGACTTTATCTTTTATCTTTGCGGGCATTACCTGTACTTTTGTAGCTTTAGCCTATGCAGAGCTCACTTCTATGCTTGCAATAACCGGCAGCGTTTACACCTATACATACGCAATCTTTGGCGAAATTCTGGCTTGGATAGTTGGCTGGGCATTAGTCCTTGAATACTCTCTAGCCGCTGCAGTTGTTTCAGCCGGCTGGTCAGGATATGTAACAATGACGCTTAAACAATTCGGTGTATCCTTGCCTGCAGCTATTACGACACCGATTTGCGATGGCGGGATATTTGACCTTCCAGGAGCATTAATCATAGCTTTTATTACAGTTCTTTTAGTCCTGGGAACCAGAGAAAGTGTAAAAGTGTCAAGAGTGCTAGTAGCTATAAAACTGGGAGCTATTTTCCTCTTTCTTATTCTGGCAACTCCCAAGGTAAACCCTGCAAATTGGACTCCATTTCTTCCATTCGGCGTAAATGGTATCTTTACCGGAGCTTCGTTTGCTTTTCTTTCTTATTTAGGCTTTGATATGCTTTCGAATGCTGCTGAAGAAACAGTTAATCCTAAAAAGAGCATACCTATTGGAATAATTGGCTCGCTTATAGTAGTAACTATCTTATATGTCGTTGTGTCTGCAGTTATGACAGGTGTTGTAAAGTACACAGACCTAAATACTCCGGCTCCAATATCACTGGTTTTAGATAGAATAGGTTACCACTTTGGAGCCGCAATAGTAGGAACAGGCATTATATTTGGACTAACTACGGTTATTCTAGTATCCCTCTATGCGCAAAGCAGACTATTTTTAGCTATGAGTCGCGATGGACTTATACCAACTAAGCTATGCAAAATCCATCCCAAGTTCAAAACCCCATATATTATATCAATAGGCAGTGGCATTATTATCATATTAGCAGAGTCAATTCTACCTGTTTCCTTAATAGCTGAATTGATAAATATAGGCACACTATTCGCTTTTCTTCTTGCTTCAGCAGGAATTTTTGCCCTTCGCATTAACAGACCTGACCTAGAAAGACCATTTAAATGCCCTATTCCATTTATTATTATGCCATTAGCCGTAATATGCTGTGCCTATCTAATGTACAAACTAGATCCTCTGACTTGGAAGTTCTTTATATATTGGACTATAGCTGGGCTAGTGATATATCTAATGTATGGTTATTGGAATAGCAGACTCCAAAGAGCTGAAAAATTAGGCGAGCTGAAAAACATTGTCCAGAGAATAAGAGACAGAGATAATAGCTAAAGAACTGGTAGCGGGATTAGAGGATATTTATTTTACCCATTCCCGCTTTGTGCTTAATATCTATTTTCGGGCTCCCATAAACATCAACAGAGCCAAGCCCATTCATATTAACAGTAAGTTTCTTGGTATTTATCGAAGCAGATCCGATATTATTCTTTGTTAAATCTGTCTGTTCAGCAAAAAAAGATGACGAATCATAACTGCCTACACTATTAAGAATCAAAGTCTGAGTCTTTGCTTTTCCACTAATAGAGGCTTTTCCAACACTATTCATAACCAAGTGAAAAGTATCGACATTTAGCTGGGTTATTTCAAAATTTCCAACTCCGCTTAAATCTAGCGTTGCTTGTTTTATCAACGCAAAATCACTAAAATTTAAAACGACATGACCAACTCCGTTGTTAATAATATTTAAAGTTGAAATGTCCAGCTTTTTAGAAGCTAAAGTCCCTACTCCATTATTTATTATTGTCAGATTATCAGTCTTGAAAGTGTCAATTGATATATTCCCAACCCCGTTTATCTCTAACTTATCCAGAGCGTTTAGTGTCAGCAGATAAGTCACATTACTATCATGGTTTAAAGATAGCAAACCTAAGAATTTGTCAAAAACTGTCTGGTCTTCTATTTGTTCGCAGTTAAGAGCAAGAGAGCTTCCTTCCTGGCTAATGGAAACACTATCAATTACATCCTGGCTGCTTGCTTGAATAGTAATTGAATTTTTATCTCCCTGTGTAATATATAAATCCCCTGCTCCGCTAATGGAAATAAATGTAATATTCCCCAGTTCGGTTGTACTTGATACATCTTCGGCAAAAGAAGAAACGCTTATCAAGGAGAATGTTAACAATATAGAAACAGTAAATAATAGTC
>Ga0194053_10000129_pt1 | contig 56808 bp, 50 predicted proteins | sample SepL228m_MetaG_FD_161684 | JGI IMG/M metagenome (GOLD analysis project Ga0194053, IMG submission 161684) | Anoxic zone freshwater microbial communities from boreal shield lake in IISD Experimental Lakes Area, Ontario, Canada - Sep2016-L227-8m | ecosystem: Environmental > Aquatic > Freshwater >...
TCTACCCCCTACCCCCTAAACCCTAGCGCCTCCCCTGTCTCCATCCTCGTCTTCAAGAACACTATTCGTGTCGAGACTTCGGCAAATCTATTGAAATGTAAATTGCTGAATCCACCAGCTTCCCTATCTGAACGAGTAGAAAACAAGATCACTCAACTTCGCTGGCTCGGACAACTAGGTTTGAAATACCTACCACCTCATGCTGCCAAGCTGACCAAGACCATCACCTGGAAAGGCGAGAATCCTTTTGTGATCCAGTGGAATCATGGACATACTGGCGACGGTACGATGCTCATAAAAACTTTCGATGACCTGCGTGCAGTTCAAGAGAAATTTCCGGAAAGAATAGCGCGCATAACTGCCTATGTCGCTGGTCCATCATTCACAGTCAATGTCGTCGTTACACCAACTAGGATCATGATCGGCAATATCAGCTACCAGATCACTGGTATGATTCCTTTTACCGACGGATCGTTCAGTACAGTAGGAAATGATTGGTCACTGGCGAAGAAAATTCTCAGTGCCGAGGACGTGAAATACATAGCAAATATGGCAAATGAGATAGGTGTGAAGTTACAGGCTGATGGCTGGAGAGGGCTCTTTGGTATCGACCTCATCAAACATGACAACAGTGGTCGCATATTCCTCATAGAGATAAATGCCAGGCAACCCGCTTCGACAACCTTCGAATCATCACTCCAGGAAAAATTACGCGCGACTGGTGCCCGCGGCCTGACGACATTCGAAGCACATGTCCGCGCACTAGCGGATCTACCGATCGATCAGGATCTCATCGTTATAAATGACGGTGCACAAATAGTCCAACGCGTCACCAAGAACGTGCAGGAGATTTTCGACGACATCGCCATTTCATTAAAAAAACTAGGATACAGTGTCGTGGCGTATCAGAATACCGGCTACAACGCGGATCTCCTCCGTATCCAATCCGACCAAGGTATCATGGAATCACACAACTCATTCAATACCAAGGGTCGCGAGATCGCCGACGCAGTAAAGAGCGCGCATCTCAAGATAGAAATTTAGTATGAATACAAAGACACTATCAACTCGCGCCTCTTCTGTGATCGACCAATACAACCATTTCGGCATAATGAATGCCGTTTCATCAGTTCCCTATTACAATAACAAGACTCTCCGAGTTCGCGGTGCACTTCGGACCTACGCTGGTAAAGGTAGCCCCCAAGATATCCATGAAGAGATCGAGTCATTGATCCGGAAAAACCATCTTTCTGCAGAGCAGGTCTCTGACGAAGCTCTGAAGAAAATCCTCACAGATCAGAATATCGGTATCGATTGTTCCGGCTTTGCATATTACGTCCTGAATGCCGAAAGTGTAGAATCAGGCAAAGGTTCACTAGACAAACATCTATCATTCGTGAATTGCACCGGGATCATCAGCAGGATCCGATGTTCTCTAAGACCGATCGAAAACTGTGACGTCAACACACTAGCCAATGACCGGAACAGCCGCGCGGTTCCTATTTCTGATATACACCCAGGAGATATGATCACCATGCAAGGTGATGAAAATGAACGCGAGCGAGATCATGTGCTGATCATTCACCAAGTCGACTACCAGAATTTCGTACCAGTCAAATTGTTCTATTCTCATGCTGTCGCCTACCCAGAGGACGGTGTCTACGGTTCTGGTATAAAGCAAGGCACGATCGAGATCGTCAATGCGAACAAACTCCTGACTGAAGCTATCTGGACCGAAAGTGGCAAACAGGGTGCAAATGCCAACATTTTCATACGCGCCCAGAAATCCAATACCGAAATTCGTAGATTGAAGTGGATGTAATTTTTTAATACAAAGATCTGGGTAACCACCCATACCCATTTTCATCCCGAGGATATTCTGTTATCAATATGCCAGTGCATTTTCCAAAGGATGAGTGAAGCCTTGGAGCGAATCCTTTGTGAAAATGCTGGTATATTGGGAACAGAGCCGCAGGGATGAAAATGGGTATGGGTGGTTACCCAGAACTAGAAATTGAATAAACGGCATATTTCATGGTATTGTATTCTCTATGATAACAATCCTGCAAGGAACAGCAGACCTAGCATATATCATGAGTTTTGCCCTATTGGGCACGATTGTGGCCTTCCTTTGGGCACCACTACTGTCAAAGATCCTGTACAAACTGCACGTCATAAAAGGCCCAAAAATAGAGCTAAGTGCCCTTCGTTCTAACACTTACAAACACACGACACCGGTCATGGGTGGACTATTGGTCATCATAACCGTGGCAGTGATCACAATAGCCTTCAATTGGTCTAGGAACTTCACGTGGGTACCGATAGGTGTGATGATACTATCTGCCGCATTGGGAGCTATTGATGACTTCATGAATATCTATGGCCGCGAGCGACATTCCAGAAAACTGGACCATGTCATGCGCCTCATCAAGGTACACAAAGATTTCCGCATGCGAGCCTGGTATGTGATGACATTACCATGGACAGCATTCAAGAGAATGTCAGTCTGGTTCGGTTCGAGACCTGGAAAAGGTATATTCGTCCACGAAAAACTCATCCTCCAATTCATCGCAGGATCTCTAACTGCGTGGTGGATCTATGCCAAACTAGGTCCTGCTTGGCACTATATATATTTCCCATTTGACATCGCCCTGAATGCTGGAATATTCATCATACCGATCATCATCTTCATCGTTATGTTCACCGCCAATGCTGTCAATATCGCTGATGGGATGGATGGTTTGGCAGGAGGAACACTCATCATCACATTTAGTGCCCTAACATTGCTATCGTGGATCAATGGCTTCGGCGAGATCGCTATACTGAATGCCACAACGATCGGAGCACTGGTAGCCTATACGTATTTCAATATTAAACCTGCCCGATTCATGATGGGAGATGTCGGCAGTTTGGGCCTCGGAGCACTTCTCGCCGTGAATGCCATGGCCATAGGAGAGACCAGTGCACTATTTTTCCTCGGATTTATTTTTTATATCGAGGCATTGTCTGTCGTCATCCAGGTCACCTCACGATACATATTTGGTCGCAAAGTTTTCCGCATGGCACCGATACATCACCATTTCGAATTAATAGGATGGAGTGAGGAGAAGACAGTGATGAGGTTCTGGATCATTCACTTCATCTTCGTTATTTTTGGATTCTGGTTGGCACTTCACTAGACCCTATACCCTAGACCCTCTATGAACTACCTCCACTGGAATGAAACCACCATCACCGACTTCTCGGACCAGAATATTTCCGATATGTACAACCGTGGCTATGTCTTCACTCGACTTGGCAGAGGCATGATGCAACAGACGCGCTCGGTACGTATCGATCTGTCCAAATATTCACCGACTAGTGAAAATAGACGCATATTGAAGAAAACAGACGGAATCACATTGGATACAGCGAGTCTGCCGATCACGAACTATGACTTCAAGATCGGTAAAATAGCCAAAGACTTCTATGAGACCAAGTTCGGTCCAGGTATCATGAGCGCCCAGAAAATTAAGGAGATGCTAACTCAAGGCGAAAAAAGTAATTTCAATATATTGATCGAGTACACTATACCCCATCCCCTAGACCCTAAACCCTCACCAAAAGCCTTCACGATAGCCTACAAAAATGCCTCTTTACTACATTACTCATACCCTTTTTATGATCTCAACACAACTGAGAAAGATACCGGCCTCGGGATGATGATACGCGCTATCGAATACGCCAAAACTGCTGGTCTGAAATATGTGTATCTCGGCTCCCTCCAGCGTCCTAGCGACACATACAAACTGCAATTCGAAGGTTTGGAATGGTTCGACGGCACTACTTGGCAAACGGATCTCAAAAAAGCTAAAATTGTACTCGGAGAAAAACAACTCCCGTCACTCAACATGACAAATCTGCCAAAAAAGATTCACGTTATCGGTATCTGTGGTGTGGCTATGAGCGCCATTGCCATCGCTTTCAGAGAAAGAGGGGTAGAAGTTACCGGTAGTGACAAGGGGTTCTATCCTCCCGTCTCAACAGAATTGGAAAAGCACAACATCTATTTCTATGCTGGCTGGCATCCAGAAAAGATGATGGAAGGTGGCGCACCAGACGCGATAATGATCGGCGCCGCTTCAGGTAGTCACAATCCAGAAACCATTTATGCCAAGGAGCATGATATCCCGATGTACTCATTTCCGGAGATGTTAGGTAAATATTTTGTCAGGGAAAATTCCATCGTCTGCTCTGGCACCTGGGGGAAAACTTCATCTTCTGCCCTGTTGTCTTTCATACTAGAGCACGCGAAAAAAGATCCTTCGTATATGTTCGGTGGCGTCTCCCTATCCCACGGATCATCAGCCAAATGGACAGACTCAACATGGAGTGTTTTCGAGGGCGACGAATACAAGAGTTCCCCGACAGACCTTCGAGCAAAATTTTTTCATTACAAACCGACCCACCTACTGCTGACGGCCGTTTCTTGGGATCACGCAGATCTGTATACGACAGAAGACAGCTATTTCGAGGCGTTCAGAAAGTTGCTATCGGGAATGCCACATGATGGCCTATTGGTCATGAGGGCCACCCAGCCCGGCATCGACAGGATCAGGAGTTCATTCGATGGGCGTGTTGTTAGTTATGGTTCTGCGATGCCTGGTAAATTTGACGAAAATGTAGTCAAACTTCATGACCGTGCAAAATCGGATTCCCCGCAAATTTCACAGAATATGATAGCCCCAGACTACACATACTCTGATATTCGCCAATCCAGATCTGGCATAGACTTCGCCATTTCACATAAAGGACAGATATTTCACATTCATTCCCCACTTCTCGGCGATTTTCAAGCGGAAAACATCACCGGCTGCTTCGCCTTGGCAAGTACTATGGGCATTGACGGAGCAGAGATCATCGAGGCTATTTCACTATTCAATGGATTGAAGAGAAGGATGGAAAAGCGTTTTGATGGCACGACCCAGGGAGGCGGAAAGACTATTTCGAATGGTATTACTGTGATCGACGATATCGCCCATTCACCAGAAAAGGCGTCATCCGTTCTGAAGACCTTGAAAGATATTTATGGTGGCAAAAATGGAGGACGGGTCTTTGCCATTTTCGAACCAAATATTGGAGGCCGCGAACGTCAGTCAGCCGACAAATATGATGGCGCATTCGTCGACGCCGACACAGTGATCATCCCGAAACTCACAAAGTTGAAGATCGCAACCGAGTCATCAAAGACTCCCGACTCGACGGAGTCATCGCCGATGGAAGGCGACGAATTGGCCGATAGGATCACGAGAACTCACAAATCAACCCTGTTCATCGATGATGACAAGGCCTTAGTTGACTATCTATTAGCCAATACAAAAAGCGGCGACGTGATCGCCTTCCTAGGTTCACATGGATTCAGGGGCATGATAGAAGCTGCAGGAAAAATGTTCAATGATCAATGACGCAATGAATATTCAATTTCCAATAACTCAATGTTCAATTAGTCATTCACTGAACATTGTGTCATTGAATATTGAATATTCTCTCTATTTTCCTTCATCTACAATGTCAGTCTTGACATTGCCACTAGATTCGATCTCCTTTACGAGCAAGGTCATGCCGCAATGATCGCACTCGACAACCATGCCTGGCGTCAGATTCGGATATCGTGAAAGGTTAACCGTGTTTTTACATTCAGGGCAAACTAGTAGAGTATTCATAGCTTTATAATTTTGTTGAAACATTATTTTTTAAAACGCCACAGGTGCGTTCTTTCAATATTAGTCGAAAAAGTGTAGGATTACAAGGTTAGTGGTTAGTGATTAGTGATTAGTGATTAGTGATTAGTGATTAGTGATTAGTGATTAGTGATTGTGACTACTAGCCACTAGTCACTAAACACTAGACACTCCCCACTACCCCTCCACCCTTTTTTCAAACTTATGACACCATTAGAAAAATATCCTGAACTAGCAAAAGCACTCGGACTACGCGAGCTCTATTTCAAGCGTGAAGACTTGCACCCATACGGCTCACACAAGGGTCGTTCTATTCCGGCGATGATCGACCACTACATGGAACAAGGTTCGGAGGAATTCGTCATCTCTTCATCAGGCAATGCGGCTCTAGCTGCCGCTCTGTATATAGAGAAGATCAACTCTGATCCTTCTCGAATATCCAGTCCCATGACTCTAGACATCTTTGTTGGCAACCACATAGCGCCACATAAACTGGAGAAATTGAATGCTTTGGAAGACGATAATATCAGCGTCCTCATCAAGGAGCGACCTCTCCAATCCGCCACCCTAGCTAGTCAGGTAGGGGCCGTTAGTTTACGCCAATCGACAGATGACACCGCCCTACTCGGTTATGGGGCTCTAGCGCGAGAATTGGGCTCTACAAAGGGTATTGGGGCTATATTTATGGGCACATCTTCTGGTACCACAGCACAGGCCCTAGCCATGTATTTTACCAATGAAAACCAGCCAGTTCAGATCCACATCGTGCAAACCTCTTCATGTCACCCTATTGCTGACGGTATCGAAACTTTCGATGGTGAAAATATTGATTCTATAGCAGATGCTATCGTTGACAGAACTGCGATGCGCAAATCTGCCCTGATTCCACTCATCAAGAAAACTGCAGGTCACTCTTGGGTAGCGTCAAATGTCGAGATCATCGCCGCACGTGATATAGTACGAAAACATACCGGCCTAGAGATATCTACAAATAGTGCTTTGTCGGTGGTTGGTGCAATGCAGTCAGCATATAGAGGTTGGGAGATCAACGGCGCAGTGGTTTGTATGATCTGTGGAGAATAGAATAGAGAATGTTCAATATTCAATGTTCAGTGAATGACTAATTGAATATTCGTTGCGTCATTGTGTCATTGAACATTGGTCATTTTCACTGTCCTCGCGCTTTTACAGTATCTATTGACTTTGAAAAAATCAAAACCAATTCTCCTGCTTCAGACCACGAGCCGATCATTGTCGCACGACTTTCTGGATTGGCCTTAGCAAGCAATCTTATCCAATGTTGCGATTCTTTTGCCTCCTTTTTTGAAATGCTCAATTTATGAATAAAATCTTTTTTACTTTCCGCCTCTGCCGCCTCGCAATAATTCGCTCCAACAGAACCAGCAGATCTTACTAATTGTTCAATAATTTTTCGATTGACTGAATCCGTGCCTATTTTCTTTACTTGTACAATAATATTTTCAGCGAATCTAGCCGTTCTCTCGACCAGGTCAAAATTTCTATGTATTTTCATAGATTATTATGTTAGTGAGTAATATCAACCACACCGAACAATGCTCCATTGAACATTTAGTTATTAGTTGTCGAATATTCAATGAACATTGAATATTGAATATTGAATATTTTTTACAGACTTCTAACCGCTCTCACGAATCTCTCTCCTCTCTCCTTGCGTGAGCCATCAGAGCCATATGCCTCAAAACCTGGACTAAAGAGAACACGATCACCTTTTCTAGAATTTTCCATAGCCAATCGAGCCGCCTCTTCTATAGATGGAGCCGAAATGATATTTACGTCCTGTATTTCCCGTAGGAATGCCCTCTCACGCATCGTGCCGCTCCCAGGAACCAGGACTACGGCATGCGCATATTGCGGAAGCTTAGCAAATAATTTCGTGTAATCGCTACCATTGTCTGCACCCCCCAATACGAGCACTACATTCTTATTTATCGACAGAGATTCGAGAGCCAATTCCGTAGAACGAGAAACGACTGAGGCTGTATCATTATAGAATTCTACATTCCTCAATTTCTTGACCAATTCCATGCGACCCTTTAGCGGCTTCCAAACTTTCATCAACCTCTCAGCTACATCGTCGTCGACTTTAAATAGCTTCGCTGCTTGGAGTGCGAGTGATGCATTTTCCTTGTCCTGGGGGCCACGTCCGACAAATTCCCAGGAATCAGGAATGATCCCGGTCTTGGTTCGAAGCATCTTGGCCTTTGGCTGTATCTTCAATGCGTGAATGAGATCGACTACAGTATCATTGCCCACGATAAAATTGTTATACGTCTGATATTCCAACAATTCGAAGGTTGCGTCTGAATATGTACCCTTACTCGGTAAAGTCGTAAAGATGGCGACATGTGGACTCATGCGCGCAGCATGCAATTCTATAGCCATCGACTCCGTGACTCTCATGAGCACGATATCTCCACTTTTGATCTTTTTGAGATGAGAGATCGTGCCATTATCTGATTCTGGGTCGATACAGTAAAGTTTCTGATCGCCAAAATCAGCACATGCGCTCTCGAGCATCGGTGCGAGCATGGACACAACCGTAGATTTGCCACACATCCCCATAACACCGATAACACTGACCGGAGGGGCTTGCTTGAAGAATACTGTTTCTGGATATTCGATCGGGATATTATTGGCTTTGACTTCTTTCAAGAATGACGAATCACGAGGATACTCGTGCGACAAGATCACCATATCCATGTCGAGTAGATCATCGACAGGAACTGGTCCACAGACATAATTGGCTAGACCGATAGATCGGAGAAAGACAAGGTAGTTCTTCAGTCGCGCTTCACTTCGTAGATCATATATAGCAACTAGTGCACCAGCCTTGATGAGATATTTCACATCCTCCATCATTTCTCCATGCAAACCGAGTCCGATGACGGCTACCATCTTACCTTTAAAATAATCTCTAGATGCCATGATGCATACAGTCTACAACAAAGTCACTGAAGTCGGAAGGACTACTTCCATATCCACTTCTTTACCCTGACCATCTCCTGTAACATTGCCTGGAGCTTTATGCTGTCATCGCTAGATATATTGGAATCAACTAGGAAGTGCGACAATTTCTTTATGAATACTCCATACAGATCGATGAAATATTCCTGCAATATTTTGTACTGTGTATCACTGAGCTGTCCACCGACCCGCGACTTCTCGCCCCGCACGCCTGTTCGATCATTGTTCATTGAACTTTGATCATTTCCTTTCTCTTCTTTCATCCTCCCCTTCGACGCCGGCCCGTCCAATATCCTCAATATCTCGAGTGGCCTCTTTACTCCTTCATATAACAATGAATCATGGTTCAATACACCCTCCAGTGAAGGTGACGCTATTTGGTAATCTCGCATATAGATAATGCAAAAATGAAAATTCAAAAATGAAAATTGCGAGTAATGATCTGAAATGCCTTTACTATTTACATTTCAAATCATTACCTTGATTTTTGATATTTGCATTTTTAATTCTGAATAATGCTCGCAAATCTGTCTTTTGTAATGATGACATGATCGAGAACAGTGATACCCAAGATCTTCCCCGCTTGGACTAACTGTTTTGTTATCTCGATATCTTCGGCACTAGGTGTAACCTCACCTGATGGATGGTTGTGCGCCAATACTACTGCAGCGGCATTGTATTCGATGCCGGCGCGAAACACTTCTCGTGGATGAATAATATTCGAATTGACTGTACCTATCGATATGACTTCGTCTCGTATGATCCTACTATGTCCATTCAGAAATAGCCCTCGGAGATGCTCCTTGGGTAGATTCCTCATATCCTGCAAATAGTCGTAAACATCCTGCGCGTTCCTGATCGTCGTAAAGCCGCTCTTGTTCTTGTCAGAATAACGACGCGCGATCTCTCCCACCGCAACGATGATGCATGCCTTGCCTATGGGTATGTCTAGATCCTTCGATAACTGTTCGGCATCCGTCTCGGCCAATATGGTCTTTTCCCCATATTCCTTGACGATCCTATTCGATAGTTCTAGAACGTCTTCTTTAGTAGAAACTGTATTCAAAACAACGGCCATAAGTTCGCTCATACTGAGCGACTCGGGGCCTTGAGACATGAGTCTTTGACGAGGTTTTTCCTCGTTTGGCAGGTCATGTATCGTCAGTATATAGTCACGACTAAAAGAGCGGTCTAAAAACAGCGCGTTATCGACTATTTTGTATCCGACCTTTTGCATACCACAAGTATATACCAATATATTTATTTGGCGAATTTTTACAGAGTTTCCACCATTATGAAATTCGTCTCACTAGAAACTCCGAATGGCATACCCGCGACGATGATCACTTTGTCGCCTTTCTTTACCAACTTTTTGTCGAGAGCCATCTTGCGAACGATACTCATGATCTCATCGGAGGAATTGAATGTTGGCGCTACCATCGGGAAACAACCAAAGGTCAACATCAGCTGATTTGCATGTCCTACAGCGTCAGAAAGCGCCAGGATAGATTCTGCAGGCCTATAACGAGCGATCATCCTAGCTGTACGTCCAGAACGTGTGAGGGCGACTATGAGCTTGGCATTGACCGCATGTGCGGCACGTACAGCAGACTGTGATACAACATCTGTCACACCATGAGACTCTGCATATTCTGCGATCGTATCACGAGTATAGACTTCCTTCTCTATACGAGTAGCGACACGCGTCATGATCTCTACGGCTTCTATCGGGAATTTTCCTAGAGTCGTCTCCTCAGAAAGCATGATAGCGTCTGTTCCATCGATGATGGCATTGGCTATATCTGAAACTTCTGCACGTGTTGGTACAGGACTTTCTAGCATCGACTCCAACATCTGTGTCGCTGTGATAACAGGTTTACCAACAGAATTACATTTCCTGATGATCATTTTCTGAACCAATGGCACTTCTTCTGCTGGTATCTCTATAGCCAGATCTCCACGAGCGACCATGATGCCGTCGGAAGCATCGAGAATGGCGTCGATATTGTGTAAAGCTTCTGGAGTTTCGATCTTGGCGATGATATGAGCATCTGAACCGGCCTTTTCCAATATTGCACGAAGCTCCTTTATATCTTCTGCTCTACGCACGAAAGACAGCGCAACGTAGTCAACTTTATTCGCTATACCGAATTCTAGATCTTTGCGATCCTTCTCTGTCAGCGAACTTATCGACAAACTGGCACCAGGGACATTGACTCCCCTATGATCCCCGAGGGTTCCGCCAACCTTTACCGTAGTGATGATGTCATTGCCTTTGATCTCCAAGATCTCCAATCTTTTCGTTCCATCCTGTAGCATGATCGTCCCACCAGCCTTCACCTCTCTCGGTAGATTTGCATAATTGATAAACACTCTCTCACTATCTCCGATACAGTCATCTGTCGTCAATGTGAAAGTTTGATCTTTTTTCAGAGTGATCTTGCCTTCCTTGAACTTACCGATGCGTATCTTTGGTCCAGAAAGGTCCTGGAGTATAGCGACGGCTTTACCAGTATCTTGCATGATCTTTCTCACTGTATCTACACAGAGTTGATGTGTTGGAAAGTCACCATGTGAAAAATTGAGTCTCACAACATTCATACCTGCATCCATGAGTTTTTCCAGCATCTCCGCAGACTTCGTAGCTGGGCCTATCGTACAGACGATCTTTGTTTTTTTACCTAATGTCATTTTAGTTAGTGATTAGTAAGTAGTGATCAGTGATTAGTCGCTAGTATTCGCTATCACCCTATTGATTGATATACAATTATAATACAAAAGGGGAAACTTTTCATATAGTTAATATGCACATATCCCTTCACGGGGTAATTCCCCCTTTGATCTATTGTCTTCTATTGATCAAATATAGCCGTTCTCTGAGTATTTGAAGATCCAACAATAGCAAATCCTGCAATTATTGCAACAACGGGTTCATTTCTTGCGACAGGAATATACGAAGGCTGGTGGAATGTTTCTCAATTCGAAACCTATGATCTTTGCACGAAATACCTTGCGAGCATGTAACCAACTCGCCAACAGATATTGGAATTGCACGTATATACCATCATCTCTCATGCCAGCGTATATAGCGTCGAATATCTTCTGACGCTCGGTGCGACTGAAATTACCTATCGGCAATCCTGATACGATGTAATGCGCCTGAGGAATATTCAATCTCCTCAAATGATCACCCAGAGCTGCAGCATCATCTTCTACGAGGATGAGACCGCCCGAAGCCAGATCATCATGAAAATCAACACGTAACTTCTCTGCCAGTGCTTTGTTATTCTCAAATGCGATCAGTTTGGCGCCCGCTGGCAATCTTCCCATGATCTCTTTCGTGAATATTCCCGTGCCCGCACCGAGCTCCACGATGACCGTATCCGGTCGGATAGTGAGTGGCCGCAACATGCGTCGGCCCAGCGCCGAAGAACTGGGAATGATAGAACCTTGGGTTCGAATCTTCTTTAATGCTTCTTTTGTAAATACCAGGGACATCGAATAAGTATAGCAGATATTCTCCAAGATTCTTTCCCTACGGGAACGTCCAGGATTCTTTCCCTACGGGAACGTCCAGGATTCTTTCCCTACGGGAACGGTACAGTCTTCACATTTTCTCCTCCCTCGTAAAACTCGGGACTCGAAAATATGTTCAGACTTTTCGAATCCTGTCCGAACGTGCCGCAGGGCACGTTCTCACGCGCCAATAGAAAACTGCCCGTAGGCAGTTTTCCTTGTGCGCGCGCCAGGATTCGAACCTGGGACCCCGCCAGTATCAGTGGCGTGCTCTACCAACTGAGCTACGCGCGCATGCGAACAATGTCAATTTCACAGACGTGACCGAGATATGAGCCTAGAGATTGGATCAGAGCTGATACCTCAAATCAGTGAGTATACATTAGCAAAATCGCGTCCAAAATGCAAAATGACCGATCGAAACTACGCGACATAGAATGATCTACACGCCCCATCACAAAACCCGTACAGCCTTCCTCGTAATAGGTCCGAAGTACCCTGTTGCTGATATACCATTCGCTTTTTGGAACTTGATAAGGGCTGCCTTGGTCTTGTTACCGAAGGTGAGAACTTCATGGCCTGGAGAGCCTTCACCTGAGGTAGCAACGATGAAATCATGATTGTTGAGGTATACCTGTAGAGCACGGACGTCCTCCCCTACAGAGCCGAATGTTAGATCTCTAGGAAATGATGTTGGTTTTGTGATCGTGGTCTTCAGTATTGGCTTCACTACAGATCCTGGTGTAGATGTTGTGGTGGTGGTAGTACTTGTTCCACACAAAGAAGCAGCGAGGTCGATGTTCAATGCTGCCCTAGTCAGTGGTCCGACGAGGCTAGCTTCTGATATTCCACGTGCTTTACGGTAGAGGGTGACTGATTGGACTGTCAGTGGTCCGAAGTTACCTGTAGAAGCCGCTATCGAGAAGTTTAGCTTGCCTAGAAGCTGTTGTAATGAGGTTACGGCAGCGCCACTCATACCTATGGACATATCTGTATCAAATGCTTTGTAGGCGACATTACATGTCTTTGGAGTGGTTGTGGCTACCTTCACTGAGCATATGAAGCCACGAGGACAGTTTGGTAAGGAAGGAGTAGTCGAGGCGGTTGTTGTGGCGGTAATGACGGCAGGTGCGGGTAATGGAGGTGGGCTGCCTCCGCCGCCTCCACTGCTCGGTGTCGGTGCCACAACGACTGGAGCTGGAGTTTGTCCAAATATAGCAAAATCAGAGAAACCAGACGTCTCGCACGATACTGTGTGGAGTGAGGTATCAGTGGAACAACCAGTGAGGGATGTCCAGCCAGCGCCAATATCATATTTTTTCATACTTAGACTAGATGCAGGAACGGTACCTAACGTGGTTGGATCATATGGCAAGGTGATGAGAAGTGACTTATCAAATGTCGTTATAGTACTAGTCGCTCCTATATATGCAGAAAGATTGTATGGTACTCCGAGAAGAGTGAGGCCAGATGGTGTTCCTGCGGCCGCACTGAATGCTGCTGCACCGATCTCTTTGATTTCGAAAGTGACCTGAGAAGATGTACTCGTGAATGCTGATGGAACAGTTATGGTCACATTACGTCCGAGGCTATTGGCTCCTGAGACACTGCCACCAGAAGATACTGATATTAGTGTAACGATCGATGTGATCACGCTGGCGGAACCAGTACATCCTGAAGTCACGAAAGACCGATCTGAACTAACAGCCTGAGCCAAAGATTCACTCTTCGAATAGACTCGATAATGATACGCCGTGCAGGACGGCAGATCCGACAACGTTACACTATGGTTCAATACGCGCGTACCAGTGTCTGATTCAGTTGTCGAGGCGCTATATGCGTCAGATAGACCATATTCTACTTGTGATGACGCTACGATATCTGTTGTCCATACGATCACTGCCGCACTCGAATTCGAGGTCGATGAAATACTGGAAATAGATGGTGCGCCGGCCACCGCCCTCGTCACAGTGATGGTATATGTCTTGATAGTCACTCCATCCTGTGCGGTAACTACGACAGATATTGTATTGGCTCCAACATTGAGAGAGATGGGGGCTGATGCTACACCAGAACTGACAGAGACAGTGTTGACCTTGATAGTTGCATTTGCTTGGTTCACTGTCGGAGTGACGGTAACACTACTCGTCCCATTAGCAACACTGTCGGTGTATGTATATGTGCCAGTTAAGAATGATGGACTCAGGGTTCCTGAACTGATCGTCAGTCCGGAGAGAGCGGCGTCGGCACTGAATGCAGACACACTGATACTAGTAGAAGCCGTCGTAGAGGTATCGGTGATGAGTAGAGTACCTGCAGCACTCCCAGCATTGAGAGACAGCGTGGCAGAAGTAGCATTTGCAGTGATCTGTGAGACGATCGATGCTCCTGTGCCTCCGGACATGGTGAAGACCGTTGTACTACCGACTGGCCATGCGGTATTCACACCTGTGATGGTAACTGTGTTGCCGGTACTGCTCTGAATGAGACTGCTTGGATTGGCAGAGATGGAGGCCACCGCCCTCGTCACAGTGATGGTATATGTCTTGATAGTCACTCCATCCTGTGCGGTAACTACGACAGATATTGTATTGGCTCCAACATTGAGAGAGATGGGGGCTGATGCTACACCAGAACTGACAGAGACAGTGTTGACCTTGATAGTTGCATTTGCTTGGTTCACTGTCGGAGTGACGGTAACACTACTCGTCCCATTAGCAACACTGTCGGTGTATGTATATGTGCCAGTTAAGAATGATGGACTCAGGGTTCCTGAACTGATCGTCAGTCCGGAGAGAGCGGCGTCGGCACTGAATGCAGACACACTGATACTAGTAGAAGCCGTCGTAGAGGTATCGGTGATGAGTAGAGTACCTGCAGCACTCCCAGCATTGAGAGACAGCGTGGCAGAAGTAGCATTTGCAGTGATCTGTGAGACGATCGATGCTCCTGTGCCTCCGGACATGGTGAAGACCGTTGTACTACCGACTGGCCATGCGGTATTCACACCTGTGATGGTAACTATGTTGCCGGTACTGCTCTGTAGTATACCGCTCGGATTGGCAGAAATATTGGCAATATTCGGAGACGCGAGTGCCGCCAATTGTAAACCTAGTATACTGGACCCAGTGTCATTCGGATGCAGATTGTCAGAACTATTCGCCAGAATAGTATTAAAACCAGCGAGACCGAGATCGAGGATATATATACGGGAATCCAGAGGATGGGAGGACTGAAAATCAGAAATTCCCCCGAGTAATGCTGCTTTATATGTCACGTAAGTACTATTACTAGTATTACCGAAGTTGAATGGCGATATCACGAAGATCGCGGTACTGGTACCAACGACCTGTCTTACATCAGTCAGCCAGTTAGTCATCTTCGTGCGCATAAGGGCAGAACCGGTAACATAGTTCGCATCATTTATTCCCAGATTCACGAATACCGCATCCGGCACACCATCGATAAACCCACTACTCAAGTTGACATTATTGACCAATCTAGAACCGGTCGCATCATAATTACGCCACAGCGAAGATGATGTTGCGGTAGTATCATAAAAATACGCCGTGGCACCCGAGCCTTGATGTGTCCACCCGAGAAATCCGTACCCGACCTGGCCATATTCGAAACCCAGTTGCCGACCCATTATTGCCGAATAAGCATTCTCCGCCTGTGATACATTGACACCTTCTGTTATCGAATCTCCGTAAACGAGAATTTTCCTACTCTTCCTCGCGACAGGAGTAGAAGTAGGACTAAGGATATTACCGTCACTGGCCAATTGGATCTTGGTAACTCGGAGAACCTCAGCCGGGCCAGTCCACCTATCGCTCAATGCTGGAGTTTTCGAAAGATATATTTGTGCGTAATGGTTCGTAGTTGTCGATAATGCGGAAGAAAATGTTATGATCCCATTCGGATCAGCATCCGCCAGAGTTTTACTGATAGGTTCTATAACTCCGTCTACATAAGCGTGTATCGCGACTGAACTCAATGTGACACCCGTCATAGTTACTGTACTGACACCGATACTCAATGTTGAGCCAGTAAAAGCCAACTTGACATATCCACCACCTGGCGTTGTCTCTGTCCAAGCCGATCCATTGAACTTCCAATTGTACGGACTCCAGATGAGATTGCTATCACCGACCGATATAGTGCCCGCAGAAAGTGAACTGACAGATATCGATACTGACAACGGATCGATCAATGCGGGACTACTAGATACACTGATCGTCTTTGTTCCAGTGGAAGCGGGCGTGTATGTAAATGTTTGCGCGACAGACGTACCAGCGAATGCGAGCGAAGTTGGCGTGAATGTTCCACCAGCTCCCCCGTCCGACGGTGTTATCGTACCAGTATAAATACCGTTCGGAGTAACAGTGAAATTCCCAGACGCTTGGTTTATGATACCTGACGACGGACCGCTCATGGTATATGTAGCTGCGGATACAGTAGTACTCGCCGAATAGTTATTATAATCATCCACCGTCGCCGTTCCATAAGCGAACAATCCAACCTGACCGTTCACCTGGAGAGCCGCGGTAGAATCAGAGAGGGTTGTGCTAGCCACGATCACACTAGTGGTCAGATCAGTGACAGATGCAATGATGCTCGTAGGATTCGTCCCGGTCACACTTGTATCGAGCTGATAATTATGAGTACTATTGAAGGATGTGAACTTGGCCGATGTACCGATAGCGTGCAATACGCCACTCGTTACATAGAACGCAGATATACAATATGTCCCTGTACAATTTGCTGGAGTATTCACACCAACAATATATTCATTACCAAAACCCAGACCTCGAAATGCTAGATAGACCGCATTCGTATTCGTTCCGAGATATGTTATCTTGGCTCGTTGATCTCTAGTTACTTCATTTACAGGGCGAAGCACGAGACTGTTAGTCCATGGATTCGACGTACCGGAGTTCAAATACAGAGCGTTAGACACGATACTCGCCGTAGAAGTCGCGCCAACCCATCCATTCGCGATAGCTCCGTTAGTACGATTGAAATTGTCTGCCGTAACACTGTCCCAGACTATCGCCGAAGAATTCCTAGCCGTCAATGACACTGGCGACGGATTTGTCAATCCTGGACTACTAGATAAACTGATCGACTTTATCCCGATCGTCGTTGGCGTGTATGTAAATGTTTTTGCTACAGAAGAACTGGCGAAGACGAGCGAGGCTGGCGTGAACGTTCCACCACCTGCTCCGTCCGAAGGTGTTATCGTTCCGTTATAAACACCATCAGGAGTAACTGTGAAGTTGCTCGACGCTTGATTGATAACATCTGACGACGGACCACTCACAGTATATGTAGTAGCTGCCGTCATTGAATAGCTAGTAAAATCATCCACCGTCGCTATTCCATAAGCGAACAATCCAACCTGACCATTCACCTGGAGACTTGCACTAGTATCAGAAACTGTCGTGCTGGCCACCACCAAACTCGTACCTAGGTCAGTGACAGATGCGGTTACCACGGTAGGATTCGTCCCCGTCACACTCGCATCCAGTTGATAGCTATGTGACACATCGAATGCCGGATTAAACACAGCGCTAGTAGTAGTACCCAAAGTACCTGAAATAGCTGGCCTGATAACTAGACTATTCGAAGCATCGAAACCTACTAGATATTCTGTGCCAGGAGTTTGAGTCCTCAAGCCTACATAGAAACCGTTAGTAGCGGCCGCAGAGAAAGTTACTAAGACCCGTTGCTCTGTCGTCACCTCATTCACTGGGCGCAGAAGAACACTACTCGTCCACGGAGTGGTTTTGGTAGAGTTCAGATACAAAGCATTAGATACGATACTCGCTGTAGAAGTCGCGCCAACCCAGCCATTTGCGATAGCTCCATTAGTACGATTGAAATTGTCTGTAAAGGAAGATACCCAGGCAGCATGCGTAGTTTCTTGGCTTGTCAATATAAAAAGGCTAACGAACACAAAGAATATCGTTACGCTCTTAACTGATAGTGCTCTCTCATTCATTGTTATGGTGGACGGTATGATATAAAAATATCCACATGTAGATTGTACCACATCCACGAAACAATATTGTGCAAGCATCTTGTGAACAACTATTGCTCCATATAGTTTTTAGCGATATTTAGTAAGATATAACCATTCAGTAATGATATAATCCCCAGACCCACCTCACACATGATCTGTAACCACGAAAACTGCAAAATCGTACTAGAAACGAAGGGTTCTAAGCTGTATAGATGTACATCTTGCGAGATCATTTTTACCAAGGCTAGCGATAGAGCAATCCTAGATCAGAGGCAACGTTATGCGGACTATTACAAGAGAGAAAAGGCCCACAGATTTGGCTTCATACTAGAAATGGTAGTCAGGATGTTTCGTTTCTCGCGAGCAGTGAAGATCTTCCTCGCGGCACCGAGATCTGAGAGCGTCCTAGACATAGGCTCTGGACGCGGATATACACTATATTTCCTAAAGAAATATTTTGGCTTCGAGAAGGCAGTCGGAACTCAGATAAATGATAATGCTTACCGGTGGTCAAAGGAGAAGCTAGGACTAGAGATCTACAACGATGACCTGCTAGATCTGTCATTTCCAAATACATTCGACGTCATAACTATCTCGCATGTTCTAGAACATGTAGAAAATCCAGAAAAATATATCCGGAGGATCAGTGAACTACTAGCGAGAAATGGAACATTTCTCATCGAGGTGCCGAATTTTGATTCCTGGACTAGCAGATTGACGCGGGAGCACTGGCTGGCACTCGATCTAGAACACCACATAACCTTCTTTACGCCACGTTCACTCAGTCTACTACTTCATAAATACAACCTAGAGATAATGAAAATAAGGACCTTTTCCGTCGAATATTCGACATTCACTTCTATTCAAAGTATTATGAATTTACTGACCAACACGGATTCATATTTCTTCCGATGGTTAGGAGATAAAGACTGTAACCCAAAGATAATATTTCATATGTTTCTATTTACCATTTTACTATTACCATGCTTACTGATCAACGTTTTATTCTATTTCTCCAATAGCGGCGAAGTGATCACCATAACAGCAAAAAAATGCCAGAAATGATCACAAAAGAGCAGAATACTTGGTCGCGAGTTTTCCTATCATCGTGGCACCCGTTTTTCTGGATCGCCTTTCTGATCTCGATAGTTTATGCGACAACACTTTTCAATAATATTGTTTATCTGGATGACAATGTTCTGGTCACAGGCCACTATGCATTCAATGCCGACCTCACAAATATACCCCAAGCTTTTGGTGAAGACATCTTCCGAACGCCGAATGGTAGGGGTACTTATTATCGCCCGATAGAGAGACTGTCATTCATGATGGATGCGCAACTCGGAGATGGCGCTATCATTTTTATGTCGCACCTCAGCAATATATTGCTACACATCATCGCTATGTGTTTACTTTTCTATTTCCTGACAAGATTGGCTATCCAAAAGAGAGTAGCATTCCTATTCACGTTGATTTTCTGTATTCACCCCATCACCACCCAGACAGTGTCGCTGATCGTCGGGCGTAATGATTCCCTTCTATCTATCTTTGTCTTTGCCTCACTCATATTCTTCGTTAATTTTCTGAAAGATCGAAAAGTTGGGAGCATGATCGGCCACCTATCTTTCTTCGTGCTGGCACTTTTCACCAAGGAGACGGCGGTAGTTCTACCGGTCATCTGTGCCGTATATATCCTGATCTTTCTAGGCTACAGAGACGTCGTGAAGAATTATAGATCCTATGCCGTATTCCTATCTAGCTATGTCGGTATTTTGATAGTCTGGTTCTTGATACGTATGTCAGTTCTGCACAGTTTCGTAGGCAGTGCATCATATGATCTATTTTTCTCCGTATTTGATAACCTACCATCACTGATCCCCGCCATTGGTAAAGTGTTCCTCCCCTTCGATCTATCGGTCTTTCCCATCATGCAGGATATGGTCTTTTCATATGGACTCATCTCGATCATCGTACTCATCATATGGTACGTATCGAGTGAAAAGAAAGATGACAAACTGATCCTTCTCGGCCTTTCGTGGTTTTTCATTTTCATATGTTTAACGTTATTGAAACCCATCGATACGGTGCCAGAATTTTCTGAGAATAGACTCTACCTGCCGATGCTCGGCTTCATCTTCGTGATCCTAGGGCTGGGATGGATCAAGCTACCATTATTCATGAAGAGAATGCTAGGTCATGAGACTGATAGCATTGACCCCATGACCTCTGTGACCGCTGTGACCCGTCCTGAATATGCCAATGGATATATTGTCACCCTAATGATCAGTATACCTATCATCGTGCTATTTTCTTCTATAACATTCCATCGCAATCAATATTACAAAAACGGTCTTACCTTCTGGAAAAATGCCACGGACACATCACCTTCCTATGCATTCAGTCGTAACAACTACGGGTCGATGTCATTCTTGGACAATGATATGGCGAGTGCAGAGAAAGAATTCCTACTGGCGATAAAACTGAACGCCAAGGAGCCGATGGTACACAACAATCTAGGTCTAGTATATGTGAATCAAGATAGATACGCCGAAGCTGAAGCTGAATACAAAAGAGAGATCGAGGTCAATCCTGGCTATGATAATGTGCATTTCAGTCTAGGAGTATTGTACTGGAGACAAAAGAAATTCACCGAAGCTCTCATCAGCTGGAGGAAGGTGGCAGAAATGAATCCGGCATTCAATTTCCCTGCCGAAGTTATACAACTCATAAACTCTGACGATGCCAAAAGAACAGAGGGGCCGTATCTGGTAAAGTAGCAGTTGGCTCGCTAGTGGTATTCCGATTTTGTGCCGGAGGGGGGACTTGAATCTTACAGATTCGGTACAGGTCTCATATTTTTTCCCCTTCTCCGCTAACGCTACGAAGTGTCAAAAATATATTCGACCTCTTCAAGTCCCTGGACGCGAGCCAAGCAGTTGGCTCGCTAGTGGTATTCCGATTTTGTGCCGGAGGGGGGACTTGAACCCCCAAGAGCGTGAGCTCACAGCGTTCTGAACGCTGCGTGTTTGCCAATTTCACCACTCCGACTTTGGAACAATTCCATGATAACTATAATGCAAAATCCAAAAGAATCAAAGAGAACAGACGATGGGGACAAGACAAAAGTCAAAAGGCCAAGGTCAATACAAACACTACCTCTCGAGGAGAGCAACTCGATAGAAGGAGACCCAGTCAAAGACTAACCCGTTGGCAAACCGATAGAACCCAGCGCCATGCCAATACGCATAAGGCACCTCAGCACCGCCACCAGAGGAGCGGAGGATAGAGCCGAAACAAAAGTGATAGTTGCCATCCAGAAGTTCAGTTGGAGCATTGGCACCTTTTTCAATCATCCACTGCCAAAAGGAGATATCTGGGATGATATAGTCTTTGCTGTAGGTGTCAATAATGTATTTACCAATGGAGGCTATATCAGTTAGTTTGTTAGTTTTGATTTCTTTTTGGATATCTAGGACCTTGATTTTGGCAGTTTTGAAGTCTAGGCCGAGACATTCGGGGTTTAGGGTGTATTCACCGAATTTTGAAGGGTCAATATCGGATTTGAGGGAGGAAAAGTCTAACGATTGCGGGTCGACAAGAGATGGTCTTTGAGGAATATCGATCTTCTTTTGATCACCACTGTACCATTTACCAAAAGTTTCTCTGAGGAAAGGTTCCCGTAAGATAGTATCGGCCTCAGGAATTTGCTCGAGAATTTCACCACTGTCCAATTGCTTCCTCATTTTTTCCGCTCGGTCAAACATGGAGCTGAGCTTGGCTTGCATAGCTTCCTTCCTTTTCTCACCAGCTCCTTCTGCCTCACCATCTTGGTCTTCGAAAGTATCATCTTTCAAAGCCTGCTCATATTCTTTGATTCCCTCTTGCAAGACTGGTTTCGAAGATTCTAATTTTGACTCCAAAGCTCCTCGGAGTTCCTCTTGGGATTTTTCCGGTTTTTTGACTATTTCCTCTTTCTTTGACCCCTTGGCCATGTTTACGATAGATTCAAAATTCATATTGCAATTATAGGCTTAAACTATAAATCTTTCAAATGTTCTTTTAAAAGTTCACCCAAAACGATTGGTAATTTACTTACATCTTCCACCACCAATGCATTCGGCGCATAAGTAGACAAGACTGGTGTTCCTTCGCTAGTAATCCCCATACCGATCGCTATCACTCCACCATCTCTCAAGCTTTTTAAAACACCCTGCACTCTCCCTGGATTATCACTTCCACCATCGGTAAAGACAATCACTATTTTTTTAAGCTCGCCAATCTTGATTTTATTTTTTATATTTTCAGTCAAATTGCCATCTATTGCTTCCAAACAATTGAAATCAGTCGTTCCACCTGGCACATCATAAAGTCTTTTCAGCACTTCTATCCTTTCCGCTTCACCAAGCTCCGCAGACATCTTTTTCATTGGCTTTTCATCATCACCAGCACCGAAACCGTAAATCTCAGACTTTACTTCGAGCGGTTTGTCTATATTTATCTTTTCTGCTTCACACAGCTCCCCAAACTCTTTCAATACCTCCATTACCAAAACAGCAGACTTTCTCTGCTCTTCCGCTTTCTGCCCCGCCATGGAACCAGACTGATCACAAACCAAGGTGATTTCTACTTCACCAAATCTGTTTCCCTTTTTTTCTATAATTTCTGTATCTTCCCAGACTTTCGGTTGAAGATTGCCAGATTTTACATCTGCCACGAGTTGCGCCGGATCGGTCAATTCATCCCCTTCTTCTACTGGATACTTTGGTACTTGAGCAACCTTTATTCGTTTGGCAATAATTCTAGAAAAAAGATTTTTTAATTCGTCTAATATACCAACATCCGTTTCCGGATTCACAGTTTTTTCCAAATTTTCTACTATTTTCCTGTAGTCCTGCAAATCTTCTTTCTCCACGCCGATTTTCTTTGCATAGTCCTCGTCTGCTTTATCATTATTGTCTTTACCTTTTTGCGCTTCTTTCCATTCTTTCAAGGCTTTTTCTATCTCTTCTATCGGCACAGCTTCGGGAAATTTCGCCTCCGCCCTGGCATACTCGTCTGCAAATGTTTTATTCGGGTCTGTTTCTTCGTCCTTATCACCCTCTTGCCCTTCCTTACCTTCACCTGATTCTCGACCATCATTCCCTTCTCCCTTTTCTTTTTCCTTTTTTTCTTGCTCTTTTTGTTTTTTCTTATCCTCCATATCTTTTTCCAAAAGTGATTCCACTTTCGGCCAGATATATTTATCTTGCAATTTCATACGCATGGACATTGGCGTTTCTGGGTTCGTCATTATTTCCATCAAACCTTTCACTTTTCCCACCTCATCAAGCGCTTGCCTCACTTCCGACGATACATCGCACTTTTCATCCGGTACTCTAGCCTCTCTCAAAAGTGCCTGACTAAGTTGGATATGCCTAGGTTGTTTGGTAAAATCGGTTTCCGCGAACAGATCCTCTTTGTAGGTTTTTTCCTCCAGCTCACCCATTCCTTTATTGGTCTTTCCAACCACTGCCCGATTCTCGCGAATATCCGCCACGCAATTATCCATCAGAGAATAGGCTTTAGAAGCTTTGATTCTCTTTAAATACTTATCAAAAGATTTCTCACCGCCATCTTCAGAGAGAATCTGCAATTTTTCCATAAAATGTTCTATCTCATGTAGAGTTGCAAAGACTGTTTTTTCTTCAGACAAACCCAGCTTTTTATAGAACATTGAATTTACATAAATGGTGTTCTTTTCCAAATTAAAAGCAAAAGTGGGTATGCTTTTAGGTGCCGGCTCAATTTTTATCTTACCTTTGGCATAATGCTCAAAAAAATCCCTATGCTTTTCCACCAATGCCACCGCCTCAGCATGCTCGCTATCCTCAGCAATTTCTTCTGGCTTTTTTCCTGTTTTTGTTTCTATAATATCTAGTCGTTCCATATTGTCATTCTACCAAATTTCTTCTGCTTTTTCTATTTTCCATCAAGCATTTGCCGGATTATTTCCCGGAGTTTGTGCGTATTCCCGTGCGATAGCATTCCGAGATATGACTGTATTGTTACTTCCCGATGCGGACTATTTTTAATTGTTTTAAACATCCGCCGTCTAGTAGAAGCCCGTGGAATCAAGTGATCAAAAAACTTTATCCAGCCGAGGAAACCTAATCCTGTCGCCAGTGTTTTAATGAATATTTTATCGGGATGAATTTGCATTTTGAGTTTAGTTTCCAAAAAATGGCGGATAAGGATGAGCTGATTGTCCAGTAGGAAGCGGCTATTGGCCATAATTACAAAATCATCAGCATAACGGATATAATATTTTACTCCGAGCGTTCTTTTAATATATGTGTCTAATTCGTGAAGATAAACATTAATAAATAACTGGCTAGTAAGATTACCTAACGGAATTCCTTTTCCTTCCAAGCCACTTGAAAAGCTTCTAATTACCGATCTAACGATACCAGATAAATGCGGACAACAGATATGCCGTTTTAATATAGCGAGTAAGATACTATGATCAACTGAAGCAAAGCATTTTCGGATATCACATTTAAGAATCCAAACTGGTTGCGTATTTCTCTGGCTCACAGAATACACAAATCTAGCAAACCGCTCCACTGCACGGTGTGTGCCTTTGCCATTCCGACAAGAATACGAATCATAAATAAAATAATGGTCAAAATGATCATAGAGTGCAGAATATAAAAGATGATGAACAACCCGATCTCTCACACTCGCCTTATGAATGTCGCGTTCTTTCGGATCTTTGACTTTAAAATATTCGTATCCGCCATGCTGATACCTGTCATACATCAAATCAGTGCCTAGAGCTCGCAAATTAGAATATAAATTTATAGCAAATATCGCCACATCACCTTTTGATTTCTTGCCACAAACAAACTCTCGCCATGCTGAAAACAGCGAGGGTAGGGTTATAATTTCATCGAAGGTGGGTATGTTATTTTTATTTTTTTTCATATACAATAGGCAAAATGACTACGACAAGCAAACTGCCCAGCATAAGCTTAAAAGTATTGGCTCTTTATGTAGATTGGCAACTCAAAACGAAACATATTCCCAAATCGCTTCGCTATTCCATGGGTATACGAATCGAGACGATACTAGCAACGATGATAGAATCAATCGCTTCGGCATATTATAGCGAACCTCACCTTCGCACAGAACTGATTATGTCCGCCATTACCAAGAATGATACGCTTAAGTTTATGTTCTATGCTTTATTTGAGCTTAAAGGACTAGATCAAAATACTTTTCTTAGCCTGTCGCAAAAAGTTGAGGAAGTCGGCAAAATGTTATACGGCTGGAAAAACCAAATAAAAAAACAAAACCACCAATTTAAATAATTCCAAATTGGTGGAAAATCAACACAGTAACGAGGAGAGCAACTCGATAGTTGGAGTTCCAGTCATTGTCTAACCTGTTGGCATTCCGATTGAACTCAGTGCCATTCCAATTCGCATAAGGCACCTTAGCATCGCCATCAGAGTTGCGGAGGATTAGCGAAGCCCATCATCTATATCCAATCCCGCACGTGATGACACCTAAGCACGGATGGTTTTTGTCTTTGACATCATAATGTCTTGGTGGGCTTCACAGAGTGTGTTTAATTATTACACCACCAGCAGACACGCTCAAGTTTGGATAACCGCACTTGACTCTGTTCTGTTGGTCTCGGCATATAGCGCGTCAAAGCGTACCCGGACGCATTATTGTATATGCCTGACAAGTATAACATAGGACAAATCCTCCCGAATGATTACATTCGGGAGGATTGCAAAATCCAAAAGAATCAAAGAGAACAGACGATGGGGACAAGACAAAAGTCAAAAGGCCAAGGTCAATACAAACACTACCTCTCGAGGAGAGCAACCCGATAGAAGGAGTACCAGTCACCGTCGAACCTGAAGGCATCCCGACGGAACTCAGTGCCAATCCAAAGCGCAGAAGGCACCAAAGCACCGCCACCAGAGAGGCGGAGGATAGAGCCGAAACAAAAGTGATAGTTGCCATCCAGAAGTTCAGTTGGAGCATTGGCACCTTTTTCAATCATCCACTGCCAAAAGGAGATATCTGGGATGATATAGTCTTTGCTGTAGGTGTCAATAATGTATTTACCAATGGAGGCTATATCAGTTAGTTTGTTAGTTTTGATTTCTTTTTGGATATCTAGGACCTTGATTTTGGCAGTTTTGAAGTCTAGGCCGAGACATTCGGGGTTTAGGGTGTATTCACCGAATTTTGAAGGGTCAATATCGGATTTGAGGGAGGAAAAGTCTAACGATTGCGGGTCGACAAGAGATGGTCTTTGAGGAATATCGATCTTCTTTTGATCACCACTGTACCATTTACCAAAAGTTTCTCTGAGGAAAGGTTCGTGGGCGATCAATAGATCAATTATATTGACTGGTTTCTCCTTACCAAAAATTTTCTCCATTTTTTTATTCAAGCTTTTTAAAAATGGGTCTTTTTCGCTCTTTTCATCTCCCAAAAGTGCTTCTGCTTGTTTTTTCAATAATTCTGGCCTTTTATGGAACGGGTCGAGCTCCGCCACCTCCTTCAAGGTTAGATGTTTAACCGCACCAGACTCTTTTTGGAGTTCTTCTACGGCATCTTCCCCACGCATTGCTTTGATGGTATTCAACTGAAAAATATCTTCCGGTAAATCCAAATCTTTGACATTTAATGTCAACAAAAATCCTTTGGACGCTAAAATCTTAGCCACCAAGATTCTATCTTCTTTGGGGTATTCTTTGAAAGTCAGAGCTGTCATGAATCTTTCATCCAAAAATTCTGCGAAACTTCTCTCCTTCCTGCCCGTCTGTTTTTCTATCAAATATGAAGACAAAATTGCTTCCACTGAACCCTGTGTCATCACAAATTTTTTCAAGGAATAAACCTTACCGGAAGCATCCATTGCCCCTGCTCTTCTCGCCACCTCTTTATCAGTCTCGTTGGTATACGATTCCTGGATTTCTGTCATCACTTTACAAAGATTCGGCAGAGTGGTATTCAAATCATAAAAAGACATATCGATAGAACCGTCTCGATTCAGAAGCCTAGAAAGCATAATGTCGTAAGCTTCACCTTGGGGTGTATATTTGACCTCTAGGTTATTTTGTTCAAATTCTCGGGCAATTTCTGGCGGTAAATCCTGCCTCTCGGGATTTTTCTCAGATTTCAAGTTGGCGGTAAAAATCATTTGGAAACCGGGAGCAATTTCGACGATGCCATTGCCAACAATATTTATTCTATCCCCCACCTTGGCATTAAAAACACCTTTAATGAAAACCATTTGCTCTTTTGGCAAAGCGGTAAATTCATCAAAAATCACGGTCTTGCCGTCTATCATTGCTTTGGCGAGCGGGCCATAAATCTCCACAGTTTCTATCGCTCCGCCTCCCGCTGGCTTAATACCGGTCTTCCCCCAGACATTTGATTCCTTAGTCTGTGGATTACAAAAAACCATTTCCGGGTCATTGCCAGTAAAATGAGTAGCAGCGAATCTGGCTAGAGAAGTTTTTCCTGTACCTGTAGGACCATGTAGAAACATCGGCTTGCCAGTAAGCATTCTGTCGCCTATCGCCTCCAGATCTTTTTCTACACTAGGTGTGATGCAAATATGACCACTCTTGGCCAAATTTTCTTTGTATTCGATAAGCTCTGCCTGGCGTAAAACCAACGAGTCAGCCTCTTCTAATTTTTCTTCGTTTTCTCTGATTTCTTCTTTTACAGTTTTAAGCACAGCTTCGTTTCTCGTTTTAGCTGAAAGTGAAGTTTGCGGGCTTAAAAGCTCTAACATTCGACGCATCCTAAAATCCTTAAGATCGGCAATCCCTTCTGTTATCTTTTGCACTTCGCCCACTTCTGGCGCTACCTTCAAAATAGTTTCATAATCAATATGAGCCCTATCTTCAGAAAAATCTTCTTCGTATTTGGATTTTTGTTTTTTGAGAACTTTCTTGGCACCACTAATACCACCAAAATCTTCTATTTTGAATTTGCTCGCCTCCTCATCCGCCTCGGCTAGTGGTTTTTTATAGTGCTTTTCAAAAATAGGTCCCTTATCACCAAGTTCAGAAATAGCCCCTCGGAGTTCCTTCCTTTTTTCAGATATTTCATGAAAATTTGGTTCTTCTGGGATTCTTTCCACATCAATATATTAACATAATCTGAATAGTTTAGAAAATAATATATCATGACGTATAGAAAAAGACCTGCCTTTTGAGCAAGTCTTTTATGAATCACGTTATTGATCAGAAACCCATGAAATGGACAAGCCACCGAAGCGGCGCATCCACCCAACATTGGGTGAGTTTCATGCCGAAGGCGTATAAGACTGATCTTATAGCGCCTATGAGCACTATACCCCAAGCCGCAAAGTACAAGTACTGAAGCGGCTCTAACTTTTCAACTGCGTGATCCACTCGGTTTTTCCTGCGATTCATGAATTTCCTTTTTTGAGGTTAATTTCGTTTCGCCGGATGAGGAACCTATTACAAGTATAGCATACGAGAACTAGGCTGTCAAGGGCCTAGTTTTCTCAATATATATTCACTTTTAGAGCCTACAAAACCTATTTCTTTATCTCCCCTTCCTTCTTTAGAGGCATGCCCAAGTATTCTAGAAACGCCAATGTCGATTTCTTGTTATCCGAAGTCGTCACGATAGTGATAGCGAAACCAAATACATCCTTGAGGTCTTCATCTGAAGTCTCAGCGAAGATAGTATGTTCCTTCACTCCGATCGTGTAGTTCCCCATCGCATCAACTGATGTTCGGGCTAGGCCGCGGAAGTCCTTTGTTCGAGGTAATGAAATGTGTATGAGTCTATCCAAGAATTCACACATCCTTTTACCACGAAGTGTGATCTGATAACCGATAGGGTCACCAACACGAGTCTTGAATGTTGCTATAGCTTTCTTTGTGACACGAACAGCAGGCTTCTGGCCAGTGATACGAGCCAGTCTGTCTGCCATGATCTCGATCTTCTTTTTATCCTTCACAGAACCGAAACCACTAGAAATGACTACCTTGACTAGGCGAGGTGTCTGCATTGGATTCTTGAGACCCAATGGTTCCTTCAATGTCTTGAATGAATCTTTATTTAATTCGTATACGGATTTGTAAGCCATGGTATTGATGTTAAATTTAAAAGTTAAAATGGAAAATTATGCAGTCTTTACTGCCTTTGAAGCATCGAATGGCATAGCAACCTCGACTGTCTGCCCCTTCTGCCCTTCCTTGCGAGCTCTCTCGTGCTTCTTTACGGTATTCACCTTCTCGACAATGATCTTGTTCGTTGCAGGAAAAGCCTTTACGACTTTGCCGGTTTTACCCTTGTCGTCGCCTGAAAGTATTTTGACTGTGTCTCCTTTTTTGATATGCATGGTAGTAAGTGGAAAATTTAAAAGTTAAAATGGAAAATTTCGCTACAATATTATACGATTTCAGCTGCCTTTGAAGCGATCGTCTTGAAGCCTGCCTCGGCGACTTCACGAGGTATAGGACCGAATATACGTCCTGCGATTGGTTCTTTCTTGTCCTTTTCGATGATAACGACTGCATTCTCATCAAAACGTATATATGAACCATCCTTACGTCGTGTAGGTTTGACTTGACGGACAACTACGGCATGCAAAACGTCTTTCTTCTTGATCGCCTTGCGAGGCTCTGCTTTCTGAACTGATAGAACGACAACCTCACCGATCTCTGCATAGCGCTTTCTCGTAGCACCAAGTACCTTGAAGATGCGTCCGATCTTTGCTCCGGAATTGTCTGCTATTTTAACTATTGTACGTGGTTGGATCATGGAATTTATATTGAAGGATTGAAGATTGAAGGATTGAAGGATTTTCTTTCTATGTTATCTTTCAATTTTTCAATTTTCAATCTTTTAATGACTATGCGATGACCTTGAATGCCTTTCTCTTTGAGATCGGTCTGCAGGCCTCTACTGTTGCCTTATCCCCTATCTTCTTCGTATTACCTGGGTCGTGGGCCAATATCTTTGTCCTCTTGGTCATGAACTTGTGATACTTCGTGTGTTTGACATATCTCTCCACAACCACGGCACATGTATCCTTCATCTTGTCAGAAGAAACGACACCTGAGAATGTCTGGCGTTTTGCTACTTTTTCGGTTGTTGCGGTTGTTGTCATGTGGTTTTAGATACTACCTGATATTCAATGATTTGTCTACTGTAATGAAAAATAGAAAATGTTGCAAATATTAACTTTTACTTTTTCCCTTTTACACTGGCTATCTGTGTCATTATCCTCGCTATATCCTTCCTCAGTCCGCGGCCTTCCTTCACATTCTTGGTCTTGGCACCAGCAGAACCGAAACGGAACGCTCGTAGAGCCTCCTTTTTTTCAGCCATGAGTCTAGACAGGTCTGAGGTCGTTTTAGTTGTTATTTCTTTCATTTTCATGGTTGTATTTATTGAATGATTGAATAATTGCTTGTTTCTAATCTTTTAGTCTTTCAATTTTCAATCTTTTGATTACATTCTGGCAACGATCTTTGTTTTTACTGGCAACTTCGTTCCTGCCTTTCGGAGAGCTTCTGCAGCAACCGCGGCATCAACTCCGTCGATCTCGAACATGATACGACCAGGTTTCACCTCGGCGATGAATCCGACTGGATCACCTTTTCCTTTTCCCATTTTTACTTCGGCTGGCTTCTGTGTGAATGGGTGATCAGGGAAAATGCGGATCCATACTTTACCAGATTTCGTAGCATAGCGAGCCATAACTTTTCTAGCTGCCTCGATCTGGTTCGAAGTGATGCGTGCATACTTCATGGCTTTGAGTCCATATGAGCCAAAAGCGATCTTGACGCCACGTGTATCAGCATGCGACATCTCCTTGTCTGGATGTGTGCGCATCGTGAACCACTTGCGATGTTTTACTTTTTTAGGGAATAGCATTTTAGTTAATTTTCAATTTCCAATGTCCAATGATCAACCTTTGTGACTATATTGAATATTGTTCATTGAATATTGGTCATTTAGTCTGATCTTTTTTAAATATCTCGCCCTTGTATATCCAGACTTTGATACCGATATCACCGTATGTCATATGCGCCTTCTCACGAGCAAAATCGATGTCTGCACGTAGTGTCTGTAGTGGGATCTGTCCTTTCTTCAGCTCTTCTGTGCGCGCGATCTCGGCACCACCTAGGCGACCTCCGAGACGAACGCGAATACCCTTTACTTCCCTGTTTGCCATGACTTTCTCTATGGTCTGCTTCATAACACGTCGGAATGGTAGACGCTTCTCCAATGACTCAGCGACCATCATGGCAGCTATAGCAGCATTGGACTCAGGACTGCGGACCTCTTCTATATCAACCTTGAGTTCCTGGCCTTTTACCTCAACCTTGTTCTTGCGCAAGATCTTTAGGATCTTCTCGCGAAGCTTTACAACACCATCACCGGATTTGCCTATCAACATTCCAGGGCGTGATGTCTTGATGATCACTCGGAAAATCTTCTGACTGCGCTCGATGTCGAGACCGCCGATGTAATTGGCGCGAAGTTCCTTCTGCAAAAACTCACGAATGATAAGGTCACCCTTCAGAGCTGTACGGTATGATCGATCTACTAGAAACCAGCGACTCTTCCAATCGCGAATGATACCTAGTCTGTGGGAATATGGATGAACGGTGTGGGACATGATGGTTAATTTAAAATGTAAAAATCAAAATGGAAAATTATTTGTTATCCTTGGCTTTTGTAGCCTTCTTGCCTCTTACTCCCTGCTTCTTTGCCTTCACCTCTATCGGTGCCAATATGATCGTTACGTGACTCGTCCTCTTCTTTATCGGATACGCTGATCCACGCGCCATTGGCTGACTGCGCTTCAAGACGAAACCCTGATCCACACGGATCTCCTTTACAAAAAGGGTCGCTTTCTCGATCTTGTGGTTATGTGAAGCGTTGGCGACAGCTGATGCGAGCAAGTCACCTAGAGGGCTCGTAGCTTTCTTGACTACGCCGACTAGGATAGTTTCCGCCTGGACAACACTCTTGCCGCGGATCATATTTGCGACCAATCGGACCTTGCGAGGAGAGATTCTGTAATTTTTTAGTGAGGCGGTGATCATGGGAATAGATAATTGAAAGATTGAAAGATTACTTCTTTGCGACGGCTGTCGTAGCGGCTTCCTTGGCGGACTTGGCGGCATTCATCTCAGCTTCCTTGGCCTTCATTTCGAGCTCCTTTTGCATCTTACCTCCATGGCGCACGAACTTGCGTGTAGGTGAGAATTCACCGAGGCGATGTCCTACCATGTCCTCAGTTACGAAAACGTCCACATGTATCTTTCCGTTGTGGACGCCAAAAGTGAAACCAACCATCTCTGGGGAAATCTGTGATCGGCGTGACCATGTCTTTATCGTTCCAGCTGTTGCAGGCTTTTTGCCCTCGATCTTCCTTAGCAATCGCTCTTCGATATATGGACCTTTCTTTAGTGATCGTGACATAAAAATGAAATGGGTTATTTCTAGCTTTGACTCGGACTTTGTGTCTGTAAACTACCAAATATCCTCGCTTGTTAGAATAAAATAAGCCCCTGTGAGCTCATGAGCCATGTTAACAGAGCCGCCGTTTGAAGTCAAGTGTTGCTAGATATCACCTCTTCATCTTCCCCTTTCTCTTGTAAAAATTCTTGGATTCTCGAGTAATGGCCAGGATACTGACCATAGCGATATAGGAAGCGCTGACTTCAGATGGGAGATGATACGAGTATCCATATATACCAGGGCCGACGATGAGAAACAGCATCAGGATGGTCCAGATGATAACGTAAAGCTCACCAGGATGTAGAGATTTGTGCATGTGATGCCAACGACGAAATTCCTTCTCTGCACTATATATAGCCAAGGCAGCAGCATATATCCCCGCAACTCCGAGGAGGATCTCATCCTTCGACAACATGTTGTCATTATAGAAATCAAATATGATCGCCGTAAAAAATATCAGAGTCCAGAAATTGACTATTATTCGCCACATCTTGAACGAGCCAGCTTTCTGTAAGCGGTCTACCGTAGATACTTTACTAGACATGCACCAATTATAGCATTTATATAAATTAAATGACGACACCTATTCCCTGTCATGATATAATCCACTCATGGACACAGAAACTATACAGATAGTCGAAACGGCCGTAGTGGTCGTCATCATTTTATCAATTATATTCATCACGCTCCGTAAATACTGGGTAAAAATGAATGAGAACGAAAAACTAAAGAATGAATTCATCACGATAGTAGCTCACAAGTTCCGTACACCTTTGACGCATATCAAATGGACATCTGATGAACTCGCACAAAGTGAGACCAATTCATTCAAGAAAGAGAAACTCCTAGACATCCAGCATTCAAACAAACTGCTAGTTGACCTATTGGGAACATTGATAGAACTGGCCGGATCAGATGACGCGTCGACACAGATATATGATTTCAAGATTTACCCTCTCTTCGAATCAGTCAAGAATATGGTCGACTCTCTGAAAGAGGATTTCCACATGAAAAATCTCTTTATTTCGATTTCATGCGAATCAGAGGATGTTCTTGTCAACGTCGACAAGAACCAGCTCGAATTCGTTATTCAGTCATTACTCGAAAACGCTCTCATATACAGCAGCCCAGGCAAGAACGTAGATGTAGCCGTCGGGAAGGTCAAGAACAAGGCTGTATTCGTCGTCAAGGACAACGGTATCGGCATCGAGAATGCTGATCAGTCACATATATTCACGAAATTCTTCCGCGCCAAGAATGCCTCCCGTATGGATACCGAAGGCTTCGGTGTGAGTCTATATCTGACTAGATCTATATTGAAACGACTAGGCGGCCGTATCGATGTCTATTCTGCAGGTGCAGGCACCGGTACAACCTGTACCGTCACACTACCACTCGCAAAGGGCAAATGAGCGACTCTCACTTGCCCTGGATCAATGTCATCATGAATACGATCGTGCTCTTGCCTATTTTTACAAATAGTTTGTACATCTAGATTAGGGGTTAGGTTCTAGGGGCTAGGGTATAGGGTATAGGGGATAGTGTATAGAAATCGCGCCTACTAAACCCTAAATCCTCGCAACTAACTAGCCGCTGTCATATTCTTTCCAGGAATACGACGAGAAACGACGAAAACGTTCGAATATTTCTTTGGACGGCGAGTCTTCTGACCTTTACCTGCTGGTTTGCCCCAGCGAGTCTTTAGTCTTCGTAGACCGCGACCAGATCTCTGTTCACCTCCACCGTATGGGTGGTCAACTGGGTTCTGAGCAGAACCGCGAACTGTAGGGCGGATACCCATCCAGCGTGAACGACCAGCTTTACCGATATTGACTAGGCGATTCTCTTCGTTCGAAACTGCACCTATAGAAGCCCAGGCATCTTCGTGGATCTTGCGAACTTCCGTGGAAGGCATCTTGATATGTGTATATCCAGCGTCATTGGCAACTACCTGACCGAATGAACCGGCAGAACGGACGAGCTTTGCACCACTACCTGGCTTTACTTCGACATTGAAAATGTATGTACCAACGGGGATCTTTTTGAGAGGTAGACGATTGCCTGTTTCGATAGGTGCGTTTTCTGAAACGATGAATGAATTGCCGACTTTCATGGTCTTTGGTAGCAAAACGTAACGCTTCGTTCCATCCTTGTAATTCACAATACCGATGTAACCAGTGCGGAATGGATCATATTCTACAGTCTTGACTGTCGCGATCTGGTCCTTCTTGTCATATATAAAGTCGATCATACGATAGAGCTTCTTGTGACCTCCTCCCTTGTGTCGAACAGTGATACGACCAAATGCATTGCGTCCCATGTCGCGCTTAAAACCGACGGTGAGAGCCTTGTGTGGTTCGCTCACAGTGACATAGTCCTTGAATGGCAGGACTGTCATGTGTCGGCGTGATTTTGATGTTGGCCTGTAAGTCTTCATTGTAGTTAATTATTATAATTGAAAATGGAAAAATTAAAATGGAAAATTACACAAAATCTATCTTCTCCCCCTTCTTCAGTGTCACGATCGCCTTGCGAATACCGGAAACTTTTCCATGGCGACCTTTAACAAAGACGTTCTTGACTGGAGTATTCATCACAGCAACCCTGATCGGTCGTACCTTGTAGAGAGCGTTCACAGCATTCGCTATAGACTGCTTGTTGGCATTCCTAGTGACTTCGAATGTGTATCTGCCAGACTGACTGAGTATCCCAGACTTTTCCGTAACACGAGGTCGTATGATGGCCTCCGAAACATTGGAGAAACTCTCGAGAGGTACTGCGACGGCCTTGGAAGGCTTGGTTATGAGGACCGGAGTTGCTGCCTTAACCTTCTCATGCTTCTCGGACTCTTGTTTCTTTGCGACGACAACATGCTTCTTTGCACCCTTTGCAGCCGCAGCTTTTGTCTGAACAGCTGACTGTTGTAGTTTGTCGTCTTTTCGCTTTTTGAATCCGAATATGGCCATGGTAGTTAGGGGTTAGGGTAGGGTGATTAGGGGTTAGTTTTTTGTGGCTACAGCCGAAGCTTTCGTAGTCTTTGCGTTCAATGCTTTCAATGATTCCTCAGGATTCACGACGACGAGGAAAGCATGATTCAATAATGAAACTGGATTGACGTTGCGGAACTCTTCTATAGAAATATTGCCGATGTTTTGGAAACTCTTCTCAACATTCTTCACTTTCCTATCCAGAGCGATGATAGCGGTGTTTGATTTCTTTGTTGACAACCTCTCAAATCCTTTGATAGATGCCAACTGACTCAAAGTTTTTATAGCTTCCTTAGTCTTTGGTACTGTAAAATCTATACTATCGACAAATAGGATCTCGCCTTCTTTGAATTTACGAGACAGAATAGTGTAAAATGCCTTGGCTCTGGCTTTCTTGTTGATCTTGCGATCAAAGTTCTTGTCATTCCTAGGTCCATGAGCGACACCTCCACCTACCCATATAGGAGAACGAGTGGAACCGTGACGAGCTCTACCAGTACCTTTCTGCTTCCAAGGCTTCTTACCACCACCACGAACCTCTCCACGAGTCTTCGTATGAGCGATATTCGTCCTGGAATTGGAATTCATCAACCTAACAACCTCGTGAACTAGGTCTGCATTCCATGGCACACCAAAAATGCTCTCTGGAAGCTTTGTCTTTCCTACTGGTTTGCCTGTTTGATTGTATATTGTTGCTTCCATTGTATTATTTATTGAATGATTGAATATTGAAGGATTGAATGATTCATTTTCACTACTATTTTTCAATCACTCAATTTTCAATCTTTCAATCTTATTGTCCTACGATCTCCACCAGCGAACCTCGGCGTCCTGGTATTGCTCCAGAAACATACATTACAGAATCCTCTACGTCAATATGTGCAACTTTCAGATTCTTCACCGTGACTCGATCACTACCCATTCTGCCTGCCATGCGCATACCGACTGGTACGTGAGTTCTCAAGCCTCCACCGATCGAACCTGGCTCCCTTTCGGAGTGTTTCTGACCGTGAGTTCTAGGACCTCCATGGAATCCGTGACGTTTGACTACACCTTGGAAACCTTTACCTTTGGATGTGGCACTGACCACGACGACATCGCCGATCTTGAATTGGGCCAGTTCAACCTTGTCACCAACTTTGAACGAGGGCATCGGGTTTAGCGTATATGGTGTAGCACGAAACTCACAGACTGAGGCAAAATTACCCAGGTCCTTGAAATGGCCTTTCTGTGGCTTGGCGATGCGGTTCACGTTGCGTGTTCCCTCACCGACCTGTACAGCCTCGTAGCCATCTACATCCTTGGTTCTGATCTGAACAACAGTGTTCCCGCGGACTTCTACTGCTGTAACTGGAATAGCTCTGCCAGAAGCATCGTAGATCTGTGTCATATTGAGTTTTCTTCCTAAAATGAATTTCATGGGGGATAGTTATACGAATATACGAATTTTACGAATCAACGAATGGATACGAATGTCACCAAACAGTTGTCTACTACATTCGTAGACATTCGTATATTGGTACCATTCGCATATTTGTATGCTTCGATTCGTATGTCAACCTTACATCATCTTCACATCGATATTCACTCCTGACGGCAAACTTAGATTTGTGAGTGCTTCGATAACTTTCGGATTTGGATTCACTATATCTATCAGCCTCTTGTGTACTCTCATCTCGAACTGCTCTCTGGAATTCTTGTCGATGAATGAGGAACGGTTAACGGTGTACTTCTTGATCTCTGTTGGCAGAGGCACTGGACCATGTATCTCCGCATCGTATCTGGCGGCCGTATCCATGATCTGTTTCAAAGAAGAGTCCAGTATCTTGTGTTCGTAAGCTCTCACTCGGATCCGGAGGTGTGGCGTCTCCGCGACGGCCTTCGGTTTCCTCGTGCGTGGAGCCTTCTTTACAACAGGCTGGGAAACTACTTCGTTATTTATTGTATCTTTGTTAGGCATTTTATTTAGTGATTAGTGACTAGTTGTTAGTGGTTAGTTTTATCTGCTATTACTAGTCACTATCCCCTAGACACTAGTCCCTGTCTACGCGACCACTTTCGTAACAACTCCTGCGCCTACTGTCTTACCGCCTTCACGAACTGCGAAACGCTGCTTGTCCTCGAGAGCGACTGGGGCAACGAGTTTGACTTTGAATGTGACTGTATCACCTGGCATGACCATCTCAACCTTCTCAGGCAATGTTACTTCGCCTGTTACGTCCGTCGTTCTGATATAGAACTGTGGCTTGTAACCAGTGAAGAATGGTGTGTGGCGACCTCCCTCTTCTTTCTTCAAAACGTATACTTCTGCCTCGAACTCAGTGTGAGGCTTGACTGAACCTGGCTTGGCCAATACTTGACCACGTGACACATCATCCTTGCCTGTACCGCGTAGAAGTAGTCCTGCGTTGTCACCTGCCATACCTTCCTTGAGTGACTTGTTGAACATCTCGATACCTGTGATAACGGTCTTGGCTGTATCCTTGAATCCGATGATCTCACATTCCTCACCAACCTTCACGATACCGCGCTCGATACGACCAGTAACGACTGTTCCGCGTCCTTCGATAGAGAAGATGTCTTCGATAGGCATGAGGAATGGCTTGTCGACTTCACGAACTGGAGTTGGGATATAGGTGTCGAGAGCATTCATGAGCTCATCGATCTTTAGTGACCATGTCGCGTCGCCATTCAATGCATTGGAAGCTGAACCGCGGACGATCGGGACATTCTTGCCATCAAATTTGTTCTTTGTTAGAAGTTCACGAACCTCTTCCTCGACTAGATCGATGAGATCCTGCTCTGGAACGAGGTCACACTTGTTTAGAAAAACTACGATCTTTGGAACACCAACCTGGTAAGCCAAAAGTACGTGTTCACGTGTCTGAGGCATCACTCCATCTGTTGCTGATACGACGAGGATAGCACCGTCCATCTGAGCGGCACCAGTGATCATGTTCTTGATGAAGTCGGCGTGTCCTGGACAGTCGATGTGGGCATAGTGACGAGTAGCTGTCTCATACTCTACGTGAGATAGAGAAATAGTTACGGTCTTTGTCGCATCACGAACTGTACCTCCCTTGGTAATGTCTGCGTAAGCTTTGACATTGGCTAGACCCTTCTTTGACTGAACTGCCAAAATAGCGGCCGTCAATGTTGACTTCCCGTGGTCGATGTGACCGATAGTACCCACGTTTACATGGGGCTTTGTGCGATTGAATTCTGCTGTTGCCATATTATTGTTTTAGTGCCCCGACTCTTTGGAATACTCGACGAGATTGAACTCGTATCCCAGCGAGAATTCCAAAATGCAGGGGATAAATTATTAATAGTCTTGTAAATACGCCCTCGTGGCGCGTAAGAAGTAGCTTAACATAGGTTGATTATTAGCGCAAATTCGCGGCGCTGACAACGTCTACCATTGTCGAATAGTGGTCAAAAAAGGTGTAGAACCGTCCTACACCCATGAGTACTGAAATTTTGTCACAACCTAACCACAATTGGACATTTCTCGATACTTTCTCACTGTTCGTATGGAAATGAGTTCCTCGATATCTGACACAATGATGAGACCGTCACCTGCCTGACCCGTCCACGCCTTACTCAGGATGATATTCACCACATCCTCGGCTGACTCATCATCGACAACGACGATGACCCATAACATCGCGACGTATTCTGGATCATTTTCTAGTGTTCGACTAAGTCTGCTGCGGCCATGTATCATTCCGAAGCCCCGTACCTCATATACTGTGAGGCCAGAGATGCACGCACCGTCCTCCAAGGCCATAACAACGTCATCCAACGTGTGAGGCCTGATGACTGCTTCTATCTTCTTCATATTTTATAGACCAATTTTCAAACCATTTATTAGAACGCTCCGGTATGGATATTAACTTATGTGCACCACGTGTCAATGACACGTGACAAGGCGATGACATGCGACGACATGCGACGAGGTGGCGACACGGCGCGGCCTTGTAATGTAAACAGGTCCACCCTCCTACAAGATCTCCATATACGAAAAGAGGCCGCACTTCCCTGATGGAAATGCGGCGCTCTGTGATCTAAAAGAACTTCTTGGCGTTCTTTGCCAAGTCTGCGAACCTAGTTCGCAGATGAACTAACCTTTGCCACCACCAATGAAGATGGGGACTTGCGGTACCTGTGGTTCAGGTTCCGCAAACTCACTTTCATTCCAGACCGGAATGATGTACCAGACTCCTGGAACCAACGGGATGAGCCCGATGGTTGACGGAGCGACCACTGGGTATGTAACCCAGTTCGTCTGGCCCATAGCCTTCACCTTGTAACCGATCGCAACCGCCCCTTCGTTGGAGTGGACCTTGACCGGTACCCAACCGCTGATGGTTATGGTAACCTCGAATGCCGGGTTTCGCCCGATGCCGTTCCATGACCACGCTTCCCACGTGATTTCTGGTGGGTTTGTAAAGGTGTACAAACCATCGACCGTTGACTGACTCCCGGGGTAGTGCACTTCATTAACTGATACCTGCACGCCCCCATTGCGGAGATCATAGACGGACTGATTTCCGTTTCGATCCCACAACTCGAGAAGGCCTTGGCCCGCCAAGTCGCTCCGAAAGTCGACATACCCGTTTTCAACGATCAGATTGAACGGCTCACCGACCGTCCGACCATCAGCACCTACGTGCCGAAATCGTGCGGACGTGATCGACCGATCGACCTTGATCGGAACGACAGTCTCCATGGTGAACCAGAACCACATCTTGGGCAATTCATACCCACCACCCTTAACTGATTCCGGTTTGGCCCAGGACTCAGCCTTGAACAGGGCGCGGCCGCTCTCGTTGCAGAGCCTGCCTGACGCGTGGACATAGTCCTCCACGTTCACCATAGAGACCGTGATCTCCATGGAGTTGAACTGATGGAGGAGGTCCGACTCTTTCAGGGGAGATGACCATCCAACGCCATTCGCCCATGAGGGATTCGCCATCCCGGGAGACTGAAGCTCCAGGAAGGCCGACCGACAAGACTCTAGCGCGAAAACGCGCAGAGCTGCCTTCGAGCCTAGGAACGGGAGCGCCAGCGGAGCCTTCTCTGAAAAAGAAGGCGCCACAGCACCACCGCTATCAGCCGATACACTAGGAGCGACCACCAAGGTGGTCACAGAGTCGCCACTGGCAACTGGTACCTGTGGCACCTGGCCAAAGACCGACTGCTGCCCGAACCCGATTGCCGCCACAACCAACACCATCATTCGATTTTTCATTTTTACTTTTTTTTGTTTTTTTCACTACTTCGAGAAGCCACCGACAACAGAGCCGGTGACAACAACCGTCTTGCCAACAGGATGCTTTTCAGCATTTTCCCCCTTCCCCACCTCAGCTTGCGCTTCAGTGGAAACTACTGTTTCCCGGTTCTGCGCGCCAACACGGTTGGCATCGCGTACCAGGACCATTACCGCAACGACCACCACGAGGACTAGCCCCGCGATGATCGCCATCTGTTTTTTCATAATCTGCCTCCTATTAGCCTCGAAAACCACACACTAAACCACGTACTCTTGCACACACGTGCAAAAGCCTGTATTTATCGCTATATGTGGCTCTCAAAGGCCATTTATGGGCCGTCGTGGCCCAGATTCCCGATTACTATAGCACCTTCCACTTTCTTTGTCAAGTAGTCAATCCCTTTAGGACGAGTACAATAGCGATATGGTTAACCCATTAACATGGCTATCACGTAGGCGTTTCCCCTATGAACCACTCATCAGTATCGAGATATCTCGACATGCATTGACGAACAACCTGGATGAATTTCGCAAATTGGCACCCAACCATAGCATCGCACCAGTATTGAAGAGCAATGCTTACGGTCATGGTCTTTTCGATGTCGCCAGAATATTGGAAAATCATAGACGCGGTACCAAAGATGCCAGGAATACGAATGGTAGCGGAACTATTCCATTTTTCATCATTGATTCATATTTCGAAGCGGTCGCCCTACGCTCCCAAGGTATCAAAACTCCCCTACTCGTCATCGGTTACACTCGACCAGGGAGTATCCTATCCTCCACGTTGAACAATGTCGCCTTCACCATAGGTAGTCTAGAATCATTACAGGAGCTCGAAGACACCGAACACCCGATCGGTATTCATTTGAAGATCGATACTGGTATGAGGAGACAAGGTATCCTGCCTGAGGAGATCCCGGCCGCCATACAACTACTGGCAGAGAATACTAACCTCATTCTGCTAGGTATCTGCTCTCACCTATCTGACGCAGACAATGACGACCCATCATATTCCGAAAGTCAGATCAATATCTGGAACAGAACTGTCAGCCATTTCAAAAATGAGTTTCCTTCACTGAAGTATATTCACCTCGGTGCTACTCATGGTCATCGATTTACCCCAGACATCGACGCCAACGTTTCCAGACTCGGCCTAGGACTATATGGACTAGTCGATGGTGCTAGTTTTCCACAGAAATTGAACCTCATCCCGGCTCTCCACATGAAGACGGTGATCGCCTCGGTCAAAAAGGTGAAGAGAGATGACAGTGTCGGCTATAGTGGCACCTTCCGAGCAGACAGGGATATGACGATCGCCATTATTCCCGTCGGATATTATGAAGGTATCGATCGCCGACTTTCTAACAATGGTTTTGTCGGCGTCGGTAGAGACAATATCTCCTGCCCGATCATCGGTAACGTCAGTATGAATATGACGGCTGTAGACATCTCAAAGGTTCAGAACGTCGAGGAAGGTATGGAAGTGACTGTATTTAGCAACATCAACTCCGCCGACAACTCCATCGTTTCTCTATCAAAAAGGAGTAGTGTTATCCCCTACGAGTTGGCTGTTCACATCCCATCTACACTAAAAAGGACGGTGGTGGGGTAAACTCTCACACTCGTCAGTGTACTAGAAAATTATTGTCCAGTAGCCAAACTGTTTCTCACCTCGGCTATTTTGACTCTGTCTTCAGCCTCACCCTGGGCCTTATTGATCCTTTCCAGACCTACCAGTATTTCTTTCAATGATTCTCTGTATTCCTCGCCTATCTGGTTGACAGTCTCCATATATATCGAAGCTACACCGACAGCCGCTGCTGCTTTTTCCTCATCCGACATAGGTTGTTTAGCGACATCCTCGATGATCTTCTTTACTTCATCAAACTTCTTCTCCTCGAGCAATGATTTCAATTTGTTTATTTCTGTTTCCATCTGATTGAAAATTATTTTATTAATTCTGTATCTTGGCTAGGATGCGTGCGAGCATCATTTTCTTTATCTTATTGGCATTTTCCGTTCCGAGATTGCCTGCCACTTCTTTGATACTTTTTGCGATAAATTCCTTGGTCTCCTTTGTGCCCAGTGAGCCCAGTTTCTCTTCTGCCAGAAATGGCTCCAATACCTTCTCCATCTTTGTAAGAGGATTGGTGCCCAGATCGGCAGCTAGAACCTTCTCCATCATAATCTCAGAAGCCCTGTTCTGTATTGCCTTATCTATCTTCCCTTGGTATTCTACTGCGTTTATCTTGCCCAATGGATCAATACCTGTTTCCGTAGTTCCGCTGGCAGCACCCCACTTTTCCAAAAGCTTCTGAGCTTCCTTCCTCGTTTCGAATGAGTCGCTATTCACCATCTTAAGCAGCTGATCTGCCGCGTAGTTTTGGATAGCCTCTCGTACTTCAGAAATTTGCGCGACACCGCCGACCAGTTCCTTCTTGAGGGCATCGAACGATGTTCCTACTGACTTTTTCAACTCTTCTAGGTTGGTCATCGATTCCAGCAAGTTCTCAATCTCCTTTATATCCCCATCAACACTAGTCAATATATTATCCATCTTTCTAGAATCCAAACCAACGTTTTCATACTTTTCTTGGTATGAGTTGACTGCTGCCCTGTCTTTCTGGAATTGATCCCATTCTGCTGTGAATTGTTTGTAGTCATTACCAGGATTATAACCTTCACTAAACTTGGACATGAGCGTCTCCTCGATATTTATCATACCTTTGAACGCCATTTTTAGATGCATGAAACCATATCTAGCCGTACCACCGAAACCAGAATATTTCCTAGCTGTACCCACAGTTTCTCTCGTGGCGCGCTTCTCCTCGAGAAGAATCTTCAGGTCGGCACTTTTCCCGATGCTAGCGATCTGGTCTTCGTATGCGGAATTTTGTATTGGTAACTCCCTAAATTTTTTTATCCTGTCATTCAGCTTCAAAAATTCTCCGGTATCTCGTATCGCTATTTCCATTATATGTTTATCGACTGCCGCGAGTTCCTGAGGTCCAAGGCTCAGACCCATATCTTTCTGAATCTCAGCACTGAAAATGCTACGCATTTCCGTTTTTACCTTTTCCATCGCTCCAAAGACTTCGAGGCGTTTCTCCACCTCTGCACCATTCTTCATATCCACTGTTTCTGCATCATGATACTCAGCCAAAAATGCTGCAAAACCTGTTGTATTCAAAGCCTTATCTATATCGAAACCTGCACTCGCCTCAGCGACTATCTGTTCGTTATTTGATTTTGTAAGTTCAACCATGTTAATTGTGATTTAATAATAGTGATTAATAGAGACACCAATGAACTTTATGCTCACAGAATTATATCACAATTTGAATAGTTCGACTCACTTCAGTGGCCATGAGGTTTCTTAATTGTAATAAGAGTTTTTTCATTTTGTTAGCCGCCTTTCTCTCACTTTCCAGTTCTCACTAGTTAGAGCTGGTTTTCCTGTTTCTGCTAACATATTGAGAACCAATTCGAGGTTGGTCATATTGTCTCGCAGATCCTCCTTCTTCAGATCTTTTAAATTCTTGTATTCTCTGGTAGTCATACCCGTATAACATTATCTCCGTGTCAGCTACGTCTGTCAGACGCATTTTGCCGTCTGGAGCCACCATTTTCAACCCGTTACACTTTGTAACGGTTTCATTTGAACCTTCATCAATAAGACGTTTTTTCATAACACGCCAATAAACCTGTGGATTTTCACTATTAGTCAAAGCACTTATCACATCAACCACAGAAAAGTACCACAGTTCTTTTTCCGCGTCCCAGTGACGCCTACTACAACACCTAATGAAAGCATACTCTTTAACTGGCCTTTCAATCTCTTTGTATGGAGGGTTGGATAAAATGGGTCGTTAGATAATATGTGAACCAAAGTATCCAATTGTTCCTGAACCTTGGTTGGCAAGGCACCAACTTGTTTCAGGAAGTCTTTAGAATAAACGATCTTCATAGCCTCCTGAGCTGACGAAGTAGTGATCCCTTTCCAGAATAGGAAAGTGTTGGTTGTTGTTTCAACATTTTTCGGACATTTTTTAGGAAAGAACCCTTATACTCACCCTCATCATCTTCATTACGTACAGATTCAATCACAAAACTGCGAAGTGTCGAAATTTCGGAAGAGAGTTTCTGAATTGATTTTTCAAATGCTTTTGTAGTCATGGAATAACAATTATACGATTCAACTTGATAAACGTGTGCGCCGAGAGGGACTCGAACCCCCGATGCCCATTGGGCCGTGGATTTACAGTCCACTGGAATAGCCGCTATCCGATCGGCGCATATATCGATCAGTGCGGTCATTCTAATACAATTCCTCTTTATTGGCAAAACTGATCTGTGTATTTGACCAAACTGTCATTTACTTACTCACCATCCCACTGCCATTACCAACGAAATTTTTGGTGATGATCGGACTCTCTCCCTTCCTCTTGTTCTTCACTTCAAATGTGAACTTGTCTGAACCACTAGGTATCTGCACGCTGATCGTGCCACCTTTCGTAACTTTCTGACCTATGAGCAGGTTGGCAACTGGCGTCAAGATCATATTTTGTATGAGACGCTTCAGTGGTCGTGCACCATACTGAGGATTGTAACCGGTCTTGGCTAGATGATCATAAACTGCCACATCTAGAGTGAGCTCTATACCCTTTTCCTTCAAACGTTTTACGACTTGACCAACCTGTATATCGACGATCTGTCTGATAGCCTCAGGTGCCAAAATGTCAAAGATGATGATGTCATCGATACGATTCAAAAACTCTGGTCGGAAATAGTCCTTGAGAGATGAATTGATCCTGGTCTTGGCCTCTTCATAATTTTCCTTCTCTCTGTTCGTCGAATTCTTGGCGAATCCGAGTTTCTCCATGCGCTCGATGTGTTGGGCTCCGATATTCGAGGTCATGATGATAACAGTGTTCCTGAAATTGACTATGCGCCCTTTACTGTCCGTCAGACGACCATTATCCAAAACTTGCAATAGTACATTGAAAACTTCTGGATGGGCCTTCTCGATCTCATCGAACAAGATAACTGAGTAAGGACGATGTCGCACAGTCTCAGTGAGTCCGCCGGCCTCATCATAACCAACATATCCCGGAGGTGCCCCGATCAACTTTGAAACGGAATGCTTCTCCATGAATTCTGACATGTCGACGCGGATCAGGGATTTCTCATCATTGAATAACAACTCTGCCAGAGCTTTGGTAAGTTCTGTTTTCCCAACACCTGTCGGTCCGAGGAAGATGAATGAGCCGATCGGTCTGTTCGGATCAGCGATGCCAGCCCTCGATCGACGGATCGTATCAGAGATCTTGGTGACGGCTTCGGCTTGACCAACTATCCTCTTTTCTAGATCTGCCTCCATGCGAGTCAGCTTGACGGCTTCAGATTCCATCATCCTAGCAACCGGGATACCCGTCCAACGAGAGACAACTGCGGCAATATCCTCGGCATTGATCTCTTCCTTCAGGATGCGTCGTGAAGACTGCAACTTTTTTAGTCGCTTGTTCTTTTGTTCGAGCTCCTTGTCGAGTGCAGGCAAACGACCATAGCGGATCTCTGCCGCTTTGGCCAAGTCAGTTCTAGCTTCCGCAGCCTCTCCTTCTATACGCAGAACCTCGAGCTCTTTCTTGATACGTTTTATATCAGCGATGGTCTCCTTTTCATTCTTCCATTTCAGTTCTAGTTCTGACGTTGACTCCTTAAGATCAGCGATATCTTCCTCGATCTTCACTGTACGCTCTTTGGATTCTTTGTTCTTCTCTTTCTTTAGAGCCTCCCTCTCGATCTCCAGGCGCATGATCTTCCTCCTAGTTTCCTCTAGCTGTGGTGGCATATTCTCTAACGAGATACGCAATGATGATGAAGCCTCGTCTATGAGATCGACAACTTTGTCAGGCAAGAATCTATCTGTGATGTATCGACTAGCCAGACTGACTGCGGCAATGATGGCGTCATCTGTGATACGGACCCCATGATATAGTTCGTACTTCTCTTTGAGGCCACGGAGGATGGCGATAGCATCATCGACTGATGGTTCACTCACGAAAACTGGCTGGAATCGACGCGTGAGCGCAGGATCTCTCTCGATGTATTTCTGATACTCCTTGATAGTAGTTGCACCGATCGCACGGAGTTCTCCTCGAGCCAGTGCAGGCTTCAACATATTGGAAGCATCCATGGAACCTTCCGAAGCTCCAGCTCCGACTAATGTATGTATCTCATCTATGAAGAGGATGATCTTGCCATCTGATTTCTCGACTTCTTTCAGAATATTCTTCAAACGTTCCTCGAACTCGCCGCGATATTTCGTACCAGCGATGAGGGATCCGAGATCGAGAGAGACCAACTCCTTGTCCTTCAATGATTCTGGTATGTCGCCTTGTGACATGCGGAGAGCCAAACCTTCGACGATGGCCGTCTTGCCTACACCGGCTTCACCGATCAGGATAGGATTGTTCTTGGTGCGTCTAGAGAGGATCTGTATGATGCGCATGATCTCCGCGTCACGACCGATCACTGGGTCCAATTTGTTTTCCTTGGCTAGCTTGGTCAGAGATCTGGCGTATTTGTATAAAACACGAAACTTCTTTGGTTCATTGTCCTTGGATGCAGGATTGGTCTTGAGATCAGAGATGACTTTTATGACCGCCTCCTTGTCGATCTTGAATCTACCCAGGATGTCTTTGGCGATACTTGGAATATCGAAAATGGATAGGAACAAATGTTCCGTTGAGATGAACTCGTCCTTGAGAGCCGTAGCTACACGTATCGAGTTATCGAGTGTCTGTGCCAGATCCGGCGTGAGGTATATCTGATACGAAGGTGACAACACATTGGAATTCTCCGTTGACTCGATGCTCTCGAGTACTATGTCGGTCAGTACCGGCGTATCTATCTCCAATCGGTCCAATATGGAAGCAACCATGCTCTCTTCTTGCAGTATGAGTGCGCAAAGTAGATGCACTGGATTTACATGATTCTGACCACGTTCGATAGCGAGCTCATGAGCTCTCTTCAATGCTTCGCGGGCCTTGGTTGTTAGTTTGCTGAGTGGAGGCATAGATTTAGTGGATAGGGTTTAGGGTATAGGGTATAGGGTATAGGGGTTAGTAATAGCCACGTCTACGAACGATTCACTATTAACTTATATTAATACAGAAAGGTACCAGTAGTCAAATACAGCAAGACCCCGCCTTGTCGATATCTAACTATGCTAAATAGTTACTGGCGGTACGCTAGCGTGCTCTTTGAGTGCCTTGATGAGACTCGGTGAGTCAAAGTAATTGCCCAATAGACTCTTCCATTTCGGATCGTCGATACTAACATCCGGCTCTACCCCATTCCCCTCTATCGGATTGTTGTCACCTCGGAGCGTGAGAGAGTGCACTAGCAATAGCAAATATCTCTGACTAGAGTCTATGACAGTTTCCATCGGATATGTATTCTCGACCGTCCCCCAACCGCCAGTCGTCTGACCGACAGAATGTGCCAATTTGAAATGTTTGAATGTTGAAGTCATGAGTTCGGCTGATGACAGAGAGTTTCGGTCAGTTAGAATCGCTATCTCCTTGTAGCGCCCGAGCTCATCATACTTCGCCAATGTCGTACGCTGGACTTGCATGTCTCCTTGGTGGTACAGATCAAATGCGTATTGATTCTCACCGATAAATATACCCAGGAAGGCCGTCACGAAGTCCAAGGCGCCACCCATATTGCCTCGCAGGTCTATGATCATACTATCCATTCCCGAAGTGGTTGATGCGTTGTCTACCATACGACCAAACTCTTGCAATGATGTTGGTGAAACTCGAGTTAGATTGAAATACAGCGTCTTTCCAAAAATATTCTTGAAAACTGTCGGCTCGATCTTTGCCTCGTCATACAGTGCCTTCGTATCAGTATCAGTCAGCACCTTATGAGCATATGTTATCTGTTTCAATTCTGCTTTTGCTTCTGTTGTCGTAGCTCGAGCCAGTTCCGCAGCTTTTTCCTTGTATGCCTGGTTAACTGCATCGATATCTGAACCTGTCGGAATATTCAGATTTCCATATAGATCCGTGGACGAACTGATATTGCTCACTGTTTGCCTGAAGGCCAGTTCCTGATCTCCCGAATGAAGTCCGTTCCTCCCGATCGGTTCGAGATTGTAGAGTACTACAGCGATGATATTCAATGCCATACTTCTCTTGTCAGCAGTCGATGTTGCTACTGCGATAGCCTTCCTGATCATGATCTCCGTACTCGTCGCATCGCGATTGATCAATGTTGTCGTGGCAGATGTGACTTTCTGCACCGAGAGGCGGAATATTTCAGAGAGCTGTGTGTCGGACATCATCTTCTTTGGCATCCAGTAATTTTTCAAGATCTTGTCATATGCTTCCATGTCGAACTTCACATACGTTTCATCCGTGGGTGCACTCTTTGATAAGCTTCCTATATTCGTATTAGAAAAAAGAAAAAATGCACTGATGGCCAATACCACCAGAATTACACCTATGAATATTATTAATTCTTGATTCTTTTTGATTTTCATATTTTTGTAATTTATCTAAATTCTATAATATTCTCTTTTTTGTAATGGATGACTGCTACGTGATCACTTCGCTACTTTGACCGCCTCTTCGAATTGGATGGAGAGTAGTCGTGAGGCACCATCAGACCCCATCGTTATGCCATAGAGTACCCCCGCACGAGACATGGTTTCCCTATTGTGCGTGATCAGGATGAGTTGTGAATGTTCCGAAAGATCTGCGATCATGTCTCCATACTTGCGTGAATTTGCCTCGTCTAGTGCCGCATCTGTTTCATCGAGTATGATGAATGGTGGAGGATTTACTTGAGAGATCGCGAAAAGTAAAGCGATCGACGTCAGTGCCCTCTCTCCGCCAGAGAGCATCATCAGACCTTTGATCTTCTTCCTCGGGAGACTGACGTTGACGTCCAAACCTTCGGGCAATAGTTCTTCATCACTTTCATTATTAACGATCGCTCCCTTTTGGGAGGAGTAGCTTTCTCCCTCCAAGCGGGCTGACATTTCTCCTGATAACATTCCATCGCTCTCACCTCTCAGCAGTCCACTGAGATCATCCATATCGCCCTTCCTCTTGCGCCTAACTTCTCTGACGACAGTCAACTCCGCGTGTCCGCCACCGAACATCAGAGAAAAGTATTTTTTGAATTCGCTATTTATCTTCAATATTCCCGTTTTGAATTCCATATCTATTCGTGCATCGAGTTCGGTCGTCAGCTTCCTGAGTTCTTCTCCGGCCTTCTTCAGATCCTCCAACTCCTTCGCCAAAAAAGCGTCGCGCTCTTCTGTCTCGCGAAATTCTTTCATAACTTCTGCACCACCACTGCCACCAGAGTCTTCCAGGCGTACTTTGTTGCGCTCGATCTTCTTGCGGCGCTCCTCCTGCTGTTGTCTAGTTGAAACAGATACGGGTCCGACGGACATGATGTCCATCGGAACCCAATTCACTGCATCGCGACCAACCAACATATGAGCTTCACCCATCTCCCTCTTGAAAGCTTCTTCCTCATGGCCTACGGTCAACTTTGACGCTGTGAGATTGTTCACGACCGCCCTGACTTCGTTCTGCCTGGCGATGATCTTGAATACATCTTTCTCCGCCTCGCGGTTGGTATCTTTTTCTTTCTCGATAATGTCTCTCAACGAATCATATTCTGCACGGAATTGCAATTCGTCTCTCGACAAAGCTTGCAGTATAGCGTCTGATGCAACCTTCTTCTCGGTCAAGTTGACGATCTCCTTTTCGGCATCACCGATGAACGAAGACTCGTGCGTGGATCTATTTTTGGTAATGAATGACCTGAGAGAGGAGATGATCTCGAGAAAGAAATTCCTGGCCTTCTCCGCCGTGTCCAGTCCCTCGATCTTTGAATCATTCAATCTCTCAATATTCCTGACTACTTCCTCGACATCTCGGAGATAGACGGTCTTTGACTCTTCATCTTGCATTCGCGAATGCTCCTTTTCGATCGCTCTCCTGTTTGCAGAAATCTCTCCTTCGATCTGACCCAACTCACGCACGACGGAGTCTTTGTCTGCTCTCACCTTCGCCAATCTATTTTCGACAGAGATGACGGCGTCACTTTTCGAATCCTTGAATTTAGAATCAGTAATGATCTTCTTGGCATTCTCCAAAGCGCGGTCGAGGTCTGACAATTCCTGCTGCGGACCAGACAATGCTTTTACTAGTCGGCTCTTTTCAGAGTTCAGATAGTATTCTTCGCTAGCGAAGTATTCCTGGTATAGCACGATCAATTCTTTGCGGAGCTCCTCAGCTTTCTCGACTTTCTCCACCTGTTTCTTCAAGAATCTGATATGTGGTGCGATCTCTCGGCGCAATGACTCTACCTGCTTCATGTTTTCTTCGGTACGTTCTAGCTTGTGCAGACTTTCCAGTTTCTTCCATTGGTAGAGTTTGAGTCCCAATGCGTCTTCAACCATCTCCCTACGTTCACGGATCGACGCCGAAAGTATCCTATCGGCCTCTCCTTGCGAAATGATGTGGTGACCACTGGCGCCGATATGTGCAGTTGCTAACAACTCGATGATATCTTTGAGACGTACCTGGCTGCCATTCAGTAGATATTCATTTGCATTGTCTCTATGTACGACACGTTCGATCACTACCTCATCAAAGTCGATCGAGGAAAATATCTTTCTGGAATTATCGAAAGTCAGCTTAACGCTGGCTCTATTACCTTTACCTGAACCTCCGCTAGTCTCCCCACCGCCATTCCAGATCATGTCTTCACCACGTTTGCCACGCAGAGACTTGATAGATTGCTCGCCCAGGACGAATCTGAATGCCTCAGCCACATTACTATTGTGAGCAAATATATTATTGGCTATAAAATTATGGTCTTCATCAACTGTGAGATCGTAAACGTACTCTCCAGATGGAATCTCACGTACCGAAACGATCTCATCCCACAAAACATCTGAGCTTGCAAACTTACGAAGTTCGTTCGCACATTGTCGCCATGCTGTATTTGATTCAGGAACAATTGACTCTAGATAATCGATGACTCTATCCACTCCTCCTCGACTAGGCAGACAGCGTCTCTCATAATACGCAGCTAGTGTCGAGTTTTCTTTACGAGCTTTTTTTACACTGACACCAGCCTCTTTTATAAGTTCATGTAAAGGCTCAATAATGCCAGGAATAAGATCATGATTGGGATTTCCCTGATTTGCCTCCATATCGAGCATAGCTCTTACGGTAGCTGATTTCCTCCCTTTCGGTTGGATCCTTTCCACAAAGCGACGAATATTTGCATTACCATAGACATAAACTGACCAATATGGTCGCATCGTCTTTTTAATCGTGTTCGTGGCGCACTTCTCTTTTTTTTGTATGTTTGAGAGTATTCCCAACCTAAGTAGCAGAGTCGAAACGCCACGCGCCAACTCTTCACTTGCAGAAGTATACTCGATGTAGGCTTGCCTATTACCATTACTTTTCGATATCTTGAAACTGAAATGTCCATCACCATCATATAGAGCACCGAGGAATGCCTCGACTACATGATCGCGAGACTGGAATATCTGTGGCGGCACTTTCTTTGTTCGAGATGGTCCTTCGATCGTCATGCCAAATATTTTGTCCAATACGCGGGCAAGCGTTATGGAAAATGTAATGACATCTTTTGTATCGCCTTTATAAGAAAATACTTTTGCTTCCAAACCAAAGCATTTGCGAACACATGAAACATAATCGGCTACAGATGCTGGATCATCATTCACATACCAAACCTGGCCATTTCTAGATGTCCTACCTTCAGCTATGATGTATCCAAGGAATCTGGCAACTTCCTCATCGATATATTCAGGTATCTTCATGGTTCCCTCACCCTTTGATTTCAATGTGCGGTTCCCAAACGTATATATGTATGGACCACACAAAGCCGGGAGATATGTTACAGGCATAGCTTGAGACATTCGAACACGAGCAAAGACACACTCCTCAACACCAGAGACTCTCTCAAGCGCTCTCGTCGTCGTCACACTCTTTTCTATCATTCGCAGATCCATAAGCTCTTCTAGAATCGGACTGTATGGGACATAGACGTTATCTTCTGGTTTGAAAGCGGCTGCGACATCTTTCATCATTATGCGCTGCATCCTTCCAACAACTGGCAATGATCTTGGCGTAGCGATACGTAAACCAGTTTTTACTGCGTCGGCACGAACAGAATGAACAGTCCCATTTTCACACCCGAACAATGGATGATATGGAGTAGCTGTGATCGTTCTTCCTGATCGTGTGTTGATCTCCAGCATCTTCTCTGGTGCCGTTCGACGGACAAAAGCCGTAACGTGACGCCAATCTGTTTTTAATGTATATAAATTGAGTGCAGCAACGTTAAATGAAACATTGGTATCGATAACCGCCATTCCATCATCGAACATCGTAACCGCTCGAGCTCGAGATTGAGCCATATCAAATAGTTCTTTGATCGGTTTAATAGACCCGTCCTCCAGTTGAACCAATGTTCCACCATCAACACACTTCCCGGATCCATTCGGACCTACTATACCGGTTATCGGGGTATTGAACTCTAGATTCGCCTTTTTTGCGAATGATTTGAATCCGGAAATTTCTAATGATTTCAAGTGCATGGTGATAGTAGATGTATTGTATCATAATTGATTAAATACTAAATTCTACCATCCCTTTACCTGCAAAGCTTTCTCTGCCGCTTGTTGCTCAGCTTCCTGTTTTGATAAACCTGAACCTGTAGCAACCTGAACATCACCCAAGAAAACACCGAGAGTGAATACTTTGTTATGGTCAGGACCAGTTTCTTTGAGCGTTTTGTAATTCGGAGTAATACTGACTTTCTCTTGTGCCCTTTCCTGAAATTTACTTTTGGCATCTATCCATGTCTTCTTGGCGACTATCTCCTCGATGTCTATAGTATTCAATATACTTTCTGAAATGAAATTCGCCGCCGCATTGTATCCACCATCTAGATATATCGCACCGATGACTGCCTCGACAGCATTGGCGAGAATGACCGAGCGGGCACGACCGCTGTCCTTGGATTCACCTTTGGACATGAGCATGTAATCATTCAACCCGATCTTCTCCGCAACCTTGGTAAGGCTAACCGTATTCACGATCGAAGAACGAAAGGCGGTCAATTCCCCTTCCTGTTTCTTTGGATATTTTCTGAACAGATAACTCGTGACGACGAGCTCGAGAACAGCGTCACCCAAGAATTCGAGTCGCTCATTGTGTTCACTACTAGAACCCTTGTTTTCATTCAAGAATGATCGATGGGTACATGCCATGCGCAAAAGTGAAATGTCGGTGAATTCGACACCTATGTGTTTCGCTAAGGACTCTATGGTTTTGGGTTTCATGGTTATTTAAATCCTAAGCACCGATCTTCTGCTCACTCAACAGTGTGACCGCCTTCGTCACTATCGGCAAAATATCATTATAAAAATTCAGTTCGAGAATGTCAGCGAGCTTGAACCATTTGGCATCATCGAGACCAGGCTTCTTTGCCAAGGTGAGTTCAGTAAAATCAGACTCGGTCAAATAGTAATGAACTTGTTTCCTGATCTTACCTATTTCCGGATCATTGGCGATGTATTCATTGGTACCGAGATCAGCTTTGATCTTTACATCGAGACCTATCTCTTCCTTCACTTTATTGATCGTTCCCTGTGCTGGTTCGATCCCCTCTGGAATCTTACCCTTCGACAATGTCCAATGTCCGAAGACGTCATGAACGAAAGCCATATAGATATCTGCTCCATCACGAGCATATACGACAGCACCACCCAGATGTTGCACTGGCATATCATCATACGGAACATCTGCCGGCTTCCTCTTTTTGACAGGACTGGCATCTTTACCCGGTTCACCGAGTTCCTTGTAGACAGCTCCCAGCACGCCATTGACGAATCTTCCCGAAGTTTCGCCGCCATAAGTTTTGGCGAGCTCGATCGCTTCATTTATAGCAACCTTGGCTGGAACTTCTCCCCTATCTGAGAATAACAATTCATAAAGTCCGAGACGCAGGACATTGCGGTCGACTGGAGAGATCTTGTCTATGGGCCAATCAGGCGCAGCCTTCTCGATGATCTCCTTCAGGTCTTCTTTCTTTGCCAAAATACCCTTCATAAGATCTATTATGAAAGTGTTATCACCCATACCTGGAGCAAACTCCTTGGCATTGCGATCGATGATGGCGGCGGCAGTTTCGTCGTGCTGACCACGACTATCCCATTCGAATAGGGATTGGAGGACGATGGAGCGGGATAAGTGACGGTTTGCCATGTTAGTTAAAGAACATTTTGGTGCGTTATTATCAAATTTATTTTCAAATTGACTGATAAAACCTGAACCTTCATTCCCATACTCTAAACAAATTCTAAATTTCAATATTCAAATTTCTGATTTCTGATTTCGGATTTGTTTAGTATTTAGGATTTCAAATGTTGCACCGAATTTCGCACCTAGGACTATTTCTTGGCAGCTGCTTTCGCCTTGGCGGCCTTCTTGGCAACCTTTGCTGCTAGATCGATAACCTTGCGACCATTGTAAGAGCCGCAATTCATACAGATCATGTGGCTCTGATGAAGAGCTTGGCATGTGCCACACTTCGCTAGACGCACTGCGTCGAGTGCATGATGTGAACGCCTATTGTTGCGGTGTGCCCGCGTTGATCGCATTCGATTTACCATGGGCAATAGTATTACATAAATAGCTGAATTCTGCAACTAGAATACGTCTCTAGAGTCTCCTTGCAATTTTGTGCGGATTCCTGAACAAAGTTCGAACATTTTTCGCTGAAAATCCTGGCGCATAATTTTTTATAATTGCTGTGAATGAAATGCGGAGTCGCTTCGCGACACTGTTTTTTTTGGTCGCAATCTCAAAGGAAGGAGAGGACGGGACGGAAGACTGGGAGTGTGAGGGAAAGGATTCCGTCCCGTCCTCGCTATTTGTTTTGGTCGTGAGACGGAATGTGGTTTTTGGGGGGCGGGTGGGATTCATGTGGCTCAATTCCACCATTTGATCCACAATCATTCTAGCACAATCGCAGTTGCTCGAAGCGGCCCACTTCCGCTTCTGACCTGGTTTGTGGCGCACCCATCGGATGTCCGAATGGCTCTCGCACTTTCCACCGTTGCTAATCGAAACCGTGGAGTGCTCCGCCATACAGACATCCTCTGGCTGCGAATGACGGTTGATGAGAGAAGTGGAAGTCGGCCGCTTCTCGACGGAGTCCGTGGTAAATCAGAAACCCATGTGGCTCAATTGGTGGATATGAGCCACACGCAAATTTAGCGCAAGAATTGATATTTTGCATCGCGTGGGTTCCCCACACGTGCAACACGACCTTGCTGGACCAGTTTGACCAGATATCTGGTTGCGGTCGCGCTTGAGACGTGCAGAAGTAATTGAATATCTTCATTGGCAATGATTTTCTTCTTTTCTGCGAACAGAGTGATTTTGTCGAGCTTTTTTTGCTTATTGAATTGAATCTTTACTTGAGCCTTAGCAAGCAATGTGCGAATGAATCCGGTCTGATCTGGTTGCGCCGGCGATTGTGGTTGTGGTGCTGGCGGAGTCAGTGGCGCCGGCGCGGTTGGTGCAGATTCCGTTGGAACTGACTGAACAGGTTCGGGATTTGATTCCGGTTGAACTTGATTAGATTGGCTTATTTCCGACTCTTTTGATG
>Ga0194053_10000131_pt1 | contig 56622 bp, 48 predicted proteins | sample SepL228m_MetaG_FD_161684 | JGI IMG/M metagenome (GOLD analysis project Ga0194053, IMG submission 161684) | Anoxic zone freshwater microbial communities from boreal shield lake in IISD Experimental Lakes Area, Ontario, Canada - Sep2016-L227-8m | ecosystem: Environmental > Aquatic > Freshwater >...
CCCTATAGCCTCTTGACACAGCACATATTCCCCTATTATGTTTTACAAAGCTACATGACCTATCAATGTTCTATACAACCAAGGAGATAATATAATGAAGCGATCAATCTTTGCGTGGACATCCATTCTGGCCGTTGCAATATCAAGTTGCGCTTTCGCCGGCGATGACGCCAAGGGGGGCTTGCGTTACTCCATTACCGTGAGTAAATTTGACAATAAAGCAGGCTGGTCCGGCCAGTGGGATATCGGGGATGCCTGGGGTGCGGTCATGACGGATGCCCTTCAGGGTTCAGGCAGATTTATTGTGCTGGGCGAGAAGGATATGCGTGGCGAAGCCTTACAGGAACAGGATCTGGCGGCATCCGGGCGCATGGCTGGTGGGAAAAAAGCCCCGAAAACCGGCCAAATGACCCCGGCCCAATTACTTGTCAAAGGGGACATCACCCATGTCCAGAGCTCCACTTCCGGCGGGGACGGTGGTCTAAGTTTTAAAGGGATCCGGTTGGGTGGTTCCGCGGATACCGCTGAAATCAACGTCACAATTTACGTCGTGGATTCGCAGACTGGCCAAGTGAAAGCCTCTACCAAAGTGGTTGGTAAAGCGGGCCGCAAGGGACTGGGAATCGGGTATTCCGGATCTGCATTAGGCGGTTTAGGAGGGGGATTTGATGGCTTCAAAAAGGATAATGTAGGCAAAGCTTGCGAGGATGCCGTTGGCCAGGCTGTTACATTTCTTATTAAACAACTTGAAACAATCCCCTGGGAAGGCTCAGTGGTTTCTGCCAATAATGGTAAGATCATCATTAACCGTGGTTCCCGCGAGGGAGTATCGGCTGACCAAAAATTCATCGTTGGTAAACTTGAAGTAACCACCGATCCCGATAGCGGCGAAGTTCTGGACAGTTCCGTCACCAAAGTGGGCATGATCAAGGCTAAAACCGTAAAAGAAAAGATCTCGATCTGTGAAGCGACCGAAGGGGGCGACAAGATTGAGGCGAAAATGTCCGTACAGCCCGAGGAGTAAACCGGTTATCGGTTAGTCGTTATTGGTTATGGGTTGCAGGATCATTTATACCTTTACCCATAACCTTTAACTGATTAATAAATAACTTTTCTTCTCAATGCGGGTGACGATGCTTCAGGCTATGGGGCTTTTCAAGCCCATGCCTGAGCATCAGGGACTCATCCCCCAGGATTTCGATTGTAGGCCCCGCCACAACCACCTTGCCCTCACTCAGCACGATCACACGTGGACAAATCGCCACAACCATCTCCAAATCGTGGGTTGCAATCAGCCTTGTATGCTCAAAAGTGCTCAGTAATTCCATCAGGCGTCGCCTCCCTCGGGAGTCGAGATTCGAAGACGGCTCGTCCATAACCAACACATCTGGCAAACAGGCCAGCGCCGTGGCAATCGCCACGCCCCGCTTCTCACCCGCCGACAATTTGTAAGGGGGCCGTTCCCGCAGATGCCCCATCCCGACCCGCTCCAACGCATCCATGGCGCGATTTCCGGATTCCTCTGGAGATAGACCCATGTTGAGTGGGCCAAACGCAACATCCTCAAATACTGTCGGCATGAATAACTGATCATCGGGATCCTGAAATACCATTCCAACAGATCGACGAATGATCTTTGCCGTCTCCCGAGTCAGAGTCACATCGCCCACCCGAACCTCTCCGGATGTGGGTCTCAGATAGCCATTCAGATGCTGTAAAAGGGTGGATTTCCCCGCACCATTGCCCCCAATGACGGCCACACATTCGCCTTGTGCAATAGTGAAGGAAACCCCTTTGAGCGCCGCTGTTCCGTCGGGATAGGTGAACACCACATCCTTGATTTCCACCGAATTGCGACTCATCCTGCTCCTCCCGTGATCCAATATCCCAACAACACCGGTAAATTCCAGGCTCTTGCACTCAGAAAGAATGCCAGCCATCCCAGGACAAAACCCGTTTCCTGCCAACCCCATCGCGCCTGCTGCAAGACGCAAATTTCACCTTCAAAACCTCGGGCAGCCATGGCCCGATAGATCCGCTGGGCCCGATCCATTGCCCGTAATAATAGCTGCCCCACTAAAATCCCATACATCCTCAACCCCAGTGACCGTGAATCAGCAGAACGCATCTCCACGCCTCTCGCCATCCGACCTCCCTCATCACCAATAACAAAGAAATATCTATACAGGAACAATACTTGTACCCCAAACACCTGCGGCATCCCCATCCGCGCGCCCGCTGCACACAGGCGATGTACTCCGGTACACGCGAGCAAAATAATGGCGGCACTCACCGTCAGGGTAAACCGGAGCATTATGGAAGCAAAGGATAACCAGCCCCCCGTCAAAGGGTATGTGCCAACCATCCCTTCAATATGGTGATCCAGCCAGGGATTGAATATTCCCACAAACAGCGCAAACGGAGCGGCGACAGCCATCTTTCTGAGTATCGACTTGCCAGAAAGGTTACTCATCACCACCAGAATAACAGGATAGAGCAACAGCGGTATCAGGGCAGCAACCTCGTACCGGGAATAGGACATCACCACCAGAATAAACAGCAAGGTAGTTAAAAGCTGGGCGCGGGCATCAAGCCGATGTACAGGTGAATCCATTCGCCCTAATTCGTCCATCCGGGCGATTTCCGTATAACGCTTTAATTCCACTGGTAACTTCCTATGATGATGGATGACATAAAACACCAACTTTAGGCGGTTTGCCGATAGAAAGAAATCAGGGAATTAGAAGGAGTAGCCTGGATACAAAAAAAGTCAACGAGGAAGTGGCGGGATGCTCAGGCTATTGCTTGCGGAGGAACAGCTGCGAGACATCTGCCAGAGGGGGGTCCGGCATCATTGAAGATACTCACCACTTCTCCCGTTGACTGAGAAGATAGTTACATAACTTCAATATCCCCGCAATTGGCAAAACCCTGATTCGGCATCAGGGTTTTGCTGATACCCCCGAAACTCGATTTTATACAAAACGGGCGGGCTGCCCCGTGGCCGCAAGCACTGCATGCCACCACCCGCTAGCAGGATCCAAACATTTTTTCTCCGCAACACTCGCCTCAACCGGCACATGTATGAACGTATCATGCAGATAACCAATCACGAGGCCGGTCTTTCCGGACATCGCTGCATGAACCGCGTTACGCGCATAGAGATCACAAAGAATCGAATCCTCTGGATTCGCTGGCTGGCTCCGGATCACGTAGCTGGGATCGAAATACCGGAATACCAGTGGCACGCCTTCTTTTTTGAAATAGGTTTCAATCTGATCCTTGAGGAAGACTCCAATATCACCCAACTTCACATTACCGGAGGCATCTTTGCCGCTCCCATTTCGGGAGAGCAGATCCTGTCCAGCCCCTTCGGCTACCACAATCACCGCATGTGAACGCCTAAGAATACGCGTTTTAACCGCATCCAGAAATCCTCCCGGCCCCGCTAAGGCAAAGGGAACTTCCGGGATCAAAGTAAAATTCACATCCTGGCTGGCAATCGTAGCACCCGCAGCAATGAATCCGGCATTCCGCCCCATCACCTTGACCAGACTGATGCCATTAAACACACTGCGCGCCTCCTGATGAGCACAGTCAAGAATCTCGCGAACCTCCTCAACGGCCGTCAAATACCCGAAGGTCCGGGCCACATAGCCGACATCATTATCAATAGTCTTCGGAATACCCACCACCGCCAGTGGATAGCCGCGCCGCTCCGCCTCATGATGCAACGCGTTTGCCCCCCGTTGCGTGCCATCCCCACCGACACAAAACAACATATTGATTCCACGCTTCATCAGATTCTCAATGGCAATGGCAGGATCAACGGGTCCACGGGAAGTCCCCAGCACGGTACCACCCCGGCGATGAATCGGATCCACAAACTCCGCTGTCAGCCGCATCGGCTCGCCTCCGCGTACCGGATCCAATCCCTGATATCCATAGAGGAACCCGTAAATTTCCTGCACTCCATAGGCATGACTCAATTCGTAATATATAGAACGAATCACATTGTTGAGGCCGGGACATAATCCCCCGCAGGTGACAATACCGGCCTTGACCTCGCTTTTATGAAAAAACAGTCGCTCCCGGGGACCAGCTATTTCAAAGGTGATTTCCTCCGGTACAGGCGCCCCGGGCTGTTGCAAAATGCGATATGGAATCCGGATCTTCTCGTTTACCGTCCTCTGCAAAGGCGACGGAATTCGCGCCTCACCCAATGAATCAATTGTCATTTCCATCGATCAACTCCTCCTCACGTTCGGACTCACTGCCACGTTCCAATTTCAACATTCCCATCAAACTCACCGCCGCCGCCATAACGACCGGCCCCAAGATCAATCCAATAAATCCAAAGGCTACAATCCCGCCCAAAATACTCAAAAACAACAGCAGCCCATTCATGGCCACTTTCCCATGCAATAATATCGGCCTGAGAATATTATCCATCATTCCGATCACACCAATCCCGCAAACGAGAAGGATCACGCTCTGCACCCACTCCCCTTCAATCATAAGCAGGATCACCGCCGGCCCCCAAATCAGGGAGGTTCCAACCACAGGAATCATGGCGCAAAAGGCCATACACACTCCCCAAAATATCGCAGCTTTAAGCCCAAGGATCGCAAATATGAGCGCGCCCAAACAACCTTGCGCAAAGGCAATCAACAAAGTGGCCGTAAGCCCGGAATAGATCAAGTCCCGCGTCTGCTTTATCAAACGTGACTGTTGCTCAGTGCTGAAAGGGAGAAAGTTGCGAATAAAGGCTGAAGCCAGATCACCGTCCCGCAAAAAGAAAAATAGTGCCAAAAATGTGATGCCGGTCTTAAACAGCATCGTGGCCACATTCTGAACTATTCCAGCCGCCTGGCCCGCAAGCACAGACGTCAAGGCACCAGCCCCATCTGTAATTCGAGTCCGCAATTCCTCCATCGGAGGAAGGGGTGCCTGAGCACTCACCCGCGCCCAAAGCAACCTGATCTTTTCCACATTTTCCACCCGCATCAGGGCCGCATGCGTATCCATCACCACCTGCGAGGCCTGCGTGACAAGGGAATAGCCAAGCCACAATGCAGGCACCATAATCAGAATTATGGCCATCAGGGTTACGGCGAATGCAGCCCGATTTTTGCCCATACGCACCACGAACTTATTACGTAACGGCCACAAACAAAGAGCCAGTATGCCCGCCCATGCCAGGGGCGTCAGAAAGGGCCGCAAAATTTGAAATGCAAAGAATGCCAGCGCCAAAACATATGCATAAAACAGCAGTAAAGATAGCCGCTTAGCTTCCGTTGTGATCATATTTCACCTATTCCATTCTCGTTAACGTAATGGCCTGAATGCTCATTCCCGCTTTCCGATTGTAATCAAATTCAAAACGCAAGGGCCGCGGAACATCCAGGCAATAATCCAAGGTGACGGCGGTTCCCGCCGTCACCGAACTCGAAACCCGCCCCTGCCCATCTGATCTCATGACCGTCCATGTCCCCACCACCGTTCCTGCCTCGGCGGCAACCTCATACTCCAAAGATATGCTATAATGTCCCGGCAGAACAGGAACAATGGGCGCGTAAAAGGCAACCCCCGCCTGCACCCGCTCCTGATCAAGACAAACCCCCCCACCGCCAGGATCAGAATAGGCTAGATGGAAACAGGCCTGCGCGGGAATCGTCATGCTCTCTCCCGGTTTCAACCACTTCCATTCTCCCCCAACAAGCGTGATCATACTGACATCCAGACTCCCCGCCATATTTGTAAATGTCGGCGCCAGAAAGGTCTGTTGGCCGGGTGGCAGTACTGGCACGGGGATTTCTGCCCAGGTCCACTCACCCGTAGAGGTTACCGCCACGGAAAAGGCATCACCAGTCACCCCGCTTCCGTATGATCCGGCAAGGGTTCCATTCCCCCGGACTGAAACCACGTAGCGAAGTCCTGCCAACGAATACAGCGTACGCGGATCAAGTGTAATCCGCCCATCTGGAGCAGACAGTCTCATGAATATATTGGTTTCCTCATTCACGACTACAGCCGCCCCCCCCGCCACATCACAAGCATCCCATTGCCATCCACCCAGCAAAGGCACCTCAGCAGGCGACGCATGTCTGATGCCCGCCTCACCGTGGGCGAGAATTTTGAATGCCCATACGGCCTTGTCCTTTGCCAGAAACTGGAGACGAGGATGTCGTCGCAGTTCACGGAGCGTTTGCGAGACCGGGAAAGGACTGACTTTTTGCGGGAACGCATCTTCATGCAGAATCAAATAACCTACCTTCATGGCCAGAAGCCCATCCAGAATCTCATCATTGATCACACCCATGTTGATGGCTTCAAGCCTGAGAAATACATTGGTGAAATACTGACGTGACACAGAGGGCGAGTAACCGTTGAGCATCTTCGTACGGTACAGGGTGGCGTAATATTCAGTAATGGAGTTCCAGTGCGAATCCCCAGGCCAAAGCGGAATCGCCATGGCCCGATTCTCTCGACCACATTTCGCCGCATCCTCGGCCACCGCCCGGTAACCGCCCTGCTCATAATCGAGCAGACAGATGGAGGGATCCAACCGGCGTCCATAATCCATAAGCAAGCCAGTCACAATAACCGCCGCAAGGAAAAACCTCCAAGCCCGCTTCTGAACCACACCATTCAATCGATCGACAGACATCGCGAGCGCAATTCCCAGAAAGGGCGTGAGAATACAAAAAATCTTGGCTGGCTGCCGGATCATCTTGTAAGGCGGAATGAACGTGCGCAAGGCCTGCCACAAACGATGCTGTGGATCAAACGGAGTATTGGGGCCCAGCGCAAGTATGGCAATTCCGGTAACAGCCACTAGCACTAATGTCAGTAGCCAAAACCTGGATTTATCGCGGAACCCGGAACGCCAGAAATCAATCGCCAACAACACCCAGCCCAACAACAGAATCGCACCGGCAAAAATGCCGATATAAATAATGTTGTCCCGATTATCCAGCGTCGTATTAAACCACCCATTTGCCTGCAGGGCATAGCCAAGCGATTCACTGATCGTACGCCCCTTGGATTGCAACGTATCATCCAGTGATGCCTTGATGATGCTGGTTTGCAGATACGCCCCAACCATGCCGATAAGAATCGGCAAGGCGGCCCAACCCAACGGCTTCAATGTGGGAGGCGCGCTCCGTCGCGGCGACTCTTCATCGCCTACCCCAGAGACTATCGCGGCGCGGAGCGCCCCTCCCACATTGGGGAGGACACCCGACCGACTAAACGCCAAACTCATCAGGCCCCAAACCGGTGTTGCCAGAAAGACAAAAAAGAAGACATGCAGATCTACCCAGGAACAGATAAACAGCAAAATCCCGGCCAGGACTCCACCCCATACTCTGCGGTTCCGAATGGCTACATCAACACCCAGGAAAATCAGAGGAACCCAAAGCATCCCCATCCCTGTAGGACTCCCCCCCAGTAACGAAACGTAAAAATAAGGCAGAAGAATGGACGGCAAGGCCGCCACAGCCGCCGTCAAAAGGGATCGGGTAAACCGCATCAACAAAAGCCACGTTGATAGATAGATGAGCCAGACGGTCACACAAAGCATGAAGTTCCACCCCACCACGCGCCCCCCCAGCGCATACCCAGCAGAATACAAAAGTCCGAACGGGAAATAATAACTACCCGGATTGTAAAGCGCCTGATCATTCCCCTGATTGAACTCATAAACGTGATAGAAAAGCGGAGTTCCGCCAGTAAAGGAATCTGCCAGCATCCAAAGCTGATAGAGGAACTGTAGATGATCGCCGGGGATCATGTAACGCGCACCGCCCATCTCAGGACGGTTGGAGGAGGGAATCCCTGCATGGAATTCCGCGCCCAGCGGCCAGGTCACAGCGAAATACACCGCCATGGAGACCAGCATCGAAATCAGTATAAATCGGTGTGGCTTCATTCTGCCTTCTGACTTCTGAATCCTGAATCCTTCACTTTCCTCGCCATGGCCGCCATGGCCAATCGCTCCTCAGCCGTGAGAAGCCAATGCCAGCTTAATAACAGAAACACCCCGATTTCAGCCGGGTAAATGGCCAGCCGGACCCAAATCGACGGAGTCATAGCCATCACCACCATGCACAGCAGAGCCACGCCCGTAACGCTGGCGGCGCGACGGATGGCGCGCCCCGAGCCAGGCGCATACCTGTTTGCGAGAAGCGCCATGGCACCGGTTTCGAATACGCAGCGAATGAACCACGCCACTCCCGCGCCCTGCATTCCGAAATGCTTCATCAGAACCCACGCCAACCCAATCGTGAGCGGGATTTCAACAAGATGCAACTTGGCGCTGACATCTGGTCTCCCCACTCCCTGAAGCAGGGAAAACGGCACAAACGAAAGGCTGTAGACAAAGATTCCAGCCGTCAGCCAGCGCATGACCCCGGCACTCTCAGCGGAAAAAGCCGCATCCTGCCACAAGGTCAAGGCCTCTCCAGCAAAGGCAAACAGCACCAGAATTACAGGGAACGAAAAGATCAGCAAACTCTTTACCCCCTTGGCATAAAGGCTGGCAACGGCACCAGTCTCAAGCGCATGCTGGGCGGAGAAGGATGGGAATAACACCGAAACCCAGGCGCGCGGGAAAATCAATAACCGGATCACCATTTCGGCAATCGTGGCATAGAACCCGACCATGGCTACCGGTAGCAGAGCAAACATCAGCGCGCTGTTGATCTGATTCAACACCAGCATCGCAATGCTGGATACCGACATCCAGCCCCCGAGCACAAAGAGTTGCCGCACGAGCCGCCGTTGGAAGCAAACGCCGCGCCGCAAAACAGGCACATCCCACAAGCAGGCCGCAAAATAAATGGCGCATTCCACCGCTTTGCCCGCCAGCAATGCCACCACCGGCGCCAGCAAACTGTGCGACACCAGCGCGACAGCCAGGGGCCCCAGAAACGTGTAGGTCTGCATCGGCAGTCGTATGATATTAATCAGCTTGAACTTCTGATGCGCCTCAAGCACTCCCACCAGACAGGCCGCCAGCACCAGAAACGGCGTACCCAGCCCGGCCGCAAAAAGCGTATAGGCCGCATCCGTTTGTAACCCCGGGGGAATACGACTCCACTTACACACAATGGAAGGGATCAACGGAAAGAAGATCGCCATGCCAACCAGCGCAAACGCCAGCATCATGCCCATGGCCGTCCAGAAGATCGCCGGGAGCTCCTCAATTTTCCGGCTCGCAATTCGGGCAGACATCGATTGGGTCACTGCACGTCCCAGTCCCAGATCAAGTATAGACAGGTAATTGATAACCGTCAGAAGAAACATGAACGCGCCGTAGATATCCTCACCCATCCGGCCACGCAATGGCGGCAAGGCGAAGAAAGCGACGGCCATGGGCGCACAGAGGCCAAAAAGATTCCAGCCAGTGAACTTGAGCAACCGCCCCGTGGAGGGCGGGTTATGAAGTTCTTCCGCCTCACTCACCCGCGGCCGCCTTCCCGCAAATGGCACGAAACAACTTCACGTGTTCCTCGGCTATATGGGCGATGCTGAAGGTCTTCACCACTGTCTCGCGCCCCGCCCGGCCCCATTCGGCAGCCAAAGCAGGCTCATTAACCAACGCCTGCAAACCGGCTACCCAGGCGGCTTCGTTATTCGGGGGGGCCAACCGTCCATTGCGGCCATCCGTGATGATATCGCGGCATCCGCCAATATCAGAGGCCACCGTGGGAAGCCCGGTCGCCAGGGCCTCGAGCAAGGCCAGTGGCAGGGCTTCGCTCTCAGACGGAAAAACAAAGAAATCGGAGACCTGGAGATACTCCTGAACGTTACTCACACTCCCGGCAAATATCACAGCAGACTCCATTGCATGCTTCGCCACAAAGTGGCGTAACTCTTCTTCACAGGACAGAAACTGCATGGCGCCGGATCCGATCAACAGGAGCTTACAATCCGGGTGCTGCGGCGCCCAATCCTTCCAGACCCGCGTCAGAAACTCCAACCCCTTGCCTCGATTCAACTTGCCGGTGTAGGCAAACAGTCGCCCGTCCGGCAAACCCAGATTCCGCCGGAGCACACTCCTGGCCTCGGGTGACACCGGGCTGAACCGCACAACATCAATCCCATTGGGAATTGAAACAATTTTATGGGCAGATACACGACAGGACTCATACTCCTCACGGATCACACCGGCGATACTCAGAAAGGCGTCGGCTTTTTTGAGGGCCATATTCCGAAGTATGACAGGACCAATAAACATAAGCTTTAGCAAGTGATTCACCCTGCCGTCGGTCTTTTCCCAGATGAACCCGCCCGACACTTCGCCGCGGGATTCCGCTCTCAGTATGCACCCTTTACCCAGCAAGCGCGCCGCCAGCACAGCAATCAGCCCCAAGGTTCTGATGCCGCACACATAAATCACATCATACTCCCGCCGCATCCGGATCAGGCGCCAGAAACTCGACCACAACATGAGATATTTCCCCATCCGCGGATAACCGGCAGGGGGAGCCCGATGAACCGCAACGCCATCCACCGTTTCAAAGGCAGGGGAGGAGGCCACTTTATGGCCAGTCAGAACAAACACCGGAACCCCGAGCAGCTGGAATTCACCACACAACAACCGGGCGTGCGCTTCCCCCCCGCCCACTACCGGGAAATAGGAATCGGTAAACAGACAAACCCTAGGCTGAAAGGCTTCCGAAATAGATATTCTGCAGTCAGTACTCAAAATAGGCATATCCCTGAAATTCAGTGTTAATAATGGGGCTGATAGTATGACCCTAGATTGCAGGGAGCAATAGAAAATAGCGGCGGTTTTGCCCTACCTGGAAATCTATATAGATCCTCGATGTCTCCGGGTAGGGCGAGGCGTCCCTGCCGAGCCGTCGTGACAAAGGGATCCCAAGTTCGACTGGGGGTATTCAGAATCCGGTATTAACAGAGTGACAGGCTAACTGACTGCAAGGCATGATTTTTCCTTCTCTCTTTCATCATGTGATTCAATCAGGACACCTTCTTGAGCGCTCGCCAAACAAACAGGCCCACTGCAGCCTCCGTCTCTCGCTCAAAACCTCAATGGATTACACCAAACAGCAGAATGTGCCAGTGGTTGCTGAGCACCGTAAAGGCCAGGACTTGCACCCCGGAGAACCCTTCCACCTGCCTCATGCCGGTCACCCTATTCCGATTCCCATTCCCACTTTCAGAGCCGGGACGGCTCTGCATAATGGGATTATTTCGTGAAGATGGTTCGTCGCCCGCGCCCGGGCAGACAGTAGATGTGCTGGTGTTTTAACCGCATTAAGCGGTAGGGCGGATCGCCGGGACGGACTGAGCGTCTCCCGAACAGCCGATCACCGAAGGCGGTTACATAGCCGGCCTTTTCGGCGGCAATTTCCCCGGGCTTACTCGCAATGGCCCAGGGGAAACACATATGACGGACGCTATCGGTCTTCAATTGGGTGTTCAGTTGCTGGCGGGCCATCGACAGATCATCGAAAATAGCGGCATCGCGCTGCGCCACGGTTTCCTGTCGCCCCGGGAACGATTCCGCCAATTTCCGCAAACAATTCTCCCAGTCAGGCCGCGTAAAGAAGTCCGCTCCACCGTTCTCACGAACCCTTTGCACACAAGCCGCAAAGGCCGCGGGGTTATCGTAGCGGAACGCATCTGAATAGCGTGAACGCTGGGTGTAGAGCGGAGCCCCCAGATCGGCAGGAGTAAGGTATCGCTCTCCGTCGCCCGTATCGGCCAGCGGATAGAGATGGGGATGCCGCAAGAAACCGGGCGTAACAAACCCTCCAATAACGGAGTCAGAGAAGATCATGGTATGGCCCAGAGTATGGGCTTGAATATCCACAACGCCCGATCCCTGCAAAACGCGAAGCTCATTCCAGGAGGTGAAGGGCGTTACAGAGGATTCAATATCAGCCTGAGCCCCTTCCGGGCTTTCTATGGTGGGCCGCAGGGAAGCCAGCTCCGGCATGCGCGCAGGACTGACATACGTAATGGCCTGAAGTCCATGCTTCCGCAAAAGCGGAACGGCCACTGTCCAGAAACTTGCCCATGCATCGTCGAAGCAAAGTGCCACGGATTTAGGCCCTGGATGAATCCCTTTACGGACATAGGCCGCAATCGCCTCCGAGGTCACCGTACGATACCCATTGTCGACCAGGTACACTAAATAAGGCTCCAGTCCGGCAACAGTCGCTTCATGGAAATGAAAGACCGGAAGCCACCGTCCGACCGATCCGCCAAACAGAAAAGGAGGGTAACACCCCGTAACGAGGTCTAAGCCCCCGCGCCACGGTGTGTTTCTTTCACTAAATGGAATATGTCCGGTCATAACATCAATTCATCCCAGTTCCTGAAAATAGCACCCCTCGTTGACACCATCAAGCCAACGATTTAGGGCAGTGATTGCCAGGCAGATGCCTTTACTGCTAAAGTGACTTCATGAAATCGCTTGAACACATTCACACGAAAACAGGGTTTATTTGCGACATGGATGGCGTGATCTATCATGGGAACCAACTTTTACCCGGAGTCACTGAATTTGTGAACTGGCTCCAATCTGAGCAAAAAAAGTTCCTGTTTCTCACCAATAGCAGCGAGCGCTCCCCTCGCGAGCTTTGTCATAAATTGAAACGGCTCGGACTATCCGTGGGCGAAGAGCATTTCTATACCAGCGCTCTCGCCACCGCCGCCTTTCTTGCCAGCCAACATCCCAACGGCAGCGTCTATGTCATCGGCGAAAGCGGATTAACCAACGCCTTGTATGACGCAGGCTTGACCAATAATGACATCAACCCGGACTATGTAGTCGTTGGGGAATCCCATGACTATACCTACGAACGTATTTGCCGGGCCGTCAAATTGGTGCTCAAGGGCGCCAAGCTCATCGGCACCAACCCGGACCTGACGGGCCCCGTTGAAGGAGGACTGGTTCCGGCCACTGGCGCCTTGATGGCGCCCATTGAACTCGCTACCGGAAGCAAGGCTTACTATGTGGGTAAGCCTAATCCGCTAATCATGCGTAACGCTCTCAAAAAGCTCGGATGCCGCCGGGAAGAATCGGTGATCATCGGAGATCGAATGGACACCGACATCATAGCCGGCGTCGAATCGGAAATTGAGACCATTCTGGTTTTGACGGGAGTGAGTACAGAGGCAGACTTGAAGCATTTCGCCTACCGCCCGACCCATGTGCTGAAAGACCTGCAGACACTATTATAAGCCTCCTGAATATTTCTCCATAATGGCTCCGGCAACCTGTTCTCCTGTCAGAATCGTCGTGTCTACTTGACAGGGGATGGATGCATACATTTTCTTGCGCTTCTCTAAAAGTTCCAAAATGCGCTTCATCCTGTCCTTCTCCTCCAATAAGGGCCGGTTGCGATCTTTCGCGGTACGCTTGAAAATGACCTCGGGTGTGGCGGTGAGGCATACCACCAGGCCCGACCGGCCATAATCCCGAATATTGTCAGGATTAAGCACCACGCCCCCACCACAGGCAATCACCAGACCACTCCGCTGCGAGAGTTCCTGCGACAAAGTTCGCTCCATCGAACGGAAATGCGGCTCCCCGTCCTCTGCGAAAATGCGCGCGATGGGTTTCCCTGCCCGCTCTTCGAGAAGCGTGTCCATGTCCAGAAACTGCAGCCCAAGCCGCCGGGCCAGGGCTCGCCCCACAGTACTCTTGCCTGTCCCCATGAAACCCATGAGAACAATGTTTGTTTTAGGGTTATTGGTTGTTGGTTGTTGGTTATCAGAGAGCAAGACAGAGGGACTGGCGACTGGGGCGGACCAGATCAGCCGGCCATCACAGAATGTTTTGATGGCGCGGCCGATCAGCGGCCATCCGTCAAATGGGGTATTGCGCGATTTGGAAGCAAAGTCTTGAGTATTAACCACCCATTCGTTTTCAAGATCTAAAAGCACCAAATCCGCAGGTTCGCCATGAGCTAAGGACGGAATACGCCGCCCGATAATACGCGCAGGCTCTGTTGTCCAGCGGGCCACCCAATCAAGCTCGGTCATCAACCCTTTCTTTACCAACAGTGTATAGGTAACGCCCACCGCAGTTTCGAGGCCGACCACCCCAAATGGTGCCGTCCGAAATCCTTTTGCCTTGGTTTCAACGGTATGAGGCGCGTGATCGGTGGCAAAGCACGAGAGAGTGCTATCGAGCAAACCTTCAATTAATGCAGCGCGATCGGCCTCACTGCGCACGGGAGGGTTCATTTTATAGCACTCCGGCTTCGCCGCCTCCACAGAGGCATCGGTCAGCGCCAGATGGTGAGGGGTCAGCTCACCGGATACCGGAAGTCCGTCCTTCCGGGCAGCCCGGATAAGGTCCACCGACCCCGCTGCGGAGACATGCTGAATATGCATAGCACATCCAGTCGTACGGGAAAGCCGGATGTCACGCTCGACGATCACGGTTTCGGCCTCGGAAGGAATTCCCTCCAACCCGAGGGCCCGAGAGTGGATCCCCTCGTGCATCACGCCCCGTCCGGCCAATTTCGGATCCAGTGCATGATCCATAACAGGGATTTTCAGCCTGGTAGCTTCCCGCATGGCCAACTCCATCACGTCATTATTTGATACGGTACAGCCATCATCGGTAAAAGCCACCGCCCCGGCTTTTCCCAAAGCCGCAAGATCGGCCACTTCATCACCAGCCCGCCGGAGAGTAATGCAGGGAGCAGGTAACACATGGATGAGATTCGCGGCAGCCGCCCGCTTTACCAGCGCCGCCACCTGTTCAGGTGTATCAAGCGCCGGATTGGTATTGGGCATCACGACGATGGCGGTGAAACCTCCCCGGGCCGCAGCCTGGCAGCCGGTGGCCACCGTTTCCGCAGCCTCGTGTCCGGGCTCACGCAGATGCACATGAAGATCGATGAAACCGGGCACCGCCACAAGCCCTTTTGCCTCAACCATTATCGTATCTGGAGGCAGGCTGGCGGGGACTGGAGCCATGACACCATTCCGGATAAACAGGTCGCGAACCTCCTCGGTTCGGGTCGCCGGATCGAGGATCCGGGCCCCCTTAATAAAGAAAAATGTACTCATAACTTCACGTATACAATACCTCTGGCTTGACAGAAAAGGTATAAATGGTACTTTGTGCGCCTTTTGCAGAGAGGGACAACAGATGAAGATGACATATCATCCATCCAAAAAGAAACGTATACGTAAATGCGGATTCCGGAAACGGATGAAAACGGCGGATGGCCGTAAAGTTTTGGCGCGCCGCCGCCAAAAGGGCCGCGTCAAGCTTTCCGTGTAAGCTTTTCGCTTAAAAGCAGCAATGAAGATGAACGCCGTCGTCCGTTGACGAAAAGGATTTTTCCTTTTTGTTTGGCGGGCGGCGCTTTGCCTGAGTGGGCAGAGCCGGCGTTCATTTCTTCTTTGCTGTTTGTGCGCATGAGCGCATGTCGCTTGGAAATGGCTGGTTATTTATGGTGCTACCAGCAGATATAGCTCAAGGCCCGGTTCCGCAGGAACCGGATCGGCGCTTGAGGCGGCATCAACGCTTGAGATCCAACGCGGATTTTCAGGAGACTTACGCTCAAGGGAAATCCTGGGCGGCACGCACCATGGTGTTATGGCTCCACAAAGCGCCCGATGCTTCGTTGCGTCTGGGCGTGGTCTCCAGCAGCCGCGCCGTTGGAAAAGCCGTGCAGCGCAACCGCGCACGCCGTCGATTACGCGAAGCCTGGCGCCTCAACCGGCATCGCTTCCATGGCAATGTGGATGTGGTGCTGGTGGCACGCCGGAATATCCTCACCGCGAAATGGGAAGACATTAACATCGACTTGATGTGGCTGGCAAAACGGGCGGGAATATTGACATGATCGGGAAGCTGTTTATTATCCTGATCCGCGTCTATCAGCATACGCTGGCTGCGGTGCTGGGGGGACAGTGCCGATTCCATCCTTCCTGCTCGGAATACGGAATCGAAGCAATCCGGACACATGGCGCGTGGCGCGGGTTTGGATTGGGACTTAAACGGGTATTAAAATGTCATCCATGGCATCCGGGCGGCTTAGATCCGGTACCAGGCTCTGACACTAGAGGTAAATCGATATGAAAAAGTTTTTAACTAAAGATACATTGATTTTGGTGGGGCTCTTTATATTGATGCTGGCTTGGGGGCCGGTTTATCAAAAGCTATTCCCCGCCCCGCCCACAAAATTAATCACTGCCCCTGTTTCAGGATCCACGCAGTCAGTTAATGGCGTGTCCACCCCTATAGCCGCCCCAGCCATAACTGGCAACGCTACCGAAGTCACGCCTTCAACCCCCCCCGCACTCGTCGAAGCGGAGATTCGACAGGGGATATCCACACCCCGCGAACCCGAAACGTTTGTTGAGCTGACAAACGGGTTGATCCGGATGACCCTCTCTTCCTACGGAGCTTGTGTCAAAAACGTCGAATTACCGGCCTTTGCGATCAGCAAAGACAACAAATCGCCAGTTATCCTGGATTTCGAAAAGACACCCGCCCTGACCTACCACGGGCTTACTGGTCTGGACGAAACCTGTGACTTTACAGTCACCGTGCTTTCCAATGGCTCAGCCGCACGCCTGGAGGCCACCACGCCCGCCGGAATGCGACTGACTCGATTCATCCAACTCGGGGCCCGTTATGAGGTCAAGGTGACGGATGAGTTTGCAAACGCCAGTCGCGAAGCGCTCAGCCTTCCCGCGCACAGCCTGTCCATGGGCGGTATGGGCATGTTACCCGGCGAAACCAAAATGACAGGTATGAATTTCCTGGGAATTGACACCCTTTACTCCACCCCGGGGGACAACGTTCGCCATTGGTCTAGCAAGGCCTGGTTTTCCGATGAGCTGACGCTGGTGGACTACTTTGAGGAAGCTCCACGTCGGGGCAAGGGTTGCGTGGGTCGTCCTGCCATGTCCAAAATGCTACCCCTCTCCATTCGTGAGCACATCACCAGCGATATGACCTGGGTGGCGGTGAAAAATAAATTCTTTGTTCAAATCCTCCACCCCAAAGAGGGCTCTATTGGCTGTGATCTGATTGTGGAACGTGAGAAAGGAAAATTTGAGACTCCCGACAATCCGAGCACTTGGGAAGGCGCGGCCATACCATGCCAGGTTTCATCCGCCGTGCATTTTGCGGGGAGGCCTCTCGCCGGCGGCGAAAGTTTTAACCGGGGATACAGTTATTATGTCGGACCCAAAGAGATCTCCTCGATTTCTCCTATGGGCCTGCACAAGAAGAATGTCATGGAGTTCGGCATGTTCCGCTGGTTCTGCGAAGTCCTGCTCTGGAGTCTGAATAAACTCTACTGGCTTATCCCGAACTATGGCGTGGCCATCATTCTCCTCACCCTGATTGTGCGAATTATCTTCTGGCCGCTTACTCACAAGGGAACAGAAAGCATGAAGCGGCTTCAGGAGCTCCAGCCGCAAATCAAGGAGTTGCAGGTAAAATATAAGGATAAGCCCCAAACGCTCCATGCTGAGACCATGGCCTTATACAAGACACACAAGGTCAACCCTCTGGGCGGCTGCCTGCCGATGCTGGTTCAAATCCCGGTATTTTTCGCATTGTTCAGCGTTCTCCGCAGTGCCGTCGAATTACGCTTTGCACATTTCCTTTGGGTTCAGGATCTCAGTACGGCAGAAAACCTGATGATCAGCGGGATTCCCTTCGCGATCAACCTACTGCCCTTACTGATGACGGTGACACAAATCTGGCAACAAAAATTGACCCCTGCCGCCGGCGACCCGATGCAGCAGAAAATGATGATGTGGATGATGCCCATCATGATGTTGATGTTCCTCTACTCCATGCCTTCGGGATTGGTTCTTTATTGGACCGCCAATCAGGTGATGATGATTATCCAGTTGATGTGGCAGCATCGGGCAAAAAAGACAGTAGGCAGTAAACAGTAGACAGCTGGCAGCGGGCAGTTGGAAATTCAGGAGAGTTCAATCACGATGAATGATGCATGTAACTGCAATGTTGCGATCGTTATAGCGGCGTTCGGGGTGCTGGCCTATCTGCTAGGGGCGATTCCGAATGGGTTCCTGATCGCAAAGGCCAGGGGAATTGATATTCGCAAGGTCGGAAGCGGAAACATTGGGGCCACCAATGTTTACCGGTCAGTAAGCAAATCCCTCGGAATCCTGACATTTGTTTTGGATGCCCTAAAGGGAGCTATCCCCGCCTTATGGTTTCCCTGGCAAGCTGCTCATTGCGCGCAGTCGCCGCTTCCTTCCTGGCTTCCGCTCCTGTTTGGCGGAATGGCGATCGCGGGTCACACTTGGCCGGTTTATCTTAAATTTAAAGGCGGCAAAGGGGTCGCCACCAGCGCGGGGGCACTGATCGGCATTGCCCCTGCCGCCACAGGAATCGGCGTCCTTTGCTGGCTCATCACGCTCGTAGCCTTCCGTTATATGTCATTGGCCTCCATTGTCGCCGCCTTGGCGGTGCCAGCGGCCGGTTGGGGGCTTTACCGGACGGAAGGGGTGGCACTCCCGTGCGCCTTAACCGCTCTTGGCGCATTGATTATCTGGCGACATAAGGGCAATATCCAGAGACTACTGAACGGAACTGAGAACCGTTTTGAGTTTAAGAAAAAGAAATCATGAGCAAAGAACAGATTGCCATTATCGGAGACGGGGGGTGGGGAACCGCTTTAGGTCTTTCGTTATTGCGAAGCGGCCATTCGGTTTGCATCTGGGGCCCATTCCCGGAATACATCGACCGCGTACGCACCAGCGGCGAGAATAAGGATTACCTGCCAGGCGTCCGTCTACCTGCGGATCTGAAATTGACCGCAGACCGCTCTCAAGCGGTTGACGGAGCTTCCGTGGTGGTGCTGGCCATGCCCACAAAATATTTCCGTACCGTGCTAACATCATTCACCGGACTCATCCCTTCCACCGCCCGTGTAATCAGCGTTGCCAAAGGCCTTGATGGGAAGGATAACCGAAGAATGACCGAAGTGGCCGAAGGCATTCTTCAGGCCGGCCCGGTAGCCGCATTGTCAGGCCCCAGCTTTGCCTCCGAAGTGGCCGCTGGCTCACCAACCGCCGTTGTCATTGCCAGTCGCGAACCGGCCTTGTCGGAATCCCTCCAGACTGTTTTCAATAGCCAGAAATTCAGGGTTTATACCTCTTCTGATGTCATCGGCGTGGAATTAGGTGGGACGCTGAAAAACGTCATTGCCGTCGGCGTCGGAGTTTGTGATGGGCTGGGGCTTGGTCATAACGCCCGCGCGGCACTTGTCACCCGCGGTCTGGCCGAAATCACCCGTATTGGCGTCGCCCTAGGAGCTCAGGCAAATACGTTTGCCGGACTCAGCGGAATGGGCGATCTGGTGCTAACCTGTACCAGCCGCCTGAGCCGTAATTACTCGGTCGGAGAGCGGATGGGCCGAGGCGAGAAGATTACCGATATTCTGTCTGGCATGAAACAAGTTGCCGAAGGCGTGGAAAACTCGTCCTCCGCCTGCTCGCTCGCTCAACGCCTTTCTGTCCCGGCCCCCATTGCCCGGGAAGTGCACGCCATGGTTCATGAAGGAAAAACCCCACAGGCGGCGGTCGAATCCCTGTTGGGCCGCGATCCAAAACCGGAGTGAGGATGAGGGAAGAGAGCGACTCTCTTCTTGCTTCCCCGCGTTTCTGGAGGATAATAGAGGCCATGACAAGCGGTTATACAGTTCGGCATCGCTGCCTATGGATCTGGGCGGCATCTTGCCTCTGTGCCGGGGCCGAGCCAACCTCTTCTCCAGTACCCCAGCCAAGCTTTGACCCCTATGTCGTCATTTTGGAGCGCAAGCCCTTTGGTACTGAATCCCTGCCACCCCCGGTTGATATTCTCAAGCTCTCCCCTGATAAATCCTTTACAGCGAAATACCGGATGGCCGCCGTAACCCGGGATTATAACGGGGTGCTCCGCGTTGGCCTGGTGGATTTAAAAACAAAACAGAGCATCATGCTGGGGGTGGGTGACAGCGTTGAGGGCGTCGAAGTTGTTGAAGCCGACTATGTCAAAGAACGGGCCCGGTTGCGGCGGGATCCCGAGGATTACTGGGTCTCCATGTCTGGCGGATCAAATTCCTTCGAAGTCGTAGGGACTGATCAACCGCCTCAATCCCCACAAGTCGTCCCCCCTTCCGCAACACCCCGGACAGTAGCGACTCGCGCCAAAGCAGGACGCTCATCTTATGCCGCCCGCCGTGAAGCCCGACTGCGCAAGGAATTGCAGCAGATCCAGGCGATTGAGGCTCTGCATGCCAAGGAATCCAAAACCGCTGATGCCACGTCCGTTGCTTCGGTGCGGGCTGGTCGCCAAAAAACTGACGCAACCGGTAAAGCAGCCCCCATTAGCGATACCGCCCAAGCGCTACTTCGCTTACTCAATAATGCAGATAATTCAGAATTGTCACCCGACGAAGTCAATTCGCTCCTCCAGGAATATCAGAAAGAATTGATTCGCTCGGGACAAACCCCACTCCCCATTCCGCTCACCCCCGAAACGGATGAGGAACTCGTCAATGAGGGCGTTCTCCCCGCAATGGAGCAATGAAATTTCAGCGGTATCCGTTATTGGTGAATGGTTATTGGGTTTCCGAATAACAAATAACCCATAACTTTCCTCCATCGATCTTGAGAGCTCACGATTTCCTAAATTCCTTCGGCACGGGAAAGTGAATATTCTCTTCGATGAGAACCTGCTCCCCAACGGTATTGAACCCCTTCTCTTTCATGTGCGAAATAACCTGCTGCACAAAATAGTCAGGCGTGGAGGCACCCGCCGTAATACCTAATTTGCTGACTTTCTCGAGAGGAATATCGTCCAACATTTTGATTGAACTTACCAGCGCGGCATAACACCCCTCCGCGCGAGAAACTTCAACCAACCGGTTCGAATTGGAGCTGTTCTCTGCACCCAGCACAATGATGGCATCAGCCTGCTTGGCAAAAAGCCGGACCGCCTGCTGCCTATTCCTAGTAGCGTAGCAAATATCGCTTTCCGGCGGCGTTTTCAACGCAGGGAATCGGTCACGCAAAATCGTCATGACCTGCGCCACTTCATCCAGACTCAAGGTAGTTTGAGTGAGCACCGCCACCTTTTCAGAATTGGGAACGGTTACGACCCTGGCTTCGTCTTCTGAGGCGATCACGACAACATGATCGGGAGCCTCTCCGGCGACCCCAATAATTTCATCATGACGATGATGACCAATCAGCAGGACGGTATATCCCTTGGCGGCATATTGCTTTACCTCATGGTGAACCTTGGACACAAAGGGACAGGTGGCATCCACCACGCGTAGATTCATAGCTTTAGCCACTACCCGTGTTTCGGGCGGAACCCCATGGGCGCTGAACAGAATCGTCGCCCCCTGAGGGACATCATGTATCTCCTGAACAAAAACCATACCCTTGGCGGTAAGGTCATCAATGATCTGGCGATTGTGAACAATCTGTTTCAAACAGTAGATTGGAGAGGGATACGTTCGCAGCATTCCCTCTGCCAGTTCAACGGCACGCTCCACCCCGGCACAAAACCCATGAGGAGTAATGAGAACAAGAACCTTTTCACCCGTTTTACCCCTTACACAATCTGTCATTAAGTTGCTCTCCCCTTGCCGATAGTCATTCAAAACAAATTAGTATACTATTCCCGATCAGAAATGAAGCTGGAAGCCATTGTGAATAAATTGATAATCAAGGGGAACAACCGACTGGTGCGCTGGCGCCGGATTAAGGTGTCACCTGAAGAAATCCTGCTGCTCTTGCCGCACTGTCTCCACAGACAATCATGTCCCCAAAATGTTGTTAACAGTCTTGATGAATGCAAGCGCTGCGGGGGCTGCAGTGTGGGCGCACTGACCGGCATCCGTGATGATTTCGGGGTGGTAGCCTGCCTGGTGGGCGGGGGCCGTCAGGCATTGGCGCATACCCGGCAACCGGGAATCAAGGCCGTGGTCGCGGTGGCCTGTGAGAAAGAACTGGTGCAGGGCATCTTTGCCGCCTTCCCCAAACCCGTGTTAGGGGTAGTGAATGTGACACCCGAAGGCCCCTGCAAAAACACTCTTGCTGATCCTAATGAAGTAATAAAGGCCATAGAAAGTCTGACAAGGACACGAACATGACATACAAAACATCTTATTTGAAGCGGCTCGCCACAGTGCTCCTCTTATCCTGTCCGGGAATGCTCTACGCCGCCCCCATTTCCAAATCTCAGGTTCCTGCCGACTCCAAATGGGTGATGCATCTGGACATGAACCAGTTTGCCTCATCGCAAACCTGCCGCATCCTTTCCGCTGGAAAAGGAGACTCACAGCGATTCAAAAACATGCTCAATCACTACCAAAATCTTTTGGGCGTTGACCCCTTAAAAGACATCGCCTCCCTGACACTTTTCGGAAATGAGGTCACAGGAAACCGGGGCGTCGCCTTGATCAGCGGTTCTCTCAATTCAAAACAAATTACCCAACAGTTCAGCACTTACCCGAAATACAGCACCAAAAAGAATGGGCGCCTAACGGTTCAAACCTGGGCGGACAAGACAAGTGGCAAGCCTCTCTGGGCCAGCTTTTATAATTCACGTCAACTGATCCTGGCTTCCGATGAATTCTCCCTGTTGAATTCCGCTTGGGTTCTGGATGGCGAAAAGCCGAATCTAGCCGCCAGCAAAACGACTTCCCTGCCTTTTCCTGCCGTTCAACCGGGAAGTTTCTTCACGGCTGTTACCAAAGGTTACTCGGGCACCACCCCAACCCAGGCCATGATCTTGCGAAATACGGAAAGTGCCAACATGCAGCTTTCCGAGAATTCCGGAATTGTGGACGGGGCCATCCTCCTGAATGCCGACTCACCTGAAACCGCCATCCAGATTCAACAGATCCTGAACGGACTGATGGTCTCCGCAGGCTTCGCTGACACCGATAGCCCCCTGGCAAAACTGGCAGAGCTCAGCAATATCACACGTAACGGCAATACGATGAGCCTCAAAATCCATTGTCCAGCGAGCGAAGCCGCCGGCCTTGTCTCCTCTTCTATGCTGTCAAAATGACAATAGAAGTAAGTTGTATTTCGAACTGACTCTCTACCAATTATTACTGCCAAATTTACTTGGCCGCCGAGGGCACTCCGCACTTCTTGAGTATCAGTTCCAGGGGGCAAAACCCCGTGAAAGAGGACTGGAACAGATTAAAGCCCACAAAGGCCGTGAAGCAGTACCAGCCGGGATGTACCCAGTATCCCAGCGCCAGGCTCCCCATCACAAATAAGCCAGCTACCATTCTCACAATTCGTTCTGTTGTCATGTTAATTCTCCTCCTGCCTTTTTCTCTCCCACCAGCCAGAAATAGACCAGTGGAATCACAATCAGCGTAAATACCGTTGACACAAATAATCCGAATATCAACGACCAGGCCAAGCCGCTGAAAATCGGATCTAATGTAATCGGCCAGGCACCCAGCAACGCCGCGGCAGCCGTCAGGGCTATGGGCCGGAATCGCACCGCGCCGGACTCCAGAATGGCATCCTTGACTGGGTCACCCCGTTCCACCGCCGTCTTGATAAAGTCCACCAGGATAATCCCATTACGCACCACAATACCCGCCAACGCAATCATCCCGATCATGGCTGTGGCAGTAAAGAACACCGGGTTATCAAAACCTCCCACCGGCTTATTTCCCAATGCATTCAACAGCCAGAAACCGGGCATGATCCCAATCATCGTTAAAGGAATGGATAGCATGATAATGCCCGGCAACACATAAGAGCCCGTCTGATAGGCCAGCAACACATAAATCCCGATCAGCGCCGCGGCAAAGGCAAGGCCGAGATCTCGGAACACATCCACCGTGATCTTCCATTCGCCTTCCCCAGCCCAATCGACCCTGATGCCCGCGGGCAGCGGATTCTTTTTAAACCATGACTCCAAAGCGAGCACCGCGTAAGCGGGACCCCGCCCGGCCATTTCTCCGGTTACAAACACTACCCGCTCCTGATTTTTGTGAAAAATGGTTTTGTCAGCTGTGCGCGTTTCAAAGGCTCCGAGTTCGCCCAATTGTACTCCTATTCCCCCGCGCCCCTTGATGGTCAGGGCCGCCAACCGCGATAGATCCGAACGTTTTTCACGCGGCAGTTTCAATACAATTGACAATTCATTCTGCTCGCTTGGCACATGCAGCATACCCACCGGCATTCCACTCAGAGCCATCTGTAAACTTTGCACAATATCCTCCGTGGCGATCCCATTCCGAGCCGCCTTGTCGCGGTCCACCCGGAAGAAGAATTTATCCTGGGTCGCCTCAACGGAATCATCCACATCCACAACACCGGGTTCTTTTCGCATCTGAACTCCCACCAGTTTGCCCGCCGCAATCAACTCATCATACGTCTGATTCGGTCGCCCATACACCTCGGCCACCAAGGTGGACAACACCGGCGGACCGGGCGGAAGTTCCACCAGCTTGAGATTAGCCCCCGTCCGGGTGGACAATGCCGCGATATCATTCCGGAGTCGCAATACCAGCGCATGACTATCCATCTCCCGCTTCTTGCGGGGAAGCAAACTGACGCGAATATCCGCCACATTGGCCCCCTGCCGCAGATAGTAGTGCCGTACCAACCCATTAAAATCCATGGGTGACGCCGCTCCGACGGTCGAGGTGAAATCCGTAACCTCAGTGACCGTACGAAGCAGATCCTCAACCTCCCTCACCACCGCATCGGTTCGCTCCAAGGTGGCCGACTCAGGCATATCCACCATGATCTGAAATTCATTCTTATTATCGAATGGCAGCATCTTCAGGGGCACCAGCCCCGTCAGCGCCAGTACGAGTGAGCCAGCAAATAGAAAAGCCGTGATTCCCACCAGCACCCACGTCTTCGAGCGGGACTGAACCAACGGCAGCATCACCTTCGAGTACAACCTGTAGGTCAGGGTCGCGCGCACATCCCCAGTGTCGTGCTCATGCCCTTCCACTTTCAGAATCTTGTTCGAAAGCCAGGGCGTAATGGCGACCGCCACAATCAGTGAGCTCAGCATGGCAAGTGGCACATTCAGAGCCATCGGCCGCATATAAGGCCCCATCATGCCGGTTATAAAAAACATCGGCAGAAACGCCACGATCACAGCCAGGGTTGCCAACACCACCGGCGGCATCACTTCATTCATGGCCATCGAGATGGCCTGAAGCCGTGGAAGTTTGCGCATAGCCAGATGCCGGTAAATATTCTCCACGCCAACAATCGGATCATCCACCAATAGCCCCAAGGCCAGGATCAGCGCAAACAGCGTCACGCGATTGATCGTATAACCGGCCATATAGTTAACCACCAGGGTCAGCGCATAGGTGATCGGCACAGCAATCACCACAATTAGCCCCACCCGCCAGTTCATCACCAACGTAATCAGCCCGATCACGGTGATGACAGCGATGACCAGGCTTTCAAGAAGATTGCTCACCTTCTCATTCGCCGTCTCCCCCGTATTTCGGGTTATGCGGAAATTGACTTCATCCGGAATAATTTCTCCCCGCATGGCTTCGAGCAGCTTCTCAACATCTGCCGCCACCCAAACCGCATTGCTCCCTTTTTTCTTGGCCACCGCAATCGTCACCGCCGGGTAACTTGAGAGCAGGTTGTTGGTTATTAGTTGTTGGTTGTTGAATGAGGAGGCCCCGGATTCCAAGGTTTGTGATCTGTGGTCTGCAGTCTGCGGTCTCTTTGCACCTGCGCCAAAGCCAATACGAGAGTAAGTTACTGCCTCTTCCGGGCCATCGGTAACCTGAGCCACATCACGCAGATAAACAGGGCGATCGGCATGCATTCCCACCATCAGGTTACGCACCTCGGCCGCACTGCTTAAAAAAGGCCCTGTCTCGACCAGCACTTCACGGTCAGCCTTCTGAAACGCGCCAGTCCCTGTCTGAACATTGGCCACTTTCAAGGCCCCGGCAATCTCCATAAGCGAGAGATGATAGGCGGCTAACCGCTCAGGATCCAAACTTACCTGAATTTGGCGTTTCTGTCCGCCATGGATCGTCACTCGCGCGCTATTTTCAATATGCTGCAAGCGACTGGCCGCTTCCTCAGCCACCCGATACAGTTCATGCTCATCGTAGCGCGCACTATACAGTGCCACATTGACAATCGGCACATCATCAATCTCCACCGGCTTGACAACCCAACCTGCAATTCCCGGTGTCGTCTTATCGATGTTCTGGAAGATTTTGTTATACAGCTTGATCAGGCTGGCCTCCCGATCCTGACCTACAAAAAACCGGACGGTAACAACCGCCATCCCTGGCCGCGACATGGAGTACACATATTCCACGCCATCAATCTGATAGAGCATTCTCTCCAGACGTGATGACACCAGACGCTCCACCTCTTCAGCGGTTCCCCCTGGATAGGAAACCATGACATCTGCCAGCGGTACGACAATCTGGGGATCTTCCTCACGAGGCGTAACGATCAGCGCTACCGCCCCGGCCACCAGACTGATAATCATGAGCAATACGGCAAGGTTACCCCTCAGGAAGTTGTCCACCACCCGACCCATAAATGAAAGTTTCTCGTCCATGGTTTAGCCCTCCTTAACCGGCTCAAGCAAAATGACCTCTCCATCAGCCAAGCCGGACAAAATCTCGACCTGCGCACCCTGCGTTCCACCGGACCGCACCACACGACGAATCGCCCGGCCCTCTATCACTACCTGGACGAGTTCCTGCTGTCCGACACGATACATCGCGGCAGACGGTATCCATACCGAATCATGTAACTCGTCCGCCACCTGAATCCGACCATAACTCCCCGGCAATATGGTTATCCCTTTTTGAGCCAAACGAACTTTCGCCATTTGGGTACGACTCTGGGGATCGACCTCACTCACAATGGCCTTCACGATCCCTTGAACAATAGGCTCCACTCCATCTAACCGCACGTCGACCACTTGATTAAGGGGGAATTTCTTCAATAATCGCCCGGGCACCGCCACATTGAGCTGCATTTGAAGGGGATTATATACCGTCAATAACACCTGCCCCGGCGCAACAAGATCCCCGGGCTCCATCCGGCGATCCGTCACCACTCCGTCAATGGGCGAAACAATAACGGTATAGCTGAGCATGACGCGAATCTGCTGAAGACGGGCTTGGGCGGTTTCGAAAGCAGACAATGCGGCAACGCGGGCTTGATCCGTTGTAGCACCCTTTTCAAACAATTTGTTAGCCCGGTTATATTCCGATTCCGCCTGCTTGAACTGCGCCTCCACCGCACCCATCTGCTCCCGGATATCACGGTCATCAAGGGTGGCCAAAATCTGGCCATTCGTCACTGCAGACCCCGCTGAAACCCGCATCGTCTCAATCGGTGCCGGAATCCGGGCACTCAAGCTGATCATCTGCTCCGAAACTGCTGTTCCAATCACCTCGACCAAGGAAGGACTCTTCACGTTTTTGACCGGCATAGTCTTTACGCCCGCCGGCACAGCTATTCCAGGCTGATATTCTTCCTTGCCTGGGCCAACTTTAGATTCCAATAAGCCGCCCGACCACACTACCAGCGCCACTAATCCAAGCAAACCCGCCACCGGTCGCCATGCCACCTTGATCACTTGAATGACTCGTTCGTTTGTCAGTTTGTTCATTTTTCGCCTCTCCCAATAACTTATAACTATTAACAAAGAACCTTATTTCCGCCCCATTGCCCGCTCAACATTCGCCCTGGCTATCAGACAGTCATATTGCGCCGCCACTTGTCGGGTCCGGGTGGATGTTAAACCGATCTGGGCGGTCAGCAGTTCGGTGATGACAGACCCTCCCTGCTGGTACCGCTCCTGTGTAATTCGCAACGCCTCCTCGGCACTGGTCAGACTTGTAGCGGCAACGTCAAGCCGCTCATGGGCTTCCTGTTCATTCAGTCGTGCCTGCGTCAGGTCCAGATCCAATGCCTGACGCAACTTTTCAGCTTCGGCCCGGACTTCTGCTGCTGCAGCCTTCGCACGCGCCACTCCCGCGCGATTCCGCTGCCCATCAAAAATGTTAAGTTCGACTGCCGCCCCTACGAGGTAGCTTTGCTCAAATCCACTCAGGGTCTCGCTGTCCCAGTCTACAGATCCAAACCCATTTACCACGGGCAGATATTCACGTTGGGCACGGGCAACCATCGCCTCCACCGCCCGGATCCTGGACTCCATGGCCCGCAATTCAGGCCTTGCTTCAACCCCACCACTCGAGTCATTGGTCGATGCAACGGGGACTTCGCGCCCTTTCAAACCTGCCACATCAGCTGGACCAACCAGAGTCTGTCCGATCGCGTTGTTTAATGCCGCCAAACCAAGTTTTAAGCCATTTTTCGCCCGGATCAACTCTTCACGCGCCTGCGATAGTTGTACCTGCAAATTCAGCACATCTGTCTTCATGGCACTACCAGCGTTATTTCTTGCCGTCGCTACCCGGAGATTTTCATTCAAAGTTTTTACGGCCTCCTCCTGTACATCAACAAAGGAGCGTATCTGCAAAACCCCGTAATATGCCCGGGTAATCTGATACACGAGGTTATTCTGGACCGACTCCAGCATATATTCCGAGGCCCTGGATCCCTGTTTGGCAGCCCGCCGATCCGCCTCACGGCGTCCGCTATCAAAAAGACGCCACTGTGCGACCACGCTCCCGCGGACATTTTCAGTGTCCTCAGGGTTGTTAAAATCTTTCTGGAGTGAAGCACGGCGCTGATTTAATGACATGAAGAATGCCTGCGGAGGATTATCGGTTCTTGTCCAATTACCTGATAATCCCACTTGCGGAAAATACGCCGAAGAAGCCTCATTGACAGCAGCCATAGCAGCCGAGACTCGGGCATTCGCCGACTGGACATCCGGACTGGCCGCTAACGCTGTTTGGATGCAACGCTCCAGCGTGATCTCGGGCACAAGTTCCGCGGCATTCTGCTTTGCAGCCGCACACACCAGTATACCGATCAACACAATTATTCGCTTCGCCTTCATCTCGGACGCCCTCCTCTGTTAAAATATAAATCAATATATGCTAATATCACGATAAGTCAATGCGTTGTTTTGATTTTATTTCTCCTGATTAACTTTGCATGAAAAACTCCTTCCTTCTCCCTTGAAGGGATGAGGGAAGGAGACATATCGTATTCCCTTTCACCTTGTGGGAAAGGATGCAGGGGAGGGGTATTAGCTTGCGTAAATGAGAAGCAATTACTCCTCTTTAGCCTTCTGCTCTTGAGCGGCCTGCTTTGCGGCTTGCTCCTGCATTGCTTTCATAAATGCGGCGGCAGCATTACCAGCCGCTTTACCGGCCTGCTCAGGGGTCATATCCTTGTCAGTTGATACACCCATTTCCTTCTGAAAATCAGCCATACTACGCTGAGCCTTACGCGCACCCGCCTGGGCACCAAGTGTCATCAACGCAAACACGGCCGCAATGATCCCGAACACCAGCCAAGCTTTCTTAGCCGGGATCTTATGAACTTCCACGCTGGCCATCACCAGCAGGTAAGTCATCCAGCCTAAGCCAACAAGACTTCCCACAACAGGAATCAGACTTGCCACCGCCGTAATCGGAGAGATTGCCGAGGCGTAAGCTCCACACCGATAAGCGGTTTCATAGGATTCATTGGATCCCATTAATTTCCAGATCACCCAGACAATGGCTGCGCCGACAAAACCAAAGATTGCCACCATAATGGGGACGATAATAATGGCGCCCAGTGCCATGAAGCCTGCCGCACCAGTGCCAAAATGCAACATACCCAATACCGCCTGGACAAGCCCCGTCACCACCCCTATAACAACCGCAAAAATCAAGGGATCCCCAAATCCACCCACTTTGGACATACCGCGATAAAACTCAGCAGGATTCATTATGACCTGCTTGGCTGTATCAATAATCCCCTGCATTGGTGATTTCTTCTGAGCGTCCATCCCTGTAACATTATCCATGTTTATCTCCTGTTTTGTTAAGATCATCTAAATGAATCGTAATGGTGCCATCTCTGGCGTAGTAGGGCAATAGGAAAGAGAGAGCGGACAGTAGGCAGTAGGCAGGAGGCAGTAGGCAGCGGGCAGTGAAGATTCTCTTTCTGTTCACTGTCAACTGCTCACTGCTCACTGACCTTCGGCTCCCCCACTCCGTTCAAAATGCCATAGCGGATGATTTCGGCAGTGTTACGGAGACCGGTTTTTTCCAGAATATGGCGACGATGGGTTGTGACGGTCTGATGGCTGACCTCAAGGGTTTCGGCTATTTCTGATAGTTTCAAACCCTTGACCAACCATTGCATGACCTCAAATTCACGGGGCGAAAGTCTCTCATCCAATGGCTCACACTCATTTCGCTGAAAATGTACCACCAATTGCTCAGCGAACGGCTCAGGCATATAGGGCTGCCCGGCATATACACGCCTGATCGCCAATTCGAACTCTTTTAATGAAGCCGTCCGCGCTACCACTCCCGAGGCCCCCGCCTGAATGCCCTTTAATAACCATCTAATTTCCTGAGACGACGCCATTAGCAAAACAGAAAGATCCGGGCAGGTCTCCTTTAGTCGCTTAAGCAACATAAACCCTGCCAATCCTGACAAGCCCGCATCCAGACACAGAACATTCGCCTGGCTCAATGCAATTTCCGCCATCATCTCTTCCCCTGTGCCAGACTGCCCTACTGCCACCAGGTCTGGCGTAATTGCAAAATGAGACGCCAAGCCTTGCCGAAACACTGGATAGCTGTCGGCAATGAACACCTTGATTTTACCGTTCCCTGAATTATCTTCCTTTTTTCTCATTATACCTCCTGCGCCGGCACAACGGCCGTACCTCCATTAGTCTTTCAAAAGGCTCTTTTGTATCCTAATTATGAACATTTAAGCAGGGGCATAAATACTTTTATTTTAGGGACATATGTCCCTGTTCGATTTCGAGAATTCATGATAATTAAATATTCACGGCGCACCTAATAACTGAACCTGGGGCCGCAAATTTTACAGGGAAAGTTATTATGATGACCCGCACTGCGGAGCATGTTAATACTGCGTTGCATGTTGGCTTGAGCCTTCTGCTTACAGGTGCCTTAGGTGTTCTCGTCCAGAAACGCCGTAACAGAGAACGAGCTTCCCTTGAAGATTCAAGGGCTCACGAGTTACAGTTGCGCCAAAAAGATCTTCTTATTCGCGAAGTTCATCATCGCGTGGCCAACCAAATGGGCCTCACGGCAGCATTGCTCCATTTGCAAGCCGCTCGCAGCATGCATCCTGATACTAAAGCTCATTTATTCGACAGCGAAAATCGAATACGGACGCTTTCAAAACTTCATGCACGCCTCCATCTGGCAGAACCCCACAACCGCACCCTGCTCTATCCGTTTCTTTCCGAACTGGCCAGCGACTTGATTTCCACCCTTCGCCCGGATCTCGTGTATTTTACGGAAATCTCCAACGATAGCCCCGTCACAAAATCATGTACGGCCATCACGTACGGATTGTTAGTACATGAACTCGTCACCAACTGCATCAAACATGCCTTCCCCAAAAATCGCCAGGGTACGATCCGCTTGTCACTCCATCGTCCCCACCCAGATCGCCTCCGAATCAGCATCCTTGATGATGGCGCCGGGCTCCCTGCCGGATTCACACTTCACGATCCCCCAACGACCGGTATGGCCATTATTTTCGCGCTGACAAAAGAACTCGCCGGAACCTTCTCGGCCATTCAACACCTCTCAGGCACTGAATTTATTGCAGAATTTCCCCTTTTAGAAATCAGCACTTCCCCATAAACGAGCCCCTATGACCAAAAAACACACCTCCCCGATTCGAGTAGCCCTTGTTGACGACCATACCCTGCTCAGGGAAACCCTGGCCCACATCTTAAATGCTGAATCCGACATTCATGTTGTCGGCGATGCTGCAGGTCGCGAAGAAAGTCTGGCCATGATTGAGAAGGAGAAACCCACCATTGTGCTCCTGGATATTTGTCTCGAGCATGATAATGGACTGGATATGCTGCGGCACCTCAAGGCCACCGCACCCCATATCAAGTGCCTTGTTCTGACGGGTTATACAGAGGATGATTTTATTCTGGAAGCGATTCAAGGGCAGGCGCATGGATATCTCATGAAATCCTGCACCATCCCCACTTTACTCAACGCCATTCGCCAAGTGGCTAACGGCCACAAAACCTGGGATGAATCCATTCTCAAGCGTTTAACGGCCATCCATTCAAAGCAAAATCTCAAGGTGAATGAACCTGAGATGGACTATCTCTCACCAGGTGAAAAGGAGATTTCCCGACTGGTGGCAGAGGGTCTGACCAACGGCGAAATAGGACGCAAAATTCATTTGGCCGAGAAAACCATCCGGAACCGGGTCAGTTCGATCATGGGAAAATTATACGTCTCGCGCCGCTCCAAACTTGCCGCCTTATACACGGAAAGTCTGACCCGGAAGAAAAAATTAATGTAACGGGTTCACGCTTATTGAACCACACCTTTGGGTGACGGACCGACAAGCTCATAGAGTCGCATGGTCGCGTTTTCATACCAGTAATTCCGATCACGGGACATGGAGAATTTCTCCTTCATCACATTCTCAACACGCTCAGAAGCAACCTCTTTTTCACGAGCCAGTCGTGCCAGCACCATCAGATCCTCCCCGGTGATTTGTTTGGCGGCTGCCAGGGAAGCGAATTTTCGAGATTCCGACTCTGACACCAACTGCTTAATCAACGTCGGTTCAGAAACCGTGCCGGTGGCGTTAGTGACCATACCTGCCTTTCTGGTTTCCTCATAAATCGTCATGGCTTTGGCATCATAGCGGTAGTTACGGTCTCTCCTGATCCCGAATGTTTTCGTCAATTCTGCATCCAGATTTTCAAGATCTTCCTGTTTTTCATCAATTAAGAGCATCAGCACCTTCCGCTCCTGAAACACAATCCGTTTCGCGGCAGTCAACTGGAGTAATTCTTTCTCTGCGGCCTTATCCGCAAGCGTGAGATGGAGCCGTTTGACTGTATTGGTGGATACCGCTTCAGGAGTTTCGATGCCGTCTTTCTTCCCCAGCCACCCGAATAGACCTGCCCGGAGGGACAGGGGTACAAGACAAACCATCACAACCAGACTGATTAACGTTCGCTTCATCATATACACACGTCCTAATTGAAAGGGGATCCACAGTAAGATGGATCCCCTTATTTATCTTTCAATCTCGCTCACACCCTCACGGAACCAGCGTGTACGGATCGGCGTCGACGTTCCCGGAATAGTCCGGCGAACTGCCGCCCCAATAGTTATTCTCGGCTTTGAGTGTGCCAGCCCCGCTTCTCTCCAGGTCATAGTCGCCGCTGCCAGCCATGGTGTTATTGCCTGTGCTGCCCAACACGCCACCACCGAAATCATACTTTCGATTACTCGCCCCGCTAGCTGCGCTGGTTTTCACATCTATCCCATCATCTCCATTATCCATTGCCACGTTCCATTCACCGAACAATTTCAATTGCTGGCTGGCAGCCGCATTGATATGCAACCCGTCAGCCTCATTTCCAGTCGTTTCATTTTCCGTGAACTCGGAATCAATATTCCCGCTATTACTTGTGGCCTCAAGCCGGATCCCGTTCTCTCCATTAATGTTCGCCGTATTCTTCTTGAAGGTGGCGTCCACCTTACCACCCGAAGTCAGGATTGCGTTGATACCATTGTTATGATTATCAGACGCCTCCAGCCGATTCACTTTCAGGTTAACATTATAGCCGACCCCACTGCTTGCCGCCTCAACGCGCAACCCATTGCTGTTGCGGTTAGCGGTAATCTGGGCAAACTTGGCATCTACATCGTGTCCGGCATTCAATTCCGCCAAAACGCCATGCCCCTCGTTACCGGAGGCGGTGACATCTTTTACGTTCACATGCACATCATCGGAACTGCTAGCGCTGATGTATATCCCGTTTTCGCCATTATCGCTGGCATCAATACCGCCAGCCGGTAGCAGAGAAATTATATCCAAGCCGAGTAAATCCCACCCGCCACCATCGTCGCTCATATCCTTAACCGCTGTTTCCGAAATCCAGACATGGCTACTTCCATTAAAACTGTCGGCTTCCACTGCGATGCCATTGGCCCCATTTCCATTCGCATGAATATCTGTCAGGGCAGCCATCGTGACGCCTTCGCCAGTCACATGGGCATCAATACCAGACCCGAACATATTTTGGCTGGCCTGAACTCCCGCCAGAACCAAGTAGGAGGAGTCTGGGGCCTGGCTATGCACATTAAGATCCAAACCATTATAACCGTTGTCATTGGCTATAATGTTTATGCCGCCCAGCATGGCTTCACCGCCGATGGAATTAGCCGTCACACTGGCACGAATACCGGTTCCCGCATTGTCTGAAGCATTGATCCAAGCCAACCCGGCCATGGCATCCCCACCGTCCGATGATGAGACGGCATTGATGTAAACTCCATCCCCACTAATGAATTTATCGGCCCGGAACCCATTACGCAAAGCCTCCACACCAAGGATACCCACGATGGCATCGCCAAATTCGCTGTGTGCGTTAACATCGACACCATTGAATGCGTTATCGTTGGCTTGCAAGGGGCCAAGTGTCTTGACCTTTGATAGATCTATCGGAATGTCTTCCGACTCAAGTACGGATCCCACCAGGGCCATAAGCGCCTCGGTGGATCCAACCACTCCGATTGCCGGACCGTTTTCACTGGATACATCGAGCTGAATCCCCGCGCCCATCCTTGACGTCTTGAACAGGTCATAATATCCGTTACCGTTGGCCTGCGCATCCAACACCACTCCAAATGCCCCATCATGCCCACTGGCATCTACCCAAATTCCATCGCCACCATTTCGGTTCGCCTGCACCTGCCCATAAGCCGGCATGAAGCTCATATCCATGGGGCTTACCAAGCCGGAGAGTAACGTGTTGGCGGAAATCGTTTCAACGAGGCTTATCAGAGGGTCCGTGGCAAGAACCACTGTACCCGCCCAACCGTCCTCACTATAGACGCGCGAGCTGATGCCATAATAACTGTTGTCATTGGCGGTCACATCCATGAAGACATTCAACGCCAGACTATCAGCTGCAGAACTAATCATCATACCCGCACCCTGATTGTCATTAGCCTGACAACGAATCAGGGCCGCAATCGAGAGGTCCGCATTGTCCAGATCGCCCGATTGGTAAACATCAATACCGCTCCCGCCGACATCTTTCACATCCCGGGTACCATTGCCATCAGCCTGCACGCCTATAAGCGCCGCCAGATTGACACCTGAAGATTGCTGCCCCACACTAATCCCGCTAGCGCCATTACCATTGGCCTGCATCGAACCGCTGTTGCGATAGAGAGATTTCACACCCAGTAAATCGCCCACACTCAACCCGCCCAGCATGTCGCCCAAGCCCCCAAGCTCCAACCCACCCGCAACCGTTTGCACAAGTTGGTCAATCCGATCCAAGTCAGTGTGGGAGGCAAACAGCGCAGCAGACATATTATTATCGTAGAGCCCGACATCAATGCCGTATCCCCTGTTATTGTTTGCAGCCGTATCCACAAACATCGCCACCGCCGCATCAAAATCACTCGCCATCAATCGTATCCCGCTGGCCCCATTCCCTGAATAGTCGCCGGAGATACGGGAGATGAATACCCCGCCATCATCGCCAGTCGCATAAATTTCAACACCATTGCCGTCACACCGCGTGACATGGTTATTGGCAAGAGTCAGTTCCACATCGGGAATACTATTCAGACTGATATTTATCCCGCCGCCGACATATGCTCCCTTACGGTCGGGGGAGGAGATATCTTCAATCCGGTTATCCGAGATCGTGGCTGAGAAGGAAGGCAAGGAATACGCATTGATCTGAATGCCACCCTCAGCTCCATGAATGTAGTTCTGCAGAATGTGGACATCGGTCACATTTTCGCCGTAGATGCCAGCCATACCCGCATACGGATTTTTGAACTGGGGAGGATAGGGGGGAATCTGCTGGGTGATCTCAAAGCCAGCGACTGTTACCCCATTGGCCAGCGTGATCGCCGGCCCCCGGCCCAGACCGTTCACTACCGGATAGATTCCACCCATGAACCGGTTTCCCTGCCCGTAGATCGGGGCGCCACTGCCCCACAACGTTAGGCCGTCCCGCAGCACCACATTCTCATAGTACTGCTGGGCTGCATCCCGCACATAAACCATCGTGCCAATGGCACTTTGAACACCCGTATTGATTTGACGATAGGGATTTTCCCACGAGCCGTTTTCCACGCCACTTCGGTTATCGTCGTCCACAAACGTCACACCGGAAGCCAAAACCAGATTATAGTCCTTACGACTGGTACCCGTGAGTTTCTTTTCCAGAACCCTGCGATCCGACACCACTTCCTCAGGCTCGGACATATCTGTGCGAACATGAAGATCGCGTACCACCATTTCCGTCATGCGGGAAGCAAAGTCTGGTTTTCCGGAGCCGGGTTTGAACCCGTCCATCGCGCCGGCAAACGGATTCTTGCCGCGGCTCAGGTTGGCCAAGTCGAACGGAACCGAGACACGGGCGCCTACGGAATACCTGGATCCAAGTAATGCCTTATCCTCAAACCAGGCGGCATCCAGATAGAGTGAGGGGAGTGGCTTGATCTCGATACGCCCCTTGACTCCGGAAATATCGTCACCGTAGTGCGCATTGTAATCATAATATCCACCAAAAACTTTGATGTCCGCATAGTTCCTGACGACCGGGATCGGCAACAAGGCGCCCAGTTCAAAGTCATAGCCCTCCATCGCCTGTTCAACGATCTGGTAGTGCTGCATCGTCTTTACATCGTACGTAGTGGTGACGTCGTAGCCGTACTGCGTGATCAAATGTTCCTGTCCAGTTGGCGCATACCAGTAACTTCCCTGCTCCTGCGTTGTCCCTGCGGCAACCGTGTATTTATTCGCCGTCTTCTTTCCATTCTCCGGCAAGTAGGCATTGACGCGAGCATCAAACCAGGTGCTCAGGAATTCCAACCCGCCACCAAACTGATTAAAGGTGTTATCCAGGGAGGTGTTCCGAAGGTCATAAAACAGGTTTGCACCCGCAATCATGTCCTGCGCCGGGAATAGATGACGGTATCCTAACCCCAAATTAAACTCCTGACCGTCACTATCGTTCCAACTGCCGCGCGGATTAACAAACAGGAGCCCTGACTTGAACTGGATAACCGGGACCAAGATGTCACCAAAACTTTCGGCCTGCTGGTCGCCGAAGTGTAGCCCCATGCTGAGCCGTCCGGGAGGTAGCGGATTGCTCCATTCGGCCTCCATGGGGGCCACCTTTTCAACGGCAGGCTTGGCAGCTACGGGTTGAGCCTGCTGTGCCAGACCATCGCCGGCCAAACCTAACACCAACAACATCACCATCCAACACCCGATTCCGATTCGCTCTGCATTCATGGTTCGGCCTCCTGCTTGCTTGTTGACAACTACTCCCGAAACTAGACTTTATTAGTTCACTAATCTCGCCAATAATATACTTAGGACAGATGTTGTTTATATCGGACAAAATTGCAAGCAGGTCAAGCTCAATACGCAAATTATCTTTATTTTTAGGAATAGATCACCCATTTGAAAGCAAACTGAGAGCAAGAATCAGTTTGATATCGAAATGCGATAGAAAAGCTGCGGAGTGTTTGGAGGGATGGCAAGCTGGACTTCGTTGGTAGGCGGGGTCCGGAGGTAAAGGTTTGTCCGGGGCATCCATGTTCCCACGGATAGGTTGGTTCTCCACAAGATCTGATAAGACGGCATGGGATTGAAAAGAGATTGGTCGCTCAGCCATCGAAGTCCAATTTTGCCACTCGCGACTTCTCCGGCGACCAAGCGTAGTGACGAATTCGAATCCCCGGGATTGGTACCCGCAAGATATTCCTGCAGAGCCGTCATCCCATCACCATCCCGATCCTCTTGAAGCTCCAGGGCGTAGTTGGCATTGTTAATTCCCTGTGAGGTAAACCACGCCACCGGAATGCCATTGGTGAGTACGGGGAGCCCCACCATTTCCAAGGCAGGATCCCCCAGGAGATTATACTGTTCAAAGTAGCGCCGCGTGGTTGTGGTAGAAGATCCATACACGCCCAGAAAGAGTTGCCTGGCTCGCCAGACCGCAATGCCCAGCAACGGTTGATTCTCATCAAACAGGGCTTCGATCATGCTTTTCTCAAGAATATCATCCTCATTCCAATAGCTGGTTACACTGGATGATAGTATGGCCACAGCGCCTTTTGCGGGTGCTCGCAGCCAAGTTTCCGCAAAGCATTCATCGATACTGAACTGTCCCGTGAGGCAGGCAAAACTACAAACGATAGGGAAATATGGAGCATTGGTTAGGCGATTGATATCACTCTGATAAAAGCGAGGCCCATCCGCCCAGTAGGTGGTATCCCCATGCCCGGAATAAATACCCAATACACAACCTTTGTTGAACGCCTTCCGAACCTGTGCCGGCGTGGCATTAGAGGTGTAACAATACAATTTTTCACAGGCATACCCTAAACGGGTCAATGGAGCGGCGATAACCTCGTTATGGGTTCCCTCAGAAACAATGTAATTGTCCTCACTGGCCATGAAAGAGACACGCTTGATCCAGGGCTCGAGCCGCGACTGTTCATGGGCAATCGATTTTGCAAGAACCGCATCGAGCTGGTTGGTTGCAGATACACTGAACCGTCCTACCGGAAATTCCGGCTGCCAGTCGCTAACGCCATCCATACACCCGTAATAGAGGTCCGTATCCGGCGTATCAATAGTCTTACCTGCAAAACAGGGAATCTGTGCAACATCTCCCACAAGGAGAAGAGCATCGGGACGGGTGACAGAATTGGTGTAGCGGTTTTTAATAAAAGCCTGGATCTTGGCGCTGGTGGCTCCGGTACTGTTCGTGGCGAAACAATCTACCAGCCACCCCCGACTGGTCTTGTGGGATATAAAGGGATTAAGACCATTTGTAAAATTATTGGGCGCAATTATAAGGAGTCGTTTCTGGGTGGCAGTAATGGTTTCGCTTGGTGGCGGAGGATTCAGAACGGTTTCTACCAAAAGTCCCCGCTCTCTGACAGTCAGGACTTTGACAGTATTCTGGGCTTGGGTAGTGCCGAACGTGATGGCAACAACAAGGTTTGTGTAAATGGAAATATCTCCTGTTGAGGGCGTTACAGATAAAGGACATACCTCAAGGGTAAACAGCCGGTATCCGAAAAGGATGCCAGCTTCAGTTACGGCTACTGGCGAAGCAGGATAGGCCTCAAGGGAAGTGTAAATGGCGGCATCTTGCACAAAACCCGCAGTTTCAACAGCACCCGGAATTTTCGGAATAGGCGGCTGGAGAGGCATGACCAGCAGTGGCATGCCGAGAGCCGAGAGGGATTGTCTCACCGGGGTGCCCGTAAAGGTACAGGATATCTGACTGTTCTCAGGTACCATGATTAAACGGCGGATGACAGGCAGAGCAGGCTTCCCGATATCCTGGAGCACACCGCTGCCAGGAAGGTGCAGTGTAGTGAAACGTCCGTTGGCGTCTTCATGAGTACCCGCACTGAATCCCGGGATCGTAACAAGCAAGGACAGACCTGCATCGTTCCCATCAATAACTTGAACTTTCGCCATAACAGGAACCGAGGATCCCAAGGCAGCCCAAAGAGGGGTAACCGGGGCAGCGGCAAAGGAAGCGCGCATTCCGAAAAGAGCCAAGCACACTACACACAAAGCCAGGCTTTTTATGATTCCCTGACGGAAAAACGCAGGCGCAAGTCCCGCCTTTTGCCCCCACTTTTCAGTGCTGAATCCTAACTTCTGCATTCTTTATTGATGTATGCTGACCTGCAATGTGACCGTACGATTCTTGCGCCGGGAATCAGCGTCATCCCCCGGAAACGGAGGATTGTCTTCTCCGGCAGTGACGGCATGTAGCATCGCGGCAGGAACATGAGCCTCACGAATCAGATAGCGCACCACTTCTGTCGCTCTGGCCAGTCCCAGTTCCTGGTTATCCCTGTAAAGTCCACTCCCACGCAACGGTATGGCATCTGTGTGACCCGTCACCACCACAACCCATTCTGCGCCCCGATTTATGAAAATGGCACCCAGTTTTTTCAACAATGCACCTCCCGCATCCGCCAGTGCAGCACGGGAACTAAAGAGCGGCACGTCAAAGGTAACTTGCGCCATACCATTGCTTTCCATAACTAACGATACCCCCTCACTTTCCAGCGCCTTGAATTCAGAGACATCCAGCTCAGGAGGCTTTGGCACTGCCAGTGGTTCTTCAGTCACAGCGACTGAAGTATCAATGGGCTCTGACACAAGGGAGGCCGCGGCGCGGGGATTATCGACTGAGAGTTCGGCGCTCGCGCTCCGTCCGATCCCAAGCCCCATACCCGCACCCAGCATCAATAACAGGATCCCCACCACGCCAAACATGACAACTCGCATCGGATCCCAGTTTCGCTGCTCCTCAACAACCTCCATCGGTACAACGGGCTCCACCACCGGAAGCACCTGTCTCACATTTTCACGGCAGGAGTTTTCAACCTTTGAAAGCTCCTGCGCCTCCTCGACGGTCACCTGAACAATCACGGCAGGAAGTTCCTTCAGGCCTGCCAATCGGGCCGCCACCAAGCGGCGTGCCCCGACCACAACTTCATATCCCTGAATACACCGACGGACCAGAATCGGCTGTAGTATCCCATGCGTCCGGATCGACTCCACCAACTCAGCCGAAACTTCCTGGGCCTGCGCTTCACGTTCAGGAGGAAGCCCGATCAGATCCGGTGAAAGCCGGACAAAGCCAGTACTGGAAATCGTAGCCGCTGAGGCAATGGTCGCAGGAATCCCGCCAATTAGTTCACCCAGTCCACGCCCTAATGATCCACTTTTAGAGGGAGGCATAACTCGTCTCCTCTGCCATCATGGCCGTTGCTTCTGGAGCTGGCGGCACCACACTGACGAAAGCAGGCGCCTCTATCTGGAGCGGTTTGTCGAAGGGGGACTTCAACTTGAAGCCAACCCCACCATCCGCCTCATCCTCGGCAGCCCCATCTTTGCGCCGGGCGAGAAATTCACGCGCCAATTGACGATAAGCTACGGCACCTGTGCAAAGGGGATTGTAGGTAATGATCGGCTTGCCAAAACTCGGGGCTTCGCTCAGGCGCACATTGCGAGGAATGAGCGTCTCATACACTTTATCACCAAAATGTCGTACCACTTCCTGCACCACCTGCTGGGATAAATTTGTCCGGCCATCATACATGGTCATGACAATCCCCTCCAATTGGAGCCCGGGATTCACGGCATTGTCATTCAACTGCTGAATCAGACGCGTCATAACGCTCAACCCTTCGAGGGCATAATACTCGGCTTGAAGCGGAATGATTACGGAGTGAGCAGCGGCCAGCACATTCATGGTCAAAATACCCAGTGACGGAGAACAATCCAGGATGATGAAGTCAAAGCGCCCGGAAGCGATCACACCCGCAAGGACATCCCTCAAACGATGGAGATAGTGATCACCGCGGGCAATTTCCACCTCTGCCCCGGCCAGATCAATTTCGGAAGGGATCACACTGAGATGATTGACACAGGTCGGCTGAATCAGATCCATAGCCTGAACCGAACCAACCAGGGCGCCATAGAGACTTGCACCAGGCTCCTTGGGTAAACCCAACCCGCTTGTGGCATTGGCCTGGGGATCCAAGTCCACCAACAGGACCTCCTTGCGTTTTTCCGCAAGACAGGCGGCTAGATTGACGGCTGTAGTCGTCTTACCCACCCCACCTTTTTGATTGGCTATCGCTATCACAGTTGTCTGCATTCGTCTCTATGTCTCCAAGTAAACGGGTGGCAATGTACTTATTCCCCTCCCCCTCTGTCGAGCTTTGAAGGGTTATCGGTTAATCGTTATTTGTTCTTAGGAATTTCTCCCTTACTAACTGATAACTGACAACCAATAACACTTTTTCATCAATCATTCATTGACAGGAGGGCCATGGGTTTGATATTCAGCCCACCCATTATGGGACAACAACTTAGAGCAAGAGCAAAACGTAAACGTCGTATTCGTCAAATTCGCAATAAAGAGGACGCTGTTAAAGCAGCGGCCCCTAAAGCCAAAGCGAAGAAATAAGACGAATGTGATTCTTTGTGCCGCCGCATGAAATTTGCGGCGGCACAAAATTTTCCTCCCTTTATAGGGCGCGGTAGCCAAGTGGCCAGGCAGGGGTCTGCAAAACCTCTCACATCGGTTCGAATCCGATCCGCGCCTCCATTTCTCCAATTTAGTAGTCAGTATTCTGAATTCAGAATACTGCAGGAATACCCTTTCTTTATTCTCCTCCTTTTTATTTCCCGGGTTCACATGCTGAATCCTGAATCGCACCTAAATCCTGTCTTTCCCTTCCCGGAAACAGATGCGTGTGGAAGGTGATGAAGAAGAGGCCGGTTTGAACAAGGGTCTTCAGTCCAAGCGCTTCCGCCTCACTAAGCCCGATATTCAAGCGGGTCAGCTGGCCGGATTCCTTATCCTTGCGCGATAACCCAAAGGAATAGCCGCCCTTTTCTGGAATTTTACTGAAGGTGATGATTGTATTCGCCTTATCACTATCATGGTAGATGCCGTTTTTCTGCCCGCCCGCCCGCTCCTGCCGTCCCTCCAGAACCATCAACATCTCACAGATATCGGCAAAATCCAGCTTCACCGTTAATTTATTGGCCCAATCAAAGGTGGGCATCACTCGCTTGTCTCCATCACGTTCAGAAATCGTTTTCTGAGCTGCCATCTCAAAGAAAAAACAGTTATACCGATCCGATTCCCTCCGATTCACCCGCGGCTCGAGTTGCAGGGCCACCCCATTCCCTGCCGCATTAGGGTGATAAAATGCAAGTTTCTGTTCCCGTGCCTTCGTTGCTCCATTCCCCCGGTTCGCTGTGTCTGTGCTCATTTGTTTTTTCTCCAGTTAGATAAGAATGCCCCCGAAACGCAACCTCTGCTCCCGGTTTAAAATGCACCCTCTTAAATCGTATAACGGATAACTCCATGATTTATTATATTATTTTATATTAATATTTTATTAACTAATACCCTGTAACGACTAACCCCTAACCTCTCCCGCACACCCCCTCTTCTTTTCTATTCGACTTTCATCGCCAGATTTCCGATAGTGACCCGCTTTTTTGGCGGAGTAACACGAATGAAAACAGACCAGAGATTTATCGAGGGTGGCGTAACCACACCGTTGGGATTTAAGGCGGCAACCATCCGGGCAGGCATCAAGGAAAGCCGGAAGCGGGATGATTTATCCCTGCTTGTATCCGATGTATCGGCCACCGTGGCAGGCACATTCACCAGCAATCGCGTCAAGGCTCCCCCGGTAAAGCTCTGTGAACGCAATCTCATCTGGGGCCAGGCTCAAGCGATTATCATCAATGCCGGATGCGCCAATGCCTGCACCGGCGAACAAGGCTTTCAGGATGCCGAACGTATGGCCGAGTTGACCGCCGCCACCCTTAATATTGGCAAAAACCTGGTCTTTGTATGCTCCACCGGCACCATCGGCATCCCGTTGCCCATGAATAAGATAGAAAGCGCCCTACCCGCTTTGGCCAAAGCGCTTTCCCCCACCGGCGGCGCCGCCGTGGCGGAAGCCATTCTCACCACCGACCTGGTGAAGAAAGAAGTGGCTGTCACACTGACCATTGGCGGAAAACCCGTTACTATCGCCGGCATTACAAAGGGCTCGGGCATGATCGCCCCGAACATGGCCACCATGCTCGCGTTCATCACTACGGATGCCGCTGTCGATCAGCGTGCCCTGCAGGACTGTTTGCGACATGCCGTGGATCTCAGCTTTAACCGCATTATCGTTGATGGGGACGAAAGCACCAATGACACCGTTCTGATGCTGGCAAATGGCGTTGCAGGCACAGAGTTACTCCAGAAGAAGCATGCTGACTGGAAAAAATTCTGCCACGCCGTCGAGACTGTCTGCCACGAATTGGCCATCAAGATCGTGAAAGATGGTGAAGGCGCAACTAAGTTTGTCACCGTCACCGTCACGGGTGCCGCCACCCGACATGACGCCCTTGTCGCCGCCCGGGCCATTGCCAAATCCGCTCTCGTGAAAACTGCCTGGAATGGGGGCGATCCCAATTGGGGCCGGCTGATGTGCGCCATCGGCTATTCCGGCGCCCGTATCGAGGAAGGCCGCGTCAACATCACCTTTGACGACGTCTGCGCTGTTCAAGGTGGAAAAGCCGCCGACGGGGCATCACTCAAGGATCTTGAACAGGTCTATGCAAAAAAGGAATTCACGGTAACGGTTGATCTGCAGTCCGGGAAGGCCAGCCATACGGTTTACACCTGCGACCTCAGCAAGGATTACGTCGCCATCAACGCGGAGTATATGACCTGATGCAACGAGCGATCGCCAAAGCTGATGTGCTGATAGAAGCCCTCCCGTATATCCAGGACTTCCGGAATGCGATCATTGTCGTCAAATTCGGCGGCAGTGCCATGGAAGAACGTCGAAATGTGGAGAATATCCTTGCTGACGTCACCTTCATGGAATGCGTCGGCATGAAGCCCGTTCTGGTGCACGGCGGAGGGAAAGCCATCTCCAAGGCGATGACCGATGCGGGGCTTCAGCCTCAGTTTGTCCGTGGTCTACGAGTTACAGATGAAGCCACCATCAAAGTTGTCGAGACCACCATTCGGGATAAGGTCAACGCTTCATTGCTAGAGATCCTTAACGCCAAAGGCGCCAAGGCCAAGCGCATTGACGGCAATACTATTTTCGAGGTTGAAAAGCGAACGGTCACCGACCCGACCACCGGGGAAGTTCTGGACTGGGGCTATGTGGGGGAAATCAAGCACGTGCATGCGGCCCCCATTCTGGAATGCCTGCGTAACGAGATTATCCCGGTCATCACCCCACTCGGCAACGGGCCTGATGGTAAACTTTACAATTTAAATGCAGACGATGCGGCCGCAGCGGTTGCCAGAGAACTGCGAGCACGGAAACTGGCCTTCCTTTCGGATGTGCCGGGTCTGCTGAAAGATCGTACGGATGACTCCACATTGCTTTCAACCCTTCACATTAAGGAAGTGGAAGAGTTGATCGCCAGCAAGGTGATTGATGGCGGCATGCTGCCAAAAATCAAAAGTTGCATGGAGGCGTTGGCGGCGGGAGTGAGGAAGATTCATATTATTGACGGCCGGCTGCCGCATTCGCTGCTGCTGGAGATTTTTACGGAACAAGGAGTAGGAACGGAGATCATAGAATGACAACAAGCACAGACATCATAACCAAATACCAGAAATACGTAATACCCACCTATACCACCCCCAGTCTCGTACTCGTCAAGGGCAAGGGCTCCCGCGTGTGGGACAATGACGGCAAAGTATACATGGATTTTGTTGGCGGCATCGCCTGCCAGAATGTCGGCCATTGCCACCCCAAGGTCGTGCAAGCCATTCAGAATCAGGCCGCCAAGCTGATCCATGTCTCAAATTTGTATAATAACGAGTTTCATGGCACGTTGGCCGAAAAGCTCGTATCCGTATCCGGGCTCGACGGCAAGTGCTTCTTCTGCAACTCGGGTGCCGAGGCCAATGAGGCCCTCATTAAACTCGCCCGCCTGTGGGGCAGCGATGAAGGCAAGTACGAGATCATCTCCATGAATAATTCGTTCCATGGCCGCACACTGGCCACCCTGGCCGCTACCGGTCAAACCAAGTATCAGGATGGATTTGAACCCATTCCCGATGGCTTCCTCTATGCTGAATTGAACAATCTCGACTCCGTCAAAAAGGTCATCAGCGGCCGCACAGCAGCCATTCTCGTCGAAGCCGTCCAGGGCGAAGGCGGCGTGGTGGGTGCCACACATGAGTTCCTCAAGGAACTTCGCACCCTGTGCGACGAGAAGCAAATTCTGTTGTTCTTTGACGAAGTTCAATGCGGACTCGGGCGTACCGGAAACTGGTTCGCTTTCCAAGCCTCCGGTGTGTTGCCGGACGCCTTCTCCCTGGCGAAATCACTGGGCAGCGGTTATCCAGTTGGCGGTATTGTTACGAATGCCAAGTTGGCGGATGTCTTCCAGCCCGGCAAACATGCGAGCACCTTCGGGGGTTCGCCCCTGGCCTGCACCGCCGCCCTCGCCACCTTGGGCGTGATCGAAGAGGAAAAACTTGTCAAACATGCCGCCGAAATGGGCAAGCTCTTCGCTGATGGCCTGCAGGAATTTGTCACGGCCTACGAACACGTCACGGAAGTTCGCAGTTTCGGACTGATGGTTGGTCTGGTTCTGGATCAACCGGCCAAGGCACTCTGCCAATCCCTGCGCGAGATGGGCTTGCTGGCCATCCCTACACATGAAACGGTGGTTCGCTTCCTTCCCCCGCTGAACATTAAGAGCAGCGACATTGAAGAGGCATTGGATATCATTGATGACGCCCTTGCAGATATGCACGGCGTGGAGCGGGCCTCAGACGACGAATAAGGAGCGGATCATGGTCATCACTGCGCTTAAAGGTAAAAAAGTTGGCGTCTGTGTATCCGGGGGCTTGGATAGCCGTACGATCACCAAGAAAATGGTGGAGATGGGCGTCAATGTCACCTGTTTCACTGCAGATCTAGGCCAGCCTGATGAGGTTGATATCACCGATATCCGCAAGAAGATGGATCCTTGCGGAGCCCAAACCTTCATTGTCGACTTGAAAAAGGAGATGGCGGAGGCCTGTTTCGATGTGATCAAAGCTCAAGCCATGTACGATGGCGGCTACTGGAACTCGACCGGCATCGCCCGCGCCGTCACTGTGCGCGGGTTGATCCCCGCCATGAAACAACATGGCTGCACGGTTCTGACCCATGGCGCCACTGGCCGCGGCAATGATCAGATGCGCTTTGAGCGTTATACGAACGTGTTGGCCCCTGACATGAAGGTCTATGCCCCTTGGCGCGATCCTGCCCTCCTGAAAGAGTTCGCAGGTCGTACCCAGATGGCCGACTACCTTGCCAAGTTCGGGATTGAAGCCACTATGGGGGGAAAGAAACGCTACTCCACGGATGCTAATCTTGCCGGTCTCTCCCATGAAGCCGAAGATCTGGAAAGCATTGAAACGCCCTGCACCATTGTTGAAACCACCATGGGGGTTTGGCCCCAAAAGGCGCCCGATGCTGTCGAAGATGTCACCATGACCTTCGAATGTGGCCGCTGCGTCGCTATTAACGGACGCAAGGTATCCCCGCTCGAAGCCATGGTTGAAGCCAACCGCATTGGTGGCCGCAATGGTATCGGTATGAAAAATGCCCTCGAGAACCGTATCATCGGCACCAAGAGCCGTGGTGTCTACGAGGCTCCAGGCATGGAACTTCTCGGTACCGCCGTCCGCCAGCTTTATCAGGCGGTCATGGATCGTCGTTCCACCTTGCTATTCCAGCAGCTTTCAAAACTGGTGGCAGATCAGATTTACGACGGTCGGTATTTCGACCCTGTCACCCGTGCCGCCATGGCCGCCATCGAGGTGATGACCGCCCCGGCAACAGGTAATGTCACGCTCGGACTTTACAAGGGCAATCTGTTCTTCATGAGCATGACTGGCTGTGCTGGTTCGCTTTACAACGAGGCAGATTCCTCCATGGAAGCCAGCGCCGGCCTGAATCCGGTCAGCTCTCAGGGGTTTGCAGAAATCCAGAGCGTTGAAGCTCTTTCGCTGGCCAAGGCAGGGCAGATCAAAGCGTGAACACCCGCATCCCTGTCACTCTCACCATCGCCGGCTCTGACAGCGGCGGTGGGGCGGGTATTCAGGCAGATCTTAAGACATTTTGCGCCCTGGGCGTTTTCGGCACCTCTGCCATCACCTGCATTACCGCCCAGAATCCTGATGCGGTAACAGGCATCGAGGCCGTGTCGTCAAAACTCATTACAGCCCAGATCAAGGCTGTCACCAGTGGATTTCCGGTGGCCGCCACTAAAACGGGAATGTTGTTCTCAGCAGATGTTATTCATGCTGTTGCGAAAACTCTAAAAAGGGTGAACTGCGGCCCGCTTGTTGTGGATCCCGTAATGGTCTCCACGTCAGGGACGCGCCTCCTTAAACTGGATGCCATGGAGGCACTGTTCCGAGAAATTTTACCGCTCGCCACAGTCATCACACCCAATTTAAATGAGGCTGAAATTTTAGCCAGCTGCAAGATCACCTCCCTTAAAGCCCTCCAGAAGGCCGCCCTCATCATCTCCAAGCGTTTCGGCACGGCTTGTCTGGCCAAAGGCGGACATCTTGCCAGCGGTAAAGTTGTGGATGTGCTCTGCGTGGAAAATGAACTGACCCTCTTCACGGCCCCCCGTGTTCGACTGCGCGGGACGACTCACGGGACTGGATGCACTTTCTCCGCCGCCCTGACAGCCTCCCTGGCAAAAGGTGAAGATCTCCATGAGGCGGTAGCCATCGCCAAAAGTTTTGTTACCGAAGCGCTCAAGCATGCCCGCCCCACCGGCAAGCATTACCCGCTTAATTTCATGCTAAACGAAATCTAATTTAGCATTGATTTACCTGACGGATCGTTTCACACTTCTCCCGTTTTGAATTTTTCATTACAGGAGAATGCTTATTATTCCTCTTCCGCCCAGGCCCTTAACTGGCATCGCCATTTTCTTTATTATCGGAACAGGGCTCGGACTGGCTTTCCCCATCTCCCAGGGCATACTCTTGTCGATCGCCACCACCGGCCTGATTCTGGCGTTGCTTCCAAAACTTCCCGCCACACCACTCACTCTGGCAACAGTGCTTTGTCTCGGCTGGGCGAATGCTTCGGCCAACATAACTGGATCCTCCCCCAACATCCCCGCCGTCATACAACTACCGGCAGGAGGAAGCTTGACTGGTATTGTTGCCGATGAGCCCGTTTGCACAACCACTAAAAATGGAAAGTTATCATGGAAATTCCCCATAACTGCCGAAAGGGTACGAACCGGCCGGACCAATGACTGGCTGGATGTCACGGGGAAAGTTCGTGTTCGCCTTTCCGCGGAATCCGGGGAGCGCATTCCCGCCTATGGCGAGCGCTGGACCTTTTCGGGATATCTGAATCAGGCTGTTTTCAAACAGGGTCTATTTACAGGCAAACCCGGCGGTCTGTTTTTCTCAGGGTCAGCCCAAAAGGCAAAACTGCTTGGACACGAGCAAGGAAACCCCCTGATCAAGAAATGCCTTCAAGGCCGGGTGTGGGCAGGCAAACTTCTGGCCCAAGGCATTACCAACCGCCCCGAGCAAGTATGTATTCTGAACTCCATCTTGCTAGGTTATTATAGCCAAATCCCGCGCGATCTTTATCAAGCCTTCGCGAACACAGGTACTCTTCATGTGTTCGCAATCAGTGGCTCTCATGTTGTGATCCTGGGCGGAGCCATTATTTTCATGCTGGCCGCCTGTGGACTGCCAAGGACCCGCTGGGTGCTTTTTCTAGGGCCGCTCCTGATCCTCTACACAGCCATGACCGGACTTCAACCCAGCGCCATACGCGCCTGCATCATGGGGATTATCTTCTGGATGGCGCCGTTACTCGGTCGAAAGCCGGACATCTTCACCACGCTCGCCGCATCCGCCATCATCATTTTAGCCATTTCCCCTGACGACCTGATCAATATCGGATTCATCCTTTCCTACATTGCTGTGCTTGGGCTGGTTCTGTTTTGTCCGGTATTTTCAGGCTTACTCAAAAATGTTTTTGCTCCAGATCCGCTAAAACTTGAACCCCACACGGTCGAGAGGCGATCCGCAAGCGGACGCCCTTCTACTGTAGGGCCGCCGCTTGTCGGCGAGCCGCATCCCAAATGGGAGATGTTCCTTCGATCATTATCGCGCGGCTTCAGCGAGTTATTTTCCGTCTCCCTGGCAGCCTGGCTGGTGACCATGCCACTCACCCTCCTTTTCTTCGGCAACTTCTCCCCCATCGGCCTCCCCGCCAACCTGCTCGTCGTCCCACTCTCATCACTGGTCATCATTACAGGCGTGCTATCGCTCACGCTGGGATCCTGTGCCTTGTTCTTTGCCGATCTTTTCAATCACGCTAATCTGGCCTTGATTGTCCTGATGACCGAATCGGCCAGGTGGTTTGCCGCCATTCCGCATGGATACATGAAGGCCCCACCTGTCCCGCTTTGGGCGGCACTGGTATTTTACGGATTTTTGATTATTACCCGCTTCGCGATCTGGGTTTATGCCAAGGAGAAACCCATACCGTTTTCTGACGGGGAGGAATGATCTGTCTCGAAATTTTTGGCGCCGACAGAGCGGCGCCCTCCATTCTTTTGATGAAGGGGTTTGTTCCATCAAAACCTTTTCAGTGTATAGGCAGAAAACAAAGGGTTTCACCCGTTACCCGGAACCTGTAAGAGACAATATGTGTAGACCAAACCAGCTGCTATGACATAGTCAAATACCTGCGCACTCCCTAGGAAATGGCCGCCTACCTTGAAGCCAGCCTGAAAAAACCAATGGGGATGCCGCCTTTATCGCGTAAGCACTTAGTGATATTGCCTGTGAAAAAGGCATGCCCTATGTGGCGAGAGATACCGGCCTGACGCGAGTGCCTGTATAAGTCATTGGGGCAAAATCCAAACTCAGTTTGCAAATGACCGTATAGTCATCACGCATTCATTGTATCCGAGGACTGGTGCTTCTTCGTGAACGATCACAGAAAAGTTCGGGTTGGCGCTGTGTAATGGGTGAAGGCGGAGCTGGGAAATTGAGAACGTATGTGGGTGCGGTCATCTCTAGCCCCCCCATAATTCACCCCGTGCCTCGCTGTAAAACTCACGCCCAAGTATCATTTACCCAGTACCACTGAAATGCTTCCAGTACCTGTTGTCAGGAATCACGGCGTGCCAATATCATGCGTCGCCAAACGGAAATAATAACGGACAACCCTCCAATTATGAATAATGAAATCGTGGAGGGCTCTGGAACTACACCCGCCGCAATACCAACACCCGGCTGACTCTCATAAGCCCAGCTATTAATATGAGCACCCATTGTGTTATAAGAAGATACTTGCACCCAACCATAATGAATACCGTCAGCCGCAGTAAAACTCACACCCATATAGCCATTTGAGACAAACGCCCAACTACCTGCACCCATCAATCCCACACCAGGAATAGACTCCCAATCCACAAGAGGATAAGCGCCTGATCCCCATGTGCTACCTGATGCGATTATCGAGCCAGCATCAACAGGAGCGGCATCTAATATTGAATACGGGGGCTGGGGTATGACTGCAACAGCACTTCCACTCTGAGACTGAACCGTGAAATCCATCACGTAATCAAAGCGGAGATCCATGCTGCCGTCACCATTCATATCCAGAAGTAACCACGCTAATGACGGCAACCAATCAGGAGTAGCACCTGGCCCCATTTTTATATCCTGTTGCCCCGACCAGACAATGGCCGAGTCGGCCATGATTCGTCCGGTCGAAACCAGGAATAAAAAAACTATTATTACAAAAATTTTCACGGATTATTTTAATCGTTTGGCTCTGTAGAAGCGCACAACATCAAGTGATGCGTTCGTATCCGTGTACTGCATCGATTCAAGATTGGCACTGACAATGCTATCATGATTTGTCCAACTCCCGCTTTCCATCAGATTTGTGCAGGACTCCATCTGGTACAACGCACCAACAACACCAGGCCATGACAACTGAATCCAGCCATTCGTTTCTGAAAGATTCTCACTATCACCAAGCGCCCCCATGGTTGTAATAGCAAAATCTGGTGCATTCGTCGGCGTATTTCCCGTGACAATAATCGAGACATCTTGCACGCCATTGCTCAAACTACCTTTGTGCATCACTGTGACAGTATAACATCCATTGGTCGGCTCGTTAATTAAAACCTGCTCAACATTATCCCGGAAATTATCACCATTCGTCGCGATTAAACTGGGTTGAAGCGGGTCAAGTAACCATGGGAAATTAGTAATTGTCCCATCAGGAGAAATCACCCGCAAATCCAAATCGTTAACAAGAGTCAGGTTTGTTGGATCTAGCGCCCATGGTTGTTCAGGCCCCGCTGGATCAGTCCAACAAATAGTCACTACGAGTGGGGTGCCCGTCTGAGCTAATGTTCCAAACTGAATCATGGAGCCATCAACCAAACTCACTTCCTTGATGTGCGGCATTGAATCCCATGTGGCATTATTCGTAATGACCCAAGCCGCCCGCTCGGTGTTCATTAGCCCCCACCCATTATGGTAATCAGGCCCTACATTCCCGGCATCATCCGCAGTGTGCAATGCCAGACCCTTTAATGTCGAGGCCAGCATAGGAGCGTTTGTTCCGTAAAAACGCTCATGCAATTCCTGTAGAAGCGCTAACGAACCTGCCACTGATGGAGATGAAAAACTCGTACCGCTTGGATCGGCGTAGCTATCATTAGTCACCGCCGAGGTTGTGTGCAATGCTTGACCGTTAGCCACCAAATCCGGCTTAATACGTCCGTCATCTGTCGGTCCTATACCGCTGTACCAATCAAGACTAACTTGGCTTGAATTCGTCTCACCTCCAGGAATGTCCACAACCGCGCCAACCGTTATAATATTCTTAGGAACACCTCTGGAAGTGAGGCAATCATATCCATTAGTTCCACCATCTGGCGGACGCTCCGTACTAGAATTATGCCAGTACCCATTCGAATAATCACAAACACCATGCGTCGGATACAGCATTCCCAATAAACCACCTTGATGAACTTCTGCCCTGTCATTTCCGGCAGCAAAAACCGGTAGATGATAAGGGGCTGTATAGCAGAAATCATCCATCTGTTTGGAATCTGCATTATACCAACCAAAGTGATTGTCTTCTTCCTCACTCAACCGGGAGTCTCCCCACCACCGAGGAACATAATAGAACCAATTCGCATTGTCCCACCCAGCCACAAAACCATAAGAATGATTGGAAATTTGAACATTGGGATTACTTACGACCAATCCGCTCATTTCTGGAATAATGAAATTCCAGTCAAATGAATAAACCTTGGCGGAATAAGCCATTCCCTGAGCGTTGGTGTCGACTCCCTTTGCCGACATAGTTCCTGCAACCATTGTCGAATGGTCAATAATAATGCCATTATCCATATCGGCAACTCTGGCGGAGTCGAACTCTTGATGCGTTGTCAATACCAATCCACCATCCCACATTGCAACAATTACATTGGTGCCGGTCAGTTCAAAAGGGCTACTTCCACCCGGACGTGCCTTATCTGTGGCGATAGTTTGCGCTGATATCCTATTGAACGTAATGTTATATAAAGGCATATCATGATCATAGCGGTGTAATTCATATACTCGGCCGTCTTTTGATTTTCCGCGAATTTCCAACCCCTCTTTTGTGGCACGGGCAACCGCTTCGTCATGATCCTTTTTACATTCTATAGTAGATCGCTTATTTAGACGGATTAATCCCACTTTCTCATGCGATCGACGGATAAAGTAGGTCAGACGTTTCTTACGATCCGGTTGATAAACTTTTGCCAAATCTTGAAACGCTTTAGTTTCATCGGCCGTCATTTCAGGAATCTGGCCTTTAAAAAGAAGGTACGCTAATTCCTGAGCTGTGATGACTTTCTGATCACAAAGCTTCGTCAGCGACGACTGGTTTTCTTTTGGTATAGGAGAATTTTGAACCGTGCTACCACCAGGCAAGCGACCAGTCGTTAGCGCCGATTGAAGTTCCACATCGTTAATCATGCCCGCATCGTGCATCTTGATCCAAAGTGTATTTACCGGATCAGTATAGCTCGCGGGGGTTACGGTCTCCGCATAAAGAAAACTTGAGTTGAAGGCCACGAATATCAAACTAACCCACTTCCAAATTCTGTTACTACTTTTCATATTAGCCTATCTCTTGTGGTTGACTCGACAAAAGCGTTTCAAGATACAGCTATAATTCTGGCTTGGAAATCAGCTAAAACCTGATTTCTCAATCAGGGAATCCCTGATACTCATTTTTGCAGAATTAATTATTGATACCCATCGTCCCATAGTTGATGAAGAACCATATCCATTTCCTTGTAATTGAGAGTTGACGCTTCGTGCTTTTGGATTGTCTTATCATTCATCTCCCATATTCACTGATGCCTGCCGGAGCTTAAACCGCAGTTTGAATCCAACCGGAGAAACAACCCCTCCTTAAATTTACCCCTATCTCATCCACGCCCCATAATCCAAACTGAGTTTGCATTTAGCCATTACCCAAACTTTTGCCACTCTCATAAATGACCGCGCAGTCATCTTTATTCATTCCCACCCCAACCTATCCCCACCTTCATTGCACCCAATGTTTATAATACCGCTATTCACATTCCATGTGTTATAGAGCTTATAATAAGCATCCACGTGGTCATCATTTTAGGCACTTTGGTCTTCATCCTCTCCGCCTGTGGTCTGCCTCGGACCCGCTGGGTGCTCTTTCTGGGGCCTCTCCTGATCCTCTATACCGCCATGACCGGAATGCAGCCCAGTGCCGTCAGGGCCTGCATCATGGGGATTATCTTCTGGATGGGCCCTTTGCTTGGACGCAAGCCTGACATTTTCACTACCCTGGCGGCCTCTGCCATTGTGATTCTGGCCATCTCACCCGGTGACCTGATCAACATTGGCTTCATGCTCTCTTACATCGCCGTTCTAGGGTTGGTGTTATTCTGCCCGGTTTTCTCAGGACTGCTTCGCAGCTGTTTTGCTCATGATCCCCTAAAACTCGAACCCGATCCCAGATGGCAGGAATGGCTCCGCTCCTTGTGGCACGGCTTCAGCGAGTTACTGTCCGTCTCACTCGCCGCCTGGCTGGTGACCATGCCGCTCACCATCCTCTTCTTTGGCAACTTCTCCCCCATCGGCCTCCCCGCCAACCTGCTTGTTGTTCCACTCTCTTCGCTCAGTCATCATCACCGGCGTACTGTCGCTCACGCTAGGATCCTGTACGCTGTTCTTTGCCGACCTATTCAATCATGCCAATCTGGCCTTGATCGTCCTGATGACCGAATCCGCCAGATGGTTTGCCGCCATCCCGCATGGATTCATGAAAGCCCCGCCCGTGCCTCTTTGGGCCGCTCTGGTGTTTTACGGAGTTTTAATCATCACCCGCTTCGCCATCTGGGTTTATACCAAGGAAAAACCAATCCAACTTACTGAAGGAGAGGAATGATCCGCTTCGCGACCTGTGGCGCCGACAGAGCGGCGCCTTCCATTTTTTCAATGGAGGGTTTTGCTCTGTCAAAACCTCTTTTGGTTATGTGCAGTTGAAATACCAGAGTTGACGAAGTGTATCCCCAAGGCTACTATTATGAACAGAGTCGAAATACGGAAAACAGAAGTCTTCACCCGTTGGCTGGACGACCTGCGCGACATTCGAGGTAGAGCTCGCGTTCAGATAAGAATCGAGTGGCTTGCTACTGGAAACGCTGGTGATGTCAAACCAGTTGGCGAAGGAGTTTCAGAATTACGGGTCCATTACGCCCCAGGGTATAGAGTGTACTTTATTCGACAGGGCCAGAATTTGTTTATTCTTCTGGCCGGTGGTGACAAACGAACTCAAACCTCTGTTATTAAGACCGCACTACATCTCGCACGGAACCTGTAGGAGAGAATATGAGTAAAACAAAAACCAGCCGCTATGACGTGGCCGAACACCTCCGGACTCCCGAAGAAATGGCCGCTTATCTTGAAGCCAGCCTGGAAGAGGCCAATGGCGATGCGGCATTTATTGCCAAAGCACTCGGCGACATTGCGCGTGCCAAGGGTATGACACAGGTGGCCCGGGATACCGGCCTTTCACGCGAAAGCTTGTATAAAGCATTATCTGGTGACCGTAGCCCCGGCTTCGATACGATTCTCAAAGTGATGGGTGCCCTAGGGTTGGAATTGCACGCTGGCGCAGCACACGCATGACGGTCTCCTGCCCGGCAGATAGACCAGCATTGAGCTTCAAAGGGAGAGGATTGAGGTGACCATCAGTCCAAACCTAAAACGCCCCGCATTTCAGCCCGAAAGGATTTCATTGCGGATACAGCTTTTATTGCATCATCCCGTTCCGCAGATTCGCCAGGATAGCGGAACAGAACAGCATATTGCGAGAGCATCTCAAATTGATCACGCCACCCTTCCAAAAGCGGGGAGTGTGCCACACATGCATCTAGCAGGATGCCCAAATCGTGCGTCTTTGCGAATGGAACCTGACGTTTTTGAAGAAGGGCCTTCAGATATTTCTCAACACATTGCTGGGCATGAAAACAGGCGGCATCGTAGTTAGGGGCTTTACGTGCCCTATTTTCCCGCAGGGCTGTGGTGAAATCGCCTTCCGCCTTAGCGACCCACTCTGAAATGTCGGGCTTTGTCATATAATACCTTACCATCTTCCAAAATGGTCGTAATAAAGGAATCCTTCATCTTCAATCTCTGGCGGGTTTCAACGGGGGTTTTGACGATTAGATCAAGAGGGAAAGACCGATTAATCCGCTTTCGGATGGTTAACGCCTGATCAACGTTTCGCCCTTTGTGAG
>Ga0194053_10000133_pt1 | contig 56130 bp, 52 predicted proteins | sample SepL228m_MetaG_FD_161684 | JGI IMG/M metagenome (GOLD analysis project Ga0194053, IMG submission 161684) | Anoxic zone freshwater microbial communities from boreal shield lake in IISD Experimental Lakes Area, Ontario, Canada - Sep2016-L227-8m | ecosystem: Environmental > Aquatic > Freshwater >...
GTCTTCAGCGGCGACAAAAAGGTCTCCGTCGGCGGCACGTTTTTCGGCGCGAAGAACGACCCGCGGATCGTCCGCGTCAACAGCCGCCCGGTCGAGGTCACTCCCTCCGGCGTCGTCCTGCTCCTCGAAAACAAAGACCGCCCCGGCATCGTCGGCCACATCGGAACACTCCTCGGCAAAGAGAACATCAACATCGCCAGCATGAGCCTCTCCCGCACAGAACAGGGCGGCAGCGCGCTCACCCTGCTTAACCTCGACAGCCTCCCCGACGCCGCCGTCCTCACCCGACTCGCCGCCGACGCCGATATCATCACCGCCCAGGTCATCTCGCTCTGAGCGATGGCCCCGAAGGCTCGCTGCGTTTTTTCCGGGTTGGAAAAAAACAGCGTTGCGATTCATGAGGGCGAGTTCTGGACATCGAAGCAGCGGGACGGGCACTCGATCCACGAGGTTTCCTACCGTGCCTGTTACAAGCCGCAACTGCCGGAATACTTCATAAAACGACATGCTGCTCCCGGCAGCGTGGTTTTTGATCCATTCCTCGGAAGAGGAACCACACTCATCGAAGCGCGCCTGCACGGCTGCCGGACGATCGGCAGCGACGTCAACCCGCTCTCCGTCCGCTTGGCCCTCCCGCGGCTGCGCCCGCCAACTTTGGAACAGATCAAAGACCGACTGAATTCCGTGGCGCTGAATTCAACGGAAGTCGAGTCGGATGGGCTACTGGAATTCTTCCACCCGGACACCTTGCAGGAAATTCAGGGATGGATGGTCTATTTCCAGCAGCGCCGGGAACTCGGTCTTATGGATCGCGCGGACGAGTGGATCGAGATGGTCGCCGCGAACCGGCTCACCGGCCACTCGAACGGGTTTTTTTCCGTCTATACGCTTCCGCCCAACCAGGCGGTCTCGATTGAGCGCCAGAGAAAGATCAACGCGAAGCTGAAGCAACGCCCGGAATACAGGAACACACGGCTGCTGGTCCTGAAAAAGACCCGTTCCCTGCTCAGGGATGCTCTTCCGGACGGGTTTCCCAACCACGCTCCCAAGCTCTTTCATGCCTCGGCAGACAGCATTCCACAGGTTGCCAGCAACAGCGTGGATCTTGTTGTTACTTCGCCGCCGTTTCTGGATGAGGTGGATTACCTGCAGGACAACTGGATGAGGATGTGGTTTTGCGGGATCGAACTCGAGAAATCCGCACTTTGGCAGTTGCGGTCGATCCCCGACTGGACAGCCCGCATGGAAGCAACTCTTCGGGAGCTCCGGCGCGTCTTGAAAAAGGGCGGAATCGCTGCCTTTGAAGTGGGGGAAGTGCGCAAGGGAACGGTCCGTCTGGAATTCGAAATTGTTGTCGCTGGAATAAGGGCGGGGCTTGTTCCCGAGCAAGTAATCATCAACTCCCAGTCGTTCACGAAAACCTCGAACTGCTGGGGCGTCGACAACAACAAGCGCGGGACGAACTCGAACCGGATCGTCGTCTTCCGGAAATAGTCGGCCTGCTTCAGACGAGCTGCTTGACCACGGTCGTGAGATAGACCGGCTCGGGGTGCTTGCCGCGGTATTTCGTAATCTCCTTCTTTTCGATCACGCGGAACCCGAACCGCTCGAGGACCTTGGCCCCGCGGCGGGATTCGAACGTGACCATCTGGCCGAAGACCGCTTTTTCGCCGCGCGATTTGAGGTAGTCGAAGTAGGCGTTGAGCATCACGTGCGTCCCGGCGAAGCTCTGCGCCTCGGGCAGGACGTTAAAATGGAAGTGCGCGGTCTTCCGCGGCGCGGCGGGAACCTCGCGCCAGGAATTTTTCAGGATCCACCGGATGAATTCCCGTGTGGCCGGGTTGTAGCGGCGGTATCTGGCGAGGCCGGCCGCAAAGAGCCGGAGGTTGTGGAAAAAGCTGTGCCATTGCTGCCGCAGCGGGCGCCGCGAGCCGAGCAGGTATCCTTTCACCACGCCGTCCTGCTCGAGGACAAACGCGGATTCGGGCTCGATGTCGGTGTAATACGCGGTGAGGTAGTCGGCAAAGAGTTCCCGGTCCTCGAATATCGGGTCGATCGGCTTGCCAAGAAACCCCGTCTCGCAACAAAGCCCGCGGACGGCGTCGCGGTCGCGGGGTTCGTAATGTCGGACGGAAATTCCAGAGGGCAGGGCCACGGGCCATCTTGTATGCGGGAATCCGGCTTTCGACAAGTTCAACCGCGCAATGCCCCCCAGTACCGGGGATTTTTGCTTTGCCTTTTCTGGAGATGGCGATAAATCCTCGGAAGAAGCTGAGTTTGGCAAATTCATGTCCCTGCACCTATGAACCCTTCGCTCTCCAGCCGTTCCATTCACCGCATCTGTTCCTCACTCCTCGCCCTGCTCCTGTTTGCGGCAGCCGAGCGATCCCCCGCGCAGGCCACCCTTGGGCAGTGGGATGAGGTAGTCGGAAAAGAGATCAAAACCAACCAAGGGAAGCAACTCGGTTTTGTGAAGGATACGGTCGTCGAGATCGAGAACGGTCGCTATGTCGGGATGATCGTCTCGTTCGGGGGATTTCTCGGGATAGGCGAAAAATCCGTAATCATCCCGCCGGGAGCGCTGCGGGACGACGGAACTCCGCGGACGCTCTTTCTGAACATGGACGAGAAGACACTCCGCAATGCCCCGACTTTCGAGGTGTCCAAAGTGGTCGGCCCACCCCAATCCGCCAAGGTGGCGGAGGTTTACCGCTACTTCGGGCAGACCCCGTTTTTTGCAACCCCGAACGGCCCGGCCACTTTGAACGGCGAAAAGCTTGAGCCGCTCGGTTATATCCAGAAATCCGCACAGGTGCTTTTCCTTCCGGTGGAAAACCTGCAGGGGGTGCCGCTCGGCTACGTCACCGGCCTGCGCGACCTCAACCGGGTCACCGGCCGGATCAAAGGCGTCATCATCGCCCCTTACGGAAACTTCGTGCAGGGAAAAATGAAAGTCGTCCAGCCGCAGGCCCTCCGATACAACCTCAAACACAACGCACTTCAGCTCAACGATCACGAGCAGGCCTTCAAGGACAGCCCGTCATTTCATATTTTCCGCGGCGGGCAATTCCATGAGGAGGACCCATCCAGGCCGGGGGCTCATCCAGCGCCACTCCCGCACGGTGAAGACGCCAGGGATAAGGCGATCACACTCAAGATCTCGAAGCGTATTTCTGCGGATCGCAAGCTTTCCGTCTATGAAAAAAATATCGAGGTCGCGACCGTCAATGGGAGAGTCACCCTCCGCGGGCGGGCCGTCAGCGCCGCCAACCGGGACCGCCTGATCGCCTACGCCACCGAGGCCGCCGGCGCTGGAAACGTCACCAGCCTGATCGAGGTCCGCCCGATGACCGCGGCGGAAAAGGCGATCGACCGGTAGGGCCCGCCTCCGGGGAGAAAATGGTTCCCCGACCGATATGCCCTCATTACCACTCGGTTCCTTTTTCGAAAAATGGCCGGACAAAACGCCCCTCCTCCCGGTGGTCGCGCTCATCCTGGTTTCGCTCGCCTGCCCGGCGGCGGAGCCGTTTGCCGCCAGGCTTTTTGGCGACGGGTTCAGTGTCCGCCTCTCGTCTCCGAATAAGGTGGACTCCAATACACTGACGCTCGCTCCCTCCGGGCTGCGGGCGGACAACTCGCCGGTCACCCGCGGGGTGGAAGGGCTGGTGACACGCGCGGAGCTCAACGACATCGACGGGGACGGCGCGCCCGAACTGCTGGTCTGGCTCGTGCGGCCAGGCAGCGGCTTCTACGGCAGCGTCATCGCCTACTCGACAAACCGCAGAAAGTCGCTCTCCGAAATCTGGATCGCCCCGCCGGAACCCGGCGACCTCGCAGGCTACAGGGGCCAGGATGAATTTGAAGTTGTCCAGCACACGTTCGTCCGGCGGTTCCCGGTTTTCAGGGCGGGCGACACGAAGACCATGCCGACCGGCGGGATCCGCCAGTTCCAATACAGGCTCAGAAAAGGCGAGTCCGGCTGGAAACTCCAACTCGACCGAGTGGTCACGTATTGAGCGAGGGCGGGCTTCGGAACTTTTCGAGGGCTTCCGGCAAGAGACCGTCCGCCTCGACAAGCTTTTTCCTCAAGGAAAACCCGGAGGAAATCCGGACCGCGCGCGTTGGAAGCCCGAGTTCCGAGGCCAGAAATTCGCAGAGCGCGTCGTTGGCTTTGCCATCGGTGGCGGGCGCCTGGATCCGGACTTTCAGATCCTCGCCCAGCCATCCGACAATCCCGTTCCGCGAGGCGCCCGGGACGACTTTGACGGAGATTTTCAAGACCCCTTGTGCTTCGCTGCGAGCTGCTCCCAGAGCTTTTTATCGTCGGCACCGAGCGATGCGGGAACCGTGATGGCGACAACGGCGTAGAGGTCGCCGCGCTTGCCGCCGCCGAGCGGGAGGCCCATGCCGGGAAGACGGAGTTTTTTTCCGGACTGCGTGCCGGGGGCGAGCTTGAGTTTCGCGCGGCCTTCGAGCGTCGGGACATGGACAGTGCAGCCAAGCGCGGCATCCCACGCGGGAACCTCGAGATCGTAAATCAGGTCGGGCCCTTCGATTTCAAAGTCCGGGTGGCGCTGGAATTTGACCCGCAGAAAAAGATCACCCTTGCCCGCCGAGCCGCTCTCGCCCTGCCCGGCCAGCCGGATCTTCTGGCCCTCCCGGATGGCTTTCGGGATCTTGACCGTGTAGGTTTCGATCTTGCCGGATTCGCCGCGGCGGAACGAAATCTGCCGGGTCGAGCCGTGGAATGCCTCTTCGAGAGTGACCATGATGTCGGCCTCGACGTCCTCGCCCTTCTGCGGCGGTTCCTCGTAGCCGCCAAATCCTCCGAACCCACCCCGGCCGCTCCCGCGGCGCGCCCCGCCGAACATCTGCTCGAAAAAGTCGCTAAACCCGGTGCCTTCGAACTCGACCCCTCCGCCCGGCCGCGCTCTGCCGCCGCGGACTCCCCCGCCAGGCTGCTGCCAGCCCGGAGGCGGCCCGCCGGCCTGCTGCCAGCCGGCCCCGTATTCGTCGTATTGCTTCCGCTTTTCCGGATCGCCGAGAACCTCATAGGCCTCGTTGATTTCTTTGAATTTCTCCTCGGCTTCCTTCTTGTTCTTCGCGGTATCGGGGTGAAATTTGCGGGCAAGCTTGCGGAATGCACTCTTGAGCTCGTCGGCCCCGGCGGTTTTTGGGACCCCGAGCGTTTGGTAATAATCACGGAATTGCGCGGCCATAGAAGATTTTGCTTATCCCATTGTGCCGATTTTGTTCATTCTGTCCAACTCATGCTCGATATTCGACTCATTCGCGAAAATCCCGACTCCGTCAAAGCCCGTCTCGCGACGCGCGGGCCCGGCCACGAATCCGCCGTGGATGCCGTGCTGGCGATCGACGGGGAACGCCGCGCCGCGGACACCAGCCTCCAGGGCCTCCAGGCCGAACGCAACCGCCTCAGCAAAGAAATCGGAAAGCTCCGCGCCTCGAAGCAGGACAGCTCGGCGCTCGAAGCCGAGGTCAAATCGTTCGGGAGCCGGATGGAGGAACTCAACGCTGCCGTCACCGTGCTCGATGCCAGGCAGCGCGAACTCCTTCTGAACATCCCGAATCTTCCTTCGCCGACCACGCCGGTCGGAAATGACGCTGCCGCGAATCCGGTGCTGCGCGAATGGGGCGCGAAGCCAGCGCTCGCCCGCGTCGAAGACCACGTTGCCATCGGCGAGCGACTCGGCCTGTTCGACTTCGGGCGCGCCGGGAAAATCAGCGGCAGCGCGTTTGTCTGCTACACCGGTGCCGGCGCGAGGCTCGAGCGCTCGCTCATCAACTTCCTCCTCGACCTGCACACCACTCAGCACGGCTACACGGAGATCCTGCCTCCGCTGGTGGTGAAGCCCGAGGCGCTTTTCGGCACCGCCCAGCTCCCGAAATTTGCGGACCAGCAATACCGCTGCGCGAACGACGAACTTTATCTCATCCCCACCGCCGAGGTTCCTGTCACCAACCTCCACCGCGACGAGATTCTCCCGTTCGCGGCGCTGCCGATCAAATACGCCGCCTACACGCCGTGCTTCCGCCGCGAGGCCGGCTCGGCTGGCCTCGGCACGCGCGGGCTCATCCGCATGCACCAGTTCGACAAGGTCGAGCTCGTCAAGATCACCGCGCCGGAAAATTCCGCCGCGGAGCTGGAATTGCTCACTGCCGATGCGGAGAAAGTTCTGCAACTTTTAGGCCTGCACTACCGCGTCATCGAGCTTTGCACCGGAGACATCGGGTTCGGGTCCGAAAAAACCTACGACATCGAAGTCTGGGCACCCGGCCAGAACGCGTATCTCGAGGTTTCGAGCTGCTCGAATTTCGGCGACTACCAGGCGCGCCGGATGAACCTCCGCTTCAAAGGCGACAAAAACCGCTTCTGCCACACGCTCAACGGATCCGGCACCGCGCTGGCGCGGCTCTACGTCGCACTGCTCGAATCCGGCCTCCAGCCGGACGGCTCGGTCGCGCTCCCTCCGGCTCTCCACAATTATTTCGGTGCCAAAACGATCTAATTCGGTAGTTGCGAGTGTTTCCGAGGCCTTGGAAAACCACCCGCGCGGCCGCAGGTATCTTGTCGGCGTCTCGGGCGGCCTGGATTCGATGGCGCTCCTCCATGCTTTGAAACGTATCGGTTTTCAAAAGCTGATCGTCTGCCATCTCGACCACGGGCTGCGCGGAAAACTGTCGTGCGGAGACGCGAAGTTTGTCGCCAAACAGGCCGCACTGCTGGGTTTCGAAGTCGAAACCGCCCGTGCCAGGACCAGGGCCTTCGCGGGGTCGGCCGGCCGGTCGCTCGAGACCGCTGCCCGGGAGCTCCGCCGCGCATTCTTCCTCGAATGCTCGAAGCGCAGGCGCTGCCGGCGACTCCTTCTCGCCCACCACGCGGACGACCAGGTCGAGACCTGCCTTTTCAACTTTCTTCGCGGCTCGGGGGCCGCAGGCCTCGCGGGCATGAGGCCGGAGAGCACGCAGAACGGGCTCCTCATCATCCGGCCGATGCTCGAAATCCCGCGCGGCGAGATCAGCGGCTTCGTCGCCGCGAACAAGATCGCATTCCGCGAAGACCACACGAATGCGGAAATCGAGCATACCCGGAACCGGATCCGAAACCTCGTGATCCCCGCGATCGCAAGCGCCTTCGGCGAATGCTTTCGCAGCGCGGTTCTTCGGGCCTCGCACATTTTCCGCATCGAGGACGAATGGATGGAATCCCAGACTCCCGAAGTCCCGCAGAAGCTATCCTGCTCCGCGCTCCGCGCGATGCCGGACGCGCTGCGGTGCCGCACCGTCTTGCGCTGGCTGCGCCGGAGCGGCGTGCCGGAGCCGGGGTTTGCCGAAACCCGGCGCGTGCTCTCGCTCCTGGATACCAAGACGGGCCCGGCCAAGGTCAGCCTCCCGGGAAATCTGCACGCCCGCCGCCGCACAGGCGAAATTTTTCTCGGGCAGGAATGAACGCATTCCGACAATCCCTGCGCCTGGCCGGCGCAGCCGCCAAAGCCAACCTGCTTCCCGGCCTGCTGCTCCAGTGCCTGCTGCTCACATTTTTCTCGCTCTACGTCGCCCACGAGGGGACGAAGCATTTCCTCGGCGAGATTGCCCGGGTGAAGCAGGAGGCCGGATATGGGTTTTCCTTTCTGTCGTATGCGGTGGCGGGAGGGGTGCTTCCCGAACTTCTCCGCGTGGTTTTTTTCCAATCCGGAAAACCCACCCGAAAGAACCTGTGGCTTCTGCTCACCGCCGCGCCGTTTTGGGGTGCCCTGGGCATGCTCGTCGACCTGCTCTACCGCTTGCAGGCAGTCTGGTTCGGCACCGGGCACGATTGGCTGACGCTCCTTTGCAAAGTGTTTGTCGACCAATTTCTCTTCGCTCCATTTCTGTCCGCGCCGCTCATCGTCGGGTGGTTCCTCCTCCGCGACGAGGGCTTCCGCCCGTCCGCGTTCGGGAAGATATTTCGCGCAGATTTTGTGTTTGAGAAAGTTTTTCCCGTGGCGGTGGCCGGCTGGTGCGTGTGGATTCCGGGCGTGTTGCTCGTCTACTTCATGCCGCCGCTGCTCCAGATCCCGGTGGCCGTGTTCATCCAAGTCTTCTGGGTCCTCCTCTTCACGACCATGGAAGAATCCCTGCAGCGAAAAGCACCGCTCTAGGTTCCTAACGTTTGGGATGTTTTGGCGGTGGGGTCGGGGATCCCTGCGGGCTGAATCTGGGAATGATTTTTGGCCGCCATTGCGGCTCGGCCACGGTGCCGGTGGAAATATACTCCAGAAGTTTACTGACCGGATAAAAGACGAGGCCGGGAATTCCCTTGGCATTGATCCGCATGCTCATGTCGAGGCGGCTCGTCATGAAATGGATGTCCCCCGAACCGAACATGCTGAACCCCGCCCCCTCGATCACCAGGTTTTTGGTGTTGATGATTTCGTTCGCAGCCGTGAAGTCGGCAGTCGCGATGCGCGCGGTCTGGTATCCGACGCCGGGAAGGACAGTTCCGAGAATCTCGGAGAACGGCCCGAGCACCGGAATGGCAAACACATTCCCGTCTTCGACCCGGATACTCCCTGCCCCGCGCATGAGGTTCTCTTCCCCCATCCGAGCCTGGAATTTGTAGTTGCCGCTCATGACTCCTTTCGAGCTGTCGTAGCCGAAATAGAGCTTGGTGAGCTGCGCGAAGTTGACGCGGCTGAGCTTCACGTCCGCACCGAACGTCGGATCCTTGGGATCGATCGACACAATCGCTTTGATCGCCGCATCCCCCCCCATGAGCGCGGCCTTGCGAATGTCCGCGTTGACTTTCGGGCCCACGACATTCACGACCGCGGAAGTCTTCCCGAAACGCAGAGTCCGGCGGAGGAGGTCGTAATCCAGCCCATCGGTGGATTCGATGCGGATCGAAAGGTTGTTCTTTGTGGGGTCTTTGAGGTGGACTTTGCCCTCGATGACGGCCGAAGGTGGGACCCGGAACCGGTAGGGCTTCACCGACTCCGCAATTTTTGGGTCGATCCACATCAGGACATCGACGGGGACGAGGGTCGAGCGGATGCCGTTGAGCCTCGCCTCCTGAAGCCCGACATCATAAGCGAACGAGCCGGTTCCTCGTCCCTCCCCGGTCTTGATCAAAAAATCGCGGTAGGTGATGCACCGGTCCCCGATTTCAAAATCCGACTCGGCGCTGTCCAGCCACGACCCCCGCATGGCCGTGCGTCCGAGCTTGATATGGCCTTTGCCGCGAATACTGGTGAAATCGAGCTTGGATCCATGGAGCGAGACCGTGACGTCCGGGAGGTCTTCGAACTCCATCTTGGAAAGGAACTCTCGCGTCTTCGGATCAAAGAGCCCCAGAAGCGAACTCGGGGCGATGGAATTCCTGGCGGTGAGCCGGAAATCCCCGGGTGCCACCCAGATCTGGCCTGCAAAATTTCCCCGACCGACGAAAAACTTCACATCGCGTGCATATAAAACTCCATTCTCCCACGCAAAGTGACATCCGGCATCGCGAAATTCCGTGCCCTTGAACATGATGGCCGGCGCGAGGGCCGTGCCGGTCACACGGATTTTAGGCTTGGTCGCCGCGTTTTCGACCACGATGTGCGCCTCCACCTGGGGCGGCCTGGAAAATGCCAGCGCCCCCACGACCGCGTTCTTTTCAACCAGCATTCGCAGGAAGGGGCCTGGATCGAGAGTCGATAGCACTGTGCCATCCACCGTGCCATCGTTCTTGGACCAATCTAAGGAAGCCTCAAGCGCCCCCCTGTCGTCCCGCAAAAAAAAGCGCGGAATCCGCAGGTTGCCGTCCGAGTATTGGCCGTGGATCTCACCGGCTTGGAACTGCCAGCCTTTTCCAATAATCCTTCCTGAATGGAGCTGAAAGTTGTCAACCCGCAGCGAATCTTTCTTGGCAAGATCCGCTTCCAGCGAAGCATGGAGCGTGGGCGGCCCGTCGGGGAACCCCAGGGCCTCGATCTCGCGAAGCACCTTCTCGATGAGCTCCGCAGCAGCCCCGCTCCGGGGATTTTCCGCCTGCGTGGATTTGAAGCTGAACGAGGACGGATTGAGAAAAAGCCCGGAGAGTTCCACCCGGATCCCCTCGACAAGGCCCTCGAACCGGCTCAGGCGGAGCTGGTCACCCAGGAGGCTGATCTCGGCATAAACGCCCTCTACGTCGATTCGCGGAGCCGTTTCCGAACTCTCGACCGGGATGGAAACAGCGGCATTCTGCAGGGAAAGTTTGTCCACCACGATGCGGCGCCGCGTGAGCTCACTCAGGTTCAGCGAGAGTGCGATATTGCTGATTTTGGCCATGAGGTGTCCGCCCTGATCGCGGTCGTAAATGGCAATATCCCGCGCAAGAAGCCCCGCAAACGGATCCAGTGCCAGCCGTCCGATCGAGACCTCGATCGCGTTGCTGCTGAGCGCGCGGGCCAGGGCCTCCTTCGCGCCAAACCCGATCCCCTCCACGCGCAGATACCATGCCGCCGCAGGTATGCCGACAAAGACCAGCACCAGCACGAGGCGCATGGCATTCTTCCACAGAAAATGAATGACGGGGTGGACTTTCATCGCCACGCTAAATCAACCACAGAGAACACCTGGAGCACAGAGCAGAATCTCCGGAATCAGCTCAGGAGAGGATCCTCCCCGGGGTCGCTCTGATAATCCAACGCGATCCAGTCGGTGACATGCGGTTTGATCACCTCGTTGAAGAAACGGACCTGCACCGGATGATTGAGATAACATGCGAGCTTCTCCACGGAATCCAGCTCCGTCAGCAGGAACAACGACCAATCTGTTCCATGGTCGATCCGGGATCCGCACCGCAGGCCTTGGACGACCGGAATTTTGAGCAGCCGGATCCGAGTCTCGCGCAGCATCCATTCGATTTTGTCCGCGTCAATCTCCGGCTTGAGATTGAAAAGAACGACATGCTGGATCATCAGCGGCTATTTCGACCAGTCCAGCGCGCCTTTTTTGATCGCGTAAATGTAGCCGACCATCAGGATGATCACGAAGCTGAGCATGCTCCAGAGGATGACCGTCCCGAATTGCGCGATAAAATCCTTGAACACGACCGCCCACGGATACATGAAGACGATTTCGATGTCGAAAAGGATGAAAAGCATGGCTACCAGGTAAAACTTGACGCTGAATCTGGGCTGCGGGCCCGGAGCCGGAGTGATCCCGCACTCGTAGGCGGTGTTCTTCGTGCGGTTATTTGTGCCGGCGCGTCCAAGGATGATGTTGGCGAGAAGCGCCACCGTCGCAAACCCCACCGCCACGATGATATGCAGCAGAACCGGAACGTAATCTTGAATCATGTCCCTTCGTCTGTAGCACCGCCAGCCACCCGGCGCGAGGAGGAATTTTAGCGACCCGCCGACAGCCCTACAGATCCGCGGTGAAATTGGAGAGAGAGAGATCCTCGACCGCGACCAGCGTATCCAATCCCGCCGCCGCATCGAAAACCTGCGCAAAATCCGCCGCCCCGGCAGGACGGACGGAGGAATCGCCCAAGTTGAGGAAGAACCCGGCCGTGAGTGCAGCGAGCGCCCCCGCCCCCAGCCACCGGAGAAGAAAAACCGGAACCATTGGGCGCACGGAGCTCCGGCGGATTTCCCTCAGGACGTTGCGTGAAAAAAACGGCGACACGGTGACCGGCTTGGTCTTCCCTAGCAGGTCCCACAGCACGTCTTTGTCCCAATCTTCATTCATGGCGTGGGATGGAACACGGACGGGCCGGAAAAGTTGCGGGAAACCTAAAGATCCTGGGCTTCGAGGAAGCCCTCGAGCTGGCGGATGCGGGTCGGGTGGCGCATCTTCCGCAGGGCCTTAGCCTCGATCTGGCGGATGCGTTCGCGTGTTACTTTGAACTGGCGGCCCACCTCCTCAAGCGTGCGGCTGTAACCGTCCACTAAGCCGAACCGTTGTTCGAGAACTTGGCGTTCGCGCTCGGTGAGTGTTTCGAGGACGTCCTTGATTTTGTCCTTGAGGAGCACGATCGCCGCCATATCGGCAGGGTTTTCTGCGCCCTTGTCCTCGATGAAATCTCCGAAACTTGTGTCGTCGCTGTCCCCGACCGGTGCCTGCAGGGAAATCGGCTGCTGCGCCATTTTCAATACGGCGCGGACGCGTTCGACGGGCAACTGGATTTCGTCCGAGATTTCCTCCGGGCTGGGTTCGCGCCCGTATTCCTGGACGAGTTGCTTTTGAACGCGGATCAGCTTGTTGATCGTCTCGATCATGTGCACCGGGATCCGGATCGTGCGCGCCTGATCGGCGATCGAGCGGGTGATCGCCTGGCGGATCCACCACGTGGCGTAGGTCGAAAATTTGTAGCCGCGGCGGTATTCGAATTTTTCCACCGCCTTCATGAGCCCCATGTTGCCTTCCTGGATCAAATCCAGAAACGAGAGCCCGCGGTTGGTGTATTTTTTCGCGATCGAGATGACGAGGCGGAGGTTGGCTTCCACCATCTCGGTTTTCGCCTTGAGCGCCTTCCGGTGCCACTGCTTGAGATCGCCGTGGAGTGTGGCCAACTCGTCGGGCGTCAGCCAGAAACGCTTCTGCATTTCCTTGATCTCCTGGGAAAAATGCTTGCGGTGCTTCGGGTTCGAATCCTTGGCGTGCTTCTTGTGCTCGTGCTGGAGGTTTTGAAGCGCGCGCAGGTTCTCGTCGGCGAGCAGGACAAAATCCTCGACGACCTTCTGCTTGAAGAAAAATTTCGGGTAGAGTTTCTGGAGGTTTTGAAGCGACCTCTCAAAGCTTTTGAGGTTGGCCGGGGACGGCGAGGCCACGGCGAGCCTGGCGCTGTAGATTTTTGCGACCGAATCCGTCTGTCGTTTGACCTGCTGGCAGAGCCGCGGCAGTGCCTTCATGTAGCGCTCGCGGCTCTCGATTTTTTTGTCGAGGATCACGCGGTCGAACCGCTCGCGCTGGTCGACAAGCTTCTGGGCGAGGTCGAGGTGAGCCCGCGCGATGAAGCCAAAACGGTATAGCGTCTCCTGGACTTTCAGCTCCGCGTCCTCGATCCGCTTCGAAATTTCGACCTCCTGCTCACGGGTGAGCAGCGGGACCTGGCCCATCTGCTTGAGGTACATGCGGACCGGGTCGTCGAGGATGTCGAGTTTCGAGTCGCTCTTCTCTTCTTTTTCCTCTTCCTCGTCGCTGTCTTTCGTGCGGACGTCCTTGAGGCGGTCCACGTCGGAGGAGTCGATGATTTCGATCTCGACCGCGCGGAGTTGGCCGATGACAGTCTCGATGGTCTCGGGCTCGTTGACCCCCTCGGGCAGGTGCTCGTCGAGGTCATCGAAAGTGACGTAGCCCTGCTCCTTCGCGAGCTTGATCAACTCTCGGACTTTTTCCTGGATGGCTTTCTGGAGATCCTGCGGGGTCGGAGGGAGGACGGGTAGCGGCGGAACGGCAATTTTTTTCTTTTTGGCGGGCGCTTCGGGCTTGGCCTTGGGAGCCGGCGCCTTCTCCTTTGTTGCGGCCTTGGGTGTCGTGACTTTTGAGGGAGCCTTCTTCTCCTTGTGCCCGGGAGGCTTGGACGCCTTTGCCGCGGGCTTTTTTTTCTTTGCCGCGGCAGGGGCTTTTTTTACTGCCGGCTTCTTCGACGCAGCCTTGGGAGCCGGTTTTTTGGTTGCTTTCGGTTTCGATGCCAATCGGGCTTGGCTCTGGGACGATTTTGATTTGGTTTTCAAGCAGCTTTACCGGTGGTCCTTATCACTGAAAGGGCCGAGAAACATCCGCTATAAGGATTTTTAGGTCAAGGATTTGTTTTTGAATTTTCATTCTTTCTCCGGAGGGAAGTCCGGGTTGGGCGAGCCGGTTCTTGAGACCTTCGACATCTTGTAGCAACTTTTGGGCTTCCAGTCCTGCCCACGTTTCCATGGCTTTGGACAGTGGATCAGCCAGTGATCGCGTCAAATTGAGGCCCGAAAACGCACGCTCCTCCGCGCCCCCCAGCGTGCTCAGGAACCGGGTCATTGCCACCGGGTCACCGTCCACATAATCGGCCCGCGCAATTTTGTCCAGCAAGTCGCCATTGGGATCGAGGCTTGCGGCCGAGCCCTTCTTCCGAAGCCATTCCCGGACATCCAAACTGATGAGAGCCAGATGGCAAAGCATTCTCATTCCAGGGGAGAGAGTCAGATGCTCTAACTGGGCGGCAGGGGTTTCTTCGGCGTTTTCCTGATTTGAGGGCGCTTTCATGGCTGCGCGAATGGCCGCATGGGGGAGAGCAAGCCTCGTCGCCAGGCGGCCGAGGACCGATTCGCGCAGGGCGGCATCCTGAATCAAAGCCAGCGGCGGACCCAAGCGGCGCACCAATCGCGATTTGCCCGCCGGGTCAGAAAGCTCGCCTGACAATTCCGCCTGGTCGGTGGCATGGTCGAAAAAGTCCTTGGCGTGCGCGACCACCTCGAGAAATGCGCTGGCACCACTGCGCCGGATGAGCGAGTCCGGGTCTTCTCCCTTCGGAAGCTCGACCACCTTCACGGCGAGCCCCTGCCCGAGAAGCGCCGGCAGAGACCGCGAGGCCGCCTGCTGCCCGGCATTGTCGGAGTCGAAGCAAAGGAGGACGGTCTCGACAAACCGGCCCAGCAGCCTGGCCTGGTCGCTTGTGAAGGCCGTGCCCTGCGCGGCGATCACATTGCGCACCCCCGCCTCGAACGTGGAAATCAAATCCAACTGCCCCTCGCAGACGATCGCCTCCTTTTTGTCGATCAGGTCCCGCTTCGTCTTGTCGAGCCCGTAAAGAACTTTGCCCTTGGTGAAAAGCGGCGTCTCGGGCGAGTTGACGTATTTGGCGGTCTTGGCCTCGGGATCGAGAACCCTCCCGCTGAAGGCCACGACCTCGCCGTAGTCGTTCCGGATCGGGAACATCACCCGGTCGCGGAACCGGCAGTAAAGGTTTTCGGAGTCTCCTTCCTCTTTGGACGAGGCCAGCCCGCTCCGGAAGATTTCCTCCTGCGAAAATTTCCTCTCCCGCAGGAACAACAGCAGGGCGTCCCAGGAGTCCGGGGCATAGCCGAGCTGCCACGAGCGGGCGATCTCTCCGTTGATGCCGCGGGACTTGAGATAATCCCTAGCCACGCGGCCTGCGGGAGATGTGAGAAGGTTCTGATGGAACCATCCCGCTGCCTCAGCATGGAGTCCCAGCAACCGCTGCCTGAGCCCGCGCTGCTTGTCATCCTCCCCGCCGGCGTCCTCGATGATCGGCACGCCCGCCCGCTGCGCGAGTTTCCTCACTGCCGAGGGAAAATCCAGATGCTCGTATTCCATGACGAACCGCAGCACTCCGCCCCCGGCCCCGCAGCCGAAGCAGTGGTAGGATTGCCGCGCGGGGTTGACATTGAAAGACGGAGATTTTTCGCGGTGGAACGGGCACAGCGCCCGCAGCGCAGTGCCGGCCCGCTTGAGCGGAAAATACGACCCGATGACCTCGACAATATCATTTGCCTCGGCCACCCGCTGGATCGTTTCCTCGGATATCAGTCCCACGCGCAGAAATTACCTTGCGGCCCGGATCAGCGCGAGGGAGATTCGATGCCACCATGCGATTTCTTTTCCTGATCCTTGTCGCCATGGCGGCCCTGCCCCTGAAGGCGGCGGAACCGGCGATTGAAAAAGGGGCGGTTGTCGTGCTGCCGGTCGAAGGAGCAATTTCTGAAGCGCAGTTTTATTACCTGCGCCGTGTGCTGAAAAAGGCGGAGTCCACCGGGGCCTCGGCGTTGATTTTGAACATGGACACGCCCGGCGGGGCGCTCAAGGCCACCGAGCAGATCGTGCAGATGCTGATGAAGAGTTCGGTGCCGGTTTACACGTATGTCAACACGAACGCGGGCTCAGCCGGCGCACTCATCGCCCTCGGAACAAAAAAAGTCTTCATGGCGCCGATCAGCGCGATCGGAGCGGCGGCACCTGTCGTGAGTTCCGGCGAGGAGATCCCCGCCACGATGAACGCCAAGATCGTTTCTTACTACTCCGGATACTTCCGCAGCGTCGCGCAACTGAACGGCTACCATCCAGAGCTGGTGGACGGGTTCATGAACCTCGACAAGGAAGTCAAAGTCGGTAACGAGGTCATCAACCCCAAGGGCGCGCTCCTCACGCTGAGCGCGCAGGAAGCGGTGAAAGTCGTCGGTGACCGCCCGCTTCTAGCCTCGGGGATCGCCAAGGACATCGATGAAGTCTGCAAAGATGCGGGCCTGAACCCGAAGGCTATTGTAAAAATCCAGCCCTCGGGATTCGAAATCCTCGCGCAGTGGATCACGCTCCTCGCCCCGCTCCTGCTTCTCGGCGGAATCATCGGGGCCTACATCGAATTCAAATCCGCCGGCACCATCGTGCCGGGCATCCTGTCGGCGGTCTGCTTCCTGCTGTTTTTCACCGGCCACTATCTCGCGGGACTGACTGGACTCGAAGTCGCAGCTGTCTTTGTCGTGGGGCTGTTGCTGGTCCTCGTGGAGCTCCTATTTTTTCCCGGCGTCGCCATCGTGGCCGTGCTGGGCGCGGCGCTGATGGTCGGCGCGCTGTTCTTTGCCATGGTGGATTATTACCCGGATCAGCCGCTGAATTTTTCCTTCGCGCTCCTCGCGCGCCCGATGCTCAACCTCTCCCTCGCGATCATCGCTTCCGCATTTTCGATTGCCCTACTCGCGCGGTTTCTCCCGGATTTGCCGCTCTTCCGGCGCCTGTTTCTGTCCGCGCAATCCACCGCAGGGCCGTCGATCCCAACCGTCGCTGTCACGGAAAAATCCCCGGGCCTGACTGTTGGTGACACGGGAACCGCACGCACGATCCTCCGCCCGTCCGGCAAAGCCGTCTTCGGTGACGCCCTGGTCGATGTCATGACGCAGGGGCAGTTTATCGAGCAGGGCGCACCTGTCCGGATCTTCTCGATCTCGGGCGACGCGGTCGTGGTCGAACGCGCTTGAACGGAACTCCGCCGGCCGTCTTGGGACGACCGGCGGCAAAAACAATGGAAACAAAGCCCGGCGTCAGCCGAGCATGTCGGCGACCATCGCGCGCTCGTCGGCGAGCTCCTTGTTGGTTGCGGCGATTTTGGATTTCGCGAATGCGTCGAGCTCGAGGCCGGTGATGACTTCGTAGGCGCCCGGGGCGGTCGTCTTCACGGGGAGCCCGGCCCAGACTTCGGGGTCGAACCCGTAAAGGCCGTTCGATTTGACGGCGACCGAGTGGATGGCGCCGACGGTCGAGAGATCGCGAACGTGGTCCACCAGCGAGCTGGCGGCGGAGGCGGCGGAGGAAGCTCCGCGGGCCGCGATGATCGCAGCGCCGCGCTTGCCGACCGTCTCGCAGAACGGCCCCTGCAGCCAGGCATCATCCTTGATCACTTCCACGACGGGTTTTCCCGAGATCGTCGCGAGCCCGAAGGCCGGGAACATCGAAGGGCTGTGGTTGCCGAAAATGAAAATATCCTTCACGTCGGTGCTCTGGACGCCGGCCTTTTTGGCGAGCTGGGTCCGGGCGCGGTTCTGGTCGAGGCGGACCATCGCCGTGAACCGGTCGGGCGTGAGTCGGCGGGCCTTGCTGGCGGCGATCATGCAGTTCGTGTTCGCCGGATTGCCGACCACCGCGACGCGGGCGTTGTCCGCCGCGACTTCGTCGATGATCTTGCCCTGTGCGGTGAATATTTTCCCGTTGTCCTTGAGGAGGTCGGCGCGCTCCATGCCCGGCCCGCGCGGCTTCGCACCGACGAGCAAGCTCCAGTTGGCTCCCCCGAATCCAACTTTCGGGTCATCGGTGAGCACGATCCCCTGCAGCAGCGGAAACGCGCAGTCATCGAGTTCCATGGCCACTCCCTCGAGGGCTTTCATCACTTTTTCCACCGGCACTTCCAAGAGGTGGAGGATCACCGGCTGGTCGGGACCGAACATCGCGCCGGAGGCGATGCGGGGAAGAAGGGCGTATCCAATCTGACCGGCGGCGCCGGTCACGGCAACTTTGATGGGTGATTTCATATCATTAGAGAAACTAATATGCCTGTCCGCCCCGCCAAGCAAAATCTTCGGAGCCCGATCGTGATCGCCAGCCCGCTTTTTACCCGCCGCCGAGCGGGGCGACAACGGTGGCGGACGCGGGCGGGGTGAAGGAAAAGTCGATCGAGCCAAGGGGCAGGATCTTTTCGTTCGTGTAGGTGGTTTCCATGCGGTCGCCTTCTTTTCCGACCATGGTTGAGGAGCGGAGCTTGAGCGAGCCGTCGAGTTCCAGTGTGATGGATTGGAGCATGCGGCGGAGCGGGCCGGAGCGGGGGGTCAACTCGAGGCGAAACCCGCTGTCGAGGCGGGTTGCGACGACCTTGAAGTTCTCCGAGATCTTCCGGAACTGGAGAGCTTGCCCGAGGGCGGCAAAAAGCTGGCCGGGCCCGTGGCCTGCGAGCGGGTATTTTTCGACCTGCTGGAATTCGGGATAATACATCCAGAGAAATTTTCCGTCGCAGACGGTGAGGTTGATTGTCTTCCGGAGGAACCGCTCCGGCGGCTCGAAGGCGATCGTTCCTTTTTCGACGACCGGCTCGTTCCACATCGGGAGGGTCCGTTTTTCCACGAACTCCGCTTGAATCGCGTGCCCGGATCTCGAGTCGGCGAGCCGGGAAAGCAGTGCGGCAGTGTCCGCTTCGCCGAGCGGCTGGCAGAATGCGTTTGTGGAAAAAATGAGGATGGCGGCAAGGACGGGTTTCATGGAGAGAGGGGGACAAAGTGATACCACTGGAGCGGGTCCCGCTGGAAATCGCGGAGGAGGGTTTCGGCGACGCGGCGGGTGCAATCGGCCAGAGATTCGTCGCGGGGCAGGTTGCGATCGGCGATCACCAGCGGGTTTGTGGTTACCGCATAACGTCCGCCGGAAGTCCGCCGCACACTCGCGGAAAGAATGGGACAGCCGACCATCCAGGATAGAAGGGCCGGGGCCATGGAGAAGGGAATTTTTCCGCCCGGAAGGTCAATGTCGAGCGAGCGGCCACCGACCGGGCGGTCAACCAGCATAGCAGTGAGGCGCCCCTTCCCGATCGCCGTTGCCGCCCGGAGCGAGGAGAACGTGTCGCCGCCGAGCTCTATCGTCTCAGCACCCCAGCGCATGCGGTAGTCGGCGCGCCAGCTTGTCAGCGCGGAGGTGGGTTCGGCGTGGGTGACCACGCTGACGGGAATGCCTTTCATCCCGAGCACCAGTGCGCCGTATTCAAAAAATCCAAAATGCCCGGTGGCGAGCACGGCCCCGCATCCGGCGGGAATCTCGAGGGGGCCTTCGATATCGGCGAGCGCGGCAGCCTCCTCGGGAGACTTGTTGGCCAGCCAGAAATAATCCGCCAGAGTCTTCGCGAAATTTTCAAAAACCTTTGGGGCCGACCGGCCGGGTGAGGGATGCCCTAGAAGATTGAGGTTGCGCGCGACGACGGCGACGACTCCCGGCTGCGTCGCGCAGTAACACCGCGCCAAAAGCGCCGCTATGATCGAACTCCCGCCGCGCCCGGCAACTCCGGAGAGCGCGCGGAGAAAGGAAAAGGTGCCGCTCGTATATCCGAGACGGTAGGCGAGGCGTTCGGTGTGCGATTTTGTGGAAGCTGGCGTCATTCCACAGCGGCTCCGCAGGGGATGACACAGCGGAACCCGCGGGCCGAGATCTCGTCCAGGAGAAGGCTCAGGGTTTCCACGCTCCGCCGACCCGGGCCTTCGTGCATGAGCAGGATCGCCCCGGGTTCGAGGTGGCGCACGATCCGGTCAACGACCTCCCCGGGGTCGGCTCCGGGAATGCCGTCCAGGCCGGCCGCGGACCATCCCGCAACGCGAAGCCATGACCTCGCCGCGGCGGGATGAACGCAGGCATTCGTCAGCCCGGCCGGCGAGCGAAACCACGAGGGATCCACGCCGGCCGCAACCCGGATGGCATGACTGCAACGTGCGATTTCCGCACGGATGGCACAACAGGGCAGCGCCCAGAAAAGCCCCGACGGATGGGAATAAGAGTGGTTCTCGAGCGTGTGCCCGCCGGCAACGATCCGCCGGCAGAGCGCCCGGTTCCAATCGACTTTGTTGCCGATGACAAAGAACGAGGCGCGGGCTCCGGCGGCAGCAAGAAGCTCCAAGATGCGGGGAGTCTGCGCGGGGTCGGGGCCGTCGTCGATGGTCAGCCAGACTTCTTGCTTTTCCGTGCGGAACCGGTGGGCGACCGGCCCGTTGAGATCGCTGTTGCGCAGGAGCGTCGGGCCGACCCTCAGGATTTCATGGACGGTCCAGGCCGCGATCCGCGCCCGCCCGCGCAGGAGCACGGCCGCGGCGAGCGCGAGGTTCCGCGCCGCAAAAATCTGTTTTCGTGTTCTCAGTGGCATCGGAGTGAGAGAAGCCGTGGAATATGCAGAAACATCTCCAAACACAAGCGCACATGGACCCTGGTGAGAAGAAGATTGTCCCTGAGGTAACGAAAATGCGTCACCCCCCCCTCAGCGGGCGGCGGGTAACGGACGGGAACGGGAACATTGATGACCGGCACGCCGGCCCAGAGGAGCCTGACAGCTAGCACCGTGTCGAAATCAAACCGCCGGCCAGCCTTTGTCGAAGCGAGGATATTCAGAGCCGGTTTCAAGGGGTAAAGGCGGAATCCGAATAGCGAGTCCGCCGCACCGAGCCCCCAGGTTTCCAGCCGGGCAAAAAAGTTTCCGATCCGGCGGCCCCCGACCCGTTCGGCAGGTGCGTCGGGCCCAAAAACTGGAACTCCGGCGATGAGATGGCCGGGGTTCTCCGCGCAGAGTTTGAGGAACTGCGGGATCGCCTCCGCCGCGTGCTGGCCGTCCGCATCCATCACGATCGCATGAGAGAATCCCGCCTCGACCGCCTCGCGAAACGCCGCAAGCACCGCGCTGCCCTTTCCAGAATTTTTTCCCAAAGTGATCACGCGGTATCCGCCACCACCCAGGCTGCGGGCTGCTTCCGCGCTTCCGTCCGTGCTTCCGTCAATGACCGCCCAGACCGGATTACAAAATTGTCCAGCCGCGCGCATCGTGCGCGGCAGCTGATCCCCGCTGTTGTAGCTCGGGAGGATGACAAGGCACGATCCCATCAGAGATCGGATGGCGGGCTGTCCAATTCCGCGCGGAACCAAGCCTCGACCCGCCGGCTGAATTCGGGCGGAGACTCCGCCGGCCTCGGGAGAAAACGCTCGCCGGCCCGGAGGACAAATTGCAACGGCATCGCGGCGGGCGAGAAAAGAGACACTCCCTTCGCGAGATGGGTCCCCCGGTGTTCGATGACGACTGTCTGGACGGCCGCCTGCGAATGGGCGGCCACCATGGCAAACCCGTGCTTGAAGCGGTTCAGCGGCAGGTTGATCGTCCGCGTGCCTTCCGGAAAAATCAGGAGGTTCCCTCCGGAGCGGATTTTTTCGATCCCCTGCCGGACAAACGCCGGGCCGGAGTCGTTCGTGACATATCCGGCCAGAAGGGCGCTCCCGCACATCGCGGGATTTCTCAGCAGATCCGCGCGCATCACGCAGGCCGACGGGGGGAGGTGGGCGATCAGAAAAAGCGCGTCGAGCAGGGCCGGGTGATTCGAAACGATAACGGTTCCGCGCATGTCCTGCAGGGCCTCGAATCCCCGGACCTCGATCCGCAGCGTTCCGAGCGCCTTCATCCCGGCAATGTAAATCCGGAACAGCCCCCTCACCATTTTCTGCCCCTGCCGCGCCGGAATGCGCCGTCCAGCGACCGCATGCAAAATCCAGAAAGCTGGAGAGCCGACGATGCCGAGCAGAAAAAAAAGCGCGGTGGACAGCAGCTGCCGGATGTAGGAGCCGGGGCGGAAGGGCCCTGTCCTGCTCCGGCAGTGCGTCGCCTCATTCGTGCGGGAGCTGGCTCTCAGTGTTGCCATGGATAAGGCAGCCGTGATGTTTAGGAGGCCCCCCGGGAGGAGCGGCCGGATTGAACCAGCGCTCCGGTGACAAAGGCGACTGCATCCTCGTGAAGCGAGTCCCAGTCGGAAGGGAGGCCGGCGATGCGCGTCGTCCAATTCGCGTCGCCCACGGCACCGGGAATATTGAAGCGGTCCCCGAGCCCGAAGATGTCGGTGATCTGGTGCACGGCCATCCAGGAGTTGCAGGAAAACAGCCCGCCGATCAGCGCGTGGCGGATCTCCGGAGTGAATGGCTGCGGAACCTGAATGTCGTCCCGCCCGCAGAACTCCAATAGTTCCTTCATTGCGCGCACCGCAGCCTCGCGCTTTCCGGGCTCGGAACACTCCGCAAACAAATCGTTCCAGAGCTGGAGGATCGGCGGATGGTCATGCGTCGCAAATGTGGCGAGACTCAGCGCCTGGTAATCCTTGCCGGGAATCATCAGTCCATCGGGCGTCCGTTCCCACTGCGGGATTTTGAACCCCGGTATTTCCAGCGCGGCCAGCGCGGGGCGCACGTAGGGAGCTACCTCGCCGAGGTCTTCCGCGATAAGCCGGTGCGGACCGGTTTCCTCGAGAAAAATCCGGAAGAGCATGTCTCCCTGGATGCGGTTGCGCTCGCGGTTTTCCTCCGTGCTGTCGTCGTGCTCGACAAATCCGGGCAGCCGCCCACCGGTGAGTTCGGCGGCTTCCACGCGCGTGAGATCCGCGAACCGGCTGTTCTCCTCCGGTCGCCAGGGAAAGCTGTAGATCCGGAAAAAACCCAAGGCATGGTCCACGCGGAGGAAATGAAAAACCTCGCAGGCGGCACCGAGCCGCCGCCGCCACCAGGCAAAATTGTCGTGCGACATCGCCTGCCAGTCATACAGCGGGAACCCCCAGTTCTGGCCCCATTTTTCTGTGAAGGGATCGCTCTTGAAAATTTTTTCCGGCGGAGCTCCGCTCGACCTGGCGAGATCAAAGATCTCCGGGAAATTCCAAACGTCGGCGCTGAACACGCTCACCCCGACCGGAATGTCCCCCATGAGTGCGACACCGAGTTTGTCGCACGCCGCACGGACCGTCTTCCACTGCATTTTTGCGACCCACTGGACGTAGGAATAAAACCTCATCAGGTCGCGGAAGAGTTTTTTTTGCGGGGCGGGCAAGGCCTCCAGCCAGTCTTGCGCCGAGGCGGGGGTTTTGTGCTCCTGCGGCCACCCCGTTGTCACCTCGCTACCATTCCAGTCGGCAAGGGCGCGGAACAGGGTGTAGGGATACAGCCAGTCGCCCTCGTCGCGCTCAAACTTCGCATAGGCGCGGAGGCGGACCGGGTCAGCCTTGCGGCTTCGAAAGATCCGGAATGCGGCCTTGAGCAGGTCGTGTTTGAGCGCTTTGACCGCAGGGTAGTTTACGTTTCCTACGCGCAAAGATTCCACGTCGTGCTTGCTCGCGATCTCGTCAAACGTCTCGCGGGAAAGCTCCGGCAGCCACCTGGGCGTGGTGGTGATGGTCGATGGTTCATAGGCCATCGAGCTGATGATGTTATAGGGGCTATGGTCGCTGCCCGTCTCGTTCACCGGAAGAATCTGGACCAGACCGAAGCCCTTTTTCGCGGCCCATCCGACAAACTCCACGAGCGCCGCCGTGTCCCCGACTCCGAGATCTGCCTCTCCGCGCAACGCGCTGACCGGCGTCAGAATGCCCGCGATTTTTTTGTCGGGTGAGAATTCGGTCATATATCAGGAATGCGGGATTGCCTTGGTCGGTGCCGCAGGTTCTTTTCCCGCACAGATCCGGGAGAAGTCGTTTCAGCATCCGGACATTTATTGCCATCCGGCATTTCCATGTCGAGAAAACTCAGGGCTCCCGGATCTGCCGGAAGACGCAAAGGCATCACCATTGACCCCTGCACCGGCGCTGCTATAGTCAAAATTTACGACTATGAATTTGAACAACCTGACCTCTTTTGCAGCAGAACCTTCATCCGCAAAGAACATCTTGGCAAACGATGTGGAAATCACGGGAACGCTGAAGTTCGAAAACGAATTGATTTTTGACGGCAAGTTGGACGGCGAGATTGTCTCCGAAGGCGTCCTGACACTCGGAAAGAACGCCCAGGTCAAGGGCGAGGTGAAAACCAAAGCGGTCACCGTCCACGGCGTCGTCAACGGCAACATCTCGGTGAGCGAGCGGTGCGAGCTGAAGGCGAGCTCACAACTGAATGGCGACTTGAGGGCCATGCGCATCATCATCGAGGAAGGCGCGACGTTCATCGGCAAATCCGAAGTCACCTCCGCTAAGACACAGAGCGCAAGCGCGCGCCCGGTGACGCCCGTCGTTGAAACCGCGCGCAGCAAGACCGCCGAGGCAACGGCCTGATCCGCTGATGGCCCGTCTTCCCCAGAAGGCGCAATTCCGGTGTCCAGGTTGCGGATTTCTGCAGTTGGAGCCATCCGGGCTAATTTCGACATACTGCCAATCCTGCGGAGACTATTATGAGGTTCGGGTTTGTCCTAAACCGGCCCCGGTTCCGTTCGCCGCAACCCCCGACAGGCTGGCTGTTCACTGCTATCGGTGCGGGAAGCCCCACCCTGTTTCTCCCCATGCCATCAATACCATTTGCCCCTGCTGCAACTCCGCCATTGATTTGGTGGACATGATGATCGTCTCGGCAACCTCGCGACAGGTGGATATCCGGGGAAGGCTTACCATCGCCCCCTCGGGTAGCCTTAGCAGCTCTTGGATCATTTGCGGGTCAGCCGAGATCGAGGGGAGCATTGAGGGCATGCTCCGGTCCGAAGGCGGGGTTCACCTTGCAACCAACCGCGTCTGCGCCTGCCAGATCACAGCCGCTGCGATTTTCATCGAGAAGAAGGCGAGGGCTTGTTTCACGCTGCCGTTGGAGACAGGTTACCTTGAAGTGAGCGGACATCTCACGGGGATCGTCCACTGCCGGGGAATTGTCCATGTGCGCCGCGGCGGACGCTTGGAAGCCGAGGTCCACGCCCGATCGGTCAAGGTGGACAAAGGCGGGGCTCTTCTAGGAACCTGCCACGTTGACGGCGCCCAGCCGGACGAGCCCGGAAAACAGATTCCCTCAAACCACCGGGACGTCTTGTGGTCAGAACACCTGTGTCCGGCCTGCTGAACGGACAGATCACCAGAAGCTCTGCGGAACCTGGATTTTGTCTCCGGGCTTGAGCTTGAGGTCTTTCGTCGGGTCCTTGCGAACCTCTTTGATGTTGATCATGATAACCTTTCCGTCGCGCAGGAGTTTGACCTTGGATTGGTCGGCATACTCCGTGAACCCGCCGGCGGCAGTGATGGCGCCGAGGACCGTGAGATCGGCTGTGAACGGCACGCGCTGCTGGGACCTGACATCTCCGCCCACATCCACAAACCGCGCGGTATTGGGGACAGCAAGAGTGATCGACGGGTTGGTGTAGATCTGCTGGGATTTGTAAGAGGATTCAATCGCGCCCTGCAGTTGGGACTGGGTGGCACCTGCGGCGCGGACCTTGCCAATGTGTGGCATGTTGATGAATCCGTCGCCGTCGATGGTGTAAACGCCGGTGACCTGGCTCACTTCCTCAGGCGGAACCCCGCCCAAACGGATTTCAATCTGGTCTCCCGCACGAAGCACAGCATCCTGAGCGGACGCCGTGATAGCGAGGGCGAAGGCACAAAGGAATGCCAAGAGGGAGGCTTTAGTATGCATCTTCTTCTGTGTCGGGTTTGACCGGGGTCGATGAGGCGATCACCTGTTCTTTTTTCTTTCGGGCGGCCTTCTTCCTCTCGTTTTTTCCACCCTTGTGATAGTAGCTGTAATAGCTGGTGTAATACTCGTAGTGCTGATCGTGGCGCACATCCACGTTGTTGAGCACAACTCCCAGGATGGTGCCTCCGACATTGGCAACGGCCTGCTTGACCCGCTGGAGCATAGCGCGCGGAAAACGCCTGTGCTGCACAACGATAATCGTGAGATCCATGGCGCTGGAAAGGACGGAGGCATCACTCACCCCGAGAATGGGTGGGGAATCGAAAAAGATGATGTCAAAGCGACCTTTGACCTCCTCAATCAGTTCGACCATGCGCTGGGAGTTCAGGATACCAACCGCATCGTTCGGCAACTGGCCGCTCGTCATCAGGTAGAGGTTGTCGACTTTGGTGAGGTGGACGACCTCTTCCAGGTCCAGCTCCGTGGTCAGGTAATCGCTCAGCCCCGCTTCGTTCTCGATCCCGAACAGCCGGTGCTGGGAGGGACGGCGCAAGTCGGCATCCACGACAAGCGTCGTGTAGCCGCCATTGGCAAACGTGTAGGCCAAGTTGATAAGCGTCGTAGATTTTCCCTCGCCGGTCCCGCCGCTGATGATCGTGATCGTATTGGCATCCGGCGATTTGCGGTTGAACTCGATGTTCGTGCGCATGATCCGGTAGGCTTCCGCATCCGGATTGTCGTCGGCATCGTCGATAAGGAGGGTGATGTTCTTGGGGATGACCGCCAGGACCGGCACTTGGAGGAATGTCTCCACGTCCTCCATGGTCTTCACGCTGGTGTCGAGGTATTCGATGAAAAAGGCGAGGCCGACGCCGAAGACCAGACCGACCACCACGCCAAGCAGGATGTTGAGCATCACGCGGGGACGGGAAGGAGCGCTCGCAGGCTCGGCGCGCTCCCAGATGATCGCCGGGTTCTGTGGCATCTTGCGCTGCATCGTCTCCGTGGAAAGCCGCATCACGGCGGACTCGAGAACGGCCTTTGCCTGGATGTAGTTGTTTTTGGCCTCGTAGTAGCCGGCTGCGCGTGTTTTAGAGACTGATTGGGCATCCTTGGCCTCGGCAAGGCGGGCTTCAAGTTCTTTGAGGGAAGAGTTCGCGATGTTCAGGTTGGCTTCCAAGCTGGTCCGGAGAGAGCCGATCTGCTGTTGAAGTTGCTTGAACATCACTTCGTTTTTGGCGCGAAGCGATTTGACCGTGGGGTGGTTGACGCCCAATCCGCTCTGCAACATCCGGGCTTCTTCGGAGGAACCCTGCTGGTAGAGGGGCAAAATTTGGGAAATCGTAGGGTCCTGGATTTCGAGCGTCGTGATGCTGCGCATCACCTGGTCATCTGTCAGCTTGGCGATCTGGTCGTATTTGGCGCGAAGAGATGAGACCCTCAAGCGTTCCGTGCTGACCTGTTGCTCGACGGAAGCGTAAACCTCGTTGGCGGTATCCCTTGGGTCCGTCATCGTGTCCGGGCTGAAATCCGGGATTTTGTTTTCCGTCCGGATCCTGACGGCCTCGTTCCGCAAATCCTCGACCTTTTTCCGCTGCTTTTCCACCTCGTCCTGAAGTTGGGTCAGGGACCGCGCGACCATCTGCTGCTGGTCTTCAATCCTTTTCTTCTGGTATTCCTCGGCAATCCGGTTTGCGATTTCCGCCGCCTCTTGGCGATCGGTGCTCATGACGACGATCTGGATGAGCTCGGTATTCCGGATTTCCCGGACATCGATCATGTTGCGAAGCCGGAAATAGGCCTGCTCTTTGTTGGTAAATCCGTAGGCTCCCTTCCAACGCTGTTCCAGCCCGAGGGAGTCAATCACCGGATAAAGCATTTCCTTCCTCTGGATGATTTCGAACTGGGTGGTCAGAAACCGGGGATCGAAATTGCCTCCGCCGGAACGGTCAAAAACCTGCAGGAGCGTGTCGTTCTGCTGCACCTGCATCGTCACCGTGGAGGCATACTCCTTCGGCATGAAATAGGTCACGACCGCGGAAGTGAGCACCACAAGCAGGAAGACCAAGACAATGAGAGGGAGCCGGACTCGGATGACTCTCCAGTAGTCAAGGAAGTGAAGCTTGAGTTCACCGCTGTCGTTGTTGTTCATGTGGTTGCGAAAAGGTGTTTGAAAATTCTTGCAGCGGTGGGGGGGGAGTTAACCTAGCACAACGACCCCCTCATGCAAGGCTTGATGACATGCGCCATGCATCCGCTGGACGGCCGGCATCAAAAGTTGAAATTGGCTCCAACGAATCCGACGTTCCGGACGTATGCCATCGTGATGTTTTTCGGGCAGACCACGTCGGTAAGTTGATAGCCGGCGCTGAGCGAGATGTGGCGGTTGATTCTGAAGTTCAAACCCGCCGAGATATCGACGATCGTCTGGTTATAGGTGTTGATGACACCAGCCTGGTTGAAATAATCCTCTTCAAAATTGAGCCCGAGGTTGGCGGAGATCCTGGGGGTAAATGCATGGGCGAGCGCGAGGCCGGTCCGGAACGTCTGGCGCTGGGTGACGTTCGTCAGCCCGGAGGGCTCGGTTCCGTAGCGCGCATTCCATGAGAGCGTCGAGGCGGGGCCGAACTGGTAGGCCAGGTTGGTTTCCATGTAGGGGCCGAAATAGGTGGAATTGCCGTCCACCGGATTCTGGTTGAACCGCTGTTCGCAGCCGAACCGGGCGGTCCATTTGAAGCGCGGGTTGAAGACCTGGTCGAAACCGACGAGGGCGAAGTTCCCGAAGCTGTTCATTCCCGCGCCGCCGGTGTAGATGATGGGGTTGGCGCGATACTCGGCGACGATCGTTGTCTTGGGAAGGAGCAGCCAGTGGAACGACTGCTTGATGGTGGACGACCAGAACGACTGGGTGTCGTTCAACTGCTGCTGGATGTAATAGTTGGCATAGGCGCTGTAGCCGGTAACTGTGGAGAATTTTTCAGACCACTGGTAAGAACCCTCAAGGTTGGCGTTCGTATAGAAGTAGTCTCCGTTCACCCGGTTGGTGTTTCCGAGGAGGGACGTGTCCGGCTGGGACAGGTAGGCGATGGTCAAGTTGCCGCTGATGGTCAGTCTCGGGGTGAGGAGATAGACGAGCGCGAGCGTATATTGCCCGTTGAAGTCATACTTTTTGCCCGGACGGGTGTAATAATATGTCACTCCCCCGCCGAGGCTTGAAGTGAGTTGGAGTCTCGGCCCCCCGAACTGGTAATCCAACCCGGCCGCAAAATTTGTATAGAAACTCGAAGTCGGGTTTGTGTGCGTGGTGAAAACGTTGCTGTCGTAACCTTCCCGGAGCGAGAAGGAGTATCTGAACGGGGCGGCTTCAAACATGCCGATCGGGTTCAAGTTTGTTCCCTGTCCAGAACCCGTCCCCACGGCACCCGGCCGGTCTCCGATATTCGCGGCGTAGTCGGAAGGCGGCGGCGGCATAAAAAAGCTGGTGGGAACGCGATTCTGTTGTGCCCCCAAACTCCCCATTGCGTAAAGCGATGCCAGAGCAAACACCGTGAGTGTCGGAAAAAAACGATGGGTCTTCATAATGAGTAAATTGGCGTTTTAACGCCCGTGCGGGACTTGGCAACACATTTAGAGAAAAATGTTTGTCTCAAATCAATGTCGTGGATGCGCCAACTTTGCCTGGAGGCGCAGCGCTTGGAGCCGTTGGGCTGCAAATTTTGTCCCCGGCACGGCGAGACTGACCTCGTAGGCCCGGATCGCTTCATCGGTTTTTCCCGCTCCCTCAAGAAACAAGGCGTAATACTCATGGACGGCAGGATTCCCAGGGTCCAGGCGGATCGCTTCGATGTGTGACATCTCGGCGGACCGCATCTGCCGGAGGCTGGTGAGCGAGATGGCAAGCATGAGTTGATTCCACCTTTCATCGGGATCGTATTCGGTCGATCGGCGAAGGTGATAGGTGGAAAGGACGTAGTTTTCCCTTGGATTTTTCGACGACGGCGCTTCTTGGATCAGAGCCTCTCCCAATAGCCGGCGGAGGCGCGAATGCTGAGGCTCACTCGTCAAACCCCGGTCAGCCATATCGACGGCCAAGGCATAATCTCCTTGGATCAGCGCGTTCTCGGCACGAAGCGAATCCCACTCCGCCCCGGAATGCCGGAAGAGCATAAAAGCCAAATAAATTCCGCAAGCGCAAGAAGCAGTGCCGGCCATCCAGCGAGCCATCCGCATCTTTCCGGTGCGGCCCCATGGAGCAACGCCGGAATTGGCGAGAATGCCCGCGCAGGCAGCCGCGAGCAGGCTGTTTGCCGGGATCTGCATATTGAAATCAAAGAAGGAGTGGACGGCAAAGGCAGCCAAAGCGCACAAGGCTCCGATTCCGAAGGCGGCGGAGTTGCTTTGCGGCCTGCTGGCAACCGACATCCGCTGCCTCAACGCGTCCACGAACCCATGGAACCCCGTCCTCCAGTTCAAGAAAAAGGCGACCAGGACCAGAACGAGCCCGATGAACCCGAAGTCCGCCATCGTCTGCGCCCAGTCGTTGTGGGCGAACGTATCATCGGAATCCGAGGAATAATCGCGCAGCCGCCGGGAGAGCTGGTTAAATGAGCCCGCACCGGTCCCAGTGAGAGGTTCGAGTTGTGCCTGACGGAGAGCGGCGGGCCAGAGGTTGGTCCGATAGGTATCCTCGGTGATTCTGCTCATTCTCACTTGGGCGGCCATGCTCTGGGAAAAAAGGTAATATCCCCCGCCCAGGCCGGCTGCGAGAATGGCCAGTGTCACCAGGAGAATCACCAGTCTCCTGTCCCGGGCGCCGATGCCCAGGGCGACCAGGCTCAGGATAAGAAATACGACCATCCCCGCTCCCAGCCCGAGCATCCCGCCCCGGCTGAGGGTCAGGACCGTTCCCGTGACGCAGACGGCGGCCACATAGGCCAGAACAACTTTGACCCAAACGGCAGACCTCCCGAGGCACGCCATCCCCAGCGCGAGAAAAGTCATCCCGTTCAGGAACCACGACAGGTGGTTGCCGTTGAGGAAGAGCCCGTGCCCACGTGCGAGGGCTGTTGCTTCCGGCTTGCAATACCAGGAACGGATCTGCTCACTGAACCATGGCAACGGCCAGTAATAGCCGGGTTCGGAAAACTGGATGGCCGCGACAACAACTTGTCCCAGCGCGGCGAGCAACAGCAGCGACACGAAGACATGGCGCGAAGCCGGCGTCGTCACCACGCAGGCGCAGAGGCAGTAGACAACCATGCAGGCCGTGACGAGGAAGGTGTAGAAAACGGCGAGATCCTGCCCGGGAGTATTCAGTGTCCTCCACAGGAAATATCCGCCCGCAACGAGGGTGGCGGCCACAGCCTCCGGACGAGGCGGCACCGCCCGCTTCCAAAATACCGCGCACGCGCCCAGAATCCCGGCGACCGCCACGAGCGCGTAGCAAGGGAGGCTGAACACGGTCCTCATCAGCCCGCCGTAAAAAAATTGTGCCGCAATAATCGCAAAAGCGAGCAGGACAGCAACAAGGACGCGCATAGGAACCACACAATGCGCGACAATGCCACGCCTGCTCAACTCCGAATATCCGCGCTGTTGAAAAACAGTTTTCCGGATAGAAGGGAAACTAGGAAATGGAGCTGACAGAAAAATTCCTCGTGTCGGCGTGTGGCTGGCCGGTCTTCAAAGAGGCCCGGTCGATCCATGCGGCCGGGCGTGTCTCGGAGGCGACGTATGAGCCTCCGCTGCTGAAAGGAAAAGTGGTTTCGCAGGGGAAACCGTTCCTGGCCGGTTTGAAAATCCGCAGCGCGATCGATGTGGAAAACCTGTGCCCGTGCCGGGATTCGAGGGTCAGGGCCATCATCTGCGCGCACTCGGTGGCGGTCGGGCTCGAGGTCCTGCATCCCGCGGAAATGCGGACGGCACCAGCGGCAGCCCCTGTTTCGCGAGCGCAGAATCCCACGAAGGAGCAGCCGCGTGTCGTCCTCGCGATCGAGGGCTCGCTGCGGCACCTCGACGCGGAGATTTCTTTCGAGTATTCGCAGCTCGGCGTCGCCAATCACGAGGCCGAAGCCGCCGCGCTGCGCGAGCTGATCGCTTCCGGGTTTGAAGACTTTCGCGGAAAGGCGGCGCTCAAGGGCGAGGCTGCGGTCGTGAAGTTTTTTTCATCCACCCTTCCGCGCCTCCGGGAAAAATGGACGGTCCGCGAGGGCGATAGGTTCCAGCATGTCACGCGCGACATAGTCCGCATCGAACCACGCTTCGCCCTCAAGGAAAAAGACGACGGCTGGCTGGATTTCCACATCCACTTCACGGCCGGCAACGAGGCGCTGCTCTCGCATCAGGAAATCCAGAGGCTCCTGCAAAGCGGCACGCCCCAGCTCCGGCTCAAGGACGGGCGCGTGGCCGTGCCGGACGCGGATCTCGCCGCGGATCTCGAGGAGGTTCTCCGCGATGCCGAACCCCGACAGGAACGCGGGGTCTTTCGGGTGCCGGGATTCCAGCGCGCCTACCTCGAAGCCTGCATTGCCGGATGGACCGGCGCTGCCTGCGGCACCGCACAGGTCGCCCCGCTGAAGCCCGGCGCATTGCACGATCTTCTCCGCCCGTATCAGATCGACGGCGCGGGCTGGCTCCTCCTTCTGGCTCAAAAAAATTCCGGTGGTCTGCTCGCCGACGAGATGGGGCTGGGAAAAACCGTGCAGGCGCTCGCCATGATGGAGTCGCTGCCGGGTCCGCACATCGTCGTCTGCCCGTCATCGCTTGTCTGGAACTGGTGCCGCGAGGCTGCGAGGTTCGTCCCCGGCCTCAAAATCCTTGCGATCGAAGGAGCAGGACGCGAAGAGCTCTTCGGAAAAATCTCCTCCTCCGACATCGTCGTCACGAGCTACGCGCTGCTCCGTCGCGACATCGAGAAATACAAGGGCCGCCACTTTTCCACCGTCGTGCTCGACGAGGCGCAGCACATCAAAAACCCGGACAGCCAGAACGCCAAAGCCGCCTGCGCCCTGCAGGCGGACGCGCGCTTCATCCTCACCGGCACCCCGCTCGAAAATTCCCTCCGCGATCTCTGGTCGCTGTTCGATTTTCTTCTGCCCGGATATCTCGGAAGCCGGAAAGATTTTCAGGAACGCTACGAGAAGCCGCTCATCGAGGGCGAGCGCGGCCCGCTCTGGGACCGCCTCAACCGCCGGGTCCGCCCGTGGATGCTCCGCCGGAAAAAATCTGACCTCCTCCCCGAGCTTCCGGATAAAATCGAACAGGTTGTCGAGGTCGAGCTGACGCCCGCGCAGAAATCCGTTTACACCCAGCTCCAGATTGCGGCGCGCGCCGAGGTTGATGCCATGAAGGAATCCGGCGGTGCCGCCCGCATGCGTGTGCTCACCGCCCTGCTCCGCCTCCGCCAGGCGTGCTGCGATCTCCGCCTGCTCGACGGCGAAGCAGCGGGCTCCTCCGCCAAATTGGACGCGCTTCTTGAACTCGTCGGCGAGGCGGTGGACGGCGGGCACCGGGTGCTCGTCTTCAGCCAGTTCACCGCCATGCTCGACCTCATCGCCCCTGCTCTCGACGAAGCCGGTTTCGCATGGTGCCGGCTCGACGGCTCGACGAAAGACCGCGCGTCCGTCGTCGAAAAATTCCAGTCCGACCCCGCGATCCCGGTTTTCCTGATCAGCCTCAAAGCCGGCGGCACCGGACTCAACCTCACCGCCGCAGACACGGTCATCCACTTCGACCCGTGGTGGAACCCCGCCGTCGAGGCCCAGGCCACCGACCGCGCCCACCGGATCGGACAAACCAACGTCGTCACCTCGATCAAACTCATCGCCCGCGACACCGTCGAACACCGCGTCATCGCCATGCAGGAAAAAAAACGCGCCCTCATCTCCGGCCTCCTCGACGCCGAAACGCCGGCCCTCACCAGCGGAGATTGGGAGGAATTGCTGGATTGAACCTCACTCCGCATCGACCGTGTAGGTCCGGATCTTTTCGCTTTTGCCTTTGACGGCGATTTCGGCGACGGGCTTGAACGGGAACCGGCTGCGGGTGGCGACGTAGGTGTATTCGCTCACGAGGATGTCGACATCCGGGTAGTCGCGCGTGGACTGTTCGAGCCGGGAAGCGAGGTTGACCGCGTCTCCGATCGCCGTGTATTCCATCCGCTTTTTCGAGCCGATATTGCCGACGACCGCGAGTCCGGTGTTGATGCCGATCCCGATTTCGAGCAGGGAGATCGTCCGTTCGGCGGCATCCTCGGAGGCGGCCCATCCGGATTTCAGGGCGGCGAGGGCGGTGCGCATGTCGATCGCCGCCTGCACCGCGTGCTCCTCCTGGAAGTCGTCATCGCGCAGGGCACCGAACAACGCCATGAGGCCGTCGCCCATGAACTTGTTGAGGTGGCCGTGGTTTTTGAAAATCGCCTCGATCATCTCCTCGAAATATTTGTTCAGAAATGAGGCGATCTGCTCAGGGCTCGAGTGCTCGGAGAAGTTTGTGAATCCCCGCACGTCCGCGAAGAGGATGGTCACTTTTTTGCGCTGGCTGAAGAGCTCGGTGGATTTTCCCGCCTGGATGACTTCATGCACGATATCCTCGGAGACATAGCGGGCGAGTGCCGACTTAAGATCCTCGCGCTGCTGCAGGCCGAGCGACATTTGGTTCATCGCCTTCGCCACCTCGCCGAATTCGTCCTTGGAATCCAGGTGGAGCGTCTCTTGGAAGTTGCCTTGGGAAATTCGCTCCACAAACGCCCGGATTTTTCCGAGCGGAGAAGCGAGCCGCCGGGCGACCAGCTTGGAAAACAGCCAGGCGAAAACCACAGCTCCCGCCAGCGAGAGCGCCCCGCTCCAGAGCAGCCCGTGGAGATGCTTTAAAGTATCCGCCGCGCTGACATCGACGCCGACCGCCGCGACCGCATCGCCGCGCGCATCCCGGATCGGAGCGTTTGCGGTCAGCCACACACCCCACTGGTCGTGGAGGAAACGATCCTCGACCTGGTAGTCGTTGAGCCGGAATTTGTAATTCGCATTATCGACCTTGTAGATGTCGCCGACATTCGACTTGTCCTCGCCGCGTTCCTCGGAATCCACCACGAACTGGGCCTTGGCCGGATTGTCCGGATACTGGCGCATCGTGTAGAGGAATTTCACATAAATATCCTCGCGCCGGTTGGCGTTCCGGGCTTTCCGTAGTTTCTCCTCGATGCGCAGATAATTTTCCCCGGTTTGGTCCTCCCTCGTCTGGATTTTCTCATGCTCAGAGGCATCGACCATGGAGGCTGTGGTGGCGGCGATCGAGAGCACGTTCGTCTGCATGAGCCCGAAGACAAGGCTGCGGGCCGGAAGGTAGATGAATGTCGCCGCGAGAAGACTGCTCAGAAGGGCGACCACCAGCGAATAGAGGAAAACTTTTGTCTGGAAACGCATACGCGACCTGCCACGCCTTTTTATCATGTGTCGGATGCGCGGAAAGCCTTTTCGCGATTTGAAGCGTCGGCTCAGCCGGCAAACCCGCGGACCAGCACCGAACCAACCCCGATGGCTGCGGTGGAGGCGAGGACCAGCAGGGTTTTGCGGCGGAGTAGACGGTCGCCGAGAGAGGCGGCGAGAGTGGCTTTGAGGAGTGAGTTCGCCACCGCACCGAGCACGATGCCCTGCATGGCCAGAACAGCGGGGATCTGACCGTCGCGCAGCAGGTTCGAAAGCGATAGGGCGATCGCGTCCAGATCGGTCAGGCCCGAAATGAAGCTCGCGATAAGAAGCCCCGCGCCCCCGAACCAGGTCGATGCGATTTTTACGATCAAAACGACGACGGCGTAAAGGGCACCGAACTGGAGCGCGATCCTGAGACTGAGCGGATTCCGGTATTCGGTCGAAGTCAAAGTGTTGCCGGACCCCCGCCACAGATGCCATCCGGAAAATGCCGCTCCGGGCAAACTCATGAGAAAGAAATCGGGCAGGATCGCCAGAGCGAGCGGCGGGCTGATCGCGAGGACAAGGACCTCGACTCGCCAAAGCATGATCGTGCAGGCGATGATGAGGGCGAGGGTGCAGTCCTCCGCGAGCTCGGGGCGTTCGCGGCTCATTTTGCTCATACCAAGAGTCGTGGCCGTGCTCGAGGCCAGGCCTCCAGCAAACCCGGTCAGCGCCATCCCGCGCGAGGCTCCGAGCCACCTCACTGCGACGTAGCCGGCAAATCCGAGCCCGGAAACAATAACCACCATGAGCCAGATCGAGCGCGGGTTGAATGCCCCCAGCGGCCCGAGATCCCGGTCGGGCACCAGCGGCAGAACCGCCCCCGTGACCGCGAGAAACTGCAGGGCCATGCGGGCATCCTGCGGCGTGAAATTTTTCGAAATGCTATGCAGCGAAGGTTTCCCGGCCAGCAACAGAAGCATGGCCACCGTCAGCACCAGTGCGGCGCGGGCCTCGCCCGCGACGACAAGCCCGCCGAGGAGATACGTCAGCAGGCCGGTGGCGACGGTCGTGAACCCGGCTCCTGCCTTTTCCCGGCTCTGGAAATAAAGAAAGATCGCCAGCCACGCGGCAACGGCCCCGAGCCCGGCCACGAATAGATACGGCTGACCGTGCTTCGAGAGGTGGGCGCAGACGGTTCCAAGCAGCGCCCAGAGAGTGAAGGTCCGCAGCCCGGCGGGAACCCGCTGGCCAGGGTGCCCGACCTGCCGCTCCCACTGGCGCTCGAGGCCGATCAATGCGCCCAGCGATCCGCTAACAAGGAGACTGACCAACAAGTCGTTCATCCCGGGGAATTCACTCTCCCTGAAGGATCGCGCGAGCAGCGCGCGAATGCAAACCTTTAAGCCGCGTCCTGTTCCAAGGCTTGCGGAATCAGGAGAGCCGCGTAGTGTGGGAGGCGATGCCGCGAAGATCGATTGTCAAAATAGGCCTCCACAAACTCGGGGGCCGGGAGCTGTTGTTTATCTTGGGCCCGTGCGTGATGGAATCGGCCGCGTTCACCCGCCGGATGGCGAAAAAGCTGAAGGCGATTTGCGACGGCGAGGGGGCGGCGTTCGTGTTCAAGGCGTCGTATGACAAGGCCAACCGGACTTCGGGCAAATCCTTCCGCGGAACCACCGTGCGGGATGGCTGCGTGTTGCTTGGCGAAATCGGCGGGGAATTCGGGGTTCCCGTGACGACCGACGTCCACTCGCCCGCTGAAGCGGAAATCGCCGGCGAGACCGTCGATGTGCTCCAGATCCCCGCGTTTCTCTGCCGCCAGACCGACCTGATCGTCGCGGCTGGCTCGACCGGCCGGGTGGTCAACGTAAAGAAAGGCCAGTTTCTGGCCCCTTGGGACATGGCCAATGTCGCAAAAAAGCTCGATGCCACCGGTTGCAAGGCCTACTTTTTCACCGAGCGGGGAACAACGTTCGGCTATAATAACCTTGTCGCCGACATGCGATCCATTTATTGGATGCAGCGCTTGAATTGTCAGGTCGTTTTCGATGCCACCCATTCGGTCCAACGCCCGGGAGGAGCCGGGGAAACGACCGGCGGTGACGGCGAACTGGCCCCGATTTTGGCGCGCGCCGCGGTGGCCGCCGGATGTGACGGTTTGTTTATTGAGACACATGAAAATCCCGCAAAAGCCCTTTCTGACGGACCCAATCAAATCCCCCTGCGGGATCTTCCGCGGCTTCTTGCTCAACTCAGGACCCTTCGTGATGCGGTGGCGTAGCCTGATTCCTGCCTTGCTCTGCCTCGCCCTGCAACCGCTCCGGGGCGCGGACCCGGCTCATGAAGCCGCGAAAAGCGAGCCTGCGAAAAGCGATGCCGCTAAAAAGGCAGCCCCGGAAAAGAAACAGGCTGAGGAAGACGGGTTCGATGTTCCCGTGCCCTTGGGCATCCCCGTCAAGGGAATCAAAATCCCCCACCGCAACGAGGCCGGAAAACTGATCATGACGATCGAAGCGGAGGTCGCCACAAAGTTGGACGAGCAACACGTGGAGATGCAGAACATGAAGATCGAGTCCTTCGACGATGAAGGGAAGAAGATCAACATCGAACTGCCCCATTCGATCTTCAATCTGGAGACCCGGATGCTCACCGGAGACCAACATGCCCTGATCCACAGGGAGGATTTCGAAATCAACGGGGACTCCGTCGAGTTCAACACCAAAACCCGTTATGCGATCTTGCGCGGGAATATCCGAATGGTTATTCAATCCGCCAACCTAGAAAAATGACAAAAATCCACCCACTTATCGTTCTTCTGTTTCTGGGAGCCTGTGCCGCGAACGCGCAGCAGAGCCCTTCCATGAACGGGGGGAGCAAACCGGAAGCCAAACCGGCGGGCGCATTTTCCGGTCTGGGAAAAGACCGGCCTGCCGATGCCAAAACCGAGATCACCGCGACCAAAGAAGCCACCTTTGACAATGCGGCCAGCGTGGCGGAATTCACGGGAAACGTGATCGTGCGTGACCCGCAGTTCACGCTCAACTGTGACCGCTTGAAGGTAACCCTGAGCAAAGACCACAAGGGAATGCAGCAGGTCGAGGCGTTCGGCAACGTGGTGATCATCCAGGAAAACACCGAGAAAAGCGGACAGACGACCAAGGCGATCGGCAAGGCCGGGCTGGCGACCTATGTCCCCGCATCCGGCGAGGTGACACTCAAGGACTGGCCGTCGATTCAGTCGGGAATGAACAACCAGGTCGGGACCGAAAAAGGCACTATCATGATTCTCAACCGCAGCGGAAAATCCAAAACAGAGGGACCAAGCAAGACAGTGATCACCGACACGAGCGAAGCGGGGGCCACGAAATGAGCGACGAGTTCACAGACCGCAAACCTGTCCCCGAAGGAGCCCCGCTCCTCCGCACTGACGGGCTCGTGAAAATCTACAACGGTCGTTCCGTGGTCAACGGGGTGGACATCAATGTGAAAAAGGGAGAAATCGTCGGGCTTCTCGGCCCGAACGGAGCCGGCAAAACCACCACGTTTTACATGATCGTGGGGCTGATCCGGCCGAATGGCGGGCGCGTCTTTTTCCGGGATGCCGACGTGACCGACATGGCGATGTATCGCCGGGCGAGGCACGGGATGGGATACCTTCCTCAAGAAGAATCGATTTTCCGGAAGCTGACCGTCGAAGAAAACATCCTCGCGATCCTCGAGACGACCAAGGCCTCGAAGTCCGAAAGAAAGCAGCGCTGCGAGGAACTCCTGACCCGGTTTGGAATCGACCACATCGCCAAGAACCAGGCATTGACGCTCTCGGGGGGCGAAAAACGCCGCCTGACGATCGCCCGCTCGCTCGTCACCAATCCCGCCCTGCTCATGCTGGACGAGCCCTTCAGCGGGGTGGACCCGATTGCGGTGCATGACGTCCAGCAGATCGTGCAAGATCTCAGGGAGCAGGGGCTCGCGATCCTGATCACCGACCACAACGTCCGGGAAACTCTCAACATCGTCGACCGCGCCTACCTGATCTACGAAGGCCGAGTGGAGAGCCAGGGCAACAAGGATTTTCTTCTGAACGACCCGATCAGCCGGAAGCTCTATCTCGGCGAATCGTTCACGATGTAATCAGGATCTCCCCGGACCGCGATGCCGCACCAACCCTCCGCAAGACACTCCAACAACCGTGTGCCGCACATCACGGTCGGGCACTTTTACGCCAACCATGCCGAGAAGCTCGGGCTGCGGCTTGAGGGATCCTCGCGAGGGCTGAACCGCCTGATCCGCGAACCCACCATCAACCGTCCGGGCCTCGCGCTCTGCGGGTTTTACCGCTATTTTGCGGGCAAGCGAATCCAGGTTTTGGGGGCTGCCGAGCTAAGCTACCTGAAAAGCCTCCAGCCCGCCGAACTGCGCGAGCGCATGCGCTCGCTCTTCGCAAAAAACATGCCGTGCCTTGTGCTCGCCAGAAACGCGCCGGTGCCCGAAGCCATGCTCGATGCCGCCGGGGAGTTCGAGACGCCGGTCTTCCGCACCAGCATGATCACGATGAAGTTCATCAATGCGGCCACGATCTCGCTGGAGTTTGATTTTGCCCCATCCAGTTCCGAGCACGGCAGCATGGTGGACATCCTTGGCGTGGGGACGCTCATCCGCGGAGCCAGCGGGATCGGAAAAAGCGAATGCGTGCTCGGCCTCATCGAGCGCGGCTACAGTATCGTGAGCGATGACCTGACGCGGTTCCGTTCGATCGAGGGACGCGAACTCCTCGGGATGTCTGACAATCTCTCCCGCTTCCACATGGAGGTACGCGGGATCGGGATCATCAACATCGCCTCCATGTTCGGCGCCGGGGCCGTGCGCGCCGAGAAACGCCTCGATTTCGTCGTCACATTGAAAGATTGGCACGAGGTCGAGGATGTGGATAGGATCGGGCTGGACCGCGAAAACTACGAGATCCTCGGAATCAAGATCCCGCATGTCACGCTGCCGGTGAGGACCGGCCGCGACCTGGCACGCCTCGTGGAAGTCGCGGCCCTTGACCAGAAACTCAAAGAGATGGGGGAGAACAGCGCAGTTGAATTCAACCAAAGATTGCTGCATATGATCAGCGAACGCCGGAGCCGGTAATGGGAATCCTTTCAAAAAAAAAGCCGAATGAAGAGGCGCAACGCTGCACAGCGGATGTCATGATCGACAACCGGAACGGGCTTCACGCCCGGCCGGCTGCCATGTTTGTCAAAATTTCCAGCCGTTATCGCGCGGAAGTGTGGGTCGAGAAAGATGGCGAGCGCGTGAACGGAAAGAGCATCATGGGGCTCATGATGCTGGCCGCCGGAAAGGGCTCGCACCTGCAGGTGATCGCCGAGGGGACGGATGCCGACAAAGCGGTGGCGGAAATCAAAAATTTGGTCGAGACCCGCTTCGGAGAAGAGTAACTGCGGTATTTACGAAGTGAATATTTTGCGCTAGGAGTGGCTCCTTCATGGAGCCTCCGAATGCCATCGGCACAGAACAGAGATTCACGGGTATTCCCGTGGCGCCGGGCATCGCCCATTGCGCCGTCATGGTCCAATGGGAGGAGGACGAGGAAATCGCCCTCCGGAAAATCGATCCGCACGAGCTCCCGGAGGAGATCGCGCGTTTCGAGTCCGCGCTGATCGCCACCCGCGCGGAACTTCTGGAAATCCAGCAGCGGATTGCGAATGCGATCGGTTCCACTGATGCCAGTATCTTCGACGCGCATCTGCTGGTGGTCGAGGACCGCACCCTCATTGACGAAGTCCTCCGCAATCTGGATAGGGAACGGTGCAACGTGGAATACATCTTCCACCAGGTGGCCGAAAAATACTGCCGGACACTCGCGCAGATCGACGACCCCTACCTGCGCGAGCGGGTGGTCGATATCGAGGACGTGACAAGACGGGTCATCCGACACCTGCTGGGCAAGGCCCCCCGGAATCCCGCCACCCATGACCGCCAGCATATCATCGTTGCGCACAACCTGACGCCGTCGGACACCGCCCAGCTGAACCGGGAACTGGTGATGGGTTTCGCCACCGAGATCGGCAGCAAGACCTCGCACACCGCGATCATGGCCCGCTCGCTGGAAATCCCCGCGATCGTCGGCTTGCACGGGATTTGCCACCAACTGACGAGCGGGGACGATATTCTGCTCGACGGCTACTCCGGCACCCTGATCCTGAACCCGTCCCCGGAGACCCTGGCCGAATACGGAAGGATCGAATCCGCCAAGGAAGAGGTTGTCGAACGGCTCGAGCTCATTCGCGAAACCGCTTCGACCACGCTCGACGGCCGCCATATTGTCCTCTCCGCGAACATCGATCTTCCCCAGGAACTCGAGGATGTCGCAGCCAACGGGGCCGAGGGAATCGGGCTTTATCGGACCGAATTTTTGTATCTGAACCGCATGGAGCCGCCGGACGAAGAAGAGCAGTTCGAGCACTACCGGCTCGCCGCGGAACGGTCGCAGCCCAACGGGGTCATCATCCGGACTCTCGACATCGGCGGGGACAAAACCACCCAAAGCCTCCACCTGCCCGAGGAGCAGAATCCGTTCCTCGGCTGTCGGGCGATCCGGTTCTGCCTCCAGAACCCGGAAATTTTCAAGACCCAGCTCCGCGCGATCCTCCGCGCGGCGACCTTCGGGAGCGTGAAGATCATGTATCCGATGATTTCGGGCGTGGACGAGCTCCGCCAGGCGAACGCGATCCTCGAGGAGAGCAAGGCCGAGCTGGCCGCGCGCGGCGTGCCGTTCCACCCGTTCATCGAGGTGGGGATTATGATCGAAATCCCGAGCGCCGTTCTGGCCGCCGACCACCTCGCCCGCGAGGCGGCCTTCTTCAGCATCGGCACCAATGACCTGATCCAATACACGTTCGCGGTGGACCGCGTGAACGACCGGATTGCACACCTCTACAACCCGACCCATCCCGCGATTCTGAGGATGATCAAAATGGCGGTCGATGCCGCGCATGCGAACGGGATCTGGACCGGCGTCTGCGGGGAAATGGCGGGCGATGTCCTGCTCACCCCGCTGCTCATCGGGCTCGGCGTCGATGAGCTGAGCGCCACGAGTGCTGTCGTCCCCCGCGTGAAAAAAGCCGTCCAGTCGCTCGACGCCACGCAATGCGAAGCCCTCGTGCGGACCGCCCTCTCGATGGATGATTCCGCGGCCATCCAGCAGATGAGCCTGGACATGGCCCGCGACCGCTACGCCGAGATCGCCGATTGACGGTCCAGTTGCCCGCGGCGGAGCACCAGGGATTCCAGCCCGGCGTGAGCCTGCATGGAAAATGCGAACACGTCCGCCCGCGCACAGAAGCTCACATCCTCCGGTGCATGCAGCGGGCTGGCGGGATCGAGGAACATGGCGGCGGCGATGGATTCGTGGACGCGCTTGAGAAAAGGCCCGGCCGGCGGACTGTTTCCGCGAAGCAACTCCGCCATCCACTCCGCGCAGGCGAGGTCCTCGTCCGCGCTTCCGTAATGGACAGTGCCGGTGATGACAAATGCCACGCGTTTGGATCCGGATGCGCGCAGGGCGGCTACAGTCGCCGAGCCGACGAGGAAGCTTGCAGCCAGGAGCAGGCGGGCATCGTGGCAGCAGACAAGCCCGCGTGTTCCGGCGGTCGTTCGCTGGGCGGCGCGGCGTCCGGTGAACGGGAACGCTGCGGCATCAACCGGGGAATTGCCAAGGTCGAACCCCGGCACCGGCCGGCAATCGGTCTCGCCCATGAGCACAAGGTCCGGCTCGCGGGCGCGGCGGGCAAAGGCCTCCGCGACATCCAGCACGGGATAAATTTCGACGGCCCCGCGGTCGAGCGCGACCGCCGCCGTGCTGAACGCCCGCAGCACATCGATCACGACAACCGCGTCGGCATCCGGCGCATCCGATAAATCCCTTAAATCCTCAATACGTGTCTCCATCGTGCGCCGACACTCATATCCGCTCCCCCTGATCTCCGCCAATTTTCATTTTGCGATCCTTCAAGATTGAGTCGCGTTCGAAAATGCGCTCGGCGAAACTAGGGCTTTGGGGCACGGATTCATGCGGTCCTCCGCGCAGCATCAGGTTTCCGGGCAGGCTGCGCTCGGTTCCGGATCGCGTGCGGCGATGATTGGCGGCGGAGCCAGCCCATGCGCTCACCGGCGCTTATGCCCGCCGCCTCAAGCGACCAGGCCGGAGAATGGCACGGAATGGGCGGAAAAGTAAATAAATATTTAAATATCTGGCATTTGCGGCGGATATGGAGTTTATGACCTGCATCATGAAAAAAATATTTCTACTGGCCGCCCTTGCGGTTCTGGCGCTGGGAAACAACGAGGCGAGGGCAACGATCGCGATTGACCTGGTCGGTGTCGGCAACGCGGGGAATGCGGCGGACCCGTTGAACTCGGGGAGTGTGCCGGGAATCGGCGCGGTGGCCTACGACTACGCGATCGGGAAGTACGATGTGACGATCGGGCAATACACGGCATTCCTGAACGCGGTGGCGGCGACGGACACCTACGGGCTCTACAATTCGGCCATGGGGACGGATTTGAACGTGGCGGGGATCGCGCGGAGCGGGAGCAGCGGAAGCTACACGTATTCGGTGATGAACAACGCGGGGAGCAGCGCGAACCGCCCGATCACGTATGTGAGCTGGTTTGATGCGGCGCGGTTCTCGAACTGGATGGCCAACGGGCAGAAAACGGGAGCGCAGGTCGGCACGACGACGGAGAACGGGGCCTACACGCTCAACGGGGCGACGAGCGGGGTGGGGTTCGCGAGGAACACGACCAACCCGAACACCGCAGCAGCGGTGAACTGGTGGATTCCGAGCGAGAACGAGTGGTATAAGGCGGCGTATTACTCCCAGTCTCTGAACGGCGGGACTGGAGGCTACTGGCTCTACCCGACACAGAGCAACACGGCACCTGGAAACACCATCAATGGCACAGCGAACCAGGCGAACTACTACGTGGGAGGCTATGCCACGACGCAAAGTGCGAGCTACAGCGCGAGTCAGAATTATCTGACCGATGTAGGAGCGTTCGGCGGAAGCGGGAGCGCGTATGGGACGTATGACCAAGGCGGAAATGTGTTTGAGTGGAACGACACAGCCACCTCGGGTTCCGCGCTGGGGCAGCGGGGCGGCTCCTGGGGCAACGACGGGAGGTACCTGCAGTCGTCGCTCCGCGACGCCAGCGGTCCCGCGAGCGAGAACAGCGGCATTGGTTTCCGCGTGGCCGCCGTCCCCGAGCCATCGACAGCAGGTTTGTTGTTGCTCGCGGGAGCCGGGTGGATTGTGTGGAAGCGTCGAAAGATTACTCTTTGACCATTTGAAAACCCGCGAAGCATGCCGAAAAATATTTCTGCCGTGAGCGCGGGCATCCCTGGTGCAGATGACTGCGGGTTCCTGGGCTGGGGGAACCCTCAGTCGATGAACCGCCTGGTGATGTCGGTGTAGGCGTCGATGCGCCGGTCGCGGAGGAAGGGCCAGTGCGTGCGCTGGGTGTCCACGCTATCGAGGTCCGCCTCGACGACGAGGACTTCCTCGCGGTCGGCCGAGGCCTTCGCGAGGATCTGGCCGGATGGGTCGCAGGCGAAGCTCTGCCCCCAGAACTCGATGCCGTTGCCGCCGTCCGGGGCCTCGTGACCGACGCGGTTCGGGACGACAATGTAGCATCCGTTCGCGATCGCGTGCCCGCGCTGGACAGTCTCCCACGACGCATGCTGGCGGGCGCCGAATTCCGCTTTTTCCTTCGGATGCCAGCCGATCGCGGTCGGGTAGAAAATGATCTGCGCACCTTGGAGCGCGGTGAGGCGTGCGGCCTCCGGATACCATTGGTCCCAGCAGATGCAGACCCCGAGTTTGCCGAATTCTGTCTGCCATGACCGGAACCCGAGGTCGCCGGGCGTGAAGTAGAATTTCTCGTAGAAGAGCGGGTCGTCCGGGATGTGCATCTTGCGGTATTTCCCGAGAAATGTTCCATCGGCGTCGATGATGGCGGCGGTATTGTGGTAGAGCCCCGGCGCGCGGCGCTCGAAAAGGGATGCGATGATCACCACTCCGAGTTCTTTGGCCCACGACTGAAGTTGTCCCGTGCCTGCGGAAGGAATCTCCTCCGCGAGGTCAAAATACTTATGGTCCTCGACCTGGCAGAAATAGAGCGAGCGAAAGAGTTCCTGAAAGCAGACGATATTCGCGCCGCGGGATGCGGCCTCGCGTAGCCCGCGCTCGGCAGCGGCGGTGTTCGCGGCGATATCGGCCGTGCACGCGTTTTGCACGAGGCCGATTTTTACTGGTGGTTGCGCCATGTCCGGAATGGTGCCAGAATTCGCGCCAATGAAAACCACACTTTTCCTTCTGGGTTTGACATTTGCCGCGATCTCCGCGACGAACGCACTCGCCATGGACGACATCCGCATCATTGTAAAAACCAACAAGGGAGACATCGAAGCAACGCTATTCGCCTCGAAAGCTCCTCTCACCGTTGCCAACTACCTCAACCTCGCGAAGCACGGCTACTACGACGGCCTCACGTTTCACCGCGTGATCCCGAATTTCATGATTCAGGGCGGCGATCCGACCGGCACCGGCATGGGCGGTCCCGGCTACAAGTTCGAGGACGAGGTCAAAACCGGCCTCAAGCACGACAAGGCGGGGATTTTTTCGATGGCAAATGCCGGCCCCGGCACGAACGGCAGCCAGTTTTTCATCACCCACCTGCCGACTCCCCACCTCGACGGCAAGCACACGGTCTTCGGTGAAGTCACCAAGGGACAGAATGTCGTCAATGCGATCGCGCAGGGTGACAAAATCGTAAAGATCGAGGTCCTCGACTCCACCGACGCGCTCTTCGAAGCCCAGAAGGCCCGGATCGCCGAGTGGAACAAGTCGCTCAAATAGGACATCCCAAAACTTGATGCCCGGCCCAGATCGAGAGCGGGCAAGCGGATTCGCTTCCTACAGGAGGTTACAAGCGACCTCGTGTCGTGAATGGTGACCCGCCATTCATTCTGAACCCGAGGATTGATCCGGGCGCCAAGTCGCCAACCTCCGCACACGGGTCGCAATGCCCTCCCCGCAACTGCCGCGCATCCCAGCAGACAAACGTGTGAATTCCGGGGTGACCGTCAGGACGAGTGGAGCAAACAACTCGCCGAACTGACCAGAGATGCGCCAGTTCTACATTCGTGAAGGGGGCACGGGCGCTGTTCCGTCAGGCTTTCGCCTTGATGAGCGCCTTGTTCAAACGGCCCTTCCTGCGATCGGCCACGTTGCTGTGGATGATCCCGCGCTTCGCGGCTTTGTCGAGGGCGGAAGTCAGTTTCACAAACTCCGCGCGCGCGGCATCCGGCTTCCCCTCGGCGAGGGCAGCGCGGAACTTTTTCTGTTCGGTCTTGAGTCCGGTGATCACACCGGCGTTAATTTCGCGTCGGCGCACACTTTGCCGGGCGCTCTTTGCTGCAGATTTGGTATTGGCCATATATAGTTTTTGGTGCCAGAGGGGAGAATCGAACTCCCGACCAAGGGCTTATGAGTCCCCTGCTCTACCGCTGAGCTACCCTGGCGTGGGGAAGGGACAATATCGCTTTTCCGCCGGCGAACAAGGCTGATTTTTGTCGGGCACAACAGTGACCACGTCGCGAAAATCACTCGAAATAGACTTTCACTCATCCCGCTTGGGTGTTTTGCCGAGAGCGGTGGTTTCAATCAGCGTCCCGCTACCGCGGAGAGCAGATGGCTATTTTTCCGCCAAATCGTAGGGGATGGCCGGGAGCAATCCAAGGGACCAGCGCTTTTCCGTTTGCTCCTTGTCGGTGGGGGCTGGGGATCTTCCAGCGGTCAATTCGACGATGAGGTTGCCTTGCGAGCCGGGCTTCGCCTTCGTGAGGTCAGCGCGAAACGCGATGTCGACGCCGTCCTGGCTGGGGGAAACTTTCTCGATAGAGATGCCCTCGGGGGGATTTTTCAACTCCGCACGCACACGGTTTTTTTCAAGTGCAGGCGGGAGAAATACCTTTGCGCTTCCGGCGCTTTTGGGGAGGATTTTGACGATCTCCGCAGACATCTGCAGGGGTTTTTTGGGGGAACGGTCCGGCGGCGAATAAGCCAGAAGTTCGCGGGCGGGAACAAGATGGTGATAGATGAACGCTTGGAGTCTGTCATCGGCGGGAACCGCTTTTCGCGAGATCTGGGAGCCGGAGATCTCCGCCGTGCCGGTGATCTCCACGGGCTGCGGGGTCCCGGCCTTGGCGGTTTCGGGAAATGTGAGCGTGGCGGTCACGGAGTTGCACCCAGCCGGGATGCGCCCGCCTGAGAGCACAAAGCCTCCGGCACCCGCGGAAAGGTTGATCGGAGCGGAGAACCCGTCTTTGCGCATAGCATAAATCGTGACAGGAATGACAGCGCCCGGCGCACCGTTGATTCCAGAGGGAACAACCCGCAGGGCAAAATCCGGACGGGGATGGTCGATGCGAAGGCGGTAGGAATAATCCATGCCACCCTGCCTCTGAGCATCGCTCAAATGAACGAAAAACACGCCGTTTGAAGGCGGAGTGAAGTCGATCCGCGAGTCGGCATGGTGCGTGAGCAGGCCGCTTTCCTTGTCATCGAGATCGTCGTTGCAGGCGAGTTGTTTCCCGTCGGCATCGGTGATCCGGAGAAACGAATCCAAAGGCGAGTTGAGCCGCCGCGCGAAAACATCCACGACCACGGGCTCTCCCTTTTTGCACTTGATGGCAAAGACATCCCCATCGCCCGGATAATCGATCCGCCCGTTGATGATCGCCGGGAACGCGATCGGTTCAGCGTGTGCCTGATCGTTGTCGGGTTCGATCTCGGAGAGTTCTGGAATTCCGCCTCCCGCGAAGGTCACATCCGTCGTGGCAAACCCGTTGGCAAGCGGCAGGACCTTCTCGATTCCTTCGCCGGGCGGAGCGACGAGGGAAATCCGTTGGCGCGGAAGATTCCACCCGAACACCTCGACTTTGACATCCGAACCGGAATGCCCGCCCAGCGGGAAAATCCCCGTCACGAACGGGATCTTCCCCGCCGTGATCCGGTAAACAAAATCCTCACGGCCACGGTAGAGGGCGTCGTGGATCTGAAGCGTGTAGTCTCCGGTTTCCCGGACATCAAACGCCAGCACGGGATCGGGGGCGAAGCGGAACGATTGAGCGGACGCCAACGGTTTTCCAGCGGCATCCTGAATCGTCATCACGGCCTCGAACCAACCGGGAACAGCGTCGGCAAGATAGGGGATCAGATCACGCGCCTGTGCGACAAAGACAAGGTGTTCCCCGCGGATGGCATGAAAAACATAGCGGTCGGTCTGGCCCGGCAGGATTTGTCCGTTGAGGATGACCGGAAACTGAATCGCGGGCGGGGAAGCGGGCGGCGGGTCGGTGGCCGCGGGTTTGCGCATTTCAGGAAGGTCGCCAATCAGGATGGAGAGAGGGTTGGTGATCCCGGCTTTTCCGAAAAGCCGAAGTGTGCGCGGGCCTTTGGCGGCATCGGGGGCGATTTCGAGGCGCAGGGTGACGGTCTCGGCGAGCTGGCTGTTGGGCTGCCGTTTCGGATTATTCCGCTGGGCCTGCGTGATGCGGAAAAGGCGGATCTCATCTTCCGGAGCACCTGCTTCCTGCAGCATCTGCACTATGTCCGCGAACTTCTCATCGCGCGGCTTGCCGGGCTTCATGGTGTCCGTGATCTCCTTCCGGCGCTCCGCGATGGCGTTGGTGAACTCATCGAATCGCTTTCCGTTCATCGGCTTGGCAATGCCGGTGACCGTGACGCCGACTCCACTCCCCGTGACGATGCCCGAGGTAATCCCCTCCAGATGCTGGCCGCCCACCGTGACGTCGCAAACTGTTCCCTGTTTTCCTCCGGCCGGGTAGGCGTAGGCAAGGTCGGGATCTTTGGACTGCTGGGCACTGCAAACCCCTGCGAGAACGAAAAGAAGGAATATCGCGGCGCCACTCCAGAGAGCGCATGCCCGAGTTCCGCAAAAACCAGGGAGAACAGGCGTCTCGCCTGTTTGGAGACTGGCTTTCGCGGTCCAACCTACGCATGCACGGGCGATACGCCCATGCTCCCTTTGGTCTGGCCTCCCCGGTTGCAACTTTTGGGAATGCTCGCCGCCCCTCACATGATCTCCTTCAGGCGTCCGCCGGATTTGATGTTCCCCGTGATTTTTGGGGTCAGGCGCACCGACTCGTCCGCGTTTCGCGGGAAGGTGGCGTCCGGGTCGATTCCGAGCAATTCATACATGCTGGCAGTCAAATCCCATGGATAGACAGGCCGGTCGGCAACCGTCTCGCCGTGTGCATCCGACGAGCCGACCACCTGTCCGCCCCGGAAGCCTCCGCCCGCGACCAAGGCCGAGAAGACTTTCCCGTGATGGCCGCGGCCGCCGTTCCATGGGGCCTCCCACTGCACGCGCGGCGTGCGGCCGAATTCGCCGCCGCACCAGACGATCGTGCTCCCGAGCAGCCCGTGGTCGGAGAGATCCTGCAGCAGCGTGGCGAGCCCCTGATCCAATTCTGGCAGTTTGCGGTTCATGGTTTGGAAGTGCTGCTTGTGGGTATCCCAGCCCTTGTAGTTGATGGTCACATATTTTGCCCCGCGCTCGACCAGGCGCCTGGCCGCAAGGCAGGACTGGCCGAACGTGTTGCGGCCATATCTGTCCCGGAGTCCGTCGCTCTCCTTGGCTAAGTTGAAAACCTCGGCTCCCTCGCCCAGAATCATGTCGTAAGCGGCATCGCCACACTTGCGGTATTCCGCAAACTGGGGATCGTTTTCGAACCGCTTTCCGAGCGTGTCCAACTGCCCGAGCAGATCCCGGCGGAGCTTCTGGTGTTCCGGAGAAATCCCCTCGGCGACAATGCCCTCGACGGCGAAGGGGGTTTTCGCGGGATCTCCGCCAGTGGCGAACGGTTTGTAGCGCGGCCCCAGAAATCCGGCTTCGGAAAACCGTCCCTGCGGCTCGGTGAGGACAATGTAGGGGGGAAGGAGACCTTTGTATCCTGCGTCGTATCCCTTCAGAAGGGACAGGACCGCTCCCATCGAGGGATAAACCAACCGCTCTCCATCCGGATGCCCGGCCTGCACCATGTAGGACGCGGTCTCATGGCCGGTATTCCCATGGGTCATGCTCCGGATCAGGGAATATTTGTCAGCCTGCTTGGCAAGATTGGGCAGGAGCTTGTTGATCCGGATCCCGTCGGCATTCGTCGATATCGCCTCATTGAGCGGGCCGCAATAGTCACGCCCGGCGTCCGGCTTCGGATCAAAAGTATCGATGTGGCACGGCCCGCCCCAGAGCCAGATTTGGATAACCGCCTCGGCTTTGGCACGGGGAGCCGAGGATATGGCGGGCAGAGCGAATCCAGCTTTTTGCCCGAGCAGCATCGCTGCCGTGGTCAGAAAGCTGTAGCGGAAGAGCGCTCGGCGGGAAAGGCTGGCGTCAAACGGGAGAGGAGGGAGAAGAGATTTCATGGGATCAGTGGCGGTAGAGAAATTCCGGGCTGTTCATAAGCGCCCAGGCAATGTCGAACATTTTTTGGTTTTTGCCAGTATTTGCCGGCGTTTTATAGGCGGCGGCGACCTCCATCTCGTCTGGGGTGGGATAACGCGAAAGAAACGTGAGGTAGAGTCGCGAAACGGCTTCCTCCTCAGTTGGGGCCGACTGGAGCAGGTCTTTGAGTTTCCGGCTGTTGTTGATCTTGCTGAGCATGTGTTTCGAATTCAGGAGGCTCAGGCGCTGCGAAGCCGTCACATTGGCAGGCCGCTCCGCAAGCAACCCGGTATCTCTCGGAGGCCGCCCGAAGAGTTCAAGATAGGAACTGGTGATGCTGCCATCGGGCAGGGCCATCGAGCGTGTATCGTCGGGCAGGTAAGTGAACGGTTCGGGGATCATGCTCATGTATTCCTCCTTGGCTCCCGTGATTCGGTTGATCGCGTCCATGAGGACTTCCGCCTCGATACGGCGCACGGGATAGGAGGTCAGTTCTCCGGCACCACGGACCTTGTCATCGGGCGGAATCGGCGAGAGCTGGTAGGTGTCGGAGTTCAGAATGATCCGGAGAAGCTGCTTGGTGTCATATTTGGCGGCCTGCAACTGGCGGGCCAGCCAGGCGAGAAGCTCCGGGTTCGATGGCGGGTTGTCCGGCCGGCTGTCGTCCGGCTCATGGATAATGCCCCGCCCGAAAATCCAGAACCAGATCCGGTTGGCGGCATTCTTCGCGAACGGGGAATTCGCCGAGGACAAAAGCCACTGCGCAAAAACCTCCCGCGGGTCGGTCTCCGGCTTGATCTTGATGGGGGTCCCGTCCGGCAGCCGGGCTGACACGGGATTGTCGCCCTGCGGTGGAGTGAAGTAGACGATTTCTTCCTTCCACTCGCCTGTCATCTTGAACCCGACACGGGAGAAAAACACCGCGAGGTCGGCACGCTTCTCCGGAGTCCAGTTCGAGAGGCGCTCGCCCATGAATGTGAGGGCCGCCGCCGCCGCGAGCGCTTCCGGTTCCCTGCTGCCGGCCGAACGGAGAAAATTCACGGGCGGATCGCGGAAGTTGCTTCCTTCGGCAGTCAGCAACTGGTGTGCGAACTGCGAATACGGCATGTTCTGCCGGATGCAGGCACGGATCCACCCGTCGTAAGCCTGCGCCGCATTCGGCCAAAGGTTGACGGGGAATTCGGATTTGACCCGCAGGATGTCCCCCCACTTCATTCCCCAGTAGTCTGCAAACTCGGGCCGTTCGAGCAGGCGGTCGATCTGTGCCTGACGTTTCCCGGCACTCTTGTCGGCCAAAAATTCCACGACCTCCTCCCGCGTGGGCAATGTTCCGATGACATCGAGAAAGACCCTGCGCAGAAAAACCTCGTCCGAACAGGCCCTCGCCCTTGGGATGCCGGCGGCCTTTTGTTTCACCGAAACCAGATTGTCGAGCGCGGCGGAGAGTGGAGGAGTCAGGCTCCGCGTCTGCTGCGAGTCTTGCTCAAACGGGAGAACCGGCATGCCCGTGGCAACCGGGCAGGCCGCGATTCCCAACAAAAACAAAAGAGTCGCTCGCATCAACATAGCTGGACAGAATGGAACATGAGGTGGTTTCATGGCAACCGCCCGCATCGAACGGATTCAACCCCGAATCGTTCGGGATGTTTCGGAAAATACGCGACTTTGTGCTTCTCCACGAGTTGAATCCTCCAAGCATGTCAGACTCTCCCAGCTCAAATTCTCTCCAAATCAAAACGATCGAGCATCCCCGATGGCTGGAATCGCATGCCACAATCGCGGGAATAGCAGGCGCGGCGGAATTTCTCCAGGCGCGGGAGCGGCTGCCGGGAGGGATGGAGGCGACGGTCCTGGGCGTGGATCTTTTTGGGACAGCGGCGGAAATCGTCGGAATGGAGGAAGTCGTGAAGGTGGCCGGCATCGAGGCACCGGTGACCTCCGTTATCTCCACTTCCCCGTGTAGCGGTGGCATGCAGTTCCTGGCGGCCACGGGGGTTAAACCTGCCCCGCTCGTCCTGCACGACCGCGTTGCCGGTTACCTCATCGAAGACTCCGGAACCAGCCACTGCTTTCTCGGAGGACTCAACCCCAGCGATCCCGGGGCCTCGCACGAACATCAAACCGAGGAGGTTTTTTCCATGATCGAGGAAGCCCTCGCGCTCGCCGGGTTGAATTTCGGGCACGTCGTCCGCACGTGGTTTTACAACGACAAAATCCTGGATTGGTATCCGGTGTTCAACCGTGTCCGCACATGGTTTTTCCAGCGGCATTCCATCCGGAGAATGCCGGCCAGCACAGGGATCGGTGCTCCCAACCCGGCGGGGACAGCTCTTGTGGCGAAAGCGTTTGCTGTGCGATCCGGGAGCGGCGAAATCCGCGTCTGCCGCTCCCCGCTGCAATGCGATGCCTTCGCGTATGGCAGCGCATTCAGCCGCGCGATCGAAGTCTCGGACTCCCGCTCCCGCACGCTCTATATCTCCGGCACGGCGAGCATTGAACCCGGCGGCCGGAGCGTCCACAATGGCGATCCCTCCGGTCAGATCCAACTGACGATGGACGTGGTGCGTGCAATTCTCAACGAGGCCGGCATGCGTCTGGAGGACGCCACGCGTGCTGTGGCTTACTTCCGCGATCCGGCACACATTCCGCTCTGGGATCAGTTCTGCCCGCCAGGCTTGCCCTCGGTTTCTCTCGGCTGCTACGTCTGCCGGGACGATCTCCTTTTCGAAATCGAGCTCGATGTTTCTTCGGCCCCTGCCCAGTAAGACGCCTATGGGCGGTGGACCGTATGCTTGCCGAGCACGCGGTTCAGGCGGACATACATGTCGGGAGGGATATAGCGGTGGATTCGGATCGACGGGCCCGCAGCCTCGATCTCCTCGCACCCCAGCCCGATCTGGGCAGAGAATATAGATTCCCCGGACTTCCAAACCAGAAGGTAATCCGGGTGGAATCTCCCGCACGCATCGTCCCCGCCGCCAGGGGAAAATGGGTTCCCCGGATTGAAGACAGCCCGGAGTTCCGCGATCTCGGCTTTGCTCATCGGCAGCGGCTCTTTGTAGAAACTGAAATTTCCGACGCGCATCACATCGCCCCGGGCATTTTCTTTGGCGAACAAGGCGGATTTGGTTTTGGGATCAGGAAGCCCCTCGAAAACCTGCAGCTCAGGGATTGCCGCGACCGCTTTCCGGAACTGATCCGATGGTGACCCGCCCAGCAACCCCGCCAGCGGACGCGCCGCCGCCGCCGCAGACTCCCCCTGGCGCGCGTCTGGATCGGCAGCGTGAAGGAGTTGAAATGCCATCAGCATCAGGGCGCCGGAATACCCGATGAAAGCTCTCATGATTGCGCGCATCCGATCTTTTCGAGCAGGCGCGGGATAGCGACATGCCGGAGGATCAGGTCCTGGATGCAGTCGATTTTCCGGGTGTCTCCAGGCAGGGTTTTGACGGTCATCGAGTGGATCCGCTGCGCGATCGTGTAGCTGTCCATCGGCGAAAGGATCACCGGCAGGGTTGTCTGGCCGAGCATTTCCAGAAGCCGGGTATGCGGGCGCAGGTCGTCGGAGAGAACCAGGCCGGCGAGCGGGCCACCTTCCGCGGCCATCGAGCGGGAGAGCGCCGCCAGCACGACATCCTCCCGGTCCCCGGGCACCACGAGAAGAGTGCCGTCCTTCACTCCGACAAAGAGGTTTGCCGAGCTCACCGCCCCGATCATCACCTGTCTGCATGGACGGCGCCTGAGGGATTCGTTGTAGAGAAACTGCCCGCGGATGTGCTCGCAGATCTGCTGGAGCGTCGGCTGCGCCAGCATGTTTTCCATGGGGACAATCCCGAGAAGTTCTAGTCCGAGCCGCTCGAACCCGCGGCTCGCGAAATCCGCGATGTAATCGAGCTTGTCGGGATGGACCTTGTTCATCACGACCCCGATCACCTCGACTCCTTCGCGGTCGAAAAGCGCCTTGTTCAGGGCGGCCTCGTCGATCGGACGCCCGATCCCGCCCGGCGTCACCAGCACGACTTTGCTGGCCAGAAGCCTCGCCACCGTCGCATTCGACAGATCGAATGTGGAGCCGACCCCCGCGTGCCCGGTGCCTTCGATAATCGCGAAATCCTTCTCCCAGCAGGCCCGGTCAAACGAATGCCGGACTCGCCGTGCCAGCGCCTCGTGGTTCGACTGGTTGATATACCTCCGTGTGAAATCCGGCTCGACCGCGATCGGGCTCATGTCCTCTATCGGCACCTGTGTGCCGAACGTGTCACGGATCAGCACGCTGTCCTCGTCGATGCGCTTGCCATCGACTTCCGTGAACCGCTGACCGACCGGCTTGATGAACCCGATCCGGCCGAATCGGGCTCGAAGGCTCGCGTAGAGGCCGAGCGCCACCGTGGTCTTCCCCGTGTTCTGCTCGGTCGCTGCGATGAAAATCCGGGGAGTGGTTGTGTTCACACGCCGCTATTCCGCGCTCTCGGGATACAGTTTCCGATACTCGATCGCCTGAAGCCCAACCAGTGCCGCCATGGAGACGATTTCCTCGGGGTCTGTCCCGCGCGAAAGATCCGCCGCCGGGCGCGTGAGCCCGAGAATCAACTGGCCGAATGTCCTCGCCGCCGCGAATTGATGGATCAGCTTCACCGCGATGTTTCCGCTATTGAGGTCCGGGAAGACCAGGACATTCGCCTTTCCGGCCACGAGGCTGGGGCCCATCTTTTTTTCCGCAAGTACCGGGTCCAATGCGGCGTCTGCCTGCATCTCCCCGTCCACCACGATTTCCGCGCCAAGCTTTGCGATGAGCTGCCGGGCCAGTTCGGTCGCTCCGGCCACCTTTTCCGTGGACGCCGTGCGCGCACTCCCCTTGGTCGAGAAGCTCAGGAGCGCGACCCGCGGGCGCCGGCCGAACACCTGCCGCGCCACGAGCCCGGCCTGGACGGCGATCGAGGCCAGTTGCTGCATGTTGGGATCCGGCACGACTCCGGTATCGGCAAAAAAGATCACGCCGTCGTCGCCGAAGGCTTTGTTTTCCAGCTCCACGATCGTGCAGCTCGACACCACCTCCGCATGCGGCAGCGGCTTGATCAGGTTGAGCAGCGGACGCATGAAGACCCCGCCGTAGGAACTCACACCGCCGACCAGCGCATCGGCTAGCCCGTATTGGACCATCATCGCGGCGAAGTAATTGTGATTGATCATCACAGCCCGGCTGTCCGTGAGCCCCATGTGCTTGTATCGCTCCAACCGCTCGAGCCGCTGGCAGAATACCGGCAGGTCCGAGGAAGTCTCCGGATTGATGATCGCCACATGGTCGAGGTTGGCCTTTTCGGCCAAAGCCACGCGCTCGATCACGTCCCGGTGGCCGAGGAGGATCGGCACCCCAAGTTCCCTCTCGTAAAACATCTGCGCCGCACGTATCACTCGCGGATCGTCCCCGTCCGGAAACACGATCCGCTTCGGATGGCGTTTCAGCTTTGCAAAAACCGAATTGATAAAACTCATGTCCGTGAAATCCTACAACAGGCTGGAGAAGAATCCCTCCGGAGACAAGGAGAACATCGCGCTTCTCCGCGCCCACGGC
>Ga0194053_10000134_pt1 | contig 55883 bp, 51 predicted proteins | sample SepL228m_MetaG_FD_161684 | JGI IMG/M metagenome (GOLD analysis project Ga0194053, IMG submission 161684) | Anoxic zone freshwater microbial communities from boreal shield lake in IISD Experimental Lakes Area, Ontario, Canada - Sep2016-L227-8m | ecosystem: Environmental > Aquatic > Freshwater >...
GCCATTGATGAAATCAATGACTTCCTGCCGCGCCTTGCCGACGCTCCAGATCAGGTTGGAAATCGGAGGTGGGGTGAATTCCGTCCGGTTCCAGTCAGCCTCGAAACAGGCGGCCACCTCGGCCACTTCTGCCGGATCATTAGTCACCAATCCATAGTCTCGGGTTTCGCCAAAATATTTCGGCGCCCAGTTTAACGACATAATGAATGCCTGCTTACCGTCAACCACCATCGATTTTTCATGGGTGATGGGATACTTGGGATTGGTTTCCTCAACCGGCACCTTGGCATGCTTGAATACCTTGAAGGCTTCGTCATTATCATGCTCTCCTGTGAATCGGGAGGGATTGAGCATCACGCGCACTTTGATCCCCCTTTTGTGGGCACTGATAACCGCTTCAATTAGAATCGGATCAGTGAACTGGAACATCTTGATATCCAGGGATTTTTTAGCACCATCAAGAGTCTTGAGAATGGGATCGATACCATCGTCGGGTTGGACGATGAGGTGGTGAACGGCATCTTCAAACATACTCTCCATAGTGAAACAGGTACCCCTGATTTTCCAAGCCTATAAAGCGGCCAATTCTCCTCGCCACCATCTCCTGAAGGAGCATTTTCATTATTATATCAGATGCGGCTAAAATACCGCATGATTTCGCAGATGCGATGTGATTGAATATATCAATGATCAGGATTTTATGAACAAAAGCCACGCAATTTTACTCTTAATAACGATGGGGATCCTGATGGGTGGATGTAAAAAGAAGCCGGTTCAGATGATGAAGGCTGAATTCGGAGACCCTCAGGCCCAGTATAATCTGGCTCTCTCTTACTTTGATGGCAAAGGGGTTCAGAAAAATCAAAAAAAAGGGATTGAATGGCTCAAAAAATCCGCAGACCAAGGTAATAGTCAGGCCATTCTTTCACTAGCACTCGCGTATTATCATGGCATCGGTACACCGGTGAATCGTATCGAAGCGGTAAATTTGTTTCAAAAAATCGCCAAGACGAGTGACGCCGTTGCCCAGAATTATCTGGGAGCCGCTTATCTCAAGGGGGATGGTATTCCCAAGAATGAGGTCGCTGCTGCCGAATGGTTTCAAAAATCCGTCAATTTAGGAAATATCTCCGCAATTGTGAATCTTGCCTACTGCAATTATACAGGCAGAGGAGTCCCTGTTGATTTTCAAAAAGGGACGAAGTTGTTTCGTTTGGCTGCGGAGAACGGTAACAGCGAGGCTCAGTATAATCTCGGTCATGCGTATCAGATCGGATACGGCGTGACCATGGATCGCCTGGAAGCCATCAAATGGTTCCAGAAGGCTGCCGATCAAGGTGATATTTATGCGCAGCTAGCGCTTGGAGCTGCTTATAGAAGAGGTGACGGGGTCGATCTGAATCTGGAGAAGTCTGTTGAATGGTATAAGAAGGCCGCCGCTCAGGGTAATCCCCTCGCCGAATACGCCGTTGGCTCCGCCTATTATTATGGCGATGGTGCTCCCAAGGAGCCCGTCGAGGGATTGGCCTGGCTATATCTCTCCAACGCCTCGGGAAATCATCAGCAAATCTGTGAAATTGCAGAAAAAGCCCTTGGGGTGGAGGCCGTTCAGAAAGCCAAAAAGCGCGCCGCCGATCTACAGAAGGAAATTGAGAAACAGTCCCTGACCAAGGCTCCCAACTCCATATTTTAAGATGGAGAGCGTATTGAGTCAAAGGGAGCGCTTCCTAGCCGCCTGTCATTGCCATCCTCTGGATCGCCCACCGGTTTGGTTAATGCGTCAGGCGGGCCGTTCCCTTCCCGAATACCGAGCCCTGAAAGAAAAATATTCATTTCTGGAACTCGTCCGTACCCCTGAGCTTGCTGCTGAAGTCACACTTCAACCGATCTGTCGCTTTGGATTTGATGCCGCCGTTCTCTTCAGCGATATCCTTGTTGTGCCCGAAGCAATGGGGCAGCCCTATCATTTCGGTGAGAAGGGGGGGGGAATCGAAATGGAATTTGCCGTCAACTCGGCCAGTGAAATTAAACAACTGAACCAGGAGCAGGCCGTCGAGCGCTTGCGCTATGTTGGCGATGCACTTGATCTCATCAAACCTGCACTGGGGGGTGGCACTGCATTATTAGGCTTTGCAGGATCCCCATGGACACTTGCCCGCTATATGGTGGAAGGATCCAGTTCCGGAAAATCAGATCGTGCCAAGGAGCTCTTCTATTCCGAGCCATTGCTTTTTGCCAGACTGATGGAAAAAATCACCGCAGTGGTGACTGGTTTTCTGCTTCTTCAAATTGAGCATGGAGCCGAGGCTCTCCAGATTTTTGACAGTCATGGCGATATCCTCGCGGATGGGGCTTATGAGGAAGCTTCGGCGCGATGGATTCGTCAAATCATTGCGGATCTTGGTGCCAAAGTTCCTATCATCCTTTTTTCCAGGGGAGTTCCCAATCGCCTGGATTCCCTCGTCTCGACGGGTGCCGATGTCCTGAGCATCGACTGGCCCCAGTCGCTGGCCGCAGTTCGCAGGCAGCTTCCTTCAAATGTTGGGGTGCAGGGCAATCTGGATCCCTTCGTGCTGACGACCTCGCCCGAATTGGTGGCTGCTGAAACGAGTCGCATCCTCAACGAGATGAAGGGGTTGCCCGGTCATGTCTTTAACCTCGGGCATGGCGTTCCTCCGAATGCAAAGTTGGAGTGCATCCAAGCACTGGTCGATACCGTACGATCTTTCTGAGCGAAGTCATTTTACTACTGTCATGACCACACACTCCGTCGATCTCGATCTTGTCCAAAGGTACAATGTAGCAGGTCCTCGGTACACCAGCTATCCACCAGCGACCAAGTTCAGCGAGAGTGTGCAGTGGGAGGAGCTTGACGCACGCATCGAGGCCAACAATCGCTCCGAGCGCGATCTGTCAATTTACTTTCATATTCCCTTTTGTGAATCGCTTTGCTGGTTTTGCGGCTGCACAACGGTAATCACCAGCAATCATGAGCAGGGAAGCGATTATATCGATCACCTGGAGCGTGAAGTTGCGACGATGGCCAAGCGTCTGAATCCCAAGCGAAAGGTAGCTCAACTTCATTTTGGGGGCGGCTCGCCGACTTTCCTTCAGCCTGATGAAATTAAACGGCTTGGTGACATCATTCAGAGGTATTTCACCTTTTCTCCAGACATTGAGGCGAGTGTCGAGGTGGATCCGCGCCGACTTACTCGCGATCACCTCGTGGCCCTTCGGGAACTTGGGTGTAACCGTGCTTCGATGGGAGTTCAGGACTTTGATGCGACGGTGCAGCAGGCGATTCATCGAATTCAGCCGCAGGGAATGACCCGGCAGGCGATGGAGTGGATGAGGGAGCTTGGATTTGGATCGGTCAATTTTGATCTCATCTATGGGCTTCCACACCAGTCACTGGAATCATATGAGAAAACATTGGATGCCGTTCTGGGGATGCAACCTGATAGGCTTTCGGTTTTCAGCTACGCCCATGTTCCCTGGATCAAACCTGCGCAGAAAATACTGGAGCAAAAAAATCTCCCCACTCCCGAGACGAAGTTGCAGCTTCTCAAGCTGGTCATTGAAAAACTAACCGATCAAGACCGCTATGTTTATATCGGCATGGATCACTTTGCCCGACCTGATGACGAGCTAGCCGTCGCCCAAAAAAACAAACGCCTCCAACGAAACTTTCAAGGATACAGCACTCATGCGGGATCGGATATTTATGCTTTCGGCATGTCGAGCATCTCTCAGATCACCGATGCCTACTGGCAAAATGAAAAAGAACTTCCGAAGTATCGGGAAGCCGTCAAAGAGGGGAGGGTACCAAGGAATCGTGCCTACCTGATGAGCGGTGAGGATATGATCCGCCGGGAAACAATCATGAGAGTAATGTGCGATCTGTCTCTTGATTTTTCAGCAATCTCGAAACAGCTGGGTATCCGATTTGAAGAATATTTTGCGGATGAGCTAGCGCGCCTCAAGCCGTTTCATGAGGATGGTCTTCTGCAGCAAACGCCGGGAGGATTTCTTGTGACTGATGCCGGAAGGCTATTCATACGAAATATCGCGATGTGTTTTGATGGCACCCTGGAGTTAAGCGATCAGAGGCGGCATTCCAAGACGATCTAGGAATCTAATTTCATGATGAAACCCGTCGCCATCCTCGGAGCTGGAATTGCAGGACTGACGACGGCTTTCTATCTGAAAAGAGCAGGAATTCCTGTGACGCTCTATGAGGCGAGCGGGCGGGTTGGGGGAGCGATCCAATCGATTCGAAAAGATGGCTATCTGGCAGAGTGCGGCCCCAATACGATTCTGGAAACCAGTCCACGGATCACCAATCTCATCAGGGATGCCGGGTTGCAATCGCGGCGGGTCGAATCTGATCCTAGGGCGGGAGCCCGTTATCTGGTTCGTTACGGGCGCCCTATGAAGATGCCGGAATCACCGATTGGGTTTCTTGGGACGAGACTCTTTTCATGGAAGGCAAAACTTGCCGTATTGCGTGAACCCTTTGTTCCCGCTCGAAGGGATGGAGTTGAGGAGAGCGTGGGTGATTTCGTTGCGAGACGGCTTGGCAGGGAGTTTCTTGATCATGCCATCGATGCCATGGTGGGAGGAGTCTATGCGGGAGACCCCGCCCGACTCTCTGTCAGTCAGGCATTTCCTAAACTTGCAGCTTTGGAGGATCGCTACGGTTCACTGATCAAGGGGAGTCTTCTGGGGGGGCGCGAGCGGAGGAAGAGGGGTGATGTTGCGAAGGATCGGGCCCCCAAATTTTCCTTTGACGAGGGGTTGCAGGTTCTTCCCGATGCCTTGGCACAATATCTCGGAGACGATGTCTGTCTCAAATCCGCCGTGACAGGAATCCTCAAACTGGATGACTCATGGAAACTTTCCGTCCGCATGAACGGGGACGTATTTTCAGCGGAACACAGTGCGGTGGTTTATGCCGGAACGGCTTACAATCTTACTGATCTCAAGGTCGAATCCGCCGCAGTAAAACTCGATTTTTCCCTCTTCTCTGAAATCCGCTATCCTCCGGTTGTCTCCGTGGTGTTGGGCTTTCGCCGTGAAGATGTCGATCACCTTTGTCAGGGATTTGGCGCATTGATTCCCAAGGTCGAGGATTTCAAAATTCTCGGGACAATTTTTTCATCATCCCTCTTTGTCCATCGCGCCCCCGAGGGACATCTCACGCTGACGAGTTATCTCGGTGGAGAACGATATCCGGAATTGGCCCTTCTGCCTCCAGAGGAGATATACAAGTTGGTGGAACATGATTTGAAACGTCTGCTCGGAGTGAAAGGAGCCCCAACCTTCCGGCACTGCGCCGTCTATCCGAAGGCGATTCCGCAGTATAATCTCGGCTACGGTCGTTATCGCAGAATGATGGATGAGATCGAGGCGACTGTACCGCAGTTTTACTTCACTGGAAACTATCGCGAAGGAATTTCCCTGAGTGATTCGATTATTTCTGGCTGCAAGATGGCTGAACGAGTTGAAAAATCGCTGCGATCCAGCCACCTTTCCTTTTCATGAGTAAACAAGGACTTTTGTTGATCAATCTTGGTTCACCCGATTCCCCGGAAGTGGCCGATGTGCGGAAATATCTTGGCGAATTTCTGATGGATGGGCGCGTCCTCGATGCCCCATGGCCGATCCGCTGGTGTGTGGTGAATCTGGCCATCCTCCCCTTCCGTCCCAAGCAGTCTGCCGAGGCTTATGAAAAAGTCTGGCTTCCGGAGGGCTCCCCCTTGGTTGTCACCAGCCGCCATGTGCAGCAGGAGTTACAGCGACGATTTGGTGATAATCTTGTGGTGGAGTTGGCGATGCGCTACCAGAGCCCAGGTGTCGCATCGGCGATCGCAAATCTGAAGGAACGGGATGTCAAGGAGCTGCTGATTTTTCCACTATTCCCTCATTACGCGATGTCGAGTTTCGAGACAGCTGTAGTTCACGCCCAGGAAATCGCGGCCCGGATCGCACCGGAAATGAAGCTCTCGATCATCAAGCCGTACTACAGCGATCCCGACTATATCGAGGCTCTCGTAGAGAGTGCTGCGCCGTATCTTCAACGGGACTATGATCATCTCCTCTTCAGCTTCCATGGGCTTCCTGAGCGACATCTGCGCAAATCAGACCCAACGGGAAGTCATTGTCTCACAACCTCCGACTGCTGTAATGTGCCCTGTCCCGCCCATGCAACATGCTACCGAGCCCAGTGCTACGCAACTGTACGGGAGTTTATCGCTAAGACTGGTCTCCCTGCCGATAAATACTCCGTGGCTTTTCAATCCCGTCTAGGACGCGATCCCTGGCTGAAACCCTATACTGATTTTGAACTTACCCGCCTTGCTGAGAAAGGAGTTAGGAAGGTGCTCGTGCTCTGTCCCGCCTTTGTCAGTGACTGTCTGGAGACGCTGGAGGAAATTGCCATGCGAGGAAAAGAGATTTTTCAGGAATCCGGTGGGGAGGACCTTACACTCATTCCCTGTATGAACGAACACCCCCGCTGGCTCGATGCCCTGGAGAAAATGGTAAAAACAACGCTGTCTTAATAAGTCACCGTTGGCTTCGTAGTTTTGTCGGCAGGTTTCTTAGGATCATTTTTCGGAATACCAAGCGGCTTTGCCGGGCCATCCGAGTCGCGCGTTGGAGGGAGAGGGTTGGGGAGATTTCCTCCTTCGTCACCAGGATCCTTCTCGTGGGGATCGAAGAAGTGGTCCAGGGCAATGAAGAGAGATTTTGAATGTCGGGCGAACAGGATGTTGAAGATGACGATCGGCGACAGAACGGCCAGCAGCAGGGAAACGATGTCGAGATGATAAAACGATTCCAGAACGACATAGATGATAATACCAAGAATACTTCCTGTCCCGTAATTGATCACCCATGTGGAGGCGAGGAAGTATCCGGGTTCCCTTTCGTAGGGGTAGCCGCATCGCGGGCAGCCATCTAGCGGAGTGAACCAGTCACTCAGTGATCGGGTGCGAAAAAATGGAAGGAAGATATGAGTAATGCCACAAACGGGGCAGCGTAGCATCAATGCCCGACCCAAGTAGCTCAGGATCGTTTTTCCGCTTCCCATCGTCTCCATCTGAAAATCTATTAATTTGTCCAACGACCATTGCTGCTTCCAAGTTTTGGATGCCAGCCCGGATCATCGCTTCCCGAATAGTCTGTTGTGCCCACGGCTCCGATCATGCGCTGGCCCGTTGCTTTTCGCCACAGCTTACTCATGCTCTCTCCTGTGTGGCACCCCCAACTCTTGATGAAGGAATTGGGCGAGAAAATATCCCGGCCGATCTTGGATAGTTCGGTTTCGTGGAGCCATGTCTTAGAACCACTGTCAATTTCATTGCTATAATCAAACATGAAGCAGGCACGGTTGGAGTGGCCAAAATATTCCAGATTGGCAATCTTGACAGCGTCGCGTGGCTGTCCCGCATTGAGATAGTTGATAAGTTCCTGTTTGGAATTGAAAAATACGAGATGTGTCTTGAACTTCTGTTGGACGCTCTGAATTTCTGGAATGAGATCCCTTTTTTCCTGATGAGATCCGCGACGGATATAGCCAGGCTTATAGACCAGCCAGGTAACAAAGGCATCATCCCCATTTCGCTCGCGCAACTCTTGGAGACGGATGCGGGAAGCACGGACAAAATTCGCCCACCAATGGTCATGGGGAACTTTTTTGAATTTTTCCCATTCGATGAGGGAAGGTCCGCCCGTGATGACAATGTATTCTGGTTTGTAAGACTGCTGGGCGCGGAGTGCGCTGCTACCAATAGCAAGAAGAAGCAGTAACAACGAAAATAGAACTCGGTTCATGGTGGAACTATGTGATTTTCAAAAAACTATTCCAAGATTCTATTCCAAAGCGATGACACACTCGATCTCCACATCAAATGGCCCCGGAAGCTGAGCTCCAACAGTGGCGCGTGCCGGTGGATGATCACATCCAAAATATTCTGCATAGACAGTATTCATGGCCTGAAAGTTCTCCTGACTCAGATCGCTCAGATAAACACGACAAGAGACCGTGTTTTCAAGTTTTCCTCCCGCGCCGTCGACAATCCGACGGATATTCTCGAGAACGAGTCGAGTCTGTTCGGCGATGGTGCCGCGTTCGATTGTTCCTGTAGTAGGGTTCCATGGGGTCATCCCCGAGACAAAGAGGAGAGACCCTGCACTCGAAACAGCTAATGAATAAGGACCAAGTGCCGGCGGGCAGTCAGGAATGGAGCGGTGAGTTTTCTTCATGGAATTAGATTAGGTTATACAATTCTATAGTCATTGTTTGCGGCCAAATAATTTAATAAAAATGCCCTGAATGGGCGTTTTCCCAATTAGATCGAGCGGGAATTTTTACGAATCCTCGCACGGGTCGGTGAGACTTTGCGTGGTTTACCAGAGGGTTTGGCCCAGCCCTCTGCATCTGCTACGGCAGAGGGGGTGAAGCCAGTCGTCCCCTTCCTGTGTGACTTCGTTTGCTGGGAAGATAATTTTTCCTTCGGTTTGAATTTTTTTCGCTCAGGCGCAGCAATTGCTTTGCGGAGGGAAGCCAGATCTTCCTCCCTGAGATCCCGGTAGCTTCCCGGCTTGATTCCCCTGAGAGTGAGGGGGCCAAGGCGGGTGCGCGTGAGTCGCTGCACTTTGAAACCCAAGTGTGCAAGCATGATGCGAATCTGTCGCTTGAGCCCCTGATGCAGGATGATCTGGATTTTATTGGGGGCAAGGTTGCGCACGGATTCTATGCGGGCCATGGAGCCTTCGATCCAGACTCCCTTTCTAAGAGCGGTGGCATCGTAATCATGAAACGACTTGTCCAAGACGACTTCATACTCCTTGTCGACTCCTTTGGAGGGATGCATCAGTTCCTGTGCCAGGGCACCATCATTGGTGAGCAGCAGAAGTCCCTCGCTCTCCTTGTCAAGACGACCGACATGAAAGAGGTGTCCAGCATCCGACGGGATAAGTTCAAAGATCGTCCTCTCAGCAAACCTGTCACTGCGAGTCGTCGTATAGCCAGAGGGCTTGTTGAGAAGGATCGTCCGAGGGGCAATGGCATGAATGACACGACCGCTGATGCGGACATCATCATCTTCCGTGACGCGCGTGGCTAGATCGCGGGCCACGGAGCCGTTGACCGAGACGCGGCCTTTAAGGATATGCTCTTCGCAGGATCGACGGGATCCAAGTCCGGCTGCCGCCAGAAAGCGGTTCAATCGCATCCCTGATTCGGATGCAGGCTGCGATGCTGCTTTGGAAGTCTGTTTTTCAAGCTTCGATCCACGCTTGGTGGCATTCCGTAGCGACGGAGCGGGATTTGCATCGGAATGATCCGAGGTAGGGATCATATCAGTTCTACCCGAGGACCACTCTGGAAAGAGCGGTGACGAATTTTAGGCGTCAGGCTTTGTTTTGGGAAGGCCGATGACACGCTGTCCAGGCTTGAACTGACCGCGTTTCTTGAGCACTTCAACGCGTTCATAACGCTTCAGCACGCTGCGTTTGGCAGCGATGGTGCTGCTTCCTTTAAGGCTGGGATGTTGGCTCATGGGTCGTGGAATCTAATAAAAGAAGAGTGCGATGGCAACTGATTTTAATGATTTTTACACCATGCCAAGCTTCATACGACCAGCCTCACTGATCATGTTCTGATTCCATGCAGGATCCCAGACAAGCTCCACTTCGGCTTCGTCGATGCCTTCAAGTGTCAGAATCTTGGCGCGTGCATCCGCGGCGATGGTGGGACCCATGCCGCAACCAGGGGCTGTGAGGGTCATTTTTACGAGCGCTTTGGTCATGCCTTCCTCGGGATGAAGAAGCTGGCATTCATAGATGAGGCCGAGATCAACGACGTTCACCGGTATCTCAGGGTCAAAGACAGTCTTGAGCTGGTTCCAGACGGCCTCTTCCATCGATCCCTCCACAACTGTTTTCGCCGAGGTCGGTACTGCGGAGGCTTCAAGCCCCAAGGCGTCCATGTCTTTCTCATCAATGCGTGCCAGACCGCCAGGAGTTGCCACGGTATAAGTGCCTCCCAGCGACTGGGTGATCATGACTTTGGTGCCAGCTGGAAGAATGAGTGGATTGCCACTTGGAATCTGAATGGCTTCAGTGTCGCGCTTGAGGATGATTTCTTGATGGGAGCTCATAAAACAGGAGTGAAAGTTAAAAGGTTAATGGTGAAATGTAAAAGGGATTGCTGGATTCCTTGGAACTGGCGCGGCTTGTTCCTGGAGCTGGCGGAAGATTTGTGTGGTCAATCAGGATGAGGGAGTCGTCAAGAGCGTGATTTTGACTTTGTTCGAAGCGGTTACTTGCTCTGCCAAGGTAGGACCGGAGGGAGCAGGCTGCCCTGATTGCTTTGATGAGGTCGGATCAAGCGCCGAACGGAGTGCATCTTCGACAAGCTGGGCGCAATGGATTTTCATCGGAGGAAGGGGGCCGAGTGGAGCAGAAAGCTGCTCGCCGGAGAGGGAGAGTGCCTCGGCGGCGGTCTTGCCCCGGATCATTTCGGTGGCCACGCTAGCCACGGCAATGGCAGTCTGACATCCAAAGGTCTGGAAAGAAGCCCTATCGATGACTTTACGGCCATCTTCCTCCTTGAACTTCACCCACATACGGAGCATGTCACCGCAATCACTCCTGCCGACAGTTCCAACTGCATCGGCGGATTCCATCTCGCCGAGGTTTTTTGGGTGGCGCGCTGCCTCCTCGATGGTCTGTGTGAGTGGAGATGTCGTATCGCTCATAAATTACTCCGCCTCCACGGTGTAGCGCGGAAGAGTGGTATCGACCGTCGCGGCAAAGGCATCAATCCCGCCAAGCACCCCTTTTACTGCGCTAAACCCATGCCCTGCAAAATAGGCGGCAGCGTCAAGAACGCGAGCGCCGGTATGATCGATCAGAATGATTTCAGTTTCCTTGGGCCAGCCCATCACGCTTTGCATCACTTCCTGCGTCATCAGAGAACTGCCAGGAATAGAGACGGCCTCAAATTCTTCCCGTGTGCGTATGTCGAGAAGTTTGAGTGAGGGATCGCCAAGGCGGGCATGCAAGTTATTTGCTGCAATCAAGAGTTTTCCATCCTGCTCATGGCCGTCCTGGATCTCCTTGAGGACGGTTTCAGGATCAAGAGCGCCATTCCGTTGGCAAATCTGTTCCAGTGTCTCTGAAAGACCAAATCCACAACTGCTGCAGCCGCCGATATGATAAAGTTGAAAGAGAGTGCGCCGCGCTCCAGGGTAGAGCGAGAGCAGTTCCTCCATCGGTAAATTAATCATGGCGTTTTTTTATCGAAGGGTACCACTGGGTAACAGTGGCATTCTTCCTCAGGATGCCGTCGATTGAATCCCTCTGCAACGACTAAAGAGAGGGACTATCCTCTGATGAATCCGCGAACCATAGGAAGCAAGGTTTTGGCAAGTCGGTGCCATTTGGCAGCCTGTTCGAGTCGCCCTTTAAGGGTTCCCCCCGATTCGGGAGAAAGCTTGGGAATGGTATTCTGTAGTGCCGCAATTCGTACAGAGGAGCGCTCTAATTTTGGGAGGAGTTGCTGATAAAGGAAGATGGAGACATAATGTCTCATTTCTAGTTTGGCGGTATATCGGGTGACTCGTTGCCCCTCGGCTTTAACCGAGGTGATGGCCTCTAGTTCAGCCAACCGCCGAAGTCCTTGGCTCGCGGACCCGACACTGATATCAAGGATGTTGACGATTTCTTCCATCGACATTGGTTCCGTCGAGGCAAAAAGCAACCCGTAGATTGACCCGATAGAGGGGGGATTTCCAAAAAGTTCTGCTAGATCGGCAAAAACTTCAGCCATTTCCAACTGAATATGCTTCAAGGTTTTAAGTTCTAAATCTTCTGATACAAGCAATTCATTCATTGTGGTTAATCAATCAGAAAGTGAGCGCAATGCAATTCAAATCTAGATGAAAAACATGCTTTTAAGAATAAATCTGTAATTTACATGACTCATTCATAGTCCCGTATGTTACTATGGTCGCATGGTTACTATTAATTCAACTTATGATGGAGCGCTTCGCTGCACCTCCGTTCATGCCCCGTCCAGCCAAACATTGATCACTGATGCTCCTGTTGATAATCATGGCAAGGGAGAAAGCTTCTCCCCTACTGATCTGGTAGCAACAGCTGTTGCCAACTGTATGTTGACTGTTATGGGGATCACAGCCGAACGACATGGGATTGATCTCAGGGGGACAACGGTTGTCATTGGCAAGGTAATGAGTGCTGATGCGCCGCGCAGGATTATATCACTTCGTTCTGTGATGACCATTCCTCTCCCTGCTGATCATCCTCAGCGCGCTCTGCTGGAAGCTGCTGCCAAAGCCTGTCCCGTGAAGCAAAGTCTCTCACCGGAGATTGATACCTCCGTGGAGTTTGAGTGGGTAGGTGAAAGATCGGGCTGCGACAATTGAAGTGTTTTATTTTGTAAAAACCAACCTGTGTATGTAGTGCATCAAGATTCATGAGTAACGAGGCCCGTCCCTTTGATGTTTTCATCAGTCATTCCACCAAGGATGTGGTGATGGCAAGTGCCATGAAGCAGCGCTTGCAGGGTAGAGGAATCCGTTGCTGGAAGGCTCCCGATGATATCCTTCCAGGTGAAAGTTGGCCGATGGCCATTACCAGAGCGCTTGCGAACTGTCGTGTGATGGTGCTCATATGGTCAGGAAATTCAATGTCTTCGCATGAGGTCTCGAAGGAACTGACTCTTGCGATGCGCAACAACCTTACAGTGATCCCATTTCGGATCGAAAACATCGCCCCTGTGGGCGAATGGGACTACCACCTTGTCAATACTCATTGGATGGATGCTCATGATGGAGTGATGGAGGAACATCTCGATGCTTTGGTAGGATATCTGTTGGGGATATTACCGGACAGGATCGCTCCTGATGAAAATTATCTCAAAAAGGCACCCGATGAGGGAGTAAAGAAAGCCAGCGCATCGACATCTCAGGCCGGCATAGAGAACAAAGCAGATTTTTCAGCACAGCGATGGATCCTAGTTGCTATAGCACTTGCAGTTGTTGTGGGGTGCTGTTTGTTTTTCATGCTTCCGAGAGAAGTAGCCAGGTCAACCACGATGACCCCATCGGTAGCTCATGAGGAGCATCAGGCATCCCTTCCGCAGCCCGGCAAGGTACCTGTGCAGGATGTTTCCCCCCTTCCGGGAAAGCTCGCCGCTCAGGGAAATGAAAAGATCATGTTTGACGTCCGTTCCGGATATGCAGCTGAGTTATCAAAGATGATTCGCGAAAGTCAGATCGAAAGTCTCTCAGCAGTTAATGGGACGGGTGCCTTTTCCTCCAAGATAGAGCAACTCAAAGGAGAGGCTGCCCAGCAGGACAAAATCGCTGAGAGCAGTGCCAACTCACTGCAGGAATTTGCTCAGAATGAGAAGAATGCAGTGATTCTGGCATTTCAGGAAAGAGAGAAAGAAATTCAGCAGGCGGCAACAGATCCCAAAGCGGCGGTCAAAGCGGCAGCAGCACTGCATGCTTTCAGGGCTCGTGCCGGAATTCCTTAAGCCACTCGGTTTTAAAGTTGATAAGTTCTACCGTGAGAAGTTAGAAACGGCACGGGAAGGGTGCTGAAAAATCAAAATGACTAACCTAAAAAAACCATGATTAATGACTCACAACAAGAATTCTCCATGAAGCGGATCGGAAGCGGCTTCACAATGATGGTGCTTTTCTTGATTGCAGGGTGCACCACAGTGCAAACGCAGAAGCTTGTCCTTTCTGAGCCGATGAATTCCGATCTTGAGGGGCGTGTCATGAGGGAAACAGGCATCAGTGGTGCTGTGGTGGGAGGACTCGCTGGGGGGGCAGGTGCAGGTGGGCTTGCTTTTGTCACGGCTGTTGCCACGGGTTCTTCAGCCGAAAATGCAGGCATTGCTGCCGCGATCGCTGGAGGTAGCGGTGCTCTTGTTGGAGGAGTCGTTGGTGCCCAGGAAGGCAGGAAAAAAGGGGAAAAGATCGTTGCCCAAGCTCTTAGCAGAGATCAAATACAGAATTATATACAGGGTGCGAAGGCTTACAATCAGAGGATTGCCCAGGATAACGAGAGTCTTAAGAGCCAGATAAATCAGATTGCCCAAAATTCGGATGTCAAATCAAGGAAGCCTCAGTACTACAAGCTCAAAGTTGTGACAGAGGGCGAGATGAAAACTGTCGATAACCGTATCAACGAGAGACAGAAGGCTCTCAGTCAGCTGGATTGGGACAGTGCTGATAAGGGCCAGTATGCGGCGGAACTGAATTCCCTAAAGATTGAGCGTAAAAAACTGCAGAGCACTTACCAGCAAATCGTTGAAAGCACGAGTGCGGCTTCAACCATGTGACATGAAAAATCCTTGGATGATGAAGCATCCGTTAGAGAAGAAGGCATTCCAAGTTGCGTGTGGCTTGGCTATGACAGTGCCATTTTTTCTTGGTTTGTCAGGTTGTGCATCCGCCGATGCCACGACACAACAGCTAGGTATTCAAACTGATCAAAACAGAGCCATCCTGTCGGGTGAACAAGAGAAATCTGGAGAATTGCTTGCTCATCGAAGAAGTCTCCAAAATCAGCTTGCCCGATTAAAATCCCGTCAGGATCTGCTTGTCAGTCAGCCGGCGACCCCAGAGTCGCAGGAAGATCTTCGTCAGGTTAACAGTGATATTGAGAAGTTGAGGAAGGCGATAAATTCATTTCAAAATTAGAACCTTCTTTTGTGTTTCAGCAGAAAAGCAAAGGATCAAAGACATGTTCCTGATCCAGGTTCCTATTCATCCCAATGGCTGACGAAAATAAGTCCCCCTCTCTTGTTGATGGACTCAATTTAAAAGATCAGCGCCAGTTGCTACTCTTTATCGTGGGTTTGATTGCGGTGGTGCTGCTCAATGCCTATGGGTGGCTCCAAACGGCCAAGGCAAACAGGATGGAGTTATCCACTCTGGATTTAATCACCGATGTCTCAGGCTCGATTTTTGGTAGCGGTTACATTCTCCTGTCAGAGAAGCCACGGGATACACATTGGGCAATCAAAGTGGCTGCTCTGGGAGCAAAAGTCCTCTTCGCCCTGGCACTTTTCAAGGGGGGAATGATGATTTTTTCGTATTACTGGGATGGGTGGATGTTCCTTAGGGTTCGCAATCATACGGTGATCTGTGGCGGAGGTGAAAGAGGGAGGGCTTTGGTCTATGGAGCCTTGAGCAGGGGAGGGAAGGTTGCATTGATTGAGATTGATCAAGAAAATGCCGAAGTGGGCAACCTGCGTGAGAAGGGAGTCTATGTCATCACGGGGAATGCGATTGATGTCGTCAACCTTCGACAGGCACGCACTCAGTATGCACGCCGTATTTTTTCCGTGACCACCAAGGATGAAGCGAACCTTTCCATAGCCGTCTCTGCGCTAAAGATGGGCAACGAGTCGCTCGAAGCGGTTGCCGGGGTGGAGTCTTTCGAACTGAGGTCATTCTTCAGGAAAATTCCCAATGTTCGTCTCATCGGGTTTCAGAGTCGGGCTGTTCGGGAAATGTTGCGAAATATAGCCTGTTCTCTTGCAAAGGACTCAGCAATCAGGGAACGAGGAGTGAATCTTCTGGTCGAGTCCACCGAGTCCGTAAGGGACGAAGTCATCAGGGCAGCAGCGATATTTTTCCAGATTTCTGGAGAGCGACGGCCTGTCATTCATCTTGCCCGTACGACTGCCCGGGAGCGATCTGAATTTGAGATCCGTTATCCTGAAGCATGGCGGGTTATCGACATCAAGTGGCATGAAGATTCTGTCGAGCAAATCTGTTTGAGAATTCAGGATTGGCTGCCAGACATTGCATTTTTTGCCTTAAACAATGATACATCGAGCCTCGAAGCGGCTGATCGGTTTCGCACCAGGCATGCCCTCCCATCGACTAAAATCGTTGCCTGTCTGAGAAGTGGAGGTGAGCTTTTCAAAGTCGCCAAGGAACAGTGTGCGAACGGTATCATCATCGAAAATTTATATGCTTCATCGATCGGCAGAGATGACGACCTTGACGATGCAATGGATATGCAGGCCAAGGAGATTCATGCCGCCTATCAGTCACAGTATCCGGGTCAGCTACCCGACTGGGCGGATCTTTCAGAAATGGTCAAGGATAGCAACCGCCTTGCAGTAGCTCACCATACGGTCAAAAAATCAGCATGGAGTAGTCGTGAGGCGGGCTCTGATGCGCAGATGCTGGATCATCTTTCTCGATGCGAGCACATGCGATGGATGGCAGAGAAAGTGCTCGAGGGATGGCGTTGGACGGGTAGTACAAATGCTGAAAGTCGTAATAATGAAAGACTCTTGCACAACCTTCTCCTGCCGTATGATGACCTCAGTCAGGAAGATAAGGACAAGGATCTGACTGTTGTCAGGAAGTTGCTGGACATCGAATCTGCATAGTGTTTGGGAATGAATTTTCGGCCAGAAGGCAATTTTTAGGTAGATGGGGTAAACCCCCAAAATTTCATCCTGTGAAGAAGAAACTGATACGCACGAGGGCGCTTGCAACGAGTTGCATTTTAGACAAGCGGGGAAATGATGCTACTTGCGTCCGTTGCCGATTACTTTGGAGATTCTGACAAGATCCAATGCTGCAAAGACAAAAAGTCCAAGTGAAAGAAAGAGAAAGATCCAGTGCAGCCAGAATCCGAGTATTTGCAGGAGTTTCGTTTGAGGGAGAGGACTCATTTGCAACCAAGCAAAGAATGTCGAGACAAGGGCAAGCAGACTTGCGATAAAAAAATCTACCCCAGCTTGATAGATCACGATCAGGAGAGTTTCGGGAGTGAAGGATGTCGGAACACGGCACCAGTTGAATGCGAGCGCACTGAAGGAAAGCAGGATGACGAAGGATGTCAGGGAAAGGAGTTCCTTGGCCGTTCCCAGTTCAGCAAACTGGGTGGCCAGGATGGAGAGAAAAAGCAGCAGGAGGAATGGGGGAAGCAGTAGAAGTGCGATTTTTCGTAAAGATCGCCTCGTTGTGGGGAGTGGCGTGGTCATTGGCGGTAAGGATTGCAAAGAAGGAGCCCGTGTGCGATAATGAAGCCATGCAAGCTGTCGCATTACCAGTTTCAGCTTCCAAGAGCGTTTCTTGGAGCGTTGTTTTCCGCGCTGGCGGCATTCTTCTGCTTGCTATCTAATTCCTCGCTTGGTGCGGTCTGGTCTCAATTGCCCGGAGCGTGCCGGGGCCAACCATTCATTTCCTATGAACTCCGACCGGGTCTTGATTTTTGATACGACACTCCGCGATGGCGAGCAGTGTCCGGGTGCCTCCATGAATCTGCGCGAGAAACTGGAAATCGCCCGCCAGCTTGCCAGGCTGAAAGTTGACATCATCGAGGCAGGATTTCCCATCATCAGTGATGGGGATTTTGAGGCTGTGCAGACGATAGCGACAGAAGTTCAGGGGCCGGTCATTGCAGGTTTGGCGCGTTGCGTCTCAAAGGACATCGAGGCCGCCGGAAAAGCCCTGCTGCCTGCACGTGAACGGGGGCGCATCCATGTTTTTCTGGCGACTTCCAAGATACACCGCGAGCATAAGCTGCGCAAAGCGAGCGAGGAGATCCTCCGTCTGACAGCAGAGGGGGTGCGTCACGCAAAATCCTTTGTTTCCGATGTGGAGTTTTCTCCAGAGGATGCATCGCGTACCGAGCCTGAATTTCTGGCTGAGGTGGTGCAGGCGGCGATCGAAGCAGGAGCCACAACGGTCAACATCCCCGATACGGTTGGCTATGCCATGCCGGGACAATACGCCGATCTGATTTCCTATCTTCGCAGACATGTGCGCGACATCTCAAAAGCTGTGATCAGCGTGCATTGTCATGATGACCTTGGATTGGCTGTGGCCAATTCTCTTGCAGCCGTGCAGTCCGGTGCCCGTCAGGTCGAAGGGACATTCAACGGCATCGGGGAGAGGGCTGGCAACGCGGCCTTGGAAGAAGTCGTTATGGCAATCAAGACCCGCCCGGATGTCTTTGCCGGACTCTCCACGGGCGTTGAGACACGCGAGATCTTAAAAACATCCCGTCTGATCAGTCGCCTGAGTGGACTGCATGTGGCGCGGAGCAAGGCCATCGTCGGCGAGAATGCCTTTGCTCACGGTTCGGGCATTCATCAGGATGGAATTCTAAAAATGCGCGAAACCTACGAGATCATGGATCCTCAGGATGTCGGGTGGGGAGGCACTGATCTACCGCTGACCAAGCATAGTGGTCGTCATGCCATGGTGGCCCGTCTGGAGCAACTGGGACTGACCCTGAGCGAGGCGGAGATTGTCCCGATCTTCACCCGTTTCAAAGAGCTGGGGGATAAAAAGAAATTTGTTTATGACGACGATCTGGTGGCGTTGGCCGGCGATGCCGTGGCTGGCGAGACGGGAGCCTATTCTTTGGAATATATTCATGTTGCCAGTGGCAGCAGCACCGTGCCCACGGCCACTGTCCGCATTCGCCATGGTGGGGAGAGCGAGCAGGATTCCAGTCCCGGCAATGGGGCTGTCGATGCTGCTATGAAGGCTATCGACCGGATCGTGAAACGCACAGGCCATCTTGCCGTCTATCTTGTCGAGGCCGTCACCGAGGGGCAGGATGCGCTGGGCGAAGTGACGCTCAAGGTCGATTTCGGCGATGGACGACTGATCACGGGCAAGGGGGCCTCCACCGATGTCATCGAGGCAAGCGCCCGCGCTTATGTCAATGCCATCAACCGCGCCCTGGTCATGCAACCGACGGCATCTGGAATAGAAATGCCAAAAGTTTAGTCCGCCAGTTTGCATTTTTTCCAAAAACCCGCATCTTCTAACAAACTTTCAACTTTTACCTGAAACTTTTCCGTCATCTCATGAATAAAACACTCCTCATCGTCGTTGGTATCATCATCGTCCTAATTCTTGCCGCCGTCAGCAGTTACAATGGTCTTGTTGGCAGTTCTCAGGCCGTCGATTCGGCGTGGGCCCAAGTTCAGAATGTCTATCAGCGTCGTGCCGATCTGATTCCCAATCTCGTGCAGACCGTACAGGGTGCTGCAAATTTCGAGAAATCAACCATTGTCCAGGTCACCGAGGCCCGTGCTTCTGTCGGCAAGGTCAATATCAATCAGAATCAGGCACCAAGTGATGCCGCCCAGCTTGAGCAGTTTCAGAAGGCTCAGGGACAACTCAGCAACGCCCTTTCCCGCCTGCTTATGGTCTCGGAAAACTATCCGGATCTCAAAGCGAGTGCCAACTTCCGCGATCTCCAGGCCCAACTCGAGGGAACCGAGAACCGAATTACGGTCGAACGAGGCCGCTTCACCGAAGTCGTCCAAGCCTACAATACCAAAATTAAGACCCTGCCGACCGTCTTCTTTGCGGCACTGCTCGGTTTCCAGCCAAAACCTTATTTTCAGGCGACCGCCGGTGCCGAGACTGCTCCTGCAGTGAAATTTGACTTTGGCACTCCCGCCGCGAAGTAAGGACTTCATGGCTCGCCTCCTCCTCGCGTTCCTCCTGTTCACAGGAACGCTTGGTGGTGGGGTCTTGCGTGCTGAGGAAAAATTACCTCCTGCTCCTGCACAGTATGTCACGGATGAGACGGGAGTGATCTCACGGGAAGTCGTATCGCAGTTAAACAGGCAGTTAGCGGAGTTTGAAAAATCCACCTCGAACCAGATCGTCGCCGTTGTTTATCAGAAACTTCCCGAAGGAGTTTCAATTGAAGAATTTGCCCAACGACTAGCGACAGCGTGGCACATCGGTCAGAAGAAAACTTCCAACGGAGTTCTTTTGTTGCTTTTCGTTCAGAGCAAAAAGGCATGGATTCAGACAGGATATGGTCTGGAAGGTGCGCTTCCCGATGTCATTTGTCATCGGATTGTAAGAGAGGTGATGTCCCCTCTTTTTCGTGCAGGGAAATATGATGCCTGTCTGTCGGGTGGTATTCACGCCATCATGCAGGCAACCAAAGGGGAATATAAGGGGGGAGGTCGAAAGCCCGCCACACTGCTTGATTTCCTCTTCTCCCCGCTCGGATTGTTCCTGCTCGTGATGATTGTGCTGGTGGTCTCCAACCGCTTCCGTGGGGGAGGGGGTGGAGTTGGAGGTATTAATCCAGCAGCGGCAGCAGGAGGCTTTTTTGTCGGCAGCGGACTTGGCGGAGGCTGGGGGGGAGGCTCCGGTGAATCTGATGGAGGAGGCTTCTCAGGCGGTGGTGGTGAATTTGGTGGAGGTGGTGGCGGGGGAGATCTCTAGGTATGAATAACACGTTAAGGAGGAAAAAATTTCAGGAACGCCGTCATCTTATCGGCGCTCTTCTTCTTCTCTCTCTTTTGTTCGGAGGGCACTATCTCCCGGAAATGTTAACACTGCTGGTGATGGTCGCCGTGACTTGGTTGACCATGGTTTCACTCGCAGGACTTCGCACGGCCATCGCAATTTCTTTCGGAGGTTTCATGATTCCGTTTTCGATTTTTGCCCTGAGACACTGGGTGACTTTTCATGGGGAAAGTATCGGTCTTCGGTCCGCTTTGGAAATCTCCCTCGAACTTACCGTTCTTTGTTCCATGGTCTATGCCGCAATGGCCTGGGTGAAGTCGATTCTCCGTTCACAACGGGCCGGATTTGACGAAGTCTTGGGAGCCTGCAATCTTTATATGTGGATCGCGACGATCTTCGCCTGTTTTTACACATTAACTTCCAGGATCGATTCTCAGGCCTTTCACTTTCAGGAAGTTCTGAACAAGGGATTCGGAGTTGATGCACTCAGGCAGAGCTTCGACGAATTTTTCTACTTTAGTTTCGTGACACAAACGACACTCGGTTATGGAGATATCGTCCCGATTTCCCATCTTGCCAGGGCGCTTTCGGTGACACAGGCCATCATCGGTCAGTTCTATGTGGCTGTCGTGCTGACCTATATCCTCAACCTCTGGATCCGTGATCTGGGCCGACATGTCGATCATCGGATTACCCTACCTTCGAAGGGTGAAGGCCCGCAGAAGTGAACCAAATTATTATAGCGGCCGGCTGGAAATCGTGGACAGAACCGATGATGGATGTAGGATTTTACCCTTCCCTATAACATCACCAGACACTCAGTTTTTATAAACAGACACAATGACAAAAATTCCCAAACCTTATCATCAGACAGCTCCCAGCCCTTGGCATGATGTCGATCCTGGTTTTGATTCTTCCGAGGGAGTGGTTCGTGGAGTCGTAGAAATTCCCAAGGGAAGCTCCAACAAATATGAGTTGGATAAGGAAAGTGGTCTTCTTACCCTGGATCGGGTGCTCTATTCGGCGGTCTATTATCCTGCCAACTATGGATTCATCCCTCAGACTCTCGGCGATGACGGTGATCCACTCGATATTCTTGTGCTTGGTGAGGAGCCTGTCTATCCGCTGACTCTGGTGAAAACCCGTGTGATTGGTTTGATGGTGATGATGGACCAGGACGAGCTCGATTATAAGGTCATCGCTGTTGTTGAGGACGATCCTGAATACTGGTGCTACAAGGATGTCCATCAGATGCCTCCCCACAGACTTGCCGTACTTAAGCGCTTCTTCGAAGACTACAAGACACTTGAAAATAAGACTGTCGTTGTCGATGACATCCTTTCAGCTGACAAGGCTCTTCCTGTCATTCAAAGCTCCATCGAAACATACAAGACATGGCGTGAGGGTGGAGAGGTTATACTCAACAAACCCCGCGAATAAGTTCTGGGAGGATTGGGATTTTTGCTCTGTGTTGAGTTTCTGTTCGCTTGCCGTAGTACTGCTGCGGCATTCGCTCAACATGCCTTGTGCGGCATCAAGACTTCCTACGATTGAAGAGTAAAAATTAATGACGCGTGATCCGAATAAGTGTCTTCAGTCAGGATGTTACCGGGAAAATGGGAAGACTTTTTATTTTCCGATTTTAAACCAAGATCATCCTTTGGATTGATGACCTATCACTAACATGACAGAAGCAGGTGTGATTCGAATCAAGGGGGCACGGCAGCATAATCTCCGCAATCTCACTCTTGAGATTCCTCGCAACAAGCTGGTTGTCATCACGGGGCCCAGCGGATCGGGAAAATCATCCCTTGCCTTTGATACTCTCTTTGCAGAGGGACAGAGACGCTATGTGGAGAGTTTATCAGCCTATGCGCGGCAGTTTCTTGATCAGATGCAGAAATCGGAGGTCGATCATATCGAGGGACTCTCTCCGGCAATCGCCATTGAGCAAAGAATCGCTCCTCCCAATCCCCGCTCAACCATCGCGACGACGACGGAGATCTATGATTACCTTCGCGTTCTTTTTGCGGCAATCGGCGTGCCACATGATCCGGTGACCGGAGTGGCGATCCGCCGTCAGTCTCCACAACAAATCGCCGAGGCGATCCTGGATTGGCCGGAGGGTAGCCGTCTCATGCTGCTTGCTCCACTTGTGCGGGGTGAAACGGGTGAGTTCCGGGATGTGGTCGACCGCGCGAGAAGAGAGGGGCTTGTCAGGTTGAGGATTGATGGTGAGATTGTTGACCTTGGACGCACCGAACCGATCAAGCTCCTCAAGACCAAGAAACACACCATTGAGGCTGTGATTGATCGGTTGGCACTGAGAAAGGAAGGGCAAGGAGAGGGGATCAGGGAACGATTGATTGATTCATTGGAGACTTCGTTCCGCTTGGGAAACAATCTTGTTATTGTGCTTCATCAGTTTACAGGAGACTCAGCTGAGGCTTGGAGGGAGGTTCGTTTTTCGACTGATTTCTGCAATCCCGAAACCGGTTTCACGATGCCGCGTTTGACTCCGCGGCATTTTTCATTCAACAGTCATCTCGGAGCCTGTTCCTCCTGTCAGGGGCTGGGCACGCAGCCATTTTGTGATCCGTCTCTGCTCGTGGACACCGAAATGTCCCTTGCGAAAGGAGCGATCCGGCCGTGGCGAACTCCCGATAAACGGATGGGAAAATATTATCAGCAGATGCTGGCAGCACTCTGTGAGGCAACGGGTGCATCGCAGGATATTCCGTTCTATCAACTGCCGGATTCTTTCAAGCACCAGCTCTTTCATGGCACGGATGGGGCGATACTTGCCGGTAAACCCTTTGCCGGTTTGGTTGCTTTGATTGAGCATCAAATGGAAAGCTCAGCCAGCGAGTTGAAGAAGAATCGGCTGAAAGCATTTTTTTCCCGTAAAGCCTGTCCATCCTGCCATGGAAAGCGGTTGCGTCCAGAAATTCTCGGTGTGACGATACGGGGGCCAGGAGGGCAGGATTGGAATATCGAGGAGTTTTGCGGACTGCCGGCAGCAAGAGCGTTTGATGTGATGGTCGGACTGGAACTCTCCCCGATGGAACGCAAGGTTGTGGAGGATCTGGTTCGTGAAATCGGATCGAGACTCGGTTTTCTGGTTGAAGTGGGGCTTGGCTATCTTTCTCTTCATCGTGAAAGCGGCACCCTTTCCGGCGGTGAAGCGCAGAGGATCCGTCTGGCAACACAGATCGGATCAGGGTTGGCTGGTGTTCTCTATGTGCTCGATGAACCGAGTATCGGGCTGCATCAGAGGGATAACGACCGATTGCTCGCAACTCTACGCGGACTCCGGGATCTCGGAAATTCTGTGGTGGTTGTCGAGCATGATGAAGAGACGATTCTGGCCGCTGATTACATCTTTGATATGGGGCCGGCAGCAGGTCCGAGGGGAGGGGAAATTGTGGCGCAAGGAACGCCGGCTGAGATTTTGGCAAATTCCAACTCTCTAACGGGTAAATATCTCTCGGGTATGGAAAAAATTTCCGTACCACGGATCAAACAACGCCCACCGATCACAAAAGCACCGGGGCCTGGCTGGCTGACGGTAATCGATGCCACGGAAAATAATCTGAAGAATCTGACAGTGGGCTTCCCCGTCGGACTTCTGACCTGCGTTACCGGTGTTTCGGGAAGTGGCAAATCAACCCTGGTGAATGACATTCTGTATCGCTCGCTCGCTCGACAGTTTCATCATGCCAAGGAAACGCCCGGAACCCATGGGCGTCTTCATGGAGTCGATCAGTTTGACAAGGTGGTAGTGATCGACCAAAGCCCCATAGGAAGAACTCCCCGCTCCAATCCTGCCACCTACTCGGGTGTTTTTGGGCCGATCCGGGACCTCTTCAGCGGGCTTCCCGCAGCAAAAGTAAGGGGCTACGGTCCTTCCCGTTTTTCCTGCAACGTGAAGGGAGGTCGGTGTGAGCAATGCCAGGGGGACGGTTCGATCAGGATCGAAATGCATTTTTTGGCGGATGTCTTCGTGCAATGCGAACTCTGCCGCGGTCGTCGATTTAACCGGGAGACGCTGGAAATATCCTATCGCGGAAAGAACATTGCTGATGTGCTGGAGTTGACCATCGATGAGGCCGCCGGATTTTTCCGTTCAATTCCTGCCATCCATGGAAAGCTCGAATTGCTGCAGGAGGTCGGCCTTGGTTATTTGAAATTAGGCCAATCCGCAACAACTCTTTCAGGAGGAGAGGCCCAGCGGCTGAAACTGGCAAGCGAGCTTTCTCGAAAAGCAACAGGTCGTACACTCTACCTGCTGGACGAACCGACGACAGGGCTTCATTTTACTGATATTCAGAAACTGCTCGAAGTGCTCCTGAGGTTGCGCGACGGCGGAAATACACTCATCGTTATCGAACACAATCTAGAAGTTATCAAATGCGCGGACTGGATCATCGACTTGGGCCCGGAAGGGGGAGAACAGGGGGGGAGCCTTGTGGTGAGCGGACCTCTCAACGAGGTGGCCGATCATCCTTCAAGTCATACCGGAGCATGGCTGCGCAAGGCATTGCAGCGGTAATTTATTTTGCTCTCTGCCTTCCTGCCCTGACGCAGCAATCAAATAAGGCTGTTTCCAATCCCGAAATTGCCACTGCTGATTTGGCAAACCGGGCAATCGGCGAACATCTCCCGCAGGTTTCTGCAGCTATTCTCCGCACTCAGATCCAGCAGGAACAGGATGAGGGTAAGCGGATGGATCTTACTCGAAGACTCGTGGAGCTATTGGTAAAAGGAGGTCGTTTTAACGAGGCGCTGGCTTTCGGCAGCACCGCTGATATAAGGAAAGATCCCACCCTCGCCTACTGGAAGGCAGAAGCATTGCTTGGGGTCGGCGACAATGCGACCGCAAATGAAATCTTTTTATCCCTCATGAACCGGAAGGCCGAAGTCATGGGAATCAATCCCGATAAGATCCCATTGGGACTTGCCCGTTCATTGCGTGGAGAAAAGCGAACAGAAGAAGCCCTCGGGATTCTCAAAGAAATACCCATGAATTCGACTCTGGCCGAGGATGTCGCTTTGGAAAAGGGAGTTGCCCTCCTCGCACTGGGCCGCACGGAAGAATGTCGCAATCTTCTGCACGATTTTACTCCCGCTACCGATGAAGGAAAGGCCTTGGCCCTCTACCTTAAAGCGCTGACAGCCTGGCGGGAGGGCAATCGTGTTGAAGCGCAAAAACTCTTTCTTGCAGTTCCTCCAGTTACTCCCTGGTGCAGTGCCGCCTCCACGATAGGGGCTTCTCTCAGCCTTGCTTCTCCGGCCGACAGTAAAAATGCAAAAGTTCAGCAGGCAATCGATCTGTTGGAAAAGCATCTTGATCAGGTGGATGATGACCCCCTGCTTGATGAACAGTTCCTGCTCCTTGACCAGTTTTACGCCAACGCTTCAACACCTGACACGACGATGTTAAAAAAGTGGGCGGAAGATCTGTCACATCCAACCCGTTCACGAATCGCCGCATTCTATCAGGGCAAAGGGGAGTTGAGGCTCAGTCATTACGAGAAGGGAGATGCTCTAATGGATGCCTTCATCAGAAAGTATGGCGATGATATCCTCGCTGATCAGGCACGATGCGTCATGGCTCTCTCAAGGCTCCAACGGGGTGCGCCTGTCAATGCTATCGGATTGGTTGCTGATAAAACAGCGTCACCCCTGCGGGCAAAAATGGCCTATCTCAGGGGGATGGCTAATGCGGGACTGAACAGGAAGCCAGAGGCAAAGGAGGACTTTGAACTTGCTGCATCTCTCGATCCAAAACTGACACAAAATGCGCTTTTCAACAAAGCCGTACTCGTTGCGTCGACAGACAAGGGGGCTCTGGATACTTCCGTCGCCGCACGAAACATCGTTGAGATGAACACGGGATTGCCTTCTGAGGAGATGGAATTTCAGATTGCACTCGATCTCGCCCGTCGCAGTGATCCCAGAGGAGCCACTCTGATGGCGAGGGTGGCGGATCGGGCTTCGGATCCATCCCTTAAATCCCGCGCACGGCTTGCTGCTGCGGAATGGAACATGAAATCAGGAAAAGGGGAGGTTGCTGATCAGGAAATGGCCAAAGCTGTTCATGAAAATTCCGGGGATCCCGAGAGGGAGGAGTATCTGAATGTCTTTCTCAAGGACACTGGTAAGAGGGGTGATACCCAGGGTGTGATTTTGGCTGCCCAAGCATTTTTAAAATCTCATCCCGACTCCCGGTTCACCCCCGAGGTGAGGCTAAAACTCGCCGAATCGCTCCTTGCCTCCGGTGACATCCAGGCAGCCAGAGTTGAGTTTGAACAGTTGGCCTACTCGGGTGCGGGAACGGAGATCGGGCGGAGGGCACTCTTTCTTGCCGCCCAAGCGGCAGCCCGTGCAATGGATCCCGCCTCTCTGGACGATTCGCTAATGCTGCTTGAACGGGTTTCTGAACACGGGACGAACGACCAGCTTGTCTGGCAGGCGAGGCTCCAGCAGGGATCTCTGAAAAATGCCCAAAACCTGCCTCTGGAGGCTTTGGCAATCTATGATAAAATTCTCTCAGGCGGAACCGTGACGGGAATGACGAATGGAATCACCAGGCCTGATGCAGAACTTCTGGCCGCCACGATGATGGCAAAGGCAGACACGCTTCATCAGCTTGCCATCAAGGATCCCGCTAGGGAGAGGGATGCCGTGAAGATTTGGCAGCAGCTTGCCACTGATCCCACCATTCCGATTCGTTGGCGCACGCAAGCTCTCTGCAAGAGTGGATTGATTCTTGAAAAACTTGGAGAAAGTGATGCCGCACTGGCCGCTTACTACGAGGCATTCAAGAATCAAATCTCGACCGAGCCCGAGCAGCTCTGGCATGACAAGGCTGCCTTTGAGGCGGGGCGTCTTCTTGAAAGTCGCAGACAGTGGAATGACGCAGTGGCACTTTACAGTCAGGTTGTTGCCGAGGGAGGTCCAAGGGCTGAAGAGGCCAGGGCCCGGCTTTCCAAATTGCGCCTAGAAAACTTTCTCTGGGAAAATTGATCCATTCTGACAAAATCAACCTTTTCATGAGCACACACATCAAACTCTTCAGTCCGGGGCCCGTTGAAGTTTCGGAAAAAACCTTCCAAGCCTTTCGCAAGCCGATGATTGGCCATCGGGGCAATGATTTTAAAAAACTTTACGCCTCCGTGCAGCCCGGTCTTCAGCAACTCGTGGGAACGAAGCGCCCTGTTTTTATCTCCACGTCATCTGCTTGGGGGGTCATGGAGGGATCGTTGCGCAATCTTGTGAAGGGGAAGGTTCTTAACTGCATGACGGGAGCTTTCTCTGACAAGTGGAATGATGTGGCTAAGCGATGTGGTTACGAGGCAGAAAAGCTACAAGTCGAGTGGGGCAAGCCGATTACCCCCGAGCTTCTCAAGGCCCGCCTCTCACAAGGTGATATTGATGTGGTGACGCTCATTCATAACGAGACTTCGACCGGATGCATGAATCCGATCAGGGAACTGACCGATGTGCTTAAGGAATTTCCAGAGGTTCTGCTCATTGTGGATACCGTCTCCTCCTTCACAGTACTTCCCGTTCCGATGGATGAACTCGGCATTGATGTGCTACTGAGCGGCAGTCAGAAGGCACTCGCTTTACCTCCGGGAATGGCCATTCTCTCGGTTTCAGAAAAAGCGATGAAACGCGCTACTGAGGTCAAAGGGCGTGGATACTACTTCGACTTCCTTGAGTTTCAGAAGAACCACGAGGGAGATATGACCCCTAGCACACCCGTGATTTCACACATCTACGCACTTCAGTCCAAACTCGAGGACATTGCATCCGAGGGATTGGAGAATCGCTATGCCCGTCATGCGAAAACCAATGCCCTGGTTGCTGAGTGGGTCAAGGCGCGCGGCTGGGAATTTTTTGCCCCAGAAGGCTACCGGTCAGTGGGTCTCACTTGTGTAAAGAATAACAAAGGAGCCGATGTCGCAGCCTGGATCGGAAGATTAAAGGCCAAATATTCCTGCATCATTGATGGTGGTTACGGAAAAATCAAAGGTGAGACTTTCCGCATCTCGAACATGGGTGATGAGACGGAAGAGACGATTTCGCAGTTGCTTACCTGGCTAGACGACACCTTTGAGGGCTAGGAGCTATTTAGACTGTTGGGCTGAAGGCTGTTAGGTCGCGAAAATACCGGTACAACAGCCCCCAGTCCAAAGATCTACCGACCGAGAAGTCAAACTGACTTCAGTCCCTCAACCTTTAACGACATGAGCCGATACAAAGATACTGTCCTTCTTCCCAAGACAGCCTTCCCCATGAAGGCCGGTTTGGCCCAGCGCGAGCCGGCACTTCTTGCCCACTGGGAAAAGGAGGATCTGTATGGGGCGATTCAGAAGGTGCGGGAGGGGCGCCCCAAGTTTGTCCTTCATGATGGTCCTCCCTTTGCCAACGGTGATGTCCACATGGGGACCGCCTTGAATAAGACACTCAAGGATCTCGTGGTGAAGTCCAAGACGATGGCGGGCTACCAGGCCCCGTTCATTCCGGGATGGGACTGTCACGGGCTTCCAATCGAATTTCGCGTCGTCAAATCAGCTGCCGGCCTCACGCCCCTACAGGTGCGTCAGAAGTCCGAGGAGTACGCACGAAAATTCATCGATATCCAGCGTGGGCAGTTTAAACGGCTTGGTGTTTTTGGGGATTGGCAGAATCCGTATCTGACGCTGGATCCTGGGTATGAGGCAGCAATCATCCGTTCCTTTGGAAAAATGGTGGAGAAGGGACTCGTCTATCGAAGCAAGAAGCCCGTGCTCTGGAGTACGGGAGCTCAGACCGCACTGGCTGAGGCAGAGGTCGAGTATCAGGACAAAATCTCTCCTGCGATCTTTGTGAAGTTCGCGGTGGAGTCTTCGGAGGCCGAGCGATTCGGACTGCCATTCCATAAGCCGCTCAGCGTCGTGATCTGGACGACGACACCGTGGACACTCCCTGCCAATCTCGCCATTGCGGTCAATGGCGATCTCGATTATGCGGTGCTGGAGAATGAGGAGGAGAGTTTGCTCGTTGCCGCCGGACTTGCCGAGAACTTCAAAACAGCAACATCGCTGGAACTCACCCAACAAGGCGACTCACGTAAAGGAACTTCGTTGGAAGGTCTCAGTACGAGACATCCATTCCTTCCTCGCGAGGCCAAGGTTTATACAGCGGATTTTGTCACTCTGGAAACCGGAACGGGGTTGGTCCATATCGCTCCTGGTCATGGTGATGATGATTACCAACTCGGTCGCAGGGTTGGCCTAGATCTCCTCTCGCCCGTTGATGATTACGGAAAGTTCACCGACGAGGCTGGAGTTCCATCGCTCGTAGGGATGAATGTGTTTGCTGGAAACGAAGAGGTCATTCGCATTTTGAATGAAAAGGGAGTCTTGCTAGCCCGACAGGATTACACTCACAGCTATCCGCATTGCTGGAGATCGAAGACGCCGATTCTGTTCCGAGCAGTGGAACAGTTTTTTATCAAGATTGATGCCTTGAGAGAGACCGCTCTCACGGAAATCGATACGACCAACTGGATTCCCGCTTGGGGTCGTAACCGTATCCGTGGGACGGTCGAATCCCGTCCCGACTGGTGTATCTCCCGTCAACGAAGTTGGGGTGTGCCACTGCCGGTCTTCTATACTCCCGAGGGATCACCGATTCTAGATCCTGCTGTGATCGCCAAGGTTGCCGAGGTTGTTGCTGCCCAAGGCTCCAATGCCTGGTTCGCACTCGATGATGCCGAGTGGTGCCGTCTGACCGGGGCACCTACGGGATCGGTGCGGCGCGGCGACACCCTTGATGTCTGGATTGACAGTGGAGTGAGTCACGAAGCCGTTCTGCGCGGTCGTCCTGAGCTTCAATTCCCCGCTGATTTGTATCTCGAGGCAACGGATCAGCATCGGGGTTGGTTCCAGTCCTCTCTCATGACCTCGGTGGCCCTGAATGACAAGGCACCGTATAAGACCGTGCTGACTCATGGATTCGTGGTCGATGTCGATACGCGTCAAAAGATCTCCAAGTCAAATCAGGGACAGGGAGGGTATCAGAAGCCGACCGAGGCTGATCACTTCATCAAAACCTATGGTGCCGATATCGTGCGTCTCTGGGCAAGCAGTGTTCAGTTTACTGATGATGTTCCTTTCTCGGAGGAAATCTTTGCCCGATTGACGGATTCCTACCGCAGGATTCGCAATACCCTTCGCATCCTGCTCGCGAATATTGCCGACCATGATGCCTCGCTGACTGTTGCAGCACCGACAGCCATTGATCGTTGGATTCTGGCCCGCCTGCAGGAGACGGTGAGTACTTGCCTTAAGGCCTACGAGGAACTTGCCTTCCAGAAAGTCTATCAGTCGATCACCCAATTCTGTGCTGTCGAACTTAGCAGCCTCTATGTTGATGTGACAAAGGATCGTCTCTATTGCGATCAGGCGGATTCCCCCCGTCGGCGTTCTACCCAGGCTGTGATGAGAAAGGTGCTGGAAGACCTGATCCGCTTGTTGGCACCCATTCTTGCATTTACTGCTGAGGAAGCCTGGGGGCATTTCCATCCCGGAACATCGGTGCATCTCGAGCTTTTCCCGGAGGCAAAGGAGGTGGATCAGGAGATCCTTACACGATTTGAGATGCTGCTGACCCTCCGTGGAGAGGTCTCTCAGGCCTTGGAACGCGCCCAGCGAGACGGCGTGATAGCCAATCCACTCGAGGCCGTTGTCGTGGTGACAACCGATGATCCGGTGCTCCTTGCGGCTGCGGAAGAGGGTCTGGATGAAATTGAGGAACTGCTGATTCTAAGCAACCTGACCATCATTCAAGGGGGCAAAGCAGCCTCGTCTTCCAAAACCGAGACAACCTCAATTGCGATTGGCAAAACGGAGGCCGCCAAATGCGAACGCTGCTGGCGTCATCGTGAAGAAGTTGGTGCTCATGCCGAACATCCAACCCTCTGTGGTCGCTGTGTGGAGGCTGTCGGGTCATTCTCTATTGCAGAATGAAGGCATTGACATCTTGGGGAATCATCCTTCTGCTCGCTCTCCTTGATCAGGCCAGCAAGATGCTGATCCTTCACACCATCCCTTTTCAGGAATCGATTCCGGTAATTCCTGGATTTTTCAATCTTACCCATGTTTATAACACAGGTGCAGCCTTTGGGATGCTGCATGACAGCAATCTCTTTTTTATTATTGTTTCTGTTATTGCATTCATCGTCCTTGTCTTGATGAAACGACACTTTACGGGGGGCCTAATGCAATGGGGTTGGATACTTCTCCTATCCGGGATTCTTGGCAATGTGACGGATCGCATCAAATACGGTCACGTGGTCGATTTTCTCGATTTTCAGCTTGGGGGCTATCACTGGCCTTCATTCAATGTTGCCGATTCCTGTATCTGCATTGCTGCAGGATTGTTTCTCTTGAGTAGTTTTCAGAGTCAGGGTACGACATCACAACCATGAGCACAAACCTCCCCGTCAGCCCCTACGAGACGATCCACGACCTCGTTTATTTTCCTCGCATGATCGATAAGATTAAAAAGCATGCCGCAGGCAAGCTTGGGGATGATTATATCCCGAATCTCGGCAAGGGATTTGATTTGCGATGCTGTTCCTTCTTGGGGATTGAATATGCTGATCTATCGTCCGCAGTAGGATCGACGCTTTCCAACGAAGAGGCTTGGAACTGGGCGATGCAAAATGGGGTGGCACCGACTGAAGAGCAGATCGAGGTCTGGAACGGCTTCATGACCCGACGCGGATGGCGTGATGATTTGGTTGAGATTCTCCAGCGTCGCCTCAAGGAGGGTGGCTTTGAAGGCCGTGATGACATTCAGACCATGTTCGACTACATCGATCTGGATGAGGGAAGGCCTCTAAGAGCTATACTTGAAAGCTGAAAATTGAGACCTCAATAAAGTAAGTCTCACTCAGACAGGCTCTAAACTACAGCTCTCCTACTTTCGCGATCTCCGTACAAAGGTCAGCACCTTGCCCTTGTCTCCCCCTGAGGCCCAGATGGACCTGAGAAAATCTGCAGGGTGAAGGTCGTGTTCTTTCAGGAAACGACGGTCTCCCCCACATCCATACATGATCTCGTGACAGAGACCTCCTTTTAGGAAGCAGTTGGCCTTGGCGATGATCCTTGGCAACCAGGGAATACCCTCCAATTCTTCCGTTTTTGGGGGCAATTCAGCTGCCTCAGTCACGCTGCTCGCTGTCACCCCATGCTGATGATAGAGGAAGTAATCACGGCGTGCGGCTATGATGAGCAGCACTGTATTCCAATCAGGTTCTCCATAACCGACCATGTCCTCCGCATAGTCATAGAGATTGATTGGACGCACCCCGATCGAGGCAAGAAAGGTTTTTTCCTCTACTGTAAAGTAGGTCTCCAAATCACGATTGCCGCCTCGATAGAGTTCAACGGCCTTGTCATAGATGGGACGGAGTTGTTGTGTCCATAGGTAGGAAGGAGTCATAGGTAAATGGAAGCCTGCGGTTGGGAGTTAGGAAACGAAAATCTATTAACTTTTCTTTGCAATGATTTTCACCAGCAACTGCGTCAGCAGTGTATCCTCTGAACCGTGACCCCGCAGGAGGCTGGAATTGGTATCACGGCAAGCAAGAAAAGCGGCAACAAGGTGATCGCGTTCGAAGCGGGAGGCATTCATGGCGGCAAGACCAATGCCGTAGGTATTGAGACCTCCATCTTTCTTTCTTGGGAGGTGCGCTGTCTCCTCAGAGCGGAGGCGTTTGAGTTCCGAAGCGAAAAACTGAGGTTGTGATGGTGGACGGATACGATGGCGCTCCATCAGATCTTTTGCGACAAGAAGATTGCGTACGGTTGGGACGATTGCTGCAAGCAGGATACCCACGGCGTTTTCTCCCTGCCTGCGAAGCTGCTGAAGCGTGTCAAGGCAGAGCGCCAGATTGCGTTTGTTGATGGCATCACTGAGATCAAAGATGCCGCCGGATCTTGTTGTTGCGACGAGATCACGCACGAGTGCCTCGGTAATCACAGCCCCTTCACCAGCGGAAGTGACAAGCTTGGCAAGCTCCGCATCAAGTTGTCCGGTATTGGTGCCTACACGGGTGGTCAGTACAACGGCAGCCTGATCTTCCATACGCACACCACGGTCACGACAGCGGGCAATCACCCAGTCGATAAGATCATCCTCAGTAGCGTTGAAGCCGAAGTCTGGCTTGTCGCATATTGTCGTTCGGGCGAGAGCCGTGAGTGATTTATAAAACGAGCGGCGTTTGTCCGGTTCCGGTGCGCTGATGAGGAGAGTGATACCTTCGGGAAGTCCCTCTTCCAGTGTTTTGAGAAACTTTTCCAGCGCATTTTGCACCGTTTCAGAACGACCCTGTTGCGTGTCCTTCAAAAAAGTGGCCCCCTTCATCCAGACTAGCTTACCTCCACCGAAGAAGGGGAGGGTGAGGATCCCCTGCAAGGTGTTCTCAATCATATCGACGCAGCAGTCAACCGTATCAGCAGGAGCCTCGATGATCTCCAATCCGAATTCACCTGCGTCAGGAGGTGCCAGTTCTGCAGCAAGTCCCTGGGCGGTGCGACGCACCTCGGCCTCATCACTTCCGGTGACAAAATGAATCCGGGATTCCTTGCCGGCAGATATTGCAGCTTTGCGGGTGGCCATGTGTAATAAGCATGATGGATAAAGTCTGAAATATGAAGGATGAAGCACAAGCCTCCGGAAAGAGGAGACAGAGGGAGACCGCAGGGTAAAGTTTGACAGCAGACCTGACGGATAAAGGGGGAGCGATTGGGGTGCAATCGCAATGTTCGGGCAAGCGAGAACTCCACCGTTAGCGAGTAGTCGGCGAGCAGTCGAAAAGTAATGGAGAAAGCGGATTTTTGGTGTCCGTTTGAGAGGGAGCAGGTTTCATAAAGGTGTTTAAGCTTTCTTGACTCTTGTAGCAATCACCAAAGCCATCCCACCGAGGCCGAAGAGAGCGTAGGTCGAGGGTTCGGGCACTGGGTTTGGATAAAAACCTGCAGAGAAGGAGAGATTGGCGTTGGTAGCCACAAGCCCGTTGGTCGAAAGTCCTACATATCCATTCTGGCCATCATAAAGATAATCAAAGGCATTGAGCACATTGCGGCCCGTATTAAAAAAGTTGTCGCTAGCGGGGGGCTGATTTTCCGAGAAGTTACCAGTCAATGGCGGAAAAAGTGATACATTGGGGTTTGTGCCCTGATTCTGTGGGTTTAGCAGGTTGGAGGAGTTTGTGGTAATCGTGTAGCCGACAGCCCCGCCAGAATTGATTAGCTGCACGCTCAAGGGAGGATTGCTCGCAAATCCATTTGTCTGGCCTGGAAGCGTCATGATGGCGTGTCCGATTCCTATATCAACCACCACCTGCCCTGTCGCATTGGTCTGACCATTCTCTACAAGATTTCCCGTCGGTGCCTGCCAGTCAGCAGTAGTATGGAGCGAAGCCGCATTCGTAAGTCCAGTTGGCAGAAGTTGCGTGTAAGCAAAATTCGTGGTGGAATAAGTAAGGCCCAACTGCACGCCATTTGTCTTCAGGATATAGCCAGCAACCATGGAACCGTTGGTCATGGAACTGAGGTTAAGAAAGGCGTTGTAACTTTGATTTATATTATTGGTATTGGGTGATGTGCCTTGCCCTGTCCGATCGAAACCGACCCCGAAGTTGTAAAATTGTCCCAAAAGATGGTTGTTTGTGCCGTCATTATAGGAAACAGACTGACCTGAAGTCAGGGTGAATTCTCCGGCAGCCTCACTATTGGTAGTTCGACTGCCATCGGAATTCCTGATGACCAGATTTCCTGAGTTCGTCAGATTAAATGTAGTTGAGGCCCCATTGGTCTGACCTGGCTGCGGATTTGTCGAGCAAGCAAGCGTAGTCACTTCGAGAACAGGAATGTTAGCAGATGCAGTGGTTGGGTTACCATTCTGATCAGTTACTGAAAAACTCACAGATGTCGTTGTCCAAAATCCCTCGAAAATGCGGGCGCTACTGTTAAGATAGATTTGCCCACTAAAAGAGTCCCCATTGGTTTGAAGATTGTCACCTAGAAATCCTTCACTGAAATAAAGACCTCTGGAACCTGTATCGAGTGGAACAGTCACATTTGCCGTACCAATAGAGAGTGCGACAGTTGGGTCGCTTGGTGTCGCTGTTCCAAAATTGGGTGAATTTGCATAAGAGAGGAAATATGAGTTTGTATACGCTTCTTTGTAGCCAACTGCTCTTGATAGCTCGTTGTAAAAGCAGAGAGTGTTGAAATCTCTTTCAGAACCACCTGCTTCTGCTCAGCGAATTGCTTCCAATACTCTTTTACGAATCCATACTCCGTCACTGACTTCCATGGCATCGTCTCGAAGTAGAGATGGTCTACACCTAGAATATCTCGTGTTGTGATGGATGAAGGAATGGGACCCTACTAATCGGAAACAACTCTTCCTCGAGAACTGCCTCAAGGCAATCAATGACAAGGACATAGCTCCCCTTCTCCGCATGGAGTCCATAGAGGCTCAAGCGGAAATGGTGGCGGCCTACCTCACCCACGCCAACGGATTTGCGGTTGAAGTGAAAGCCAGCGACATGGCCGTCATCAAAACCTTGAGAGGCTGGTCAGGACATGCTCCTCGCTCTTCTCAAAGCCAACATCAAGGACTCCAAGGGAGGCAGACAGGTTCAGCACATGAACATGATCGCCTCGGCTGTCTGGACGGCTGGTGTACTGAGCGGCCCTCCGACCCAGATCATTAACCTCACCACGACCACGGCTTCTGTGTTCATGGAATCACTGGCTGATGCAACGGGTCGATTCATCGAGGCCAAGCAGCGTGGGGTCAGCACGGATCAGGCCACCGAGTACTTCAAGGACATCGCCCGTGGTTGGCTGTTCGCCTTCGGTAAGGATGCCAACAACACCTCCCGCCGTGCGGTTTTGGAAGCCTACCGCGCCATGCAGAAGGGTACGACCAAGTTCAAGGCCGAGAAGATGGAGGATCTAGCCCCGCTCGAACTGTTCCACTTCGATCCAAGGATTGCGGTTCCCGGTCACGCCATGATGGATGCGATCGTGAATGGCGACTTCAAGGAAGCTGGTAAACAAGGGATGAAAGCTGGGTTGGGTCTGGCCGTCTCTGGACTTGATAAAGCAGTCGTTCAGCGCAACCCCAAGGAAGCCCTCAAGGACTACCTAGCCGTTTTGAAGATGGTTGGCCGTGGAATGCTGGCCGCAGATGCTCTGAACAGCACAGGGGCCGCCTACATTCGCGAGATGATGATCAAGAGAACCCTCCTCCAGCAGGAGGGCCTTGCGGCGAAGACTCCCACTTGCAACCAGTTATCCTGATCCGGGCGATCTGCGTGATGTGCGATGGCGATCCCCATTCTTTGATCAGGACCAGGACTCCAATCGTACGATGTCGCAAGCTTGCAAACTGATGGCGCGGGGAGTCCGTCGCGAAGTTATCCTCTATGTCCCGCAAACAGGCCAAGATGACGAAGATGGCGTTCCTCGCCTACAGGCACCCAAGTCGCTTTGGACCACAACAACCGAGCCTCAGAAACAAACAAAGGTTTTTTCACTTCCTGTGGAAGACTCCGACAAAAATCAGCGTCCCTGGCACGCAAAGATGCTTGGGCTTAGGGGGGATCGTTACTCGGCCTTGATGATCGGATCGTCAAATTTCACATGCGCAGGAATGGGGATCGGTCCAGCCAGAAATGCCGAGGCGAATTTGCTCACAATCGTGGATCGGAGTTCTTTTGCCCGAGAAGTTGGAGCCATCGAGCAGGTTTGGCCGAAAGGTACCTTGATAGAAGATCCCGATTCTGCTGAGTGGCTTGGTGCAAAAGTAGAAGATGAACAGGATGAAGCCATGGGCACACCTGTACCCACGGTTCCCCGGGATGGTCGTAACAGTGGTCGATGAAATCGGGTGAGACTGCGTGCCCGTTCTGGGCGTAGAATTGCTTGAGCAAGCACTTGGAGACTTCATTTTGTTGATCTTTGAGCTGAGTGATGAGGCTATCAGCTTGCACCTCTCCAAACCCACTCACCTTACTGAGGTCGAAATCAGGTGAGAAAGCTTTGAGAGTTTCCATCTGGTCAGGGCGAATCGGTGCCTCACCTGGTTGACGATCAGGAGTGTGGATAGTGACATTGACTCGATTGTTGCGAATCCATTCCTGAGAGGGCATCGGAACTCCACGATAACTCTCATGTTGGGTCACCTGAGTATGGCTCTTGTGGATGTCAGTGTACGAAAGGCCAGTTCCAGGAATACCTACGGTTGTCCTGCTTCCTGCGGTGCCTACGGTATATCGACACAAAAGTTGTGGATGCGTCGCAGGAAGATGTTGGTGGAAACTTTCCCTGCTATGAGGCATTTGAGGATTTCATCGGCTTTTGTTTCCACGAGCACCCTGCCGTGAAGCGGAAGGAGGGCTTTATCCTTGGAAACTGTTGTCCAGCGTCTGAGATTCTCGCCGCTCTTGGACATGATGATGCTTTGGAGCGCATCACTCCAAGTTCGGGTGGTCACCCCTGAATCCGTCCCTGCCAGATATGCCTTGGCTATTTGCAAGTTGAGCAGTGGTTGGCGCTCGGCGGTGTTCTTGGCCTGGAGGAGTTGCTCGGCCTCATCCCGGGAAATTTTCCCTAGGCTGGTTCGTTTTTTGGTTTGGGTGTCGAAGCAGTAAAATCTTTTACTGCGGCTTCCTCGGCGGGTGAGTCTGTAACGGTTTTTCATGCGATGTTTTTTGTTCAATCGCAATCATGAGGCCACCGTGCCCACCTCCGTTAGGGAGTACTAGGCGAGTACGCGCTAGTATGCCCGAATTGTGGAGGAAGCGGAATTTTGGTGTCCGTTCTGGTGTCCGTTTCGGTGTCCACCATCTCTGGACCCAGTAGAAAAGAGGCTCTACGGGGTGGAGGCGGGGGACGGAATCGAACCGTCGCATGGGGCTTTTGCAGAGCCCGGCCTTACCACTTGGCTACCCCGCCGTTACCGTTTCAGGTTTGTCATCATAAGCACAATCTTTCCGCTTGTACAATGAGGATGATTAATCAATCAGAGTCAACCTTCTGTCGTAATCCAATCGAAGCTTGAGCAAAGGCAAGTGATGCGGCTGTGCAAGATCTGTATCCTGCTTCAGGATGCGCTCCGCTTCCGTTCTGACGATGGCAATGAGATCAGCATCCCTGTAGAGATCGGCGATCCGAAGGGGAGGCATACCGCTTTGAGCGGTTCCCAGAATGTCTCCACTACCCCGGATGCGCAGATCCTCCTCGGCGATAGCAAAACCATCGCTGTTCTTCTCGAGAATCTGGAGCCTACCCATGGCTTCCTCGGAACCGCTTCCCTCAATCAGGATACAGGTCGAAGTATGGATGCCACGACCGATGCGACCCCTGAGTTGATGGAGTTGGGCAAGGCCGAATCGCTCGGCATTCTCAACAAGCAAAAATGTGGCATTTGGAACATCGACACCCACCTCGATCACCGAAGTCGTCACTAGCACGCGGATGTTTCCGTTCACGAATCCCTCCATGACGGCACTTTTTTCCTCGGCACTCATCCGACCGTGAAGCATTGCGCAGGCATGAGGGGAGAGCTGTGATTGCCACGATGTTATTTCAGCTTCAGCGGCCTTGGCCGCAAGTTTCTCCGATTCCTCGATCAGGGGATAGACGATGAAGCCCTGGCGGCCTTTCTGTAACTCTCCAAGCATATACGCCGTGATTTCAGAAAGCTTGGAGATGGATCTTGCGGCAGTGCGGAGTTTTCCCCGTCCAGGGGGATATTCATCGAGCAGGGAGAAATCGAGATCGCCATAGATCGTCTGCGCAAGGGTGCGGGGAATTGGAGTTGCAGTCATCACCAGAACATCCGGCGCGGATATTCCCGAGGAAATCCTGCTTCGCTGCATCACGCCAAATTTATGCTGCTCATCAATGACAACGAGGCCGGCATCCTGGAGCACCTCATCCTTGTGAAGCAGTGCATGCGTTCCGATCAATGCCTGTGAGGTCGCTTTTCCCTTTTGTTTTCCTGTCAGCAACTCCACCGAGATACCGAGCGGTTCCAGCCATTTTCGAAAGTTTCGGAAATGCTGTTCCGCAAGAATTTGGGTGGGCGCCATCAACAGGGCACGATGGCCCGATTCTATGGCAAGTATGATGGCTGCTGCGGCCACGACAGTTTTCCCCGAGCCGACATCCCCCTGAAGCAGTCGGTGCATCCGATGGGATTGTCGCATGTCGTTGCGGATCGTTGTGATGACCTTGGATTGTGCTCCAGTGAGGGAAAAAGGAAGGGATCTGAGAAATCTCTCCAGCAGAACTCCCTGAGGATTCTTTGCCGCGCCACGGGGTTGTCGGGCTTCCCTGCGGCGTAGAGCTACCAGAGTCTGCAAGCCGAGAAGTTCCCTTAGGGCCAGTTCACGACGAGCCGGCTCAAGTTCCTCCCGCTCAATCGGGAAGTGGATGCATTGTATGCACTCACTCCACCGGGCTTTTCCTTCCGGCAATGGATCAATCCATTTGGTCCAGTCCGTTTCGGCCAGGGCGCGATGGATCAGTCTGCGGATCACCCGAACACTGATCCCTTCCCCCGCAGGATGAATCGGTACCACGCGATCAAGATGGATACTTTCCATATCTTCCTCTGACACGATTTCAAATTCAGGATGCTCCATCATCAGGCGTTTACCGCGAATTCTCGGACGCCCATAAGCGATGACCCGTGCTCCGGTGACGACACTTTTCTGAACATGAAAGAGATTGAACCAACGCAGTGTTAAATGACCTCCTAGTGCGCCGGGATTTTCTTCCAGCTCCGCCTCGAAGCTTCTCATGCGCCCGAAGCGCCTGAAGACCGTTTTTCCGACGGTGCCACTCAGGCAGAGAGCATGATCGTGATCCCCATCGGGGAAATAATCAAAGCGTCGTCGATCCTCATACCTCCTCGGGTAATGCTCCAAAAGGTCACGCAGTGTTTGGATCCCGAGCTTGCGGAGTGAGGTGAGTTGCGGGCGTGTGATCCACCCGAGCTGATCCAGCGGAGTTTCAGGATCGTGAGGGGGAACCGAGATGATCGTCTTTGGTTTTTTTTGGACGCGGGATTCCTTTTTTGGGAGTGAGGGAGACATCACTCAGCGGAACGGATGGCAACGATCTGAATCTGCGCTTCATCACGCCCCTGCCATGTATTGCGATTGACCGTGTAGGCGACATCCCAGGGAGTACGGGGGAGCTGATTTGTGCTGGCATTGAACCAGATGGCATCGCGTCTCCGACGATCGCTCAGGAGTTCGAGCCGAAGATGTTTTTCCTTCATCACCCGAGGGGTGGAGGCCAGCGTCACTCCCTGCGAGTAGAGTAGGGGTTGGGAATTGGATGTGCCGAAGGGGGCGAGCCGATCCTGACTCTCGAGCCACTCCTCATCAGCCATGCAGAGATCAAGCTCGGCATCAAGCGTGAGTCTGGGAATCAGATCATCCTGACTAATGAGTTCACGAGTAGCCTGTTCAAAACGAGTTTTCAATGCACTCATGGAGGATTCCTGAAGGCTCAGCCCGGCAGCCATGTCATGACCTCCGTATCCATCCAGCACTTCGGAGCACCGGGCGAGTACCTCGACAAGGGGGAGTCCCTCGATGCTGCGACCGCTTCCCTTGCCCATGCCGAGCTCATCGAAGCCGATAATAAGGGTCGGTCTGTGCCAGCGACGGGCAATGCGTGAGGCAACGATACCGACCACTCCCTGATGCCAGCGCCGCTGGCCCAGCACGATACTTGCATCACGGGAAGGATCGAAGTGTGCGGTCACCCATTCTTCAGCCTGGAGAGTGACATCGCGTTCGACAGCCTGCCGTTCCCGATTCTGCTGATCCAGCTGTGTGGCGATCCTTTCAGCTTCGATATGATCATCCGTGAGCAGTAGGTTGAGAGCTTCCTCAGCACTACCAAGGCGACCGGCTGCATTGATCCTTGGCCCAATCTTGAATCCGATATCCGATGGAGTGTAAGGAGCACTGGCTCCAGCGACATGGAGCAGGGCGTGAAGGCCGCACCAACGGGAGCGAGCCAGTTGCCTGAGTCCCGCCCGGACAAGGATCCTGTTCTCTTGGATCAGGGGAACAATGTCAGCGACCGTGCCGATGGCAACGAGATCGAGGTATTCCTTAAGATCGCAGCCCGGAATGGGATTTGATTTCTGCATTGCATGGCAGAGTTTGAAGACAATACCCGCACTGCATAGGTAGTGAAAATCAGTTCCGAGTTTCGGATTCACCAGCGCAGCACAGTGTGTGGAGGCCACATCCTCACCCGGTTCATGATGATCCAGAATCACCAGATCGCAGTGCGCCTGTTGTAAGAGAAGCGCTTCGTTACGGGAGTTGGTACCGCAATCGATGGCGACTAGAAGATTAGGTTGATTTTCTGCAAGGCATCTGGAGACTCCGGCAGCGCTGAGTCCATAGCCTTCGTGCGATCGGTCTGGAATAAAGCAGGAGACATTACCTCCTGCGGCACGAAGGAATCGGCAGAGAATCGTTACGGAAGTGATTCCATCCACATCGTAGTCGCCGTAAAGTGTGATCCGTTTGCCTGAATCGAGTGTTTTCTGCAGGCGTTGAACTGCTTTGGAAATATCAGGGATATCCTCTGGAACCCTCAATGATGCCAAGCGGGGATCGAGAAAGAGGGAGGCTTCCATGGGAGAAGAATAGCCACGGGCTAGCAACAGACCCGCCATGACTTTTGGAATACCCAGTTCCTCACTCAGTTTTTGGACCAGCACTGCATCGGGGGTGGTGGGTAGAATCCATCGGCGGTGCATCATCATAGGATAGCCATTGCTAAAGAGGGTGGCAATTTCCTGTTTCCATAAAGAAGCCTGCTAATAAAGCGGGCCTGAGGCGAAGTGATCTGCCGCTGAAGATTGCATCACATCCACCCATACAGGGAGTGCAAGTTCGGCTCCATAGCCACCGCGCATGATGGTTTTTGGACGATCAAACCCGACCCAGACACCGCAGGTGAGTCCCCGTGTGTAACCCAGGAACCAGGCATCCTGAAAATGATCGGTGGTGCCCGTTTTACCTGCAGCAGGTTTTTTGAGCCCCAAAGCTGCGGCATTGCTTGCGGTACCACGGGTCAGTACTTCGGTGAGCAAGGCGGTCGTGGTTTTGGTGGCCGCGGGATCAAGTACCGGAATCCGACTATGCGTGGCACGGAAGAGAACCGTCCCGTCTGCGTCCGTGACACGTTCGATGAGATGGGGGTGGAGTTTCGTCCCTCCGGTTGCCAGCGCGGTGTAAGAAACCGTGAGATTTCTGAGCGTCGATTCAAACGAACCGAGACAAATGGAGGGATAACGGGGAATATGTTCTGCAAGTCCAAGGCGTTCCATTGTGGAAGCAATGCCACCGAGGCCGGTTTTTAGCCCTACTCTCACGCTCATTGTGTTGCGGGAATGAATGAGACCTTCTTTGGCGGGCAGTTCACCTCCAAAGGTTCCGTCGCTGTTCTGCGGATTGTAAGCCGGTGAGCGGGGGGGGAGTTCCGATTGGCTAATACGGGCATCACTGATGGGGGTATCCGGCGTGATGACTCCCTTGCGCAAGGCCTCCTCATAGACAAATGGCTTTGCCGAGGAGCCGATCTGACGCAACGCCACAAGGGCACGATTGTATTTGCTCTCGGTGAAGTTCCGTCCTCCGACGATCGCAGTGATACCACCGGAAGTATTCTCGATGGCAATCAGTGCCCCCTGAAGTGACTCCTGCGCCTCACCATTGTCCAAGTGGTGCTGTTGGCGAAAATCAGAGCGGGACTCTACTTCCGAAAGTCGCCGCTCCAGCGAATCCTCCGCTGCTTTCTGAAGTCCTGCATCGATGGTGGTATCGATGCGCAAGCCGCCCGTATCAATCCTGTCGAGAGCCACGACCTGCTCAAGCTCGTGCAGAATCGCATCTATCGCCCAACTGTTGAGAGGGTTGATCAATTGTGGAGGCTTCGGTGAGATTTTCTCATGCAACGCCTGCTGATACTGGGCCTCGGTCATGAAGGGGGAATGATCCTCGCGTTCTGAGAGTTCTTTCATCTGTCCGAGGACCACATCTCGCTGTTTCAACGAGGCCTCAAGATTATTAAAAGGAGAGAGTCGGTTTGGACTGCGGATGAGCCCTGCGAGCAGGGCCGCCTGGGAGAGGGTCATTTTGGAAGCAGGGCAGCCAAAATAGGCCTGACTGGCTGTTTCAACGCCGTAGAGGCCCGATCCGAAATAGATCCTGTTCATGTAATTCTCCAGGATTTGTTCCTTGCTGAGTTCCATCTCGAGCCTGAAAGCCATGGCGGCTTCCAGAAATTTTCGATTGAAGGTGCGACCTCCCAGAGGGAAAGCATTGCGGGCGAGTTGTTGGGTGATCGTGCTGCCACCCTGCTTCATCCCGCCAAGGAGAAGATTTCTTGCAACGGCACGTACGACACCGATCGGATCAACGCCATGATGTTCATAGAATCGTGCATCCTCGCGGCTGATGAGGGCGTTGACAAAATTGGGGGAGACCTTGGAATAAGGCACAACCAGACGGTTCTCACCTGCCGTCCTGCTGTAAAAAGTACCCGTCCGATCATAAATTGCGGATCTTTGAGGCATCTGTCCTATTGTGGTGAGATCGAAGGTGAGAGCCCAAAGATAGTAAAAAAGTCCCACCAGAACCCAGAGTAGCAGTGCTGCCAGACCAAGCTTGATGAGCACAATAAAGAACGATCCCCTGCGGCGAGGGGTCTTTTTTTTGCGTTGTTTATTGGGTGGTCGAGGCACGATGCTCACAGACTAACTGTTCCGAGAGATTCATTACTAGATCATGATTGAAATTCAGATTCTGACTCCCATTCCTTCCATTGCTGAGGGTGTCCTTCACGAGAGCATTCTTGGCCGCGCCCAGGAGGCGGGACTTGCCAAGCTGGAAGCTGTTGATCTGCGCCGCTGGACAAATGACCGCCATCGTACCGTTGATGATGCTCCCTATGGCGGCGGTCCAGGTATGGTGATGAAGATCGAGCCAATCGCCGCAGCCCTGACAACACTTCGCAGGCCCGAGAGCAGGGTGATCTTTCTTACTCCCCAGGGGAGAAAATTAACCCAGCCTATCGTGCGCGAATATGCGCAAGCATCTCATCTCATCCTGCTCTGCGGCCACTATGAAGGGGTCGATCAACGCGTCGCCGACCACCTCGTCGATGACGAGATCTCTATCGGCGACTACATCCTGACCAATGGGGTGCTCGGCGCTCTGGTGCTAACGGATGCCATCGTCCGTCTCATCCCCGGAGTCCTCGGTGACGAGCAGTCTGCGGTCACAGAGTCCTTCGAGACGGGATTGCTCGATCATCCTCATTATACGAGACCCGAGGAATTTAATGGATGGAATGTTCCGCCAATGCTGCTGTCAGGGAATCATGGAGCGATAGAAAAATGGCGTGTCGAACAGGCATTGGAAGCGACAAAACAGAGAAGGCCCGATCTGCTATCACGCTAAAGACAGAGACTCAAGCTGACCGTATGTAATCCAGACTCAACTTGGAAGCTGAGTCATTGGGTTAGAGAGCTTTAACTAAAGACAGTCGCAACGCTTCTTTCAAGGCCGACTTACGTACAGGCTTTGGAATGAAATCATCCATCCCAGATTTAATGCACTTTTCTCGATCGCTCTCCATAACATTAGCCGTCATGGCAATCATTCGAGGCCGATTCGCTTTATCAGATAGTCTGCAAACCTCCCTCGCAAATTCGTATCCATCCATCTCCGGCATCATTATATCCAGAAGGATAACGTCGTATTTCTTTCTATTAATTGCCTCAAGAGCTTCAATGCCGTTTGTGACCGTGTCGGCTCTGTATCCAAGTTCCTTGAGGAAAATATTAGCTACTCGTTGATTTGTAATATTATCTTCAGCTATCAGTATTGCAAGTGGATACTTTTCCGCCATTTTGACATTCTCACTGAGAATTAGATCAATGGGCGGCTTAGTCACGGCGCCAGACCATATTTTCTGAACAGCATCAAGAAGAGCCTGAGCTTTTATAGGTCTGACTATATAACTAGTCACTTTGGAATTATTTAAATCAGCATTAATTTCAGACTTTATGAATAGTGTAGGTACAGGGAAATCCAAATTTGCTTCAACAAACTTATCATCAACTATGAGTAAATTAAATGATCCGCGATCAAGATTTTTATAAAATTTATCTATAGAGCTCCCTGATAAAACATAAGCACCCCATCCCTTCATAATGAGTGAAATAATTTGAGCCTCGTTGTCATCTTTGCTTAAAATAAAAATACGCTTTCCAGCCATTGTGAGATCCTTTGAAGTTTCCATATTATTTGAAACGTCAATTTTCTTAATTGGTATGACAAATTCAAAGGAACTTCCTTTACCCAAACTGCTACTGAAGCTAATTTTTCCTCCCATCATCTCGATCAAACGTTTTGAAATAGCCAACCCTAGTCCCCTTTTTCTGTAATTTCTAGTTGCTGAATTTGACTGATGATAGACATCAAAAAGAAATTCCTTGCCAGTTTCTGATATACCAGTACCAGGGTCTTTTACCTGAACTTTAAGAAAAGGTTGAGAATTTGCTCCGTCAGTGGATTGTTCCATGGTGCAGGAAAGCAAAATCTCACCTTTTTCTGTAAAATCCACCGCGTTAGAAAGTAGGTTCACGATAACTTGCCTGATCCGAGCAAGGTCGCCGATAAAGATATTTGGAATGCTTGGGTCTATCCAGGAAACAAATTCAATATGCTTCCCTACAGCGTAAGTCTGTATGTATTCAATTGACGATTCCACGCACTCGGTGAAGTCAAGAAGTGAGGAGTCCAGTTTAATGCTACCAGACTCAATTCTAGAAAAATCTAGGATATCATTTACCAGAGTTAATAAATTTTCTCCGTTATCACGAATGATTTCTAGGCTCTCCTTCTGATCCTGGTTTATCGGTGTGTCCAATAGTGCGCCCGTCATTCCAATGACAGCATTTAAGGGGGTTCTGATCTCATGACTCATATTTGCTAGAAATATCGTCTTGATATCAGCAGCCTGTGAGGTTGACTCTACTAAGTACTCCAGCTTTTGTTCATTTAACTTTTTTGCAGTAATATCACGAATGAAAGAAATGTTTTTACGACTCAGACAACCCTTATCAGTTACGGGAATAATGTTGCAATCAAGGTAGCATAACTCTCCTTTTCGATTGCGATGGCAAATTTCTCCGATCCAAGGTTTCCCATTTTCAGTAACACTCCAAACTTCGTTGCATAATTCTATAGAATTGGCATCTGAACTAATAAGGTGATATTTTTGGATCTGTAGTTCTTCCGGTGAAAATCCAACAAATGAGCAGAATTTATCATTAGCATTTGTTACAATTCCTTTATTGTCAGTGAATGCTACCATTGTGTAAGAATCCACAGCATTTCGCAATTCAGCAAGTCTCGCGTTTTGCGATTGTAAAAAATCAATAATACTATTTCTTTTAAGTTCGTCTTCCTCGCTTTGTTTTCTGCTTGTTAGAATCCAATTATATAAAAATGGGATTGTAGCGATACAAATGAGTACGGTTCCGATTAGGGGGAAATAGGGCGCTATCTCCTCATAATTTCTATCAAAAATAATAACACCAATTAGAATAAGATATGTTGTTACACCTATTAATACACTTAGCTGGAACAACAAAAGCACCCTATATAAATAGGGTTGATTTAAAGGACGCGACATGATTCAAATGTAAATGAAGCATCTTACTCTGTCGATTGAAATATGATTTGGAATATTTTGAAATGTACTTTCTCGAATTCGTATTATTAGAATTTTACATTTTCCAGTTTGTAGCGATTCCGTCGCTATTTCGGAAACCAAGTTGCCCTATCAGCTCCGTCAGAGAGAATCAGTCAAAGGGGTTGAACAGAAGATACTCAGTCAGTTGAAGCAGAGCAGAGACTTCAATGGATTGGTTCAAGAGTGTCTGTCAGTCCACTAAGGGTGTCCCTACATAGAAAAAAACCCACCTCCAATGAAGGAGATGGGTCTTTCGAGAAAAAGATTAAGAACCGTTTATTTCACAAGCAGCGTGCCGCTCCGGCCAAGGCTATTTAGCCTATGGGTGGGATGTTGAGTTTGTAATCCCTATCGAGATCCACAGCGGGTAGCGGCTGGCTTTCCGATTCGGGAATGAGGACTTGGACATATGCGGCCCCGTCGTGCTTATCGATCTTCGCGAGGACCTCTTCCAGTTCGGCGACGGTGCCGACCTTGGCCGAAAGCCATCCCTTGCAACCGAAAGCCTCAGGGAGGAGGTGGTAATTTAGCTTAGCCAGATCATCGTAGATATGGCCACGCTCGCTGACCATGTCCTCGACGCCGTAGATGTCGTTGTTCAGGACGAAGATCACGGGTTTGATGCCGTAGCGCCCCATCACGCCCAGTTCATTGAGCGTGAGCTGGTGGGAGCCGTCGCCGGTGACCATCCAAGTACGACCGCTCTTCTTACCCATGCAAACGCCTAGGGTTGCAGGAGTTCCCCAGCCGATAGAGCCCCAGAGCCCCTGGCCTTCCGCCTCGACCCCCTCTGGAAGAAGCATGGCGTTCAGATGAAACATACAGGTGCCGGTCTCCATGACTAGCGTGTCCCCGGATTTGAGGCGGCGCTGGAGCCGGGAATAGAAGGTGGAGGAGGAGAGTGTATCCGAACCGCTGCCAGTGAGGGGAAGCTGGGCCTTCTCCGATACGACTGACTCGGTTCGAGGCGTAACCTCGGAAAGGAGAGCCTCGATCACATCATTGATCGTCGTGTTGGCAAAGACCTTGTCGCCGAACTGGACGTGATTATCCCTGATGGAAATGACCCTTGAAAGGTCGAGGTCATCCGAAAAGAGTCCGGTGTTGAGTTCGGCCGGGATCATTCCACCGATGTCGAGTACGAGGTCGGCGCTCTCGATGACCTGCTTGACCGAGGGAGGGGCGGACCTCTTCCCGTTGTATAGACCGATGTATTGCAACATCGACTCATCGAGAACCCCCTTGTCGCACGGAGTGACCGCGGCGGGTAGATTGATCTTTTTGACAAGTTCGCGAGCCTTGTCGCGAATGCCGTAGCGGGCGGTCAGGGCGGTGACTAGTGCGACGGGATTCTTTGCCTTTTCAAGCCTGGCAATGATTGAGGCCACGGCGGCCTCGAGCTCAGCAGGTGCGCTTTGCTGGCGCTTGATCTGTCCAATGGGCTTGCCGTTGACTGGAGTGCCGATCAGAGGAGTGTACCCGGAGAGTTCCGAGATCACGATGTAAGCGGGCTTGCACTGTCGCAAAGCCTCGCGTATCACGCGTTCGAGCTCATCAACGCAGTTGTCCGGCGTCAAGATAGCGGTCACGCATGCGGCGGCACCTGAAATCGGAATAAATCGGTCGTAGTTGGTGTCACCGAGATTGTGGTGGGTAATAAGGGCCTGCCTCTGGATGCGTTCGCTCGGCATTCCGACCAGATGAAAGACGGGCAGTCGGTGAGCCATGCTCCCCATGACACCGTTGATCGCGGAGAGTTCGCCCACGCCATAGGTCGTGGTGAGGAGCGACGCCCCCCGGACACGGGCATAGCCGTCGGCAGCATACGCCGCGTTCAGTTCATTAGCGCAGACGACCCATTCAAGTCCGGGGACAAGCTCTGCGGCATCGTTGATAGAGAACGCGTAATCTCCGGGGACTCCGAAAATCTTGTCGATCCCTAGCTGGGAAAGGCGCGTCAGAGTGTATTCTGCAACGGTCATGGATTTCATGACGATAGTAAGTATTCAAGTCAATGCGTTGTAAAGCCTGGTTGGCTGAAAATGTGATGAAAATGAGCAAAATGTGACGAACTGGGCAGATCTGTGTATGAAAGTCAGTAGCGAATTCGTAGCGACCTTCTTCCAACAGCTACCCCACCATCACTCTGGAACCTCTTCAGAGAGAACAGCCTCTCTGGAATATCGAGAAATCGGGCTGGCGGGATTCGAACCCCAAGATTGCTTTAAACCATTGAGATGCGAAGCCTCATTCTATCTACCTCTACGGGTTATCGACGGATTCCTATTGGCTTTCACATTCTCTCGTAGCGATTTCGTTGTTTCGAGGATTCGTTGTGACATCGATTCTCTCTGCCTCCGCTGAGAGGGGATAGAACTCATTGATTCTGAACAGTCTCCACCCACTATACGGTGGAAGATGCTGTAGGGTATGAAACCCACCATCTCAGAGCAACGGTGATTCTCTGGAACCTCTTCGATTCGACGTAGTTCTCTCTACAGCCGCATAGAATCTGCCTCTGGAGTCTCTATAACTCCTTCAGAATCACAGAGGGAGATTGTTGGAGAAAGCTGTGGAGCCTCTCTGAGAGGCAGCCACCATTGTGGTATGGCAAAGAACTTCAAAGAGATCGAAGGACAGATTGAGCAGATCAACGAACCCCGATTTGCAAAAGATCGAAAGGTATGGGTGTTGATGGTGAAAGCCAACGGAAGTTGGAGAGCATTGGTCTCCAAAGAAGGTGAAAGAATCAAAGCTCAGTATGAACTACTCAAAGCAAAGAAGATTGCTCAAAGCATCAATACTTCCATTCAGCCCACAAATCTTTCAGCAACGAAAGTCCGATTGGCTGAATACGCCTACAGCCTCTTAGAAAGACATTCTACGGACGATGAAGTGTTGATGAAGGCGGTGGAAGTCTTCTCCCAACAGCAACAGCATCTTCAATCACCGTTGCTTTCTGACTGTGTCGATAAATTCCTTCTCAAACAACGGAAGAGGAATTTGGCAGCAGTTACTTTGAAGGATTATTCCTTTCTTCTCAAAGAGGTCAAAGAGACTTTCGATGGAAAGCGGATCAGAGAAATCATTCCAACGATGTGGACACAGTTCATCGAAGCAAAGCCACATCCGGTCACTCAGAGATCCCGATTCATCTATCTGAAGTCATTCCTCAACTTCTGTGTTGGGAAGAACAATCCCGAAGCCACTGAAAGCAGATGGTTGGATTCAATCCCTCGCCGCACGGAAGAAGCTCTTCTATGCGAACGCGAGAACCAGAGAGCTCGCACGGCGCAGGCTCCGCAAACAGATCATCCTCAAGGCAGGGTGTGACATGGGAAACGCTCAAGCACTCCGCAGGAGAGCCGAGCGCAGGCTCACTGGTCGCACTGTAACCCCGCTCCACGAGCCTGTAGCCGTATGAGTGGAGTCGTTCACGCCGCAGTCATCTATCTACTCATCGCCCTACTCGTGATCCTCCTTCTTTGCTTCCGCAACAACCGCCACCGCTAAGTCAATAACACCAACCAAAACACATCATACTACCATGTCAGACATCATCAACGCCGACAGCAAGTACAACGCTGCTGATCCCGCAAACTTCGAAACCGCAGCCTTTGAAACGGCTACGATCAAACCCATTGGCACCGAGCGGGGAGATCTGCTTGCCAAGAGTATAGCCGAACTCCTCGGAGTCGCAGCCACCAGCACGGGTGGAGAACCATTGGCCTTTGTCAATGTCCTCTACCGCGAGTGGTTCGATGTCGAGGGAGACCCCAACAGGGGTTCGAAATTAGGCTCCTTTCTAACTGATAGCACCTCACTTGGAGTGCAATTCGGGGGTAGTTCGAAAGCACCTCCTCGTTTTTGAAGCGAAGAACTATCCAGCCACGGTTCGTCAGCAGAGCGTCTTTCTTCTTGTCCCTTATTTTGGCTTTCAGCGTGTTGTGAGATCCTCCGTCCAACTCGATAGCTATTAGGGTTTTTGGGTCGGCCAAGTCCACCCGCATCAGGGGCCAGCCCTCGTGAGCTTCCAACTTTGCTTTGTTCCTCCCGCAGGCCCACACGATGTACTCGGGTATAAAGTCTAGGAGGGATAAGGACAGCGTTTGCTGAGGAAGGGTCAACCCTGATCCATTTCCTCCTCTCCTGTTTGGGAATGGTTTTCCCCGTCTGGCTTCGGATATTTTCTCTCTGATCTCGGGTATCTTCGAGGGGTTGTTGTGAGTCATTCGATCCTTTATGGCCTTCATCAGCAGAGAATTGGGGTTCAAAAGGTGCTGCGTCATTCGCTCGGATAGGGCTTTTCTCGCCCCCGGTCGAGAGTGCTGGAACTTGGTTTTGCACGATCTCCCGCAAAACACTTGATGCTTTTTCTTCGCGGAGAATAGCTGATGGCACTGGGGACACTTCTTTGATGTCATAGATGCAAAGCATATCATGTATTTCAATAGCGTCAATCGTCTTAAACCCCTTTCCCACGACATACACTGGGTGATCTGCGCTTCCAACGAGCTCCCCTTTGGAGTGGGTGATTCGGCACACGGGCTTGCTAGGAGTCTCCCACACACCCGTCACTGGGCGAGGCCCGAGTGGAGTTTCTACCATATCCCCCACTTTTAGGTTTTGTATTTCTGTGTATCCATGCGGGGTAGCCACTCTAGTTTCTTTTGGTAAGCAGCGGTGCGCTTCGTCAAAGATAAGGAGAGTGTTCTGGGGGAGATTCCACATGAACTGTTTCTTCTTGGTCGTCCAGCTCCCGTAAGGAGTATTCCCAGTCCTCAATTTTTCAAAATTGACCACATCGATGACCTCCACTCCGAAGCCTTGAAGCACCCTTCGCCACACAGGTACTGATACCTTTGGGCAGGCCACTAGCACGGGCATGTTTAGCTTGGTTGCAATCGAGGAACCCACATAGGTCTTGCCAGTACCGGGGTCAGAACCGTCAACGGCGTACCCAAGCTCATTGAAGGCACGGAGCATCCGAGCCTCATGGGGCACTTGGTAGGGAAGCAGGGTCATCATTGGGCCAGAGCGTAGTCGAGAATGAGAAGGGCATCGGAGGTGGCCAGAGTGATCTTATCCACGGTTGGAAACTTTCGTTGAGCGAGGGCCTTGAGCTTGTTCTTCCACTCGGTCTTGGAGGCGCAGCCCTTCGCAGTACCCAGACCAAGATCCTTCTGCCATTTCTGGGGACGAACCATCTCCAGTCGGAAGCCGAGGGCCATGATGACCCCAATAAGAAAGCCAGTGTTGCGCCCAAAGGTGAACATAGCCGACCCGGGCTGGGCCTTTCCTATAAAGCCCCCTACCTCTTCCATGAAGACGGTATATTCCTTCGTATTAAACCCCCTCATAAAAGAGACGATGTCGCCCTCCGTACTCGGCATTTTTTGGGCACCGATCGTCTCTTGGGTATTCCACGCAAAGCCTCCAGAAGCACCGGGGTCGATGGCGAGGATGAGGTTCGATGAGAGAGAATCCATTTGTCGAAATCTATTCGTGCAATTCGCACTGAACCACCCACCTTATGGTAAGGCAATCCAGATTTCAACCATTTTGATACGGTGCGTGTCGTCACTTTCATGTACACGGCGACTTCTTTGACGGTGTGGTACTTCAGTATTTCAGTTTGCATAGGTAGGAATGGACGGCCTCTCGGAGGATGTCGGTTAGATCTTTTCTTTCGGCTTGGGCATACTCCCGCAGCTCGGCTTCCACATCCACCCACTCTGCGTAGGTGACACGGCACACACCGAATCGTGTGGCTCGGGGAGCCGAGTATGGGGCGGGAGTGAACTTCCCACGCGACCGTTCACGGACATAATCAGCCGTTGCATTGCGAATGACCAGTGACCGATCCATGCGGGATTTTTCTACACATTTGTTTAGCCTAGAGAACACATCGGGGAACTCATTATAGGTTAAACGCTTTTTATCGATGCTCAGTTTGTTAGGCATAACGCCGGGGTTTGGTTTGCGTTGAGAGGATTCTCAACACGGTCTCCCTCATGCTCCTTTGGAGTAGGAACGGGAGGGAAAATGTCAAAATGTTCTGCGGCTTCCACAGCGTCAACGAGCTTGAGGTAGCATGTTTCCAGCATGTAGAGGCTATGCCCTGCGGTCTTGGATGTGCGGGATGGATCGCGATGAAGCTCCAGATGGCAAGAGACGAAGGCGTGGCGAAGGCCGTTTGGTTTCCATTTGACCTTGGCTTTGCGGCAGAGTTTTTTGCAGTGCTTGTGAAGGGTGTACGCCTCGCTCTCTGGGTACGACACGAACTCATCTTCTTTTCCCCGAAGCTCTTTCAGCCATGCTTGTAGGTTCGGCGAAATCTCGGCGATGCGCCGACGATTGGTCTTGGTAATTCCCGGCCCGAGGATGATTGAAGTTCCCTTGAAATCACTCCACTTGAGGCGTTGAATTTCTGCCGTTCGGCATCCAGCAAATGCTCCTAGAAGCAGATAGGTTTTGATCTTCTTATCTTCGCATAAACCCAACAGCTTTTTTAGATCGGACGGGGATACGACCTCGGGGTTGGAGATAGGCACTTTTGGCCTCTCACTTTTCTCGGCCTCGGTGGGGCCGACAGGTAGGTAGCCCTTGCGCTGGGCGAAGCGGAACATGGAACAGATGGTGATGCGATGGTTGAGACGAGTTTTCAAATTAGGAAAGTAGTCCTTCAAGTATTTGTCAATATCCGTTGCTCTTATATGACCAACTTGACCCCGGAAGCGTTCACAGAAATGTGTGAGGTGGAGGCGCACAGTCTTCTGGTGGATGGGGCTGTTATCCTCCCCTGCGGCCATGAACTCTTTGGCAGCGGCAGACACGGTCTTGTTCTGCTGTGCGATGTGCTCCTTGTAGAACTTGACAAGCTCCGAGAGATTGACTCCAGCGAGATCTGTGTCAACATTGGCATACTCTTGCACTCGATCATCCGACATCCTTTCGGCTTTCACTACTCCCACCTTGTAGGCGTTGATCAGTTCGATCGCGGTTGCGAGGATGGTTTGTTTGCTCGTGCTCTCGCGGCGTTCGCGGGTAACTGGGTTTGGCAGGTCGCTACGGAATCGCTATGGGCTACAGACATTTGGAGTTGACATATTTATACTACAAAGAAAAATTCAATCATCCCCATGAAAAAGCTCCTCCTATCCCTACTCGTTGCCACCGGAGTAGCAAACGCATCAGTGCAGACTCAGACAAATTTTTTTGATGTCGACCACGATGGTGTTGATTCCTTTTTTGATCAATTCGACTCTTCCTTGGGCACGCTAACAGGAGTGCAACTCACCATTACAAGTATTGCAGCAGGATCTTTCACTATCGTGAATTCAAGTCCTAGTTCCACTACTGATGTCTCCAATATTATAAATTCCCTCTATGTGAGTTCCTATCAACCAGATGAATTTAATGTAGGAACAAATCTTCCCACCATAACTCTGTTAACGACTCTCACGTCAGGATTGAATCCAGTTGCCAAGAGAACTAGCGGGGTAAACGGATCCACTACTTTTAGCATCAACAGCTCCCCTTCCCAGTACTTGGCAAACAATTTTTCGTTTAATATTCTGACAATATCTCCCTACATTGGCTCGGGATCCGTGACATTTATGCTGCAAGACACCACCTCAGCCACCCTTATTGGAGGAACACCATCACCGAATTACAACAATATTTCGGATCCAACAACCCTCACCCTCACCTACAGCTACACAGCAGTCCCCGAACCCTCCACCTACGCCCTGTTCGGCATTGGAGCTATCGGAATGCTGATGGTTCTTCGGAGGAAGAAGACTGCCTAAAGATTTTTTCAAGCTGACACAGAAGACCCATCTCCTGCCGATACAAAGGCGGGGATGGGTTTTTCTTTGGTCTGTAGAGAATCGTAGAATCAGCGTCTACGAGGACAAACACTCCTCAAACACTCGCTGAAACATCGGAGTCCCCTCCTCCAACGGATTCTTGATTCTGTCAGCAATCTCCTTCTCGACATCTCTCACTGCTTCCCTCTCTTTGAGCTGATAGAGAAGTTCTAGATCGAGGAATCCTTTCTGGTGAACATCTCTGAGTAGTATCTCGAGATTCTTCGGGTCCTTCGGCAGTACCAATCCGTTCTGGCTGTAGTCCATCTCCGCTTTGGTCGGATACGGTGCTGATGGAATGATGTCCTTCTTCTTTGCTTCTGTAGTGATCACAGGATTATTTAAGCAATCCTCTACGGAGCTTTGAGTCTCCCTGTGTTTTCCTACGAATCAGCGTAAAATACTTTCGAAGTGTCGAATGTAGGGAATTGCTTTTTCAATTCATCTACGAGACCTACGAGAAAGTCTGTCTTTGGAACAACGTTGGGAATGTCAGCATTCTTCGTACCGATGTTACTCAGAGCAGTGAATGTTCCTGTAAAACTCAATGATGTAAGAAAATTATCGAGCTTCCGATAGCTCAGGTAGGATTCATCACCTTTCTTCGGAAGACCATAAGCTTCGTTGGCATAGGCTCGAGCAAACCATTTCTTGAACTCATTGAGAGCAGTGTTCTTTCGAGCAATGTTGTGACCCTTACGCTTCTTTGTAGCCAACTGCTCTTGATAGCTCGTTGTAAAAGCAGAGAGTGTTGAAATCTCTTTCAGAACCACCTGCTTCTGCTCAGCGAATTGCTTCCAATACTCTTTTACGAATCCATACTC
>Ga0194053_10000136_pt1 | contig 55644 bp, 51 predicted proteins | sample SepL228m_MetaG_FD_161684 | JGI IMG/M metagenome (GOLD analysis project Ga0194053, IMG submission 161684) | Anoxic zone freshwater microbial communities from boreal shield lake in IISD Experimental Lakes Area, Ontario, Canada - Sep2016-L227-8m | ecosystem: Environmental > Aquatic > Freshwater >...
TGCCCCCCTCTCTCACCTCCCCAAATCCGCCCCCTATTTGCCTAGATCTAAGACTTCGTCAATTCTCACCTTCTCCACGAATTCTGGCACGTGCGAAACGAGAATCATCGCTCCTTCATATTTATCGAGCGCGCGGGCGATCACTGGAATATGGCGGAAATTTATGTGGTTGGTGGGCTCATCGAGTATGAGAAGCCCCGGCTTCAAGAGCACCAGGCGTGCAAATGCGACCAGCCCCTTCTGCCCTTCTGAGAGCGAACCGATGCGAGTGTGTATGGCGTCAGCACCGATAAGAAAAGACGCCGCCACAGCACGCACTTCAGTTTCTATAAGACGACCTTCGACAGAGCGCACGATTTTCTCCAGACTTTCGTAGACCGTATCATTGAAATCCATCATTGAAAAATCCTGACGATAATACCCCACTCGCACACCTTCGGTGATGATCGATTCTCCAGCGATCTTCATACCATGATCATCGAAGCCACCATTTACTATGGCCTCCAGAAGCGTGGACTTGCCGATACCATTTGGTCCAGCCAGCAACAAGTGCTGCTTACGGCGCAACTTGATATTGCAAGTACGCTTCACTGGCTTATGAGTCTTGAGATCGAGAATGCTGTAGGACTTTATATGGATAATATCCCCCACAATATCACTGCCAGCGGTTCTATTGGCTTGGCCTGCGTGGCTAGTGGCAAACTGCGAAGGTATGGTGAAATCGCGAATGGTCTTGTCCTCCTTGCGCACATCGACAATCTCTTCCTCGAGTTCATCGGCTTTCTCGCGCATGCGCTTAGCGACGAGACGCATTTGGCCACCTTTGTTGGCGAAGACTCCAGCTTGATATTTCTTGGCTTCGATCTCCTTCACGAGGCGTGCATTTTCCATATTTTCTTTTTCAATACGCGCACTAATCTGTTCGACAACGTCCTTGTAGTCACCGACATATTGTTCGACTTTGCGCGTGTGGAGGTCGAGATACAAAACTCCGTGTGTGAAGGCATTTAGAAAGTCGGCATCATGGGAAATGACGAGGCAAGTCTTCTTGTAGTCGACGAGAAATTGCGTGAGGTGCTCGATACCGGCTTTGTCGAGGTTATTGGTCGGCTCATCGAGTAGGAGGATATCAGGATCTTGGATGAGTGCCGACGCGAGTAGTAGACGCGCCTGTTGACCACCGGAAAAAGTTTTTACATGACGATCTTTTAGGTCGATGTGTCCCGCCGCAGATTTCGATGATGATTTTGATGCGGCTTTCGGCGTAGGTTTCGGTGCGTGCAAATTTACAACTTCGAGGATGGCATCAATGCGCGGATCAATATCATAAACTTTCGCGCGACCGCCACTCTCAAGTGCCTTGGCGAAAAATTCGCGAACGGTTAGCTCGAGATCCGGCCTAGGTATAACCTGGCGAGCCGTGGCGATAGTGGCATTGTTTGCGAGGTGGATTTCACCTGCTTCTGGCTTGTGGATACCGGCGGCGACATCTTTGCTTGTGGCGTCGTTTGCACCTAGTATAAGGCCGAAAATAGTGGTCTTTCCAGCCCCATTTTGCCCCATCAGCGTGATTTTCGTGCCTCGGCGCACCGTGAAGCTAGCTTCCTCCAAAATAGGCTTATTATGGCCGTATTCGAAAGACACATCCTCGAAACGGATTATCGTATCGCCGGAGAATTCATTGCTTACGGATTTTTGGCCTTTTGACATAAGATAGCCATGTTAACGGATTTTCGTGATATATACAACTACAGATATTGACTTTTTCTTTTATGGAGTTAGAATAGCTATATTAGTGGCTTCGGCCTCCGAGATTCCCCCGCTCATTGCGGGGGTTTCGATTTTTATATACTCAGACAAACTAGTTAAGACAGCTTGAAAATCTGTCTGTATTGTCATGCCTATTTTCCTCAATAACCTTTTAGTACTCACAACTCTCAACTGAGTAAGACACTCCCACGACGGACCAAATTCATGATCGACTTTCCTATAATATTCGTTGTTATGCTTCCTTGAAGTGAGCGGTACTATCCAGATCATGTCTGCATTGAACTTTTTCACAATAAGAACAGGTCTTTCGAAATTATCATTCTTTCCATCAGATTCCACTCCAATATTGATCCCCAATGAGCACCACCACACTTTTCCGTGTGATCTTTTAAATTATTAATTTATTCAGCCTTACTTACAGATGTCACAATTTTAACAAAAGAATCGCCGCGCACAACTAGGCATAGTGAAATTTTTGTGACGTAACTACTTCCCCGCCTTTTTCGTATTGGCACCAGCGATAGTTACGAGCAAAGTCGAGCCGATAAAGATAGAAGAATATGTTCCTACAGCGATACCAATTATAAGAGCTAGAGAAAAATGTTCTGTAGTAGGACCACCGACAAAATACAATACTGTTAGAGCGATAAGGGTCGTCAAAGATGTATTTATGGAACGAGTAAATGTCTGCGAAACGCTCTCACCAACGATTTCTCCGAAAGGTTTCTTGGATCCAGCGTGACGGAGGTTCTCACGAACTCGGTCGAAGACAACAATCGTATCATGCACAGAAAAGCCGAGGATAACTAGCAAGGCCGTGACGAAGAGCGTGTCGACTTCATAACCTTTGAAATGACCAAGAACAGAGAAAACACCTATAGGGATGATGACATCATGCATCAAGGCAACAACAGCCACAAAACCATATTTCCAAGAAGCGACCGGCTCAGAAATTTTTCTAAAAGCAAAAGTGATATAGAGGACGATTCCGAGTATAACCAAGATAATAGAAACTATAGATTTACGAAGAGCTTCAGCGCCAAGGACTGGACCAATAGAGTCAAAAGTCTTAATAGTCGTAGTGGCAGCATTATCCAATGAAAGAGCCGACATAACAGACGCCTTCTCTTCTTGATTCACTTCTTTCATACGAACAATAAATTCCTGATCGCCAGTCTGCGAAGTACCGACGCGAACAGAAACAGCTGGATCGATCACTGCAAGAGCAGCACTGACTAGCGATTGTTCTGGACGCTGTCCACTATAAGATACCTCGATCAAAGTTCCTCCAGTAAAATCAACACCAGGCTTCATTCCCCAAAAGAAGAAGGATGCCAAGGAAGCCAAGACCAGAAGTCCTGATATCGTGTAGAAAAGTTTTCTGTATTTTACAACCCACATATTATTTGAAATGTAACCCATTACTGATAAGGAAAGTCGACAGTCTTGTTGTTTTCTTTGGTGCTACTGCATATAGAAAGAGACGGGATGCGGTGATGGCGGTGAACATTGAGACAAGCACACCGACGACAAACACTAGAGCAAATCCTGTCACGACTGAAGTACTGCCGAAGTAGTACAAAATAACACCTGTGATGATACTGGAAACATTTGAATCACGAATAGAAAGCCAAGCACGCGCGAAGCCTTCATGCATAGCATCCCAGACGCCACGACCAGCCTTAAGCTCCTCCTTCATGCGTTCGAAGATGAGGATGTTAGCATCGACAGCCATACCGATAGAGAGAATAAAACCGGCGATACCAGCAGCAGTCAGAGTAACTGGAATAAGCTTGAATAGAGCCAACATTATGACCGTATAACAAGCCAAAGCAATAGTAGCAATCAGTCCAGGTAATCGATATCCGATTATAAGGAATAATCCGATAATAATAAAAGCAATAATACCTGTCTTGATACCTCCGTTTATAGCCGCTTGACCCAATGTAGGACCAATAGTCTGTGTGGAAATAAGACGAACAGGAACAGGCAAAGCTCCGAAGTTCAGATCACGGACGAGTTTCTGTGCTTGATCAAGAGTGAATGATCCTGATATTTGTGCCTGACCATTTGGGATTTCTTCACGCACAACTGGAGCTTCTATGAGCGCTCCATCTAGGAATATACCAACATAGTCTCCAATATGTTCTCTTGTAAGCTTCGCAAATAAATCGCGGCCATCGTTAGTGAAATTGAGGCCGACCATTGGCTGATTGGTCGTGCTATTGAACTGGACAGAAGCACGGCTGACCATACGACCTGTAAGACCTACTGGTGAAAACAATGCAGCGTAAGCGATAGCTGTGGTGGTTGCATCCGCTGTCTTCAGAGTTGTAGATGCCTGAAAATCTTTTATGTCAGCTGCTGTGGCGACTTTGAATTCTAGACTAGGGGTTGCACCGATAGCACGCACGGCTTCATTTACATCTGTGACACCTGGAAGTTCTACGATAAGTTTGTATGCACTCTCTTTTGAGCTAAGAGCGGCGGCCTGTTGAGTCTGGACTATTGGTTCACTAACACCGAGAGTGTTTATGCGTCTTTCGACAACATCACGAAGAGATGTCATAGAAGCGGAAATGTCGGCGGCATCGATTTTGGAAACATCGGCTTGATAGACGAGGTGTGTACCACCAGACAAGTCTAGACCTAGACGAAATGGTCTTGAGCCTTGAGAACTATAAACAAAATAGCCGACCAAAGCGGCAAATATGAGTACAAATACAGCGCGGGCTCTATGTTTTAACATAAGGGCTATTTTACAGGTTTTTTCAGTTTACGCAACTAGTTATTGATGGAACGGTTTTGATTTGGATTTGTTGGAGCTCATGGGTACAAGCATAGACTTTCAAGGGCACTATAGTCAACTATAGTGCCTTGTAAAACACGTACAGCACCAGCCACCACCATAAAATCATAAACAATAAAGAGCACCCGCCGCCTGCACAACCGGTTAAAGTCGTGCAAACGGGCAAGTGCTCTTCGAATTTTTCCTTTCAATCAAACCCTCAAGATGCGGCCGGTAAAGCCTCATCTTTGATTTTTGCAAGCTCACTCAACTCTGACCGAGCCCGATCATACTTGGCTTTCAGACTGCCATTGTCAGGATCGGCTCCAAGCGACTTTAGGACACTCACCAGCGCTCGGATGTCTGTCTGCATGAGCCGAAGTGGATAGAAACTCCTTTGCGAATTTTTTCCACCGATGAACAATACTTCACCTGGCTCACCATTAGCCGAAAAAGGATTTGATTCAATGATAATGATCCTCTTACACAGCTCGGCCGCATGATGCAAAGCATCATCCATACTGTTCCACGAGCCAGCATTTGTCAGATTCAACATCTTCTCCGTCAGCTCAAGGAATATTGTCACTCGAGCCCCGATGTCCTCATATTCCTCGATCTGAGTGCCAAGATCCTTGATCTTGATATTGAACATCCCGACACAAATAACTGCTGATGCCGAGAGAGCAATACCGAACCAAGTATTAAACCAGCCCACAACAAGGATCGCAGGTATCCAAAGAAACCTTAATACCTGGAGATACCGCCTGGTCTTCTTCCAACTATCCATCTTCTTCTTTTTCGCCACAATATACCGACAGCTGACCAAGATCGATCTCAATCTAGGATCCGCCTCATCAAAGGCATCGGCTGCAGATCTTACTAACGACGAGCCTGTAATCAGTTCAATTACCGCCTCCGCATGATCTACTTCATTTAATTGAGTTACATTATTCACAGTCCCCCCCCCATTTCAATGTGTCTTTTTTAATCCAAAACATGGCTTCTGGCCACTGTCATACAAACACTTCTGGCGCCCATATAACACGAATTGGATAGACAGTTGACACGAACTAATCTTGCAAGATTCTGGCACAAGTGAGACTATATGTCAAACTCCCCTTTTCGACATAAGCGCTCTGAAAGTCTGCAAAGCTATACGTAGATCGAGTAAGAAAGAACGATGCTTCACATAATAAAGATCATAAGAAAGTTTATCGCGTGTATCGTTGACGGAAACCTCATGATGCGGGTGTGTGGCGTGGTATATTTGCGCCCAACCGGAAAGACCTGGCTTTATAAGGTGGCGGACATTGTAATAAGGCACCTCCTTCTCATATATCGCGACAAATGAAGGCTTCTCTGGACGAGGCCCAATGAGAGAAATATCACCACGCAAAACATTCCATAACTGTGGAAGTTCATCTATACGAGTGAAGCGAATATATCGGCCAACGCGCGTTACGTGCGTCTCGCCGACGTCACTGACTGCCATGCTACGGAATTTTATTATCTTGATGAGCTTTCCATTTTTTCCTATACGATCTTGCAAGAAGAAAAGTGATCCCTTATCATCGAGGCGAATCGCCCAATAAACAAAAGGATATACGACGAGAGAGATTACACCGAGAATACCTGCAAAGAAAATATCAACAGCTCTTTTTATCACATCATATACGAGACGACCAACGGCTGAAGTACCCGTATTTTCTACTAACCAACGCTCACCTACCATAGAAAGTGGTACACGATCGAATATTCCTTCGTAGAGCTTGCTAGCATCTATGACCTGTACACCGGAAAATATAAGTGAGTATAGAAATGGTATAGCCGACTCGACCATTTTATTATGTAAATCAACAACTATCATGGAGGCACCAGAGCGACGAACGGCCTCCCCGATCTTTGCCACAGTTGTTTCAGTATCAGAAATTGGCTCCAATTTCTCTATAAAAGTAATACCGTAACGCGAACGAGTATTTATCTCTTCGAAAAGATCTTGGATCTCTCCATTTACTCCAACTAGAACAGCTCGCTGACTTCTAGCCGAACTGACGACTGGAAATACTACTATGCGCCAGAGTGCTAGCAGCATCGTTGAAACTATTGCATATATGAAAAGATTGGCCTTCGGCGTGATCGATACCGGCAGAAAATAGAAGAAGGCCACACTCACCAAGACAGCGATAGCTTGTGCACGAACCAGAAGACCAGGAATACGATTTGGAGTGAGCAAAGAACGCTTATTGTATAGTCCTGCGCTGAAATTTATGATAATGAAAACGATAAACAATACCGCAAAAGACGATAAGTGCACATATATAAGTGAACGCCCAGGCATATCGCCGTAACGAATCGCTAAGGCGATAATGAGAGAAAACAGATAGGCCACCAGGTCGCCAACCAGCAATATGGCCGTATAAACCGAGTTCTTCGTATGAATCATGAGTGGCACAATACCACGATTTACGGATATATGCTAGGCTTACAATAATGAAAATCTTATACATTATCACCAAATCAAATTGGGGCGGCGCACAGAGACATGTCTATGATTTAGCTGTGGCCGCGAAGACTCAAGGCGAAACGGTCATTGTGGCACTTGGTGGTAATGGCATTCTCCGCCAAAAACTCGAGGATATAGGCATAAAGACCTATGTCATAAATAAACTTGGACGCGATATCGCAATAACAAAAGATGCTGGTTCATTTAGAGAAATATTCTCTGTCATAAGACATGAGAAACCAGATGTTATGCATTTACACAGCCCAAAGGCGGCTGGACTTGGAGCTATCGCTGGTAGGTTGCTGCGCGTAAAAAAAATAATATACACCGTCCATGGTTGGACATGGAATGAAGATCGCCCTATATATCAGAAATTACTCATAGCTCTAGTGTCTTGGTTCACGATGATCCTTGTGCACAAAGTAATACTCCTCTCTGAATATGAGCGCAAACAAGCTGAACATTTTCCTTGGGTAAAAAATAAGTTATCAGTCATCCCTGTCGGAATAAAGACACCGATATTTATGTCGGTAGAAGGTACGAAGCAGACATTGGCGAAGCATATAGGTATGGACCTAACTGAATTCAAGAAAAAAATAGTAGTCGGTACTATCGCTGAGCTCCATCCGAACAAGGGTCTGGAATATCTGATCGAGGCCATGAAAGATGTGGTCAGTTCTAACAGTGGAGTTATCTCCATAATAATCGGTGATGGTGATATCTCCGCCGACCTTCATATGCAAATTAAGAGTGCTGGACTCGAAGGTCGAATTTTCCTCGCTGGTTATATGGCCGATGCCAGTCAATACCTGAAAGCATTTAGTGTTTTCGTATTACCTTCACTAAAAGAAGGCTTACCTTATGCAATATTGGAGGCTGGTTCTGCTTCTTTGCCGGTGATATCTACCACAGTTGGAGGTATTCCAGAAATGATCGATGATATGAAGTCCGGTGTACTCGTACAACCGAAAGATTCCGGAGAATTGGCTCACGCTATCTCTTACATGATCGAGCATCCCCTTCTGGCTCGCCAATATGGTTCAACTCTACGCGAAAATGTAATACAAAAGTTTTCATTGGAGAAAACACTTGGTAAAGTCATCTCGTTGTACTCATAGAAATCTTTGGTCGACAACTACTGCGGCCCGATAAATTCATTCTTGGCCATATCTTTGTGAACTGGCCTTGAATAACGGCGCATGGACATAAGTATTCCAAGAGCCAAAAACTCTGTGACGAGGTGTGTACCACCATAACTCATAAGCGGCAACGGCGTACCAGTGACCGGTAAAAGGTGTATATTCATGCCAACATTGACTGTGATATGCACGATGAAAAATATGGCCACGCCGGCTCCATAAAGAATTTCAAAGTTGGTAGCACCCCGCGAGGCGTGTAAGATAATTCGCCAGATTATAACTCCAAACAGAGAAAACATAATCAAGACACCGACAAATCCCCATTCTTCAGCGAAGGCCGCAAAGATGAAGTCTGTCTGATATTCTGGTAAAAATTTGAGGCGAGACTGGGTTCCATAACCAAGCCCTTTTCCAAGGATGCCACCAGAACCGACTGCGATTGTAGACTGGTAAGCATTATAGCCAGCACCATGGATATCCGCCAAAGGATTCATAAAATTGCGAATACGATCTTTCTGGTATTCCTTGAAACCGAAGTTCCACAGTAGAGTCAAGACAATTCCGACCAGCGCGGCCATCACTAGAAGATGCTTCTTCGATATACCAGAGACCATCACCATACCAAGCCAGACGAAGAATATAATCATGGCTGAACCGAGATCTGGATGTACTATAACCAAAGAAAATAATATGAGAGCATAAACACCAGAAACGATGAGGTGACGAAAGTTCGCTATCTCGATATGCCTTCTCGAAAAATATTTCGCCAACACTACTATCAGTATTAACTTGGCGAAATCTGAAGGTTGAAATGAAAACAAACCGAAAGAGAACCAAGAAGATGCTCCGTGAGATATTTTGCCGACAAGGAATAGTCCCGTCAGAAGTATACAAATCACCACAAAAAGTGTTGTCAGAACGCGCGTTGATCTCAAAAATCGTACGTCGACTCGACTGACTACAAAGAAACAGATCAAAGCTATTACTATCCATATGATTTGTCGCAGAGCAAATGCATTGTCTCCAGTGAAGGAATACATCGTCGTGACTCCGGCTGCCAATATTGGCAGACATGCACCGATGAGCCACCAATCCATGCTGGAACGCGAACCACTATCGGCTATTTTATAGTCGTTGATCTTATTGGCCCTTTTGAAAAATCTCTCCATCTGACTATTCTGCCACAGGAAGCACTTCTATGGAAATGACCTTCCCGCGACGATTCTCCTGCCAAGTAAATGGGGCTTGAACAGAGCCCAATCCAGCGATACCATCTACAATAGTTTTCGAGAAACCGATAATGTTGGCATTTATATCTGAGAGAATGACATATACAGACATTTTACCGAGTGGTGCGACAGCAGTATTTTTCAGAGTCACCATAAGCGATGATCCAGAAACATCTTCGGTGTATTTTTTATTACCAATAGCAAGTGAGGTCAAAGTATCAGATCTTTTCTTCCAATCTGGTGTGCCAGTAAATTCAAAGAATGCTCTATATGGAACCTTCTGACCGACAGGTATGGAGCTGATAAAAGCCAGTGTATTTCTATGTGGTGGTATGTGAACAGTTCCAGGAACATCCACTATCTCCTGACCAGATGAATCATATAGAACAATATGAAATGGCACGCCAATAGCTTCAACGGTATCGTTATGGTTCACTATATAAGCAGAAGCATTGTATAAGCCTGGAGCAAGTTCTTCGAAGCTGGTCCATGAGACCGATGGTGACACGAAAGCACTCGGACATAATCTCTGACAGGAACCGCCACAGTCTACTCCAGTCTCATTGCCGTTTCGTAGGCCATCGAAACAAGTCGGAGCCTTATAGACGAATGAAAAAACTATATAACCGACCACAGCCAAGGTTATAACAACCAATGTGCCTCCGTATGCAAGTCTCCTTCTATTGGACCATGATGACATGATTATTTATTTATATTTATGATCTGCTGTGCCTCCTGTTGATACGATGACTGATTCTCCGCCTGCTGAACCAATAAAGATTTTTCTCGAGCATACTTCAGTGACGAAAGTACTATGGATGAAATCAATCCTACTATCGGAGTCATAATACCTATACACAGAAATACTACTAACCATTTCTTGAATGATTGGGTTGAGACCTCGATACGAGGATTACTCTTCAAAGAAATATATAGGTTGTACATAGTCGCGAGCGCAACAGGTGTAATGATAGAGCTTGTGATCAGACTTAAAAATGAAGAAATTACGAGACCAACTTTTGAAACTTCAGACCAAGGCACACCACAAATGAAGCTGATGAGCTGAGCAGCTCCAAGTAAAATAAAGTAGCTGGCACAAAAGATAATGCCTATACAGAGAAGACGGAGGAATACTTGAAGCCAACGGCCCTTAATCAAAGCATAGCTCTCAGTCAAAGCAGAAAAACCTTTTTTACCGTCTATGACTAGTGTATATATGTACATGGACGCATATCCACCAACTATTATTACAGGTATGATAAGTAACACTGTCGATCCAAGATAAACCAATACAACTATAATATTCACAAAGAGGACAGACCAAAACATCTTGAACCCAAAAGCGTATTGATCCTTAACGGAGATGACGACACCTGGTTCAGTATTGAGACGGTGTATAGTATTGATAATGGCTGGCATCATAGCGATCGATAATATAGCTCCGCATATAGATATCAGTCCACCAATAAAACTAAGTGACATATTCCCTGGCGTGTTAAAGAAACTTCCAATAACATTGACGATTGTTGGTAAAATAGCTATCAATACCATGACTTTCCAATTGCTTTTAAATAAAGTCCATCCTTTTCTAAGGAGAACTATCGGACCTTCTATATTGTTCATGGCGGTATTATCCCACAAAACACAAAAACCGGCCAATGCGTAAGCAATGCCGATCTTACTGCCTAGAGGCAGATTTTTCTTGAACCCTATGTTCTGGCGACAAGCTACTTTCGCCCTTTCGGACTATCATCGCCGCAACTACGTTTCACTTCCGTGTTCGGAATGAGAACGGGTGGTGCCATAGCGCCAAATCACCAGAACGCAGGGTTCAAACCGCGTATTCATACTTCAAGTTTTGTGCGCCGAAGCGCGTTTCGTAAATAATGTAGCGTTTTCGCAAGCGACTCGCAGAGTTCCTAACAGGATCGACGGATTAGTACTTCTCGGCTCAACATCTTACGATGCGTACACCTAAAGCCTATCAACGTGATCATCTCTCACGGGTCTCAACGATACCTAATCTTGGGGCCGGCTTCGCACTTATATGCTTTCAGTGCTTATCCGATCCAGACATAGCTACCCTACGGTGCCGTTGGCACGACAGCAGGTAGACCAGAGGTCTGTTCAACTCGGTCCTCTCGTACTAGAGTCAATTCCCCTCAAGTATCAACGCCTACAGTAGATAGGAGACCAACCTGTCTCACGCATGTTATCAATGATTACTCATTGCATTGGACTATAGCTTCACCAAAACGATTAAACAATTCAACAATGGAACTATTTAACTATTTAGGCTGTCGATGTTTAGTCTCTACGGGCTGATTACTAGCTTGCGCCAATGATCATTCCCTCGGTATTATCCCTTACAGGATTCCACCGATATAAATCGACTTGTTCACAATGTTTCGCGTTGTGATGATGCGCCTTGCGCCTTTCACCTTGCACTTAACTTTGTGACCGCCGTGATATGATTGTTCTTTCCTTTCTATTTTCATTAGACATACTAAGACTCTTCGCCAGATTTTACTCTGGCAAAAATTTCTCTCGAAGTGATTCAGACTGTCGAACATTCAATGTTCTCGAGTCCAATGTTGCTTCACACATTTTTCACACCTGTTCGATGTGATTCGATATCTTACATTGGTCATTCCATTGATTGCTCAACGGTCTGAACCCAGCTCGCGTACCACTTTAATTGGCGAACAGCCAAACCTTTGGGAGCTTCTCCACCCCCAGGATGTGGTGAGCCGACATCGAGGTGCCGAACTCCGCCGTCGATATGAACTCTTAGGCGGAACTAGCCTGTTATCCCTAGAGTAGCTTTTATCCGATAATCTTCCCCAGCATCTAATGCCTAGGGTCGGTTCGCTTGGCTCTGCTTTCGCATCTGCTCGACACGTACGTCTTGCAGTCAATCCAGCTTGTGCCCATACACTATCGCCATGGTTTCCATTCACGGCTAGCTGAACTTAATAGGCTCCTCCGTTACCATTTAGGAGGATAGCGCCCCACTAAAACTGTCCACCAGATACTGTCTCCCGCCGTTTATGCCGGCGAGGTTAGAATATACATTTTTAAAGAATGGTGTTTCATCGACGGATCCATCTACCCCAAAAGGTAAACTTCAAATCCTACCATCTACGCTACGCATCAAAAACGTATAGTCAATATCAAGTTACAGTAAAGCTTCTAGGGTCTTTTCGTCTAACTGTAGGTAACCGGCATCTTCACCGGTATTGTATTTTCACCGAGCTGGTCTCCGAGACAGTTCTCCAGTCATTACACTATTCAACGCGTCGGAACTTACCCGACAAGGAATTGCGCTACCTTAGGATCGTTATAGTTACGACCGACATTCACGAGGGCTTATAACAGTCACCATGTAATCTTGCGACCACACAACGCCGTTATTTGACCTTCTCGCATTGGTCAAGTGTCACCCCCTATACATTCTCTTACGAGTTCGCAGGGAGCTGTGTTTTTGTTAAACAGTTGCCAGAGATACTTTCGCTGAGGCCCATATTGCTATGGGCAAGCCTTATTCCGAAGTTACGGCTGCTTTTTTGCCGAGTTCCTTGGAGACCACTCACTCGTTCGCCTTGGTCTACTCGACCTGATCACCTGTGTCGGTTTGCGGTACGGTTTGCATGAACATAATTTTAGAAGATTTTCTTGAAAGCGTGCTTTGTTCTTTCCCTCTTTTTACGGAAGTCACGGAATAGCTTGGGGGCGGCATTGAAGCCAGGATCCGGATTTGCCAAGACCCACCCTTACTACCACGACGTCAAATCCAATAATGCGCAGAACATACTACACTTCGTCCCTCCATCAATCTTCATGCAAGTTATGGAATATTAACCATATGTCCATCGGGTGCGGCGTTTGCCATCCCCTTAGGACCGACTAACCCTTGGCTGATATACATTGCCAAGGAAACCTTGATCTTTCGGCGTGCAGGATTCTCACCTGCATTGCGGTTACTTGTGCCAACATTCTTACTTCGCAGCGCTCCAGTGTGGGTCACCCCTTCACCTTCATCGCAGTGCGAATACTCTCCTACCGCTTGTGCGCTTCATTGTGGAGGCGAATCGTATAGACTCGCCTTTGTTGTGGCAAGAAATCACTCTTGCCAACGGAACTGTGAAAGTTTTTACTAATCAAAAACTTTCGAAAAAATGGTCAGAAGGGAGGGTTTTGGACCCACACCTAGATAGTGAGCATTTAACAGCTGGTAGTTTTCGTTTCACCCCGTTTGTGATCTTCTCAAACCAGCCGTCCCGGATAATACATACCGATTCTCACTTACCTTAAGTAAGGTCACCCGACCTTCCCCCTGATCAGAACTTAAAACTAGAGCTAGAGATGGGGAGCTGCGTCTACATTCCGCACTGGCTCCCGATTTTCGTTCAGCACAGGCCGAACCGCGAAAGGTGTACGCCGGCAGACCGCATTATCAATGTCGCAGTTGCCGCTTCGCCCCGCTTGAAAAGCCTCGTCATTGGACATCTCATCAGCCGACCGCCATGGAGGATCGACCGAATCTTGCCTTAACGAGCACCCCACGCTCACAAAGAACTAATGCGAGATGAATATCTCGCTAAATTTGATTTATTTACTTTCCACAATGAAGCACACAAGCCCTCAGTTTCGGTACAACGTTTGAGCCCCGATTATCTGCGGCGCGAAATTTCTCGATGAGTAAGCTGTTACGCTATTTTTGAATGGTGGCTGCTTCTAAGCCTACATCCTCATTGTCATAGAAATTTCACTACCTTAAGCGCACTTAACGTTGATTTAGGGACCTTAAATAGAGATCTTGGGCTGTTTCCCTTTTGTCCAATGGAGCTTAGCCCCCACAGACTAACTGCTAGATAATGACTTATTGTATTCGGAGTTTGATAGGTGTCGTGAGATTTCTCCCGTTCGAAACCTTCCAGTGCTCTACCCCAATAAGGTACATCTAACGCGAACCCAAAAGTTCTTTCGGAGAGAACCAGCTATTACCGAATTCGATTAGCTTATCACTCCTTACCACACGTCATCCGATAGTTTTGCACGGCTAAACGGTTCGGGCCTCCATCAGCCTTTCGGCTAACTTCACCCTGCGCGTGGCAAGCTCATCCGGCTTCGGGTCTTATGTATACTACAAACGCCCTATTCAGACTTGGTTTCCCTGTGACTCCGGACTCTCGTCCTTAGTCAGCAGCATACATAAACTCGTTGGCTCATTCTTCAATAGGCACGCCGTGACGGATATAAATACCCGCTCCGACTCCTTGTAGGCATATGGTTTCAGATCTATTTCACCGCCCTTCCGGGCTGCTTTTCACCTTTCCCTCACGGTACTAGTTCACTATCGGTCTAGAAAAATATTTAGACTTGCCAGTTAGTTCTGGCAGATTCCCCCGAGCTTTTCGTGTCCCGGGGTACTTAAGAATAGAGACAAAGAAGGTTTTTTGTTTTCGCATACGGGACTATCACCCACTAGGGTCGATCTTTCCAGATCATTCTGCTAACAAAAAACTTTTTGACTTCTCTGCTATAAATAGCACGTCTCTACCTTGCAACCCTCAACCAAATAAATGGTTAAGTTTAGTCTTCTCCGCTTTCGCTCGCCGCTACTTACGGAATGCATGTTTGTTTATCTTCCTCCTGGTACTGAAATGTTTTACTTCCCAGGGTACGCTCCTATTACAAAATAATAGGCAATACGAGTTCGTCGTATTAGGTTTCCCCGTTCGGAGATCTTCGGATCAAAGGTTGCTAGGCACCTCCCCGAAGCATATCGCTGCCACGCCACGTCCTTCATCGCTTTTTCTAGCCAAGGCATCCACCATACGCCCTTATATTTCCCATTAGGAAATCTAAGAACCGCTTGTTACTTACCTACATTACTTACTTTACAAAGTCATATAAAAACCAAATACATCCACCGCTGGGTTTCATCGGTTTAAAATGACTTATCTAACTTGAAGTATGAAATTTTCAAACAACAATCGTTCTGAAAAGAAAAACCGCTTCATTGAGCGGCTACAGGTCACGCTCCATCTCTGGAGTGTGGCTATGGCCGCGCTGTTGAGGGGTAATTCATATAATTCATTCCGTGCGCATAAGTATACTTGTAGCCATAAAAATGTCAAGGGTTTTTGCTGGTTGGCCAATATGGGGATAAGCTGGGGAGAAATAAGGAGTGCAGGCGAGGCAAATTTTGAACAAAATCTGATTATTTTTTGAACGTTTCTTGAACTTTTCTTTATCGAAATTTGAGAACTTTTTGAACAAAATTTTATCTCAAGGGTTTATTATAAAATAATGAAACTAGTAATATTAGACAATGTCGAGGCATTTATTCATGACTTCGATCTAAAAACGTATACAAGGATTCGAAGAAATCTAGATATATTGGAAAAATCTGGCCACAACTTACGCATGCCTTATAGTAAAAATATTCTTCCCAATATTTTTGAACTTAGAATAATTGGCCAAGATAATATCCGGGTAATATATACCTTCAGCAATGATCTAATAGTGGTCTTTTATGCGTTTCTCAAGAAGACTAACCAAATTAGTTTGAAAGATATGCGCACAATAAGATCAAAATACTATAACTTGTATTTATGACTTATACATCATATAATAGTAATGCTATGAAGAAATTAAGATTTAAATACAAAACTTTAGAAGAAATACACCGGAAGGATATGCGCAATCCCGAATTTAAACGTGAATGGGACGCCCTAGAGGTTGAATTCCAAATCATCCACGACATTCTAGACAAGCGCATAAAAAAAGACATGACCCAAGCAGAATTGGCTCGCAAGTCTGGCATCGGCCAAGCTACCCTTTCGAGGTTAGAGACCGGAAACTACAATCCTTCCATAAAGTTCTTGAAGCGTATCGCGAAAGCTTTGGACTTAAAACTGACAGTCAGGATGGTTTAGTGTCTCAACTTATCAATAGGGATAATGATTATCTTACACATAACAGAAAAGCGACCTCTTTCGAGGCCGCCTTTCTTAACACCGCAGATGCGGCGCGCTTTCCAATAGACTATTCCTTACTCAAGACATGAGAAGCTGTCTTCTCAATCATTCTTGCAGCAGCATCCTTGCCACCAAGACCGAAGGCCAAGCCGAAAGCTAGAGCCAAACCAGCCAAGAGAGGAGTGATGATGATCTGGATCAAACCAGGGATAATCACCAACTTATCAAGAGCTGTAACGATAGCAAAAATCCAGATAGACCACTTTGCGACGCGACCGAGCAACTCTGCTGACTTAGAATGAGCAGCGAGGGCGCTAGCAACGACAACCTCCTGCAAAGCAGAAGCAACAATAGCAGCAACTAGAAGTACGAGAACTGCGACGATAACATTTGGTAGATAGCTAACAATCTGAGCCAAGAATGCATTTACTTGATCAAGTCCAAGCATGCTTAGTGAAGCCATCAAGAAGACGATGATGACAAACCATCTTACCAATGCTCCAACAAAGACGCCTGAGTTCAAATTGTAACCAGAACGCTTGACGACATCCTCCATACCGGCACCCTTCAAAGCTGTATCAACCTTGAGAGCACGGAACAAACTCTCGACGAGTTTCTCGATGAGAGATGCCAATACCCAACCAATGGCGAAGATTATGAGGGCGATGACCAATACTGGTATGAAACGAGCTACACCAGCCCAAATGCTATTAAGTGAGAGGGTGAATACATCACCCCAGTTCTGAATCAGAATCATATAATTAAATGATTTTTAACTAATAATTAATGCTAATAATGTACCAATTATACCACGCCCAGCTTGTCTATGAGAGTCACATGTGGATAGTCCAAAATGTCGCGTACAAGGCGATCATGTATGCCTAAACGGTATTCGAAGTCTTGTGTATCAAAGGCTGAGTAGGAAACCTCTTTACCAATATCAGCTTCTATGGTCTTGATTATAGCTTCTACCTTTATAAGATTAAGTTCTTCACCAACTATAAGTAGGTCCACACGAGAATCCCAGTTCTGTATAAATACACCCGCTGCTACGAGATACTTAATCCTTCCAGCAGAAGAGAAACGCTTTGTGAGAGACTCATCGGCTTGAATACTGGCAACTGTTAGCAATGTCTTCAGAGGATTGAGGTATGGAAATTTTTCATTCAAAATATAACCAATACCTTTCACCTTCTTAACTGTAATACTCCTACCACGCTTCAACTGTACTTCTTTCGTGACTTTGCGTTTGCGAATAAGATCAGCTTTCACTAATATGGCCAATTCCCTCTTCACTGTGCTGATTGAGCATTTACTCTTGTATGCAACTTCTTTCAAGAAGAATGGGACACTCTGACTGAAGAGAAAAAGGCGGATTACTCTGACTTTCGATTCAGTGCCGAATAATGAGGTTAGTGTTTCCATAGTGGTTGTTGGGTTATGCGGTGCATTTTAGCAGAAAACTAGAATAATGAAAGGCGGCCAAGCCACTTGCGCCATTCGCGCTTTTATGTAATTATCTTCCCTAAGGCCCATAGACAGAAGGCGCGCCGAACTCGCAAGAGCCAAGCAATAAGACCTTCCGAGGTGCAAACCGAATCTCTGGCCTTTTATAAAGGTCGAATAATTAAAAATGGGGCGCGACTATAGGTCGCGCTAAAAACAATGTCTCGTACAAAAATACAAAAGAAAGAGATCATTGAGAAACTCTCAAAGATTATGGATGGTGCTAAGTCTATCGTCTTCGTGAACTTTCATGGTCTCAAAGTCTTAGATGCTACAACAATGCGCCGCGCCATGAGAAAAGATGGTGTCAGCTATTTTGTCGCCAAGAAATCTTTGACTGCGCGTGCTCTTGCTGAGAAGAAGTACTCTGGAACAATGCCAGAACTTGTCGGTGAATCTGGTATCGCCTACAGTACAGATTTGATAGCGCCTGCGCGCAATGTCTACGAATTTCAAAAGAAATTCAAGGACCAAGTCAGTATCATAGGTGGAGTGTTCGATGGTGCATATATGGATAAAGCCGGTATGATATCGATCGCTTCGATACCTTCACTCGACACTCTCCGTGGTATGTTCGTCAATGTCATCAATTCCCCTATACAAGGATTTGTCATGGCGTTAGACCAGATTGCTAAGAAGAATAAATAAGGCGCAAGGTGAAAGGCGCAAAGCGCAATTAACCACAATTAAAAAATTAACTAATAAATAAAAACATGGAAAATACAACTGTTGAAATCCCTGCAAAGTTCAAGACACTTGTCGAAACAATCGAGAAGATGTCAGTCCTAGACTTAAACGAGCTCGTCAAATTACTCGAAAAGAAATTCGGTGTCTCAGCCGCAGCTGTTGCTGTCGCTGCTGCTCCTATTGCCGCCGCTGGTGAAGAGAAGAGCACATTTGCTGTTCACTTGGCCGCTATTGGTGAGCAGAAGATCGCTGTCATCAAGGTCGTCAAGGAAGTTTTGGCCCTTGGTCTCAAGGAAGCCAAAGACCTCGTCGATGCTGCTCCTTCCCTCCTTAAGGATGGTATGAAGAAAGAAGAGGCTGATGCTTTCAAGAAGCAAATCGAGGCCGCTGGTGGTAAGGTCGAGTTGAAATAAATAAAGCGCAAGGTGAAAGGCGCAAAGCGCAAGTAATCGTAAAGTGTGCGAAAAAGAAAATCCCCCGCAAGGGGGTTTTCTTTTTTGTGTGCTATAGGATCGCTTTTTCTAACATTTCCAATGTCGGTTCGATAAGTATAGGTTGGGACATTTCAATAATATCAGGATCCTTCAATCCGTGACCTGTACAAACTATTACAATATTCTTACCCTTTGCGTTGAATCTATTCTCTTTGATTTCTTTCATCAAACCAGCCAGTCCGGCAGCTGAAGCTGGCTCTACCCAAATACCTTCGAGCGCCAGACGTTTTTGAGTAGCGAGTATATCCTTATCATCGACAGCTATTATTTTGCCGCCATGTTTTCTAATAACTTCCAATGCCTGCTCTCCTCTGGCTGGATTGCCAATTCGAATAGCTGTAGCAATGGTGTCTGGTCTTTCCACAACCTTGCCAATTACAAGAGGTGCGGCTCCGGATGCCTGAACTCCCAGAAACTGGGGTAGTCCACTTTTCTTTAGTTTATTATATTGATCAAACCCCATGGCATAAGCATTTATGTTTCCCGCATTGCCAACAGGAATACAAAGTAAATCTGGAGCCTTACCTAAATCATCTACAATTTCAAATGCCGCAGTTTTTTGTCCTTCTAGACGATACGGGTTTATAGAATTTACTAAAGCAATAGGATGCTTTTTCGTAATCTCTATAACCAATTTTAATGCATCATCAAAAGATCCTTTTATTTGTATGACCTTAGCTCCATAGACTACTGAGGCCACAAGTTTACCTCTGGCGACCTTGCCTTCAGGAATTAGAACAATTGCCTTCATACTAGCGCGTGTAGCATATGCTGCAGCAGAAGCAGCTGTGTTTCCAGTAGATGCACAGATAACCGTCTTCATCCCTGATCCCAATGCTTCACTTATCGCAGCAACCATTCCACGGTCTTTAAATGAACCTGTTGGATTTAAACCTTCATATTTAACATACAAGTCAAATCCCCCACCTAATTCTTGAGCTATTCTTGGTATAGGTATCAACGGTGTATTACCCTCACCGAGACTAATAGCTTTTGTGTGTGCTGGAAGATTGAGTAAGGATTTATATTTTTCCAATATGCCAATTGACTTCATGGAACGATTATACCACCGAAGTTCATAGCATTCACACTATTGACTTCCTATCTGCATCGTCTATATTAGTAGTCACATTAGAAAACGCCGGCCTGTACGGCGTTTTCCTTTTGTCTAGATATCCCTTTTAATCTTTAGATCCCATGGGCCAATATCAACAAGGAATATTGAACATACTACTCCCCACAAAACTTCTTCAGATATTTATCGAAAGCCTCTATGCTGCTAGCAGTACTAGTGGCCGTCTGGTCATTGACTGGATCGTAGACAGAGACCCCGCTAGTATCCACTGTCGGCACGACTGATAATGTCGAACTCGCTATAAGATCCGTCGTACCATCTCCATCTATATCTACAGTAATAACGCTTGCATCCGTTGATGAAGCCGCCTCGATTGTTGTCGTGGCTGTACTCGAGGGTGTCATTGGAATATCAGTGAACTCTGTATGACTCAATGTAGTTGTGCCTTGAACTTGATCTATGTTCAAAGTAAATGAACCGAAGCCACCACCATTTACCGCCACTGAATATTGTTGACTGGTATCTGATAATGAAATAGCAGTGTCAGAACTATCACCTTCAGAGATAAGAGATATATGACTGCCAGGAATATTTTCTTCATAAGCAGTCACAACATTGTCGTCAATACCAGCTGGTGGATCAACCACGCCGGTATGATTGCCGGCGCTATCCTGAACACTAAGACTAGCCTGCGCATCGACACTAACTACGAGGCGCACTGGTTCCTTCAGAGAATCGGTCCAACCCGTAGAGACTCCGACTATAGATACATTATTGGATAATGAACTCCCCGATGAACCGCCTACCAATATATTCTTAATAGTCGCTTGCGTCGTCGAAGACTCCAATATATTTACATGACTAAAATTCTTTTTCTCTGCTCGCGAAACTGAGGCCAGATCAATCGCGGTAATAGTGGAGCTGGCACCATACGCCGCACTCGATGCTAGTACTGTACCATCGCCCATACTAGTTGTTAGCTCATAATGAGATAAGACAGTAGAACAGCCGAAATTGAACCAAAATACTCTCAAACACTTCTCTTTATTTATATAGACCAAACTCTTGGGAGTGTCGACATTCCAGCCGACTATTGACCAGCGATATATATTTGCTGGCCAAGAAAAATCTGATAATACTGACTGCACAGCGTCACCGGCAGAGGCAAGCATACTATTTCCATTTGCTGGTTGACCTAGGATGAAGCTGGACATATTGGCAAATGATTTTATCGGTTTAGAGAAAAGTCCCACGGTAGTAGAAGCGAAACTTATGACTGGATCGAGTATTCGCGAAAAATATCCACGCGACGGCAAAAGCGAGTAGGCGCTTGGCATGTTTTGACCAAGTTGCCGAGCGACACTAGAATTCAAAATCAAACCACTAGCGATCTCTTGATGATCGCCATGGAGCAAAGCACTTATCGCTGATGGCGTTCCTAGATATGGAGTTGCCACTGATATAACACTGTCGATAATCCCCGCTTTGCCGATATTTGTCAGCTCTTTCACTAGGTATTCAGCGACTAAACCGCCATTACTATGAGCGACTATAGTGACTTTTCCAGTACGCGACCGTGATGCGATATCTCTCGCCACAACAACTAGAGACTCTGTTGTTGTGGCCTTCTTCTCAATCCCCGCAACCACCTCCGTGATAGGCTTACGCCAATCATATCCGAAGGACTTCCACTCACCTATCTTTCCATCACTAACCAGACTATCCATAAATCTCAAAAATGAACTGTATACACCATAAAAGCCAAAGACTTTGTCTATAGGATTACCAGAATAGATAGACGCATCTACGCTTGAACCGTTTGTATCCAAGAAAAGCTTGCGAACATCGTCATTGCGGTTTGGTGCCCAGAGAGTGTTGGTCGATGTACCACCAATAACTGGGGTGTCACCAAACATAGACACTTCGTCTTTATAGAGCCAGGTTCCCTCCAATCCAGGTATAAACAAAACACTAGAACAACACGGTGTTGAAGTTGCCTCTATAGTAGGGTCATAATCTAGCCACGGTGTCGTATTCACTTGGCCAATTACCTTCGACGGCGCATGGTCACTACCCCACCAGTTGTACGCTGCTTTGGTGACACTGGTAGTCTCAGCACTTTTGATATCTGCCAACCTATTTTCTGTCAAAGAAGAGTCTGAGATAGTCACTACCGAAGGAGTCATCGGACCGACATCAACTTGGCTAGCACTGTCGCTATAACCATACAGGTATACTGGCACCACAGGATCGACATAGACACCATAATCATTGCCGGTTATGCGGCTTCCGACTACGCTGACGTTTCCAGCTTTCACATAGAGGCCGTTCACTGCTCCAGATATGGTCGAGCTGGAAATAGTGGTGGTGGCATGGTCGATCATCACACCTTTCACTGCATTGATATTCGCTCGTGTAATAGTCGCCTTTGCATAATATACATACAGATTATATAAACCGGAAAGAGATACCGGCTGATCGCGCGTGCCATTTACAAAAAGAGTGCCGCCAACAACAAACCCTGGGGCATAACCGAGGTTCGGATCTTTCTTCACAATGACGCCTGGTCCGATAGTCAGGGTCTTGCCGACTGGTATAGAAACATCTCCAGCCAACAGATACGGGCTACCGCTTATACTCCAAATACCGCCATTTTTCAGAGAACTGTTTGTGATGCGTGTATCTGCATGCACTAGAGCAGGCGTGAGAAAAGTGATAAAAGTAAAAACAAAGGTTATCCAGATAAATATCTTATTCATAAAATATGGTTGATTATTATTAATACAGCCATAATAAAACACCAAGATAAAATCCTGGTGAAAAAGTTATGAAGAAATGCTCAAAAAGTTCTCAACTTTTGTTCAAGACAAGAATTGCTCAGGGTTTGTATTGCCCAACAAAATATATGATCACAAAACTGATGAATAAAATAAATACAAAACCAATCAGGAACTTGAAGAATGTTCTATCAAAAGGGTTTTTCATATCTATATTCTATCAAAAAATCGTCCTCTCTGTTTGCCTTTGGAGATCTCATCTTATTCCTATCAGACCAAAACAAAAACCGCCCTTGTGGGGCGGCTTCTGTTCCAACTTTGTGTATCCCCAGGACGATCTGAAGGATCGCCTGTTGGGAGGAGAGAGCGTACTCTAGATTATAGAGTGACGTTGCCTGTTGTTCTGAATGTATCAGCAACATAGGTAACACCGTTGATTGACTCAACACGTGCGCTAACAAGACCTCCAGCTGGGACATAAACACCGTTAGGACCAGTGAATGCTGTCTGAGCTGTGAAGGTAGCTGTTGAACCGTCAGCAACTACGTAAGGACCGCTTCCGCTTACGCCAGAAGTAGGCTTGTCATAGATAGCTGAAGTTGTAGCAACTCTACCATTGTTAACATAGATACCAATAACAACTGCATCTGCAGCAGCAACACTAACATCTGTGCCTTGTGCACTCAAAGTGAATGTGAATGAAGTTGCGAATGTGCTAGAAGCTGAAGTACCAATCACTGACTTCGTAATTGTTGGGGTACCAACAAGTGTGAAGACTGGACCGGCCTTGGTAACTGACAATGTGTTTGCTGTAGCAGAACCTGTAGGAGTGATTCCCAATCCTTGTGAGTTCTGAGCCTTAACAGCAGAAGCGATGATGAAACCGCTACCGATGCTTGCATTCAAACTACCAGGAGTTGTAGAAGCACTGCGTATATCAACCTTGATTGTGAATGTCTTTGTTGTGTCAGCAGCGATAACGTAGCCAGTTGTTCCACCAATGTTGGTGAAAGCGGCTGTACCATTTGCTGAAACGGCGACATTGGCAACTAGTGTTGAACCATCGTAAAGGTAAGCAGATGTGATAGAGCCAGTAGATATTGTCGTGCTAGCTGAAATATCTGTGACACCAATGGCATCCTTCTTTGCCTTCAAATCGAATACCAATGCTGTGACCTTATCGGCCTCATCATTGTTTGCACCGCTGTTAGCGATAACAGCTCCTATAGCAGGAGTTGACTGGTTTGTAGAAACAGTCAAGCTTGCGCTGTCAACCAATGAAGTAGCAATAGTGACTGCCTGTGGGATGGCAGTTGCTGGAGAGTATTGATCAACTCCGGCACCATCAACACCGCGAACACCTTGTACTGGAACAGTGAAAGTATAAGCATGGCGATATGTAGTATCGACGCTTGAATTTACGTTCGCTGTGATCGAAAGATAACGATATGTGTTAGCAGGAACAACATAGCTGAATCCTGTTATCTGAGCATAGTAGTTACCATCGCTCAACTTGACAATGTTGTTCAAGTTAAGAGGGTAAGAAGCAATAACCTGGCCATTGTCAGCGACGAGACTAAGACCGTTGAAAGCCTTTGTGACGATCGTTGTTGATGTTCCTAGGTTGATGCTGACTCTCTTGACTGTGATGTCTGAAGTAAGAGCACGGAGGCGAAGGCTAAGAACTGGAACGTTAACATTGCCTTCGTAGACTGTGGTGTTAGAAATAGCACCCTGGTCAACTGTAAGAGTACCTTCCAAGCCAACTGTTGAAACTGGAGTAACTGCTCCAGCAACTGGAGTACATGTATATCCTGCTGGGCAGCCTGCTGCTACTGGAGCAACTGCTACACCACCATTCAAAGCTGCGCGGGTCAAAGGACCTACGAAACCTGTGGCAGGGACACCCTTAGCGGCCTGGTACTTTTGTACTGCAGCCTTTGTCTGTGAACCGAAGTAACCTGTAGCACCTGCTGGGATAGAATAACCGCCAGCGATAAGTGCTGTCTGAAGAGCTGTGACATCTGCACCTCTAGAACCAACTGTAAGGTTAGCACTGAAAGTAGCAGCTGAAGCAACTACAGCGAAAGCCAATATGGCGACTGTAGAAGCTGTAAGAATCTTTTTCATATCTATATTTTTATAATTAATGCGTCATCTCTTGTTATTAATAAAATAAGAGGTGTTGCGCAGTTTGTAAACTAATAATCTAACCTATGTATGCTCGCGTTCCGAATTTATATTTTTATTATACAAAAACGGGTCGACCGCGAAACACTTATTCCACATTTCCATGTCCGTACTATCGACTTCCAGACAAAGAATTTAGTGGGCTAGTAAACAAGACGAACTTTCTATTTACATTTTTCACACTATGTAATTGTCAAAGTCCGTACCCTTAAAGCTTACGCCTTAAGACGAACGAATATGTCCAAATAAATGGCAAACATACGCATTCGTTACAAAGCATTATACCCCATAACGGCCTCATATAACAAAAGGTCCAATTGGGGATAACGCAAGTATATTAGGGTAAATAGGGCTAAAAGTCAAGAGTGGCTAGAAATATGGGTATATAGACACCTTGCGAGTGCTGGCACGAGCACGAGGAATTTGCCAGCAGGCAAATATCCGTGTGTCTATATACCCATATTTCTAGCCTCTCTACCTTAGTGAGTAGCGGGACCAGCGGCGCTCACCTTCCTTCTTTATAAGGCCATTGTCGACCATTGCTAGCAGTTCGCGCTGGATAGTCTTTTCACTACAGCCTTTTATGATCTTGGTGAAGTCCTTTATAGTGAGGCTGGATTGTCCTTTTAAGGCAGTGATAATAAGCTCCTGTCTTTCAGACTTTTTCTCTTGGACATCCACATGTCCTTTATGAATAGGCTTATTTATAGCCTGCAATTGGCCATGCTGTCCTACTGACTGGTTCGATGAATGACCGGAGGATTGAGTTCCTGCAGACCCGGTATTGGATTTGAAATCTGTTGAAAAGAGGTTTGGTGTCTTAAAGAAAACATCGGACAAAACATAACCAGCAGTTTCCGCATTGGCGATAAGACGATCGCGAAGTAGTCCAAGTATGCCATCTATTTCACGCACCAAAAGACGGTGATTCATCTCTGTAATAAGGCTAGAAACTTTCGCTACATTTAGAAGTGATATAGTTTCGAGCGCTGCTGTGAAGAGTGACTGGATAACTGTATTTTTATCCCCAGGTAATGTAGATGAGGCTGTAAAGGACGAAGTCAATAAATCCATACCCTTATCGCGCAACTCCCACTTGATAGGCTCCTCGTCCTTGAGAAGTCCGGAGACTAGATAAAGTGCTGCTGTTATCTTCTCAACTTTCTTAAAGACATATAGCAAATATTCCTCTGCACTGAAAAACCCCAATGATTTCCACTTCAAAGGGTCATGTATAGGGAGTTCATTTCCGCTTGAATTGTTGATATTTCCATTATCCATAGATATGTCTTTATTGTGTCCTTTATTAAAATCAGATGAAATTTTATGTCTGTGATATTTTTCTCTGTGTCTGTTCAATGTCTCTTAGGTGTCCATTATATGCCTATAAAATAAAGTTGCAAGTATTGACAGCTATTGTGCTATTATTAGTACATAAATAATTATTTTTATGGCAAAGAAAAAAGATCGAGATTCTGAATTTATAGAAAAGGCAAAGTTCTGGAATGATATGCACGAGGAGACGGTGCAGACCATATTGGCGATATTCGCTTTCATGCTAACTATACTATCTCTGTTGGCGGCTTTCGGAAAAGCGGGGGTGCTCGGAGATATGGCCTATACTTTCTTCACAAGACTATGCGGTGTCGGATACTTCTTGATACCAGTCATCGCTACTCTTATCGGTATTGCTCTTCTGCGTGGTGTTGAGAAAAGATTCCGAGTATCGAAGACTATTGGGTCACTAGTATTCTTTCTATCAAGCCTTGGCCTAATCCAAATCGCTAGTGCTGGACATGGTGGGGCTCTCGGCCGTTTGGTCGCCGTACCATTGATAAAAATACTAGATGTTTATGCAAGTTCAATCTTATTGATCGTACTTATAGTAGTATCTCTGTTTATTCTTTTCGAAGCGCATTTCACTCTAGAACAGCTGATGTTCTGGAGATACTTCCGTTCCGAGAAATCTACCAACGCAAAAGGTGCTGGAGTAGGTAGACATGATGACGATGATGGTGAGATGAATGACAATGAAGAGGCAAAGATTGATCAGGCTTTGGCTGGAGCACAGACACCAGCACAGCTGGAGGCGGCCGAAGCAATAGCACGTGCCAAGAAAGTCGAGGAAAGAGCTCGTAGCGCAAATAAGACAAGTGGAAAGGCTGGTGCATTGGACTTCAGTGACGAAGACGCCAGTGCTTTCGCTTCAGCTATAACTATTCCATTACTAAAACCTTTTACACCCCCTCCCCTATCACTCCTAGAGAAAGATCGTGGTAAACCAGAAACGGGAGACATCAAAGCAAATGCCAATATCATCAAGCGTACACTTCAGAACTTCGGCATAACAGTTGAGATGGATGAAATATCTATCGGCCCTTCAGTCACGCGCTATTCCCTCAAACCTGCTGAAGGTGTGAAGTTGTCTCGTATTATTACATTGAACAATGATCTATCATTGGCTCTGGCGGCCCACCCTATCCGTATAGAAGCACCAATCCCTGGTAAATCACTCGTCGGTATAGAAGTACCAAATACTGCCAAGACGACTGTGGGTCTGGCCACATTGCTTGGTGCAACTGAATATCAAGAATCAGAAAAGCCTCTGTTCGTTTCGCTTGGAAAAGACATCACCGGTCGAGCTCATTTCTGTAACTTGGCCAAGGCACCTCATATGCTTATAGCTGGAGCCACCGGCTCTGGTAAATCCGTAAGTATACATGCTCTCATTACTTCCCTTTTGTATCGCAATTCTCCAGAAAATCTGAAGTTTATAATGATAGATCCTAAGCGCGTGGAGCTAACCTTATACAATAAGATTCCTCACCTTCTTACTCCGGTCATCACTGATCCCAAGAAAGCTATATTAGCTCTCAAATGGGCTGCCAAAGAAATGAGTCGTCGTTACGATATTCTTGAGAAGAACTCTGCTCGTGATATTGATTCTTATCATAAAAATGTCCTTGCACCGGCTGTAAGTAAACTCCAGACTGAGAGTACAAAGAAAAGAGGTGGCATAATCAGTAGTGAAGATGCATCTGGATTACCAGAGACTATGCCATTTATAGCGATTGTTATAGATGAGTTGGCTGACATTATGCAGACATATCCACGCGAACTTGAAGCCGCTATAGTCCGTCTCGCACAGATGAGCCGCGCAGTTGGTATTCACTTGATAGTTTCCACACAAAGACCTAGCGTAAATGTCATTACTGGTCTTATCAAAGCCAACATCCCTACTCGTATCGCTTTGCAAGTCGCTTCACAGATAGACTCACGAACAATCCTCGATCAGATGGGTGCAGAAAAACTCCTTGGTGCCGGCGATATGCTCTACTTAGGCGGTGAGATGTCTAAGCCGGTTCGTCTTCAATCTGCTTATATATCCGAAGGAGAGGTCAAAGCCGTGGTGAAGTTCTTGGCTGATCAATACAAAGATGAAATTCTTGGAGAAATAAACCTAAACATGAGCGAAGCTGGATCTGGAGCTGCGTTCAGTGCAAATATAGACCTAGATAGCGATTCTCTCGAAGATCAAGATGAGCTCTATGAATCCGCCAAGGAAGCTGTCATCGCTGCTGGCAAAGCTTCGACTTCATATATCCAGCGCAAGCTCGGTGTCGGTTATTCCCGTGCTGCCAAACTTATGGATATTCTCGAAGATCAAGGTGTTATCGGTCCCGCAAATGGTTCCAAGCCCCGTGAGATTATGGGTGGCGGCTCTTCAAATGGTCCTGGCGGCTCAGACGGCGACCTCGGTGGTCTACCTGGTGAAAATGGCGGTGAGACTGACAAAATAGCCCAGGAATTGGGATTATAATATTTGATTTGTTTTTGACTAAAGCGTGTGCTAGATTTCAATTAGAGAAAGGAAGGAGGCTATAACTATGGCCAATGGACAATGTTGTAAGCACTGTGGCTGGCCAGAAGCTGCGCACATGATGTTCAAACAGGCTGCCCTGGCAACCCCTCCTCGTGAAAACCCCAAGCATCAAGTTCCTGTCGAAGGATATGAACATGCTTTGAAGGATTGCCAAGGCTTCTCAGCTGAGGATGAATCCGAGGAGTCAAAAAAGAAAATGCCCCCATAAACACCCCACCAGGTCTATAGCGTCTGGTGGGGTTCGGTGTTTTAGATGAGTAGAGATTTACCTTTGAATCCGAACACTTGTAATTCTTCTTCATTTACCTATATACTTGGACTGTATACATTCCCCACTCAAATGAACATAACCCGCACTACATTTCTACGAATAATAAAAACTACTGCCATCGCCGTGGTAGCTATCATCATCATCACTTACGCAATAGCGCGTTCACTGACTTACGCGCGTGGTCCGAAAATAGACTTAAATGAGCCGGCAGATGGAGCGGTGGTCTCATCCCCTACTGTGGACTTGGCTGGTATGATAGAACGCGCACACGACCTGACTATAAACGGTAGTGCTGTGTCTATAGATGAACAAGGTAATTTCAAGCAAACTATCGTGGTTTTTCCAGGCATAAATAAGATAACTCTACGTGCAACTGACCAATTTGATCGCAACACAGAAACTGACATTGTCATAGTAGGTGCAAATAATTGATTGTGATATTATAGGCATAAGCCCGCCTCTTATTATAAAAATAAAGAGCGAATTCAATATGCCAAAAAATACAAAAGAAAGTAAAGCCTCAAAGTCAATGTCAGAAATAAGTGACGCCTTAGATAGTATCCGTACAAAATTCGGTGAAGAAGCTATTATGAAACTTGGAGATAAGCCGAGAGTTAATGTCGATGTTATCCCTACTGGTTCTATAGGACTCGACTGGGCGCTCGGCATCGGTGGCTTCCCCCGCGGTCGCATTGTGGAGATATTCGGTCCAGAATCCTCTGGTAAAACAACGCTGGCACTGCACGCGGTCGCCGAAGCACAGAAGCGCGGAGGTGTTTGCGCCTACATAGACGCGGAACACGCTATGGATCCAGAATACTCAAAGAAGATTGGCGTGAAGATCGAGGAACTCCTCATATCACAACCAGACACAGGCGAACAGGCGCTCGATATAGTCGAGAGTCTCATCCGCACAAATAAGATGGATATTATCGTCATAGACTCCGTGGCCGCACTGACGCCACGAGCAGAGATTGAGGGAGATATGGGTGCATTCCATGTTGGTACACAAGCGCGTCTTATGTCACAAGCCCTCCGCAAACTTACAGCTATAGTGGCACGTTCGAAGACTGTTGTTATATTCATCAACCAGATTCGTATGCAAATCGGTGTCATGTTCGGCAATCCAGAAACAACTCCAGGTGGCAAGGCTTTGAAATTCTACTGTTCAGTACGTCTCGACATTCGCCGCATCGCCCAGATCAAAAAAGGCGAAGAAGTCATGGGTGGTCGCGTACGCGTGAAGGTTGTGAAAAATAAAGTCGCGGCACCATTTAAACAAACAGAGTTCGATCTTATGTATAACGAAGGTATTTCCAAGGAAGGAGAAATCATCGCACTCGGTGAGAAGTTCGGTATCGTCGGCAAAAGCGGTGCTTCTTACTCTTTCGGTGAAGAGAAGCTCGGGCGCGGCTATGACGCTACCAGACAATTCCTCAAGGAAAATCCAGTCAAACGTGATGAGATCCTCGTAAAGATTCGTGAGAAATTGAGCGCGGAGTAAGTCAGAACCATAGAACCAGAAATCCCGGTTTACAGTCGAAAGCCGGGTTGTTCTGGTATCTTGACTATGTATATACCTGGTATATACTATTATTATGAGAACTTCTAAAGTACTAATAAATATGGACACAACACTAAAAAAGAAACTTATGGCTAAGGCCAAAAAAGAAGGACTGACCATTAGCTCTTTCTTAAATTTTGCTGCGCGTGAATATATAAACGGTAATATCAAGATGACGGTATTCCAGCGAGATCTTGCCGAGGCGCGTGAAGATATTCGAAGGGGCAGATACATGACAGCTGAAGAAGTATTCGAAAAACTCGGACTATAGCATGAATATATACATCACAAGAAAAGCTCAGATAGAGCTCGCTTCTTTATCGACCGAAATACAGAATCGCATATCAGATAAGATCCGTTTCTTTGCACAATACCGAGATCCACAAGTCTTCGCAAAATACATACCCACAGAAAAAGTATACCGCTGGCGAGTCGGGAATTATCGTATATTCTACGAAAGACACGACGGTGATTTCTTCATCATGAAAATCTCCCGCAGAGATAAAGCGTATGATTGAGTAGATATTGAAATGACCTCTAGATTCATAAGATAATTCCTACATGAGAAAACGTACAAAAAATAAACAAAGGAGCTGTCCCCTATGCAAACCCCACAAAACTGGTATGCGGAAATGCTCTTGGCAGGGGATGCAAGAGTATTGAGGACTCAAAATGACGCAGAGATCGCATATCTGCGTCATTTTATGTTACATCCCGTCGTCCCTTGCCATATACCCTATCCTCGTATAGAATGCTCCCATGTCACTCCTAGAATACAGCGAAGTTACCGAAAAGAAATATATCGTCCACGATGGTCAGCCGTATGAAGTCATTTCATCGCATGTATTTCGCAAGCAGCAACGTAAGCCAGTAAATGCCACCAAACTTAAGAACCTTATGACTGGCAAGGTGACTGAGTTCTCATTCCACGTCTCCGACAAAGTCGAGGAAGCAGAGATAGAAACCCGTGAAGTGAAATATCTCTATAACAGCCGTGGCGAATGGTGGTTCTGTGAATCAGAAGATCCTTCCAAGCGATTCAAGGTGACTGAGGAGCAAGTTGGACCTCAAGGAAAATTCCTCAAGCCAAATACTGTGATAGAACAACTCCTCTTCAGAGATACCCCGATGAGCTTCGACATGCCTATAACCGCTGAATTAAAAGTCACCGAGGCACCTCCTGGAATCAAAGGCGATACAGCTACTGGTGGTCAAAAAGTGGTCACTCTCGAGACTGGCGCTACTATAAACGTTCCCCTATTCGTAAATGAAGGCGACGTCATCCGCATCAATACAGAATCTGGCGAGTATCGTGAAAGGGTTGGAAAATAAAAAGGAAAAGAATCTTGAGGAGACATCTCGCAAGGAATCTTCAGCAGAAGATTCCTGAGAATTAGAAGAGCCCCTGCAGGGGCTCTTCGTGTCTTCGAAAGATTACTTTTCCTTTTTGCTTACTTACCTCGCTACGTACGGCAGTAATCCCATAAATCTTGCGCGTTTAACAGCAGTAGCTAACTGGCGCTGATATTTGGCAGAGATTCCTGTGCGCTTACGGCTGACCATACGACCGTGTGGGTTTATGAATTTCTTCAAAACCTCTGTGTCTTTGTAGTCGATATGCTCGATATTATGCTGATTGAAGTAACATTGTTTTTTCATGGTAATTGTTTAGTTGTTCCTTTGTTTAATAGTTTGATTAAAATGGTATGTCGTCAGGATTTATTTCTTCGCTTGGATACTCTATCTTCTCGCCAGATTCGATAGGAGGCATCTCCCCTGCACCCTTGGCATCTGCGCCTTGAGCACCGGAAGCAGCACTCGATGATGATCCTGCACCACCTGTAGGTCTGGATCCGAATTGGATACCGTCTGCTACTACTTCTGTGCGATACTTCTTTTGACCATCAGCTTCCCAAGAACGGGTTTGCATACGACCTTCTATAAGTGCTTGAGAACCTTTCTTCAAATATTGCGCGGCCAACTCAGCGATTCTACCGAATACTACGATATTGTGGAATTCTGTGGCATCTTGGCGCTGACCATCTTTGTTTTTGAAGACACGATTTGTGGCCATACCGAAACTACAGACCTTGGAACCAGATGGTAAAGCCTTCAGTTCTGGATCGCGTGTCAGGTTACCTATTATAAATACTTTGTTTAGATACATAGATTTGAGGATTAAAATTTAATTTTAATGATATAAGATAATTATACCTCTTTAACCATTGCATCGATACTTTTGTCCATATCCTCGACTGACGCTGGCGCTGAAGGAGCGACTTTCTCGTCTTCATTTGCCTTCGTTATCAAGAAAGGTGCTTTCTCTGTTGGAGCAACTCTATCTGTTCTGTCGGCAGAAAATCTCTTATTTGTAGAGACAAATTCTGCAGCGATAGCTGATGCACGCTTACCGAGATAAGTATTTTCCTTAACTGTAGAGATCATAAGCATTCTTAGAACTGATGGATATACTTCCACCTCTTTCTTTATCGACTCGACCGTGTTCGAACCGACTTCGAACTTGATCCAACCGAAATAAGCAGTGTTGTACTTATCATATGAGCCAGAAACTGTCTTCTTGCGCATAGTATAAGCAAGGTTCTCCAAATGAGGTATCTCCTCGGCAATGACCGAAGCTCCTGCTTTTGTAATAATGCTCTTAACAGCTTCTGCTTCAGAAGAAACTTTCTCTTCTGGAACTGAAGAAGCTATCAAATACCCGATCTCATACACATTCATACGAACATCGTCTTGTGATTCATTCATAGTTTTTTGCAGTCAGTGCTCCGCTTAAAATAAATCTGCGGAATCCTTCTCTACTGTAGAATGGCCTTATTAAGCCATATATACAACAAATCAGGAACTTACTGCGATTACTTGTAATGCCATGAGATTAACACAAAACTTCATCCTCTGCAATGGTTTTAATGAGAGGACCACAATATCATAAACCTTAGAGATAAAATCCAGATGAAAAAGTTATGAAGAAATGCTAAAGAAATTCTCAAATATCGCTCAAAAATACATAAAAAGACTTTGGAGAGCTCCGCCGATCACTGCAAGCCGAAGAATTTGACTGCATTTTCGAGTACCTGTTTTGCAATAGCAGTCTCACCATCCTCGTGGATATTTGCCAATGCCTTCACAACTTCAATCACATAGACTGGCTCATTGCGCTTGCCGCGATATGGTATCGGTGAAACATATGGGCAATCGGTCTCTGACATAATATTCTCGAGCGGTATATGTTTGATGATATTGTCGTAATCTCTTGTGAAAGTTATCACTCCAGTAAATGAAACCATGCCACCAATATCGATTATCGCCTCAACATCTTCTCTCGTACCTGCGAAGAAATGAAAATTGGCACGAACTTTCGCATGTTGTTTCAATATTGAAACAGCTTCTCTATATGCGCTGATCTGAGTGGTACTGCTGTTTCTCACATGGAGCATAAGAGGTTTATTGACCTCATTTGCCAGCTTGATATGTTCCAAAAACATCGCTAGTTGAGCATCGTGATCTATATGAGTTCCGGACATAGATTTCGGATGGAAATAATCGAGACCACACTCCCCTATAGCCACAACTTTAGGGTTCAACGCCAAAGCTTTGAAACGATCGTAATCAAATATCTGTACAACACCTGGTTTACCACAAACATCATCTGTTGGATGAACACCGACTGTTGCCCAGACATTTTCATATTGTGAGGCGAGCTCGACAGCCTTCTTGGAGGACTCGAAGTCTGTACCAATAATAATCATACCTACTCCAGCATCTTTTGCGCGTGTAAAAACTGCTTCACGATCGATATCATATACGGAAAAATTCACATGTCCGTGTATATCTATATATTTGATCTTATTTATCATTATTTTCTCAAGAACAGTGGCGACGACGGCATCTTATTGTTCTCTACACATTCAAGAATCATAGCTGCTGTATCTGGCATAAATGGCTTCAAAGCGACTCCTACAGTGTATATATTCCCTAATAGAGCTGATATACAGGCCTCACCCTCTGATTTATCAGCCTGATCTACTGACTTTACCAATTTAAATGGTTGCTTCACTTGTATAAGCTTGTCAGACTCGGCGATAATGTCCCATATAGAATCCATTGATTTTTTAAGATTGTACTCGGAAAAACCAGCTTCGTATCCAGCTGGAAATACGACCTTTATCCCTGGTGTAATCCTGATACCGCTTGTCTCGGCCATCTTCATAATACGACTTACTAAGTTACCAAGTCCATTGGCTAAGTTGGCATTGTACGAATCTTTGAAGCGTTCTGCTGTGCATGGACTATCTTCAAATGGTTGTAATTCTCGTAAACAATAATATCTCATCGCATCAGTTCCAAATTCTTTCACCAGAGCGATCGGATCGACGGAATTACCAAGAGACTTGGACATTTTCACACCGCCATCACCTGTGACGAAACCATCGACTATAACAGTCTTAGATGTTGGTAGACCGGCTGCCATTAACATCGCTTGCCACATAGCTGACTGCTGACGAAGATTGTCTTTACCACAGTATTGGATCATACCACCAGTTTGTACAGACCATTTTTCGAATATCCCTGGAATCTTCACTGGCTTACTACCATCTTTTCCAGCTATAACATCATCTGGCCAACCGATAGCGGAGACATAATTTACCAGAGCATCGAACCAGACATACATCACTTGCTCTTCGTCGTCTGGTACAGATATACCCCAGGGCATTTTCGACTTCAGACGAGAAACACTAAAATCTTCCAATCCTCTCTCGACGAAAGTACGAATCTCTTTTTGGCGAGACTCTGGTATGACGAATGAAGGCTTTTCATATAGATCCAACAACTTTTTACCAAAGGCGCTAAATTTAAAGAAATAATTCTCTTCATTGATCAGTTCGATTTCTTGCAGGGGGTGTAGTGGACACTTCCCATCTACAAGCTCAGACTCCGTCTTCTCAAGCTCGCAACCAATACAATATTTCACCGAATAATTCTTTTTGTATATATAGCCGTTTTTTTCTACTACACGCCAGAATTCTTGTGCAGCCTTCATATGGTGTTCATCTGTGGTGCGAATGAAGTTTACATCTGGACTTATACCAAGGATTGGCAGGAGCTCCTTGAACTTGGCTGTCATAGCATCGACAAAAGCTTGTGTGGGTATATTTGCTTGTGCAGCTTTCTGGAATATTTTCAGACCGTGTTCATCTGTACCTGTATTGAAAAATACATCATAGCCACTGAGTTTCTTCCACCTAGCGACAGAGTCAGCACGAATAAACTCAAGGGCGTGACCTAAATGTGCTTCAGCATTCACATAAGGTAATGTGGTGGTTATATAAAAAGGTTTAGGGTTTGGCATATAAGATTTACTGTATGTGTTCCAATTTCTTTCTCTTCTCAATATCACTGATATATTCCATCAATGCTGCAGAAAGTGGTACAGCCAGTATAGCTCCGAGTACTCCAGCTAGTTTAGCACCTATAACCAAAGCCAATATGACGATGATTGGCGATATGCCAACTATCTTCTTAACGACTAGAGGATAGAACAACTGACTTTCAAACTGATATATGAGGACATATAGGCCCATCAACAAGAAACCTGTGCCGACACCGACATCTGTAAATGTGACTAGAATGGCTGGTATGGAAGATATGATCGGTCCGAAGACTGGAATGATCTCAAATATACCAGCGAAGAGTGCTAGAACAAGAGCGTGTGGTATTCCGAGTATAGCTAAAACCAGATAGACCAACAGACCAACAACTATTCCAAGTATGATCTGTCCTTGAAGCCAAAAAGCTATCTTACGTTGCGAACGATGCCAGAGATCGATGATATAGTCTTTGTGTTTTACTGGAGTGACCAAACTCAAGAAATCCTCCACACCTTCTTCTTTTACTGAAAGATAGAAAGACAGAACAGCGATGAGGATGAAGCTCAAGAACCCTCCAAAGACCATGCTGGCAGTCTGGAATACACCAACTCCAGTACCACCACCGAAGAATGAACGCAGTCCGACCACAAAATCTTCCACGGATATAGTATGTGCGGCCAGTGATCCAGCACCTGTACCAAAATCCCTGATCGGAGCCCATAATTCTCCAAGAGATATAGACTTCGGTGCGGCCGCGAGGAAGGCTGTTACATCATTTATAACTACCGGCATGAAGAATATCAATATTGTCGCCAATACTGTAGCAAGAATGATATACACGATAAGTGCCCCAACAACCCTATGAACGCCATAGCGTTTCAGACGTCTCACAGCGGGTTCAACAGCTGTAGCTATAATCACCGCAGCTAAGACAACTAGAAGCACGTCAGAGAGATAATAGAGCGCTACAATGGCTATAAGTATGACAAAGAAGCGTATAATAGTGCCGCTACTTATATTTATATGAAAATCCTTAGGTGATTCAGCCATGCGTTCATTATAATGCCGCGAAGGAGTTTAGTCTACCGAGAAGTATTTTCTAAATGACTCAGAGTCCTTGTATCTACCAATGAGTGCCATGTTCATGCCTTTGTTCACGAAGATTTCGCGGGCGAGCTTTTGCACATCCTTCACGGTGACTGCACGCACCTTGGCTATAAGCTCATCTGGGGACTCTACAGAACCCCTGATTGCGTCTTGGTAACCACAAAATTCAGCGCGTGCATCGGAAGTCTCTAGGCCAAGCAGTGTGGTTCCAGATATATAATCCTTCACTTTAACAAGTTCTTCAGCACCGACGGATTCAGTCTTGATGCGACGGCATTCTTCGAGAATACCTTTTATACCCTCTTCTACGCGGCTGTTGTCGACACCGGCGGAAATAGAGACGTAGCCGTGGTCTGTGAGAGAGTCATTGTCCGCTTTTATGTAATAGCAGATGCCTAACTGATCGCGCATCTTCGAGAAAAGTCGTGAGCTCATGCCACCGCCAAGAATACCCATCAGAACATACATGACTGGTGCTCTTTTATCATTTACATCAAATGACCTAAACCCGATGATTAAGTGCGTCTGATCCGTCTCTTTGTAAGAAATAACAATAGCTGGAGCGGACTGCGCTTCTTTGACCGGTAGTTTCGATGCTGATTGTTTAGTATCAGCTTTTTCGAAAGCTTTCGTGATCTGGGCAATAGTTTCTTTTTCATTAAATGAACCAGACACTATGACCGTAGTCGCTGGAGCCGTATAATGCGCTGCGCGATATGCAATCATTTGCTCTCTAGTCATGGACTTCACTGTTTCTTCCGGCCCGGCAATGCTCCAACCCGCAGGCTGATCGCCGAAAAGGAGACTTGTAAGGACATAGTAAACTTTGCGCTGCGGTAGATCGTTGCACATACGAATCTCTTCCACAATTACACCCTTTTCTTTCTCAAGTTCTTTTGCGTCGAAAATCGGATGCAGGTACATGTCAGAAATTACGTCGATGACTTTCTCGGCGTGCTTCGATGCCGCCTTCGCATAATAGCCAGTGTATTCCATACTGGTGAAGGCATTGTAGTTCGCCCCGATCGAGTCTAGTTCACGCGAAATATCACTAGCTTTCGGTCTGCGTTCGGTACCCTTGAAACACATGTGTTCTAGAAAATGCGAAAGACCATTTATGTCTTTCGTCTCATATTTTGATCCGGCACGAACCATGACAAGGACTGTCACAGATGGATTGTCCTGCATTGGGACTGTGATGATACGGAGGCCGCTTGGTAATGTGATGGTTTTGAAGGTCATGGGTTTACTCAGTCTACTTCACCTTCCCTAGTAAATATCCAACCAATTCCCCTTCAGCAACACGCTCCTGTTTTCCAGAATCACGATCACGCACGGTGACACCGGCGGATTTTTCTATAGTATCGAAATCGACCGTCACACAGAAAGGTGTACCGACCTCATCTTGTCGGCGATAGCGCTTGCCGATATTACCATTGTCATCGAAAGCGACTCCTTGGATACCTGCACGTGCGAATTCAGCCTTGAGTGTGGCGAAAACCTCACGAGCCTTGGCGACTAGAACTGGCTTATTCTTGAGCAATGGAAAGACTGCAACTTTATATGGCGCGACTGAAGGTGACAACTTGAGGAAAACGCGCTTTTCTTTCTCGGCGCCAGCCGCATCACTTCCCATGGTATCTTCAGTATAAGCATCTGCCAAAACGGCCAAAACAGTTCGATCTAGACCAAATGAAGGCTCTATACAGTGTGGCACAAAGCGCTCTTTTGTCTCTTCATCATAATAAGAAATATCTACCTTACTAAACTCAGCATGCTGTTTCAGATCAAAATCAGTACGATATGCCAAACCATAAAGTTCTTTTTTACCAAAAGGAAAATCAAATTCGAAATCTATCGTGCGCTTGGAATAATGAGCACGTTCGCCATCTGGAACTTCGAGTTCATGAACCTTCGAAGCGGTCAAGCCGACATCGGCGATGAAACCATGAACCTGTTCGCGGAAACTATCGAAGACCTTGGACCATTCCATATCTTTTGCGTCCTTCGGCGGCTTTACGAAATATTCTATCTCCATCTGTTCGAACTCGCGTGCACGAAAGAGGAAGTCGCGTGGTGCGATTTCATTCCTAAAGGCCTTCCCTATCTGGGCCATACCAAAAGGTAGGGTTGGATGAAATATATCCAGAACATTTTTGAAATTCACAAACATACCTTGAGCTGTCTCCGGTCTAAGATAAGAAACTGCGGAGGCATCTTCAGCGGCACCAACATGTGTCTTGAACATCATATTGAATTGACGAACCTCACCAAGTGCACCACCACAGTCCGGGCACTTTTTTGCTGACGCAACTGCGCTAGCCGCTTTGCCGTCGTCACTTGAGAGCTGATCCGCACGAAAACGATGTTGGCATTTTTTGCATTCAACCAGAGGATCAGCAAAGCCGCCCACATGGCCGCTTGCCTCCCAAGTACGCTGATTCATAAGAATAGCCGCATCTACACCATACATATCGTCACGGTTATCGACAAAACGCTTCCACCAAATATTTTTTATATTGTTTTTGAGAGCGAGACCAAGAGGTGCATAATCCCAAGTACCAGCCAAGCCACCATATATCTCAGATCCTTGAAATATAAAGCCGCGTCTCTTGCAAAGAGAGACTAGTGACTCCATGACATCATTTTGTGGCACTACTGGTTCTTTTGACATAAGAGGATTGTATATTAAAAGCTACTGGCACACAACGAGCAGAAAATCACTGTGCGACGATACCATCGGCGATCTTGAAGGTTGGATCCGTACTGAAGCTGGTCAACAAAACATTTTGTGTACTTTGGAGTTGGGAGCCAGTAAATCCATCGAGGGCTGTCAGTGTGGTTTGATTGACCAATATCGGAGTTTGACCTATCAGATCGACTCCAGGCAGAAGAGAAATTTGGAAGGCGATCTCTCTACGGCGCAAGGAGCTGTTAGAATAATCACTCAAACTACCTATATTCCAAGAGACCGTACCGGAATTACTATCAAATGATAATGTCTCGCTTGAAGGGCTGACATTCCCAAGCCATTTTACATAAGCTGGCAATGTAGCCGTGACCTTGGCACTTCCGACAGAATTTGAAGTATTGTCGACAGTCCAGATGATGGTATAGCTAGTCTCATGTTCGGCTTGTGGCGGTATTGGACCAATATTTGCAAATGGTCCTGTTGAACGGACTACACGTCCTGACAAAGATATATTTGAGGAGACTCGTATATTTCTAGAAGCTATAGATGATAGTACCTCTGGAACCTGTGTCTCCTGACTTCTATTTCCAGATACATTGGCTGAGACGCTTATTGTTGGATTGACGAGTTGGTTGGAGCCATTATTTAAATCTCTTGGAATCAATGAAAATATAATATGCCCAGATCCTCCAGCATCAATCCTTGCCAATTCCGGAGTGGTTTGTTGATTCCAGATAATATCATCTGTAAGTGATTGGAAATATCCACCGCCTGGCGAGATGGAATTCTTGTCATAAGCATTCCCTGAAATATGAGCAGTGATGACTGCATTTGTTACAGGAACTGCCAAATTATTGAACCATGAGACAGTCACTTGATGTCTATGACCGAAATCTCCTATAAAATCAGCTGTGGTATTGTCGCTATCTATGGAAATGCCTAACGATACAAACGGTTTCTGAATAATGATATTTTGCTGAATAGACATATATCCAGTGCCAATATTCTTCAGATTTGTAGAATCTTGAGCACCAACAGAAAATCTGAAAGATTTCGAATCACTGTCTTCACCTTGCAACTTTCCGTGGATGATAATATTGCGCTCACCGCCAGATGGTATGTCCCCTATCTTCCATGATGTATTATCGCTAGAAAATGGTCTGAGATTGGATGACATAAACATAAAACCGAAAGGATAACTAGATGTGAGCAAGATATTCTTCAGAGTCTGATTTGAGTTGGACTTTATGTTTACAGTCATATCAAACTCTTGACCGGAAGTTACCTCTTTAAATGAAGAGGCCGTGACTATTATCGGCGAGGAGTTGATGAGCACATCGTAGGTCTTTGTCTTCGTGAAAACCGCCGAAGAACCTTTTACACTGTAAGTCAAAGCGACCTGTATCTGCTTCTGTATATTCTCTTCTCCGAACATTATCGCCTTCACTGTCTCACGAGAAGTGTCGCCGGTTCGAAGGTCGCCTATGAACTGTGTGTACTTCTTCAACACTTGAGTCGAATCTGCTGGATCTGTAGTACCATCTGGAAAATTCACAGCCATATCTACTGACTGAAGATCGACACTGTTGTTGTTTGTTAAAGCAATATCAAATGACACCGGAGCCCCACCAGGTATGGAGACTGGACCGTTTATGGTTATGTTTATGTTGTTGGCTGAGATCAGATTGGCTCCATTGAAGAAAAGGTAGACTCCGACACCGACAGCGACGATACAAAATATGACTGAACCAATCAATAATTTAGTGAAAAATGTCATGGAATGACTCCCGTTTTGCTTATCGGTTGGTCTATGAAAATTCTCTGGAACTTCCTCTTCAGCTATTGTCTTCCAGGATTTTTGAACCGTAGAATCGTCATCATGGAATCGCAATTTACGGTGCGTTCGTACATCTGGCGCCGTTCTAGAATAGAGCGACTTCTTCAAATCTTCAATACTACTTTTTTCATCTGGAGGCATTTGACTACTATTTTACTACGAAACAGACACAATGCACAGCTAGAGATGTGACTCTTTCAAGGCCTTGTTGATATGCTGATTTATTGAGGTTCTCTTGCGCATAGCCAGATCCAATAGACTTGGCGTGAAGTCATTTGAATAGATAAAGCCATGAATATCCTTGTCATCACCAATATAGCCGAGCGTATGCAGGATGCGAATCACTAGAAGGGATTCGACAGTATCGAGATCTGGCTTTTTATCGATATCAACTTCCTTCAGAAAAGTATTACATGCGAGAAGTGCATCAAACAGCTGTGCGTTTGCTTCTTCACCTTGTAAAAGTCGGCGCAAGAGGACGGAGATCTGCGCCCAGAAAGATTGAACCAAGCCATCGTTGTTTGGGGAGCTAGCGAAATTGCTCTGCGCACTGGTCAATCTCCAGACCTCTTTTCCTCGGACCAGAGAAAATGTTCCGAATGAATAATCAGTTGTATGATAGCGTAGTTTCGATTTCTCGAAACGAATTCCTTGTGCCACCGCTCTCACCAATCCCATTTCTCGTGTAAAAATCGATATGAGTTTTCCCGCTTCGCCATATTGGCCGGAACCGACAATAAAACCTGGAGTTGTGTAAATGGCGTGCATTAGTTCAACTTGATCTTCATAGCAATATCCCCAATCTTTAACGCCTCGCCGCTGACATTTTCACCTGCAACACTCCCCCATTCAATACCTTTCAACAAAGTCGCACGAGATATTGTATCTTTGTTCTTTTCGATAAATTTGTGGCCAACTTCATCAGTTTCAACAACGATAGTAGCTTTGTCATCTATAGTGAGGCCTTTTTCTTTGCGAAGATCCTGAATAGCACGGATGAGTTCACGAACCATCCCCTCTTCTTTGAGCTCCGCAGTCATAGTGACATCTAGTTCAACACTCAATCCAACTGTATCTTGCGCCTCGAATATAACTTCTTTTACATTTACTTCGTCCGCGATAATCGAAATCAGATCTTTAGTTAAAACTCCTTGTTTCTTATCTTTTAATGACTTGACCTTGAGAGACTGCAGCGGCTGACGAACATTTATCTTGGCAGACATGCGAGCTTCGAGACCTTGAGAAGCTATTGTACGCACAAGTTTCATGTCAGCAAGTAGTTCTCCGTCTGTCTTTGTAAGTTTGTCCGCGGTTGGCCATGACTCCAGATGTACACTTTCGAGACTTCCAGCTACGATTCCACCACCAACTCTGTTATATATATCCTCTGCAACAAAAGGCATAAATGGTGCCATTATTTTAGCAGTCTCCATAAGCACAAACTTTGTGGTCTCAAGAGCCGCATTTTTCTCAACCAAATCTTCGGCCTTGAAACGATCGCGTGAGCGACGCAGATACCAAGTAGAAAGATCGTCCACAAGATCCATAAATGGACGTGCGGCGCGATCCAGCTCACCAGCTTCCAATCCGGCAGTAACTTGGGCAATGGTCTCATTTAGACGCACGATAATCCAGAGATCGAGGACATTCTTGCTTGCGCTTTGCGATCCACTTTCCCCTTGCGCCTTGCGCCTTTCCCCTTCATTCCCATACATTTCATAAAATGAAACTACATTGAGTAGACGGTTGATTACCTTCTTCGTCACTTCGTCTACACCCTTCTCACTGAAGCACAGGTCTTGTGAATGGACGACTGGTGAAGACATGAGGTAATATCGGAGCGCATCGGCGCTATATTTCTCTACGATTAACATCGGATCGGGATAATTCTGTTTCGACTTCGACATCTTCTCACCATCTTCGGCAAGGACCATACCATTTACCAAAACTTTCTTGTATGGAGACGTGCCAAACAAAGCCACTCCAAGTACGAGCATACTGTAGAACCAACCACGTGTCTGATCTTGTCCTTCAGCTATAAAATCAGCTGGGTAAGCCCTGGATCTACGGAATAATCCGCCTAGTACATTACTTCGAGGATCAAACTTCTTGATATCACCAAATGGATAATGATTCGATGCCCATGGCATAGCACCGGATTCGAACCAACAATCGAAGACATCTGAAACACGCGTAAGTTTATTGCCATTTTCTGTACGCAATTCTATCTCATCGATGAAAGGACGATGTAGGTCGAGCTCATAGTTGGAGTTGTGAGGAAGTGGAATGAAATCAAGTGCACGGAACTCGGCATTATTTAGATAATTATCTTTTTCATATTCAACTGTTTCCATATCACTAAAGCCACGACAGACAGCTGTTAAAACAGTCGCAGGACCACCATGAGTAACTATAAGAATAGTCTTGCCGGAATATTTACTTTCCATGTCATACATAAATTCACCGATACGCTTCCTAATATCAGAATAATTCTCACCAGATTTTGGACCTTTCGTAAAAGCATCTTCGGTATGGAATTCCTTGCCGAAATCCTCGACTAGCTTGCCCTCCCATTCACCCATAGCCCTCTCATGCAGACGATTGTCCGTGACTATCGATATTTTCTGGCCCAATCCACGCAAACCAAGACCATCAGCAACTATTTTAGCGGTCTCTTGTGTCCTCATAAATGGCGAAGCAACAATCGTATCTATGCCAAACTTCTTGATTGAAGCTGCAGACTTTTTTACTTGTTCTCTACCAACTGCTGTAAGATGATTCGTCTTTTGTGGATCGCCATTCAAAGTCCCGACGACATTTCCCTCTGACTGACCATGTCTCATGACATAGTAAGTATTTTTTGCTTTTGAATATTTCTTAATGTCGGCGAGCGAACCAATAATATGCAGCTCACTTGCGCCTTGCGTCTTGCGCCCTTCCCCTTCTTCGCGCCATACCGGAATCGGAGCGCCCCAAAAACGAGAACGAGATATAGCCCAGTCGCGAGCACCTTCCAACCAATTACCAAATCTACCAGAACCAACTTCCTCTGGAACCCAAGATATTTTTTTATTTACTTTGACCAACTTTTCTTTTATGGCTGTGACTTTCACAAACCAAGAAGAAGAGGCGTAATTGATAAGCGGAGTCTCACAGCGCCAACAATGCGGATATGAGTGCACCAGCTTCTCTTTTTCAAAGAGTTTTCCGCTGTGTGCCAACCATTTTATAACTTCAATATCGGCGTTCTGATGCGCATTTTTATCTTCTGGGGTATCTTTCGGCTTCACATGTTGTCCAGCGAAGTCTGTCACCTCTTTTTTGAATGTACCATCTACAGCCACATGTTGGACAAATGGCAGGTCATACTTCTTGAGCAAGTCGTAATCATCTGCACCAAATGCCGGAGCAATATGCACGATACCAGTACCATCTTCAGTGGTTACGAAATCCGCCGCGTAAATCTTCCAGCCATTTTGAGCATTTTTTAGCCCTTTATCGCCAGCACCGCTGGAATTGCGAGAATAATAATCAAATAGTGGCTCATACGAAAGTCCGACGAGATCAGATCCGTGGATTTTCTCGACTATCTCATACGGCTTATCTTTAAATGTCGCAGCTAGTCGTGATTCCGCGACTATATAAGTCTCACTAGCTGAACCTATTGGTGTATTTTCCGTAGCAACCAGATGAACTTTTACATAGTCGATTTTCGGATTCACCGCCAGAGCTACATTCCCTGGCAATGTCCACGGCGTCGTCGTCCAAGCAATCAAGTAGGTTGCGCCCCGCGCTTCACTTTCGCCTTGCGCCTTGCGCTCTGCGCCTTCATTAACCTTAAACTTCACATAGACAGAAATATCCGTGATGTCTCTGTATCCCTGCGCTACCTCGAAGTTCGAAAGTGTAGTCTCACAACGAGGACAAAGATTCATGGACTTGAATCCTTCATAGATCAAACCTTTGTCATACAAATTTTTGAATATCCACCAAACGCTTTCAGTGTAAGACGAGTCCATGGTGCGATAGTCATGATTCATATCCACGAAACGACCGAGACGTGGTATGACCTTGCGCCATTCGTCTGCGTAACGCATAACGCTTCCACGTGCGGTCTCATTGAATTTTCCAATACCAAAATCTAGAATATCTTTTTTCGACTTTAGTCCCAACTCTTTTTCAATAAGATTTTCCACTGGTAGACCATGACAATCCCAACCCCAACGACGCGCCACGTGATAGCCTTGCATGGTTTTGTAGCGAGGTATGACATCTTTCATCGTGCCAGCCAATAAATGGCCGTAGTGCGGCGTACCAGTAGCAAATGGGGGCCCGTCATAGAAGGTAAATTCGCCCTTCGGTGCCTTCTTCTCCAGCGTCTTTTCAAAAATACCCTTCTCTTTCCAGAAGGACAATATTCGCTCTTCGCGGTCGCTATGCGTACTCATGATGAGCATATTCTAGCATTTTTACATCCTCTCTGGCACCTTGATTCCAAGCAGATCAAGTCCATTTTCCATAATAGTGGCAAACACCTGCGTAACCGCGACCTTGTAAGTCGCGCTTGGATCTTTCGCATCGGCAATCAAGACTTGTGAATAGAAGCTATTGAAAAGCGAAGCCAGATTTATCAAGTAATTCGCAATGATGCTCGGCTTGTATGAAGATCCGGCGAATGAGACAACGTGAGGAAAACGCATGAGATATCTTTCGAGCACATCAAGTTGCGCGATTTCTGGGCGGGTGCCGGCTGCAGCGCCTTTTGATTTAGCGGTGATTCCAATCTCTCTCGCCTTCTCGATAACAGCTCGCGCACGTACACAGGAATATTGCAGATATGGTCCGGAGTCGCCGGTCATATTCATCATCTCATCCCAATCGAAAACGATATCTTGGATGCTGTCTCGCTTCAGGTCATTGAACTTGATTGCGGCGACAGCGACGGCGTCAGCACTGTCGGCATTTATTTTCGAGGCACGCACGACGGCTTCATCAAGTAGATCTTCAAGCCAGATGACATTGCCTTTTCTGGTGGACATCTTGCCATCCTTGAACCTGTAGAGTCCGTGAGCAATATGAAGGCGCTCCTGGGCTGTGAACCAGCCGAGCATAATCTCCGTCTCTATGAGCTGACGGAAATAAAGATTTTGTTCAGCTCCGACTTCGTTGATGATCATGGCACCTTTACCATAAGTATCCCGTCTGTAGAGATCCGCAGCCAAGTCACGAGTGGCATATATAGAAGTGCCATCGCTCTTCTCGACGATGAGTGGAGGATATTTCCATTTCTTTGGATCTTCACTGCCAAAGAAGACGACTTTCGCGCCTTCACTTTCTTTCATAATACCCTTCGCTGCCAATGCGTCTCTGACCGGCTGAATCTTATCTGGAGTCACGAAGAAGCTTTCGCCAATCTCCGTATCTCCCCTCTTCGGATCAAATGCCACGCCAAGCCTATCATATATCTTGGTGAATTCTTTTTTGGAAATGTCCACACAAGTCTTCCAGGCGTCAGTGATTTTCTGGTCTGTGCCGCTTTCGAGAAGTTTAAATTTCGCGCGAGCGATATCCTCCAATACCGGATCTTTCTCCGCTTCATCGTGGAACTTAACATAGAGATCGACGAGAGCTTTTATCGGCCTCTCGCTTTTCTTGATGCCATCGAGACCACCGATATCAGCACCCCAACGGTCGATAGCCACCAAGAGTTTGCCAAATTGTGTGCCCCAATCACCGAGGTGATTGTCACGAATAACGGAATAACCGAGTGCACTTAGGATACGCGCAATAGAATCGCCGATGACCGTCGAGCGTAAATGTCCAACAGTGAAGGGCTTAGCAATATTTGGTGAAGAATATTCTACGAGGATCTTTCGGTTATTGCCGATGTTTGGTATTTGGATATCTCGCACGATCTCTGAAACCGCTTGTGCCGTCAGAGTGAAGTTAATAAATCCAGGCCCAGCAACGGCGACCGTCTTCACAGAGACTGGCTTATTCTTCTCAAATTCCGCCACAATTTTGCTGGCCAATTCGACGGGCTTCATGCCTAACTTCTTGGCATTGACCATGGCGACATTTGAGGTGAAGTCACCATGCTCGGCATTTTCAGGAAAATCTAGTGCGATTGCAGCGACAGAATCGGCATTGACTCCGAGGGTAGATGCGGCCTTTTGTAAGCTGACTAGCAGTTCATTTTTCATAATTATGATTGTAGCAGAAAATCAACTCCTCAACACCTCATCTATCTTCTTCGCGATAGCACGGAAATCTTTCTCCTTTTTGCCACGAGTCGTTTCGGCGGCAGAACCTATGCGGATACCAGATGGATCGACTGGTGAACGCTTATCAAATGGAATGCCGTTCTTATTCGCGATGATGCCAGCTTTCTCTAGTTTGTCGCTAGCATCCTTGCCAGTTACGGCCCCGGCGCCCTTGGCGTTTTTGACACCACCATTCCAAGTATCGATAAGAATGAGGTGCGAGTCTGTACCTCCAGATATAAGCCTCCAACCACGCTTATTAAGCTCGTCGGCGAGCGCTGCGGCATTTTTCACTACTTGCTTGGCATACTTCTTGAAAGATGGACTAGAAGCTTCCTTGAGTGCCACGGCGACTGCAGCAATCTGATTCTCGTGTGGACCTCCCTGCAACCCCGGGAACACAGCTTTATCTATCTTCTTGTCGAGCTCGCGCGCTGGCATTTGTCCTGGTGCGTCCTTACGAACAAATATGAGCGCTGACCTCGGACCACGCAAAGTCTTGTGAGTCGTGGTAGTAACAATATCTGCATATGGAAATGGTGCTGGATATGCCCCACCAGCCACTAAACCAGCGATGTGAGACATGTCGACCATTAGAAGTGCTGGAATACCATTATTAACCGTACCAACAGCATCGGCGATCTCGCGCATCTTCGCCCAATCGATACAACGCGGATATGCCGTGTAACCAGCGACAATGATATTCGGTTTTTCTTGGAGTGCCAATTCACGCAAAGCATCATAATTCAAGACTTCAGTTTTCTCATCCAAACCATAAGGAACTTGCAACCAGAATTTTCCGGTGGCAGAAACTTTGTGGCCGTGCGTGAGGTGGCCGCCATGAGCCAAAGACATTCCCATAATCTTGGCTGGCTTGCCGTCATTGTTCAATCCAAGAACACCAACATACACCGCTAGATTCGCTGGTGAACCGGAGAGCGCCTGCACATTTACATGCCACTTTTTTGGATCGAGTTTGAAAAGTTTCAATGCGCGATCAATACAAAGACTCTCTATCTTGTCGATTATTTCATTACCACCATAATATCTTTTACCTGGATAACCCTCAGCATATTTATTCGATAGTTCGGAACCAAGTGCTTCCAAAACATCATCTGAAACAAAATTTTCCGAAGCGATCAGGTTTATCACTTTCTTCTGGCGTTTCTTCTCGGCATCGAGGAGTTTCTTGATTTGGATGTCTTTCATGTTGATAAGATTGGCAAGCTATTAGCCAGATATTAATAATTAAATTGTAGCATAAAAATGAAAAAGACCGACGCCCACCGTTTGAATCGGGATAGTGTGCGTCGGTCCCCATAGGACACCTAAAACCAGGAGACGTAAAACTCGGTTTCGGTTTGTCCTTGGTAGGAGGAAATTGTGGAAGGAGTGTCGGTTGCAGGTCATAAGCCATTAACTGAACTCCATTCCCCAGAGACTGATAAAGTCATCGTTGGTAAGGATGATTCGAACACCGCAGCCAAGTATCAGTTAGCTGTCTCTAGTGCCGACATCAGCAGTACACGATAAACATTTCAGTTAGGATCGTTGGTGAGATCCTTTTTTACATCCCCATAAGCCCGGGGACCTGGCGCGCATCTTTGAGAATGCACCTCCTTATGTCATCCGCCTTAAGGCTTTTTCAATACCTCAGGCAAACAGAACAACCAATGACTAGTATACATAATGCTTATTTGCTTGCAAGGGTTGGAAATACACCTATTTCCCCTTCTTGGCATCAAAAGATTTCCTATCTTTTTCATCGAAACCACCGGCGACAGTCATCTTGGCTTTCAAAGGTGGGTGTGGGTCATAATCCGTAAGTGTGACCATCTCTGGTCTGAAGCTGGCTAGATCTTTTATATCATCACTCAAGACAAGTTTTGGAAAAGGTTTAGGTGTTCTTTGTATCTGTTCTTTCACTTGATCAAAATGGTCATGATATATGTGAGCATCACCAAGGGTATGTATAAACTCTCCTGGTTCATATCCGCAAATCTTAGCGACGATCATAGTAAGAGCAGCGTAACTGGCTATGTTAAATGGAACGCCAAGGAACATATCGCATGATCGCTGATATAGAAGACATGAAAGCTTATTTCCAGAAACATTGAAATGAAAAAGTATATGACAAAGTGGATATGCCAGAGCTTCTCCTGGATTGGCCATAGCGTAGAGAAATTGCGGATTCCAAGCTGAGAGGATGGCATGCTTGCGTTCTGGAAGATTCTTCAATGTATCCATAACCCAAGATAGCTGGTCTATCTTGCGACCATCGGCAGCCGGCCAAGCGCGCCATTGTTCACCATATATGCGAGGAAGTTCTCCATGTGCCTTCGCGAAAGCATCATCGGTTCTAATCTTCTCCACAAATTCTTCAAGTGTCATCTGCGGCAATCCATCAGGAGCACCTGCGCCTTTGTCGGCTTTTTTCTTGTATATCTTAAAAGGATAATCATTCCAGATCGGAACTTTATGATCGACTAGATATTTAACATTGGTTTGTCCGGACATGAACCAGTAGAGCTCATGCATAATACTATTCCAAGGAACTTTTTTCGTAGTGAGTAATGGAAAACCTTTCGATAAATCGAAGCGTATCTGGCGGCCAAAAACGCTGGTAAGTCCGATACCTGTATTGTGATCATGCTTCACCGTGCCATTTTCCAGGATATCTTTCAATAAATCCAGATATTGTTGTTCAGGGTGTTTCATTTTATTCACTAATTATCGCTTATTTCTTACTACTCTTACCTACTTTGGTATCCTTCGTCTTGCTTGGCATCTTCTTTAATTTATCTTCATCTTCTTTCGGATCGACGAAATGTTGCCAATCTCTGCCATGATATCTACCTGTAGTCTTATAGTCTTTCGTTGGAGTGCTTGATAATTGCGAGAAAAGTATCTGACCAATACGCATTTGCGGTCTGAGTATTATAGGTACATGGTTAAGATTGCAAAGCTCAAATGTAATGTTAAGAAAATGACCAGGATTTATTATACCGGCAGTATTGTGGATAATAAGTCCAAGACGAGCCAAGCTACTCTTACCGGAAAGGTGTATCAAGTATTTATCAGATCCAAAATAATCGACTGAAGTACCAAGTATGCTAATACCTGGGTGTAGAACAAACATTTCGGAATCTCCAATAATAATTTCTTTTGTCTCTGGAAATATTTTTTTGACTGGATCTATTGCCAATGTCTTTTCTGTATTGCTGACAATAAATTTATTCCCAAGCAAAATATCATAACTAGCTGGCTGAAGGCGTGCCTCGTCGAAATTATTTATAACTATATCCCCTGCTTCCAAAGCCTTCTTTATGTCTCTGTCTGCTAAAAACATGTTATTGGTAGATTAATTAAATATAAAAACAGTATTGGCTATTTTACAGTAAAAGTATTTTCCGTGCCATAATACTCCGGCCAATGCGCATTGTAATAAGCGAACATTCTCTCTAGACGATCTTGTGGCAACTCTTCCACACCAAGCTCCTTCATGAAGGCTATAAGCTCTTTGTGAGCCTTGTCGGAATCGGCTTTGTCGGATATCACTTTTTCAAACTCCACCAAGTATCCATAACCAGCGTTCTTGTCCATGCAGATATGAATATCACCGTCGGCGTATTCTTCTCTGGCACGAGACCATTTAGCTTGATATGAGCACCCAGCACCAAGTAGAGCTTTGTCTAGCTCTTCCAAGCTCTTCCCTTTCAACTCCGCTTCAAACTCTATTCTCTGAACACCGTTGGCACTAGTATCGCCTCCTATAGAAGCCTTCAACACCAGGATAACTTTACCATCAGCATCACGGGTCCTAAGAGAGATTTTATTTCCATGTTCAAGAATATTTTTCAAAGAGTCCTTCTTCTCCGATGGAACCATGTCTATAAGAGCATTTTCCAAAATCTTGAGATCTTTTGCTAGATTGAAATAATGATTCAACTGACGGCCTTCAGATACAAGCTTCATTTTTGGTCGCGCAGATTGCAATCTCTTTTTGAATTCCTCCGCAACTTCTTTTGCTCCTAGTAGACTTTTTATTTCTATCTCAAATGAATTCATGGGTTTATTTTAAATGCGTGGTTTAAGTATAATCCAATCATTCTGGGACGCAACGATGACAGACAGGAAAATCCGTATCAAAATGTTATAATAGGATTATGATCTGCTTCATCACAGCCGCATTGTCCGCCGATGGATATATAGCCAAAGATTCTGCTCATGCGGCTTTTTGGACCAGCAAAGAAGATAAGAAGCGTTTTATCGAGATAACCAAGCGTGCCGGTGTAGTTGTAATGGGACTCAATACTTATAAAACCCTAGGCAAGCCCCTCAAAGGCCGTGTAAACATAGTCTATTCTCCAGATCCAGTCGTCGACGCAGCCGTCGAGTCAAATACCGTGGAGATGGGTAGTTTGGAAGTTACCACTAAACCACCTCGAGAACTTATCCGAGATTTGGAGGCTCGTGGATTCAAGGAAGTTGCTATCTGTGGTGGTTCTCAAATATATTCAATGTTCATGGAAAGCGGTGTTGTAAGCGAACTCTATCTTACGATCGAACCGATAGTATTCGGATCTGGCTTGAAGCTTTTCAACAAAGACCTGCATTACCAGCTTACTCTCAAAAGCTTTTCGCAGACTGGCGGCGGTTCCCTACTTCTGCATTATCACGTAAATCACGCTGGAACTTAGAGAGTATTAAAAGGAATTAAAATAAATTAAAATCGCCGCGGCTCCCCAAACTCTGGGAACCGCGGCTTTTATCAACGCTTATGTTGGCGCAACCTCGGGAGATACTTGCTCAGCTGCTTCGAGTTTCTGACGCTTCTCTACCCATTCAGCTACAGACGCAAATATGCCGTCGATAGCAAAATACTTAATCGGATCTGGCATCTCCGTGGCCTTCAGGTCAAATGGACTTGTGCGTCGCTGCCGATAGTACATTAGACAGCTTTCAATCCAATTGGAGACACTCCCTTTGTGAGGAACGAATATCCTAATCGGTTTGCGAAGCTCGCAACGCCAGACAATTTCAGACACTAAGTCGTCTTCCATACTGTGGTACACGACGACGACCAGATCAGCAGTATTCACATTAGCCAGGACTTTACCGAAGGCATCAGAGGAATTCTCACTTTCTCCGATTACCACACGCCCCCAATCATGGAGTACCTCCACATTCGACAATGCATTTATTCGTGCACGTAGATTCGTCATACCGACGAAAAAGTTGGCTTGGGTACATCCTGTTGAATACGCTAATAATATCTTAATCGTTTTCAATCAAATCACCGCCTTTCTTTGGTTAACTTCTGTATTCAACGCTACCACGGTTTTGGGCGCGAAACAAGAAAGCCCCGACTCATCGCCGGGGCTTTCATTTAAATGAAATATTATTTGACATCAACACCCATAGAGCGGGCTGTACCAGCTACGACTTTCATCGCGGCTTCGACATCGTTTGCATTTAGATCTGGAAGTTTCTTCTCGGCGATTTCCTTGAGTTGAGCCTTCGTGAGAGTACCTATCTTGCTCAAATTTGGCTTGCCTGAACCCTTCTCTTTCTTCAATGCCTTCAAAATAAGACTAGAAGCTGGAGGAGTCTTCAAGACGAAACTGTAAGTACGATCATCGTAAACTGTGATAACAACTGGAATAAGATCACCGATCATGTTCTTGGTGGCGTCATTGAACTTCTTTGTGAAGTCACCAATGTTAACGCCGGCCTGACCTAGAGTAGGACCGAGTGGTGGCGCTGGGGTTGCCTTCCCTGCTGGGGCTATAACCTTGACTGTTTTTATGATTTTCTTTGCCATGATATTGTTGGGTTAGCTTACATTAAACTTTCTTAACTTGCAAGAAATCTAGCTCAACCGGCGTTTCGCGACCGAACATCGAGACCAAGACCTTGATCTTACCTCTTTGTGTATCAACTTCGCTGACTTTGCCTTCGAAATCCTTAAATGGACCGTCGGTTATCTTTATCAAATCACCAGCCGACAAATCTATAGTGTGCTCGATTCCACCCTTCGTCATGCGCGCAAACAATGCATCAACTTCTTTTGTTTCAAGAGGAACTGGGTATACTCCTGAACCGACGAAACCAGTAACACGAGGAGTGTTGCGTACTACGTACCAAGAATCATCTGTGACGATCATATCCACAAGGACATAACCTGGATATATCTTCTCTTCCTCTTCGGCGCGCTTGCCTCCCTTGATCTTGATCTTTTTTTCTGTTGGAACAATGACGGCGAAAATCTTGTCATTCATAGCCAGAGAATCAATACGTTGCTTCAAGTTACGAGCCACGGCATTTTCATAGCCAGCATAAGTATGTATGGCGTACCAATTTCTCTCACCTGTTGTGTGTTGTTTTGACATTTTGATTTAGCGCGTGATTTAGTTTAATGGAACAAAAGTGTTAGCAATCTTGAAAATACGAAGTCGGCTATACCTAATATCGCTGCAACCGCAACAGATGTAAGTATGACCAAAACGGTAAATCTTATAGTCTGCACACGAGTAGGCCAAGTTACATGGCTCATCTCTATCTTTGTCTCTCTGAAATAATTTATAATTCCCATGTTTTTGATGATTTTGTTTAATGTCGTGGCGCCAGCCCTGCGGCGGCGATTTCTATTAAAAAACCCCTGCTGGGGTGGTTACGATGAGTATAGTAGCACGAATTGGATAAAAAGCAAATAACTTAAAAATCAACAAAAATACCGTCTTCATGACAGTACTTTTGTTATGCCTGCTTTCGGCTTAGGAATTCCTTAGCTGAACGGGGCTTACGCCCACAGGCATAATCACAGTATACCAGATCTTGTTTCTAATAGTAATTTCTACTGACGATTATTAGCCACAAAATCTCTCCTGAGGTATGGGTACCTACTTTAAAACAGCCTTTTAGAAATAATCTATCCACGAGGTACCTAAGCTTAAGCTACACATAGGCAACTGTTTAATTGTGACTATTCCGTGCTAATAAACCCAGTAATATATAGGGAGTACCTCGGCTATAAATTATTTCTAAAAGGCTGTTTTGGAGGTGGGTGTGTCCCGGCGGCACTCTTGCCGTTTCGGACCGCTTAAATTACCTTTAGATCGATAACGCAATCCATAAACAAAACTCCCTCGAACTGGATATACCCAGACGAAGGAGAAATGAAAAGATTTGCGGAGAGCGAAGACCCAGTGGTTGTCGCCATTCCAAGACTTGCGAGGCTTCGCGGTGTTCGTGTTCAGCTTGAGCTCGGCACCATTCCGGTTCAGGTTGAAGACGTTCGGGTTGCCATCACGGTCATTATGTATAGGATGCCATCCATGCCACCACCCTTAGAAACCGCACAATGGCGATGATCTCGGGGTTGAATCGAATTTGGTATCATAATACCCTAGCATCTATACCAAGTATCTTCATTTTTTGAAGTGTCTACATAAGCCCTCCGTCTGAAGCCGTAACCGCAGACGCTCTCAGCTTAT